>LWDU01000006.1_pt1 | contig 121060 bp, 107 predicted proteins | sample 727161 | NCBI WGS metagenome assembly LWDU01 (sample SAMN04566230, study PRJNA314399) | hydrothermal vent metagenome | isolation source: deep sea hydrothermal plume seawater | place: Mexico: Gulf of California, Guaymas Basin | collected 2004-07-11
AGAAAAAGCCGTCAAGACCTTATTGAAGCCAATCGAAAACATTAGACCGTATTCCAACAGTTATATCGATGACCGTCCTGCCAACGCTTTAAAGCAGACACCCTACTAGAGGTATTCAAAAAGAGAGAGCTGCGCAATCTTAGCGAAGCTAGCCTGAGTCGCCTCTAGCCTAACTATCTCAGCATTGAATTGTGTAACAGCTTTAGCATAATCAAGATCTCTTTCCATCGAGAGCAATTCATTGATTCGTAGTCGGATTGAAGAGTTTATATCAAGCTGTCGCTCCAGGTTATTAAGACTCGAACCCACCTGACCAACATTGATCGAAAGCCTCTCTTGCAAAGAGCTTAATTCACTAACAGATCTTCCAATCTCGCCGCGCTTATTTTCTGAAAGAGCAGATACTAGGTCACCTAGTACATCAAAGAAACCAACACTTTGAATCTCAGACCCGCTTAAAGTAACCGTAAGAGGATTAGAATCTGGCGAAGACGCTGTCACCGGAACTCCGCTACTCGCATTAGAATTTGTACCTGACAAGGTAATGCTATAACTTACGGCGGTTATAGCGGCGTCGTTTACAACACCAGCTGCTAGAGCTGGAACAAAAGTTATATCATTTCCAGCGACATTAGTGACATAATGTGCTGGAGAGCCTGTCTCTCCAGCTATGGTAAATGAATTTCCATTAGCCAGCCCGTGATTCGCATCCAATGTAATAGCCAAATCACCAGCGGCAATCTCAGCATCATTCACCAGTATCCCCGCAGCACCAGCTACTACAGCTTGAGCTGTGCCGGATATTCCAGAAGATTCAAGCGATTGCTGAATAGCAGACCTGATAGCCTCAGTTGAATCATTGGCAGATATAGAAAACTCGATAACTGCAGACCCAACTTTAAAATTAGACTTACCGACACCACTTAACCCAGCTAGAGTAAAAGTTTGCTTCTGTCTGGGCGCAGTCTGAAATATTGTCGTGCCATCCCTGTTTTTCGTTAATGATCTTGTATTGCTAATTGCAATACTAGTTTCTCTATTGTCCCCTTGATAATTTACCTTGCCAGTGACGTTGCTCTTAACAAAAGCTTCTATATCAGTCTTACCGCCACCAAAAATAAAATTACCTTCTACATCCCTCGTATTCGCGATTGATATAATTTCGTCCCTCAAACTGGTTATCTCCACCGCAATAATGTCTCGGTCCGCTACCGACAAGGTATCGTTCGCAGCCTGGATAGCCAATTCTTTGATTCTAATTAGAATGTCACTAGCCGAACTTAATACGGTTTCTTCAAGGCCGTATCGATCTTGTAAATATGCAGCATTACGATCAAAAGAATCTAGCTTCCTAACTTGAGACTCCAACATCTCGATATTACGCAATTTACTGGTGTCATCACTTGGCCGAACTAAACTTTTTCCAGTCGCAATCTGTTCACGAGTCTTTGCAACATCACTTTGAGCAGTCTGTATATTTTGCAACGATTTGTTATACAAATAGGAACTTGAAATTTTCATGACTTACCTCATATCCTGAGTAGTGCATCAAACATTTGGTTTGCTGTTTGCATTAATCTTGCAGAAGCCTGGTAAGCCTGTTGATACCTAATTAGGTTGGCAGCCTCCTCGTCCAAGTTCACCCCAGATCTCTGATCCTTTGCTTGTACCGCCTGATCATAGACAATTTCAAGAGCCTGTTTAGCAACTTCAGCTTGTCTCGATGTGTTACCAGCGGACATTAATATAGAAAGGTATCCTTCATGGAAATTTTGGCTAGCACCAAAAATCTTTTTTGCTTCTAGTGAGGTCAATCTAATCGCATTTTCGTTACTTCCGACGCCGCTCTGATTTCCATCTACGATAAACTTATCGCCCTTCTTAGGTTCACCTTCGATCTGCAATTTCATCGACTGATATTCCAAATCTTGCCCAGACAAATAATCACGTGTGGCCAAAACTGTTCCAGTAGCTACGTCTTTGATTTGATACTGGGAATCACTAATAAACTCAAAATGCGTAATTCTATTTCTCAACTCCAACGGATCTAGTTCACCTCCGGAATATTCGGCGGTTAAAGTGGCAGATGCATTAGTTGCTCCCGTAACAAACAAAATAAGATCCTCCGACAAGATATCATCTATGTAGAGAGAACTTGAAAACCCTATAGCTGCTAGATCTGAGCTAGTCCCTTGACTCGTAAGCGTTAAGGCAACTTCTTTTTGGCTACTATCCGCACTGGTCCTGGTCGCTTCTATTTTTACTGCTGCTCTGACTTCTCCCGCAAGACTCTTGAATACACTAGAAGGAGAATTCAATGTAATACTGGAGGCTTCGTTGCCGACAGTATTTTGCAACCTGAGAGAATTATTTACCCCTATAATCGCTTCAACATTCGTTCCGCTGGTTGATAGATTAATCGCATTCGCTAAATCAACTAATGAACTCATAGAAGACGGAAGGTTTATAGCAGATCCGTTAATTGACAGTGAACTTGCGTTGAGATCTATATCTTGTGAAGAGATCTCTATAACATTTTCAGCCTTTGCGACTAAATCTAAACCATGGGTTGTAATGTTTGCATTCAACCAACTAACTACTGCAGCTGAGGTTAACGACGTATTATTTGCTAACGGCAATGCGGTCAACGCCTTACCATTTAGCCTAAGATCACCCTGATCTACAATATTAACGGAGGCGCCAGTTAGATTACTTCTTTCAGGCAGAGAAATAGACTGAATAACTGCCTCTTGTTTTACAATTGCAACGCCTTGTTCATTCAATTCGGACAGAGATTGGCTAATAGCACCGATCCGCCAAGGCTTGCCCAAATAACCCTGATCAGCATTCAAATATTGAGCCGAGTAAGTTGCTCCTGCACCAAAGCCATTATTCTCACTCAACATGAGGGAAAGCTGGCTAGAAGCGATACCCGTCGAACCAAATAGATGCTGCCCTTCGCGGGTGAATACCTGCATTTCTGCGTTCGTAGGATATTCCTTCGATAAGGTCAGTGTAACGTTGCTAGTACCAGCTGGGATAGATACCAGAGGCTCAAAGTTATTAGGATTGACACTAGTGGCTGCGGAAGGATTAAGATTATTAACCAAACTTTCTTCTATCCGTTTAACAAGCGATGCCGGGACTGGTTGTACATACTCCACAGTGGCGCGGGCCGAACCCGAATTCTCGGTACCAAAAGTCATTCCATATAAATCTCCAGCTGCCAACTTATTAGGGTCTGTCATAACGACTCGCATGCTTTCTGCAGCAGAGGAGGAGGAACTTATTGTAATTCTATCGCCATCTTGAATTTCACCTGTAATCCCCAAGCGCAGCCCATTGATGGTCATTTGCCTGGAATTAGGGCTAACGAATTTCAGACCGGAACTCTGATCATTAATCATCCAACGATCGTTTTTTTTATCGAAGATCAATTCCAAACTGTGATTATTCTCAGATCTCTTTTCCATCACTTCGATGGAAACACCTAAATTAGAGGCCGTATTCTTTACATCTCTAGCAAAAACTAGTGGCGTATCAAATAGGGGCCCACCTTTATTTCCATATAAATCCATACCGCCAGATAGAACTAAATTGACTTCGTTCGAAACAGTTGTTGCTAACAAATCAAAATTATTTACAGAGGGTGCCAATATACTGGTTCTAAATGCAAGCAATCCCCCTAGCTCACCGCCCACGCCCGTTAAACCACTTAAATCTTGTCGATCACCATAGGGATCCAACATCATAATGGCTTCAGTTGGAGAGGTAGAGGCCTTATACTCAACCCCCAATTGTTTAGCCGAGATTCCGTCAACAATCCTTACTCCATTGGAATTTTGTCCAATAGAAACAGAAACCACTCCGTTAGGGGCTTCCTCTACGGAAATACGAAAGTGTTGCGATAACTCAACAAGCACTTGGTCTCGAGAATTAAGCAAATCTGGAGGTTGTCGCTTAAGATCGGATTGTTTTACCAGTTTTTGATTTATCACTGCGAGTTGATTTGTTAGTGAGTTAAATTCATTAACTTTATAGTCAAGCTGATTTTTGGTTTCATCATCAATTAGCTGTAATTGATTACTCAATTCGTTAAATCGACTGGCTAAACCTTTCGCCTTGGAAAGAGCAGTATCTCGACGGAGTTCCGAAGACGGATCTAGACTTAATTCTTTAATTCCATTAAAGAAATCATCCAAGGCAGGGGAAAGGCTTGCATTCTGATCACCTAAGATGTCGATCATTCGATTTGAGTATTCAATCAGGGGTGATTGAGCTGCAAGATCACTTAAACTAGACCGAACAGATGCCTCTACTAAGCTATCGTATGCACGCCTCACACCCGTAGCAATCGCGCCGGAGCCAATGTAAACAAGCCCTGCTTTCGTTGGGAGGTTCTCTTTAACATCGAGTTCCTGCCGAACGTAGCCTTCAGTATTTACGTTTGCAATGTTATTACTAACAATAGCGAGTGCTGACTGATTTGTCTTAAGCGCATTTGCTCCAATTGAAAGTAAATCCGTCATTTAGATTTACCTAATAATGGCAATGAAGATACCCTGTAAGAATCTAAGGAATTATTCGGTGACTTATTCAAAGAATCGTTAACTGACGGATTCTTCATAGCACCCGACTGCATTTCAAACAATTGTCTTTCGATTTCTTGAGCTAAGCCAATTCCTTGACCACTAGAAATCTGATTAGCTATCTCCCGATCAAATAATGACTCATAGGTTTTTTTTGCATCCGATTGAAATAAATCAGACTTAAATGTTGCCTTTCGCATGGACTGAAGGAGTTGATTAATAAAAATAGCCTCAAACTGCCTGCTAACCTGTTTTGCCTCAGCCTCCGGATCAATCCTAGCATCAAACTTCAACTGGGCCAGCGCGGCGCTATCAAAAGTGGAAGGAATTGAGCTACTCATAAAAAGCCATCCTACAAAACGATTAATTCAGCTCTCAGGCTACCGGAGCTCTTTAGCGCATCGAGAATTGCAATCAAGGATGATGGGGTTGCTCCTACTTCATTTACAGCATCAACAATATCCCTAAGGTTGACTCCAGGTTGAAAAACAAACATCGGTCTAGCTTCTTCCGAAACCGTGATCTCAGCATTCTGAAAAGGAATAGTCTGACCTTGTCCACCGCCCAAGATGCCGGCTGGTGGTTGACTTACCTCATTTGTTGCTGAAACCGTGACTGATAACTGCCCGTGGGTCACAGCGGCCGCTGTCACCCTCACCGTTCTGCTAATTACGACAGTTCCGGTACGAGAATTCACTACGACTCGGGCTTTTGGCTCGCCCGGAATTACTTCAAGATTCTCGATTAAACTAAGAAAAGAGACCCTCTCACCTATGGATTCAGGTGCAATAACTGCAATCGAAGTTCCATCCATAGCAGTCGCTGTCCCATCTCCAAATTGTTGATTAATTACGTCAGATATCGCTGTCGCTGTCGTAAAATCGGTTTGATTACAATTCAGAACCAAAAATTCAGAATCGCCAAAGGGCGTCTCAACTTCCCTTTCGATGATCGCTCCTCCAGGAATCCGGCCAGCCGTCGGGACCCCTACGGTAACCTCGGAACCTGCAGCCGAAACCTCTAATCCAGAAACAGTAAGAGAACCTTGTGCTAACCCATAAATCTCTCCATCTGCTCCACGTAGCTCCGTCAATATTAGATTGCCACCTCTCAAACTCGAAGCAAGCCCAATAGCAGCAACGTTGACGTCTATGACTTGACCTGGTTTCGCAAATGGTGGCAGCAAAGCAGTAACAATTACCGATGCCACGTTATCCAATTTGGTTTTATCGTAGGCTAAGCTAGCAACACCTTGTTGATATAGATCGTAGTTAGAAATCGGTCCATCAACGTCGACACCCAACCTATCCAAAATTGTTTTCAAGCTCTGGGCAGTGAAACTTATTTTATCTCTATCTCCTGTTCCACCAAGACCCACAACCAGGCCGTATCCAATAAGTTGGTTCGATCGAACGCCTGCCACACTCGTGAGGTCCTTAATACGATCAGCAGCCGCTTCTTGGGTTAAAACCAAAGCGAAAATTAACAGTAAAGATCTGATAGTCATGATTAAAACGGCCATATTTTGTTAAAGAACTTTGAGCCCCAATTAGCAGTAGCTACATCGGCTAGATCACCCTGACCTCTATAGGTGATATTGGCTTGAGCAATTCTTGACGAAAGCACTGTATTATCTGGCTGAATATCTTTAGGCGTAATGATTCCACTAATGAAAATCTCTTCACTGCCTTCGCTCAGCACAAGCTCCTTTTTGCCCTCTATAAACATGCTCCCATTTGGCAACAAGTGGGTTACTATCACCGCGATTGCACCGCTCAAACTAGCGGCTTGATCCGCTATTCCGACACCTTTATCGGATCGTGATAAATCGCTGAAGTCGAGTCCTTTCAAGCCTCTTTTTATTCGATTTTCTCTAGAACGATTAATTGGCAGAGTGTTCCCAAAGACTTTTTGCAACTGGCTTAGTGGTGAATTAGTAACCTCTTTGGTTGTATTTATTCCACTGCTTCTCTGAGCCTGCGTACTTTCATCCAGAACTACCGTTATAACGTCTCCTAGCTCAAACCGCCTTCGAAAACCAAAGGATCTACTCGACAACTGATCCATAAAGATGGACCCTGTTTTGGGCCTGTCTTCATAGTCAAAGACGGGCATAGCCTTAACTAGGGCAGACTCATACTTAGAATTTTCAAGCCCTACACTGCTGCAACCAGCAAGAACAAAAACAAAAAACAGCAAATAACAAATAGGCATTAGCCCAATCCTTATAAGTTCTGGTTCAAGAATCTCAGCATGGAATCAACAGAGCTAATCGCTTTAGAATTAATTTCATATGCTCTTTGCGTTTCAATCATATTGACCAATTCTTCGACCACATTAACGTTCGAAGCTTCAAGCATCCCTTGCGCAATCTCACCCGCACCTTGTTCCCCTGGTACGAGGATCAAGGGGGCGCCGCTAGCGGTCGTCTCTCTGAACAAGTTCTGTCCCATTGCCTCTAATCCTGCTCCATTGATAAAACGGGCTAACTGAAGCTGACCTAACTGCTGATTTCCTCCACCATTTGCGAGCTCGGCGCTCACGATCCCATCAGTACCGATAGTTATTGAAGCCGCCTCTGGGGGCACAAGTATCTGAGGTTGCAATAGCAATCCCGACGGCGTCACAAGTTCGCCCTCTTGGGATAATTTAAAACCTCCATCTCTGGTATAGGCGATAGTACCGTCTGGTTGGACAATCTGAAAAAATCCTGGGCCTTCAACTGCCAGATCCAAAGCGTTTTCAGTAGACATCATATTGCCTTGGCTTTGAATTTTTTCTGTAGCAACGATTCGAGTACCGGTACCTAACATAAAACCAGTAGCCGCATTAGTATCTGCGCCAGTCTGACCACCTGCTTGACGAATATTCTGATAAAGCAGATCTTCAAAAACAGGACGATCCCGCTTAAATCCAGTGGTATTGACGTTAGCCAAATTATTTGCAATTACAGTCATTCGGGTCTGCTGAGCATTCAAACCAGTCTTAGCAACCCATAGTGAAGCATCCATATCTTATTCCTTAGGTAACTCTCATTAATGAATTAGAACTCTCCCCGAGTTCTGATAGGGTTTTCACAATATTAATTTTCATTTCATACGATCTTTCCAGCTCAATCATTTGAGCTAGGATGTCAAAAGTTTTGACCGAGCTTCCCTCCAACGCACGATCAGTCACAAAGATCTGATTCTCTCCGCCGGTAAAATCTCCCGGCGGCTCGCCCTCAACTTTGAACAGACCATCTGCCATTTTTACCAAATTCACGTTGCTTGCATCTCTGAGGAGTATTCTTCCAAATTCAATATCCTCCGCGACCTCTTCCTCAGGGTTAGAGCCATAAATAACACCCGTGTTAGAAATCTTGTACAAATACCCAGGTTCTAAAGAAATTTCTCCACCATCCTCTGATGCAATAATTTTATTCTCTCCATTGATTAATCGACCCTCAGAATCAATTCTCAAATCTCCTCTCCTAGTGAATGCTAATTCACCGGAGGCACTAAAGACCCCCATGACACCTTTCCCTTCTATAAAGATATCAAGGTCGTTATCCGTCGAAATACGCGTACCCGGCTCAAGGTTTACTTTGCCTAAATAGTCAGCTGTTCTGAAATATCTCGAAGTCATAGTTCCAGGAACATCCACCCTAAATGTAGAGACACTCGCTTCAAATGCTTTCTTAAAGCCGATAGTTGAAACGTTAGCGACATCATGGATAGAGTTGCCCTGCTTCACCCGGTCAGCTTTAATTGAGCCCAAGGCTGTGTATATTCCTTTGTCCATACATCAAAACTCTTAAGAGCTAAACGAAATTAAGCCCTAATATTAATAATGGTAGAAGTTAACGCCGACGAGGTTTCAATCGCCTTAGCATTCGCCTGGAAGTTTCTCTGTGCGGTGATTAAACCAACCAGCTCTGTAGTTAGATCCACGTTTGAGCGCTCACGAGCGCCGGCTCTAATAGTACCGAATCCAGCTGTACCTGCTTCACCGAAGGTCGCTGCTCCCGACTTAGCAGATGACAAATAAGAACTGTCTCCATTCTGACGCAGACCCTCGTTACTAGGGAAAGTGACTAATACAATCTTTCCAAGCGAGTTCTGCGAGCCGTTCGAATAGGATGCAACGACCAAACCATCATCACCGATGTCGACACCAACCAGATCACCTTCTGGTGAACCGTCTTGAGACTGAGACTTAACTGCAAAAGCCTGGGAAAACTGAGTCGTACCTGTGTAGTCAATGCTAAGGTTCAACGCACCACGACCACCGGCCAAGAACACCGTATCCAACTGCGCACCACCCGTGGGTGAAACCAAGTTACCCGATGTATCAAAGGTCAATTCGCCTTTATCTAGGTAAATAGGAGACCACTCAGGCAATGTAGAAAAGCCATCGGCGCTAGCTGTTTCAATACCAAATTCGTCAATGTATTTATTCACTGCAACACCATTAACGGTATCAGCGGACTGCGATGGCTTAATCCAAGTTGTCGTAGTACCACGACCAGACCCAATATTCGCTAGACCCCAAGTTGCCGATCCAGACACCTTGATAAATGAGTCAGTACCAGTGGTGCCGGAGGTAAAGACTAGACCGTTAGTCGTCGAGTCATAAGCAACTGTAACGCCCGATACTGTGCTTCCGTTCTCAGACGCTAGTTGATTGATACCCTTTTCTAATTCGACAATAAAACTGTCTAATGTGTAACCAGAACTCGTTGGTAAAACCAAAGCTCCTTTAACGTCATCGACCGATACGATGAAGGTATTGTTAGACGCATCCACTGAAAAATTGTTGTTTACGTTTACCGCGATAGAGGAGCCTTGACTCACTGCTGGCAAAGAGACAACGCCGCGAACCGCTTCCGCAGAAGGCAACTGAGTGTACAATGAATCCGTAGTACCAGTTACCTCAAATCCACTGAAAGCAGCACTTACGAGATTCACCTCCAACGTTAAGTTACCATCAGCATCTGTCGTTCCCAAGGGGACCCCAGTGGTGGCGTTATATACTGGTACAGAAAAATTCACGTCGACCCGTGAGCCGTCTCCAGTCGTACCTGATGAGAAAGAGAAAGTCTGCTTGGCGCCGTCATATTCGACCTTGATACCGTAGCGCTGTTCACTAGCCACTCGCTGCAACTCACCATTGGGCGTTACTGTTTGGCCATAGGATCCGGCGGCGTTAACTGTTGCTAAGGTAGGGGTTGTTTTGAAAAGATTATTGGTCGCCGCTGAACTTAGCGCAACTGTGTCTGATGATGAAGTTGGCACGAACGTAAATTCACGTGTTGCGTAATCGTAGGTAGCAGTAACTTCGCCAGTTCCGAGGCCACCAATATTTACGCCGCCGACTACATTTGTCGCTTCATTTAGTTTGGCCTGGACCGCCGCAACTACCTGTTCCGTGGTAGCAGCTAATCTCTTTGCATTAGTATCAAAAGTTGTACTAAGGTCTATCGACGCTACCGTGGTGGCGCCGCCGGTAGTGAAATTCACATTAAAGGTTCTACTACTCGCCGTTGTAAGATCAAAATAACGTTCGTCACCAAACTTCGTGTTCAGTTGATTTTGAATAAAACTCGCTAGCTCTACACCAGTATAGGCTTTATTGTTGGCAGCGAGTGAGGATAGATCGACGGTCACAGGGGTACCGCTGTTTTCCACGTCAACTGTCATAAAATTCGCAAGTTGAGCACTCGAAAAGTTTAGGCCTGCCCCGGTATTCGTTGAAAAATTGTAACCCTGGTCAGCGGTAAGATCATAAGGTAGCTTCGCTCCCTCAACTGTTGCCGGAACCGAAGTACGCACGTCGGTAAGGTCATCTAGAGCGAACTTTTGAGTCTTTCTGTTTACCAGTAAGTCTTCTACTTCGGAGAACGGCTTAAGCACTCCGTATTTGTTGACATATAGCCGTTCGCTGTTGTCGTCTGTAGCTTGTTGCAAAGCCGGGTTTACTTGGTCATCACCCACGTAAACATACGTTTGATATTTATTGGTCGGCGATGTCGCCGTCGCGTTTGCTGTCTTTACATAGTAAATCGTGGCGAGGTAAGAGTTACCTCCGCTGTCATATACGCTCAACGCCGTAGACTTGTTATAGGTGGCGGGATTATTTCTATTAAATTGTGCATCGATCACGGACGCGTCCGAGGGTAGGTTCAACGCCAACTGAATCTCAGAGGTTTCAGTTGCCTGCCCAGAGGTCGATACAGGAATCGCCAAACGACTGAGCTTATCCAAATCTGCCTTACCAGAGGAGTCTACCGCCGCTGCAAGCAACGCTTGTCCCGATGAGTTCACGACATTGAATTGTTCGTTCAACACGAAGCTACCGTTACGAGTATAAATATCAGTTAGACCATCTGCTGACTTCAAGGGGAAAAACCCCTCACCGGATATCGCAAGGTCAAGCGTATTAGATGAGAACTCTACGTTTCCCTGACTGAACTCCTGTCTCACCTCTTTCAAAGATACACCCTGACCAACTACCGAAGTCGCCTTCTGAAGTGGAGATGTTGCAAAGATGTCACCAAAGGACGCTCGAGACTTCTTAAAACCACTCGTACCAACGTTAGCAATATTATTACTAGTGAGCGCTAGCTCAGTAGTAGCTGCCTTGAGACCTGTAAGCGAGGTATAAAACGACATAGCCTAATTACTCCAATAATTAATTTGATAAATGTGTAATTTCTGACAGCGCTATTGAGCGACCGTCTTCAATTTCAACAAAAATTTGACCCAGCACAGCATCCCATGAAACACCTGTAATTCTCGTTTGAGAATTAACAGGAATCTCTTGCGTCGTATCACCTTGATACCCGACCGCTCTAAACAAATAACTACCTGCGGGAGCGGCTTCGCCATCAAAGGCTCCGCCATTCCAACTAAACTCGACGGCACCTTGAGTCTGGGCCCCTAGTTCCATCTGATTTACGATCTGGCCAGACTGAGCATCGACAACATAAAGTGTTAAGTTATCTAGAACTTGGTCAACTGAGATAACACCATCAAGCCTCGATCCTCCTGCTTGGTACATGGAGACTTCAGGCGCAAAGACCTGTTTACCCAGTAAGTTCGCCCCTCTCAGCATCTTTTCCGACTGTTGAGAATTAACGAAGTCAGACATGGAATTAGACATTAAGGTTGTTGCTTCTAGTGTCGAAAACTGTGCTAACTGAGCAACAAACGCCGCATTTTCCATAGGGTCCAAAGGGTTCTGGTTTTGCAGCTGTGTTGTGAATAGCTTTAAAAAGGCATTCCTATCAAGGTCTTGATTAGCTCGCGGCCGATTCCTTTCGGCGAGCAGATCGTCCATCGTTCGAATACCATCTATACTTGGGAGACTCATATATTTCTCTTTATCTTATTTCTTCAAGAGTTCGATTGTTCTCATCATTAACCGTTTCGCTGTGTTACTGGCCTCTACAGCACTCTCATAAGACCTTGAAGCAGCGGTGATATCGACCATTTCAGACATGACTTCGACATTCGAGGTATAAACATATCCATTTGCATCGGCATCCGGATGATTGGGCTCGTAAACAGCAGGTGACGGCGCCATATCTTCAGCTATCTGCGCTACCCTTACACCCCCAACGGTATCGCCCCTTTTTTGATTAACCTCAGAAGCCAGAATAGTTTTAAAAATTACTCTCTTAGCTCTGAATGCATCTTCAGCAGAACCCGCTTGCGTATCTGCGTTAGCTATATTTGAAACTGCCGCATTGATTCGAACTGTCTGGGCATCCATAGCCTGCCCCGCGATACCCATAATATTTTCAAAACTCATAATCTAGATCCTCTAATCTGCTCTTATCTCAAGAGATCCAATACAAGTTGAGTCATTTGATTTGCTTGCGCTAGCATTTGTGTACCAGCTTGTTGGATGACCTGAGACTTTGCCAACCTTGCTGACTCAAGTGCAAAATCGGCATCGTCCAAACGAGACCGGGCATCGGCTGTTTTCTCAGCGATGTTCATTAAATTTGAAACTGTATAACCGAGTCTATTCTCTATGGCACCGAGGTTAGATCTCATCTGAGCAACCTTATCTAGGGCTGCATCAATTATGGATATGGAGTCTCCTGCCAAGACCGCCGTGTTTATCCTGATCTGTGTTAAATTCTTGAGTGTAGCGGTCGACGATCCATCTACGTAATAACCAGGCGTTTCTGCTCCTATAGTAATAGCATCGTTGTCGGCCACACCATGTCCATTTACTAGGGCTGGAACAAACGATATATCATTTGTCGACACACCCGTAACGTAATGTGTTGGCGCTCCCGTCTCTCCAGCAATGGTAAATGAAGCTCCAATAGCCAGCCCGTGACCCGGATCAAAGGTAAGAGTCGTATGACCGTCCGCTATTGCCTGATCATTCAAGAGTATCCCCGTAGCGGCAGTGGCTGCCTTTTGGTCTAATGAAAATGGGTTGGGAGAGACCAGCTTTAAGGTACCCGTAACACGTGTACTGTCTTTTGCTCCGCCTAGACCGAGATCAACCGCCGAACCAATAACATTAGTAATAAGACCGTCCTCTCCAAGTTTCGATACTCGCAGATCTGTGAACCCTGAAAGGGATTGCAGGTTTTCAACCGTAATATCATCGCCATCACTATCAAACAGGACGACTTTATTAGCACTGGAACTGGCTGTAACACCGGTAGAACCTGAAATTTGGTTGATGGCGTCAACAGCAGATTCCACGTCTCCACTTGAAATAACAAAGTTTCCTGTTGTATAGCCGTTAATTTTTACGCTGTAGGTTTTTAGTGCTGCACTGGTAGATTCTAGTGAAGCATATGTCTTGGCATACGCTTTGACTCCGGTTTCTCCAGTTAGATTATTTACTTTCACAGCAGTCTGTTTTGCTGAGTCTCCAGTACTAGCCGCAGTGGACTTCGTTCCCAGAAATCCAAAAATCTCTATGTCGTCTGATTCTGTTGTTGGATTAGCCAGGGGTGTCGCTGAGGCAGCCCGTGCCCCTACGCCATTACCTATTAACGTATGGGCCCCAACATTTTCCGCTGCAACCGATTCCACCGAGAAAATGATATTCTCACCTTCTTCTATACCGACCTGTAGCGCTTTATTTAGAAAGGTTCCATCAAGAATTAATTCGCCGTTATAGCGGGTACTAGCCGCCACACGCGATATTTCTTGAATTAATAAGTTAACTTCGGACTGAAGAAATGTTCTGTCTGCTGAACTGTTGGTCCCGTTCGCAGCTTGAAGCGCTAGTTCCCGCATCCGTTGCAACATATCCGATACTTCACCCAGCGCACCTTCAATGGACTGAGTTAAAGCCTGACCATCGTTAGCATTTTTAACCGCCATAGCCAAACCTCGAACTTGGGCGGTCATTCGTTGGGTCATCGCTAACCCAGCAGCATCGTCGGCAGCACTATTAATCTTTGAGCCTGTTGATAAGCGCTCCATTGCTGTCTTTAGTTCTTCACTAGACTCAGCAAGAGCTCTCTGGGCCGTTAATGAAGATACGTTGGTGTTAATTACTAAAGCCATAACGTTACCTACTTTTTATAGTCCTTTGTTAGTTACTCGCCTCGAAGTGCGCGACGCACACCACCGATCCGATTCTCAATAAATTGCATAGTCGCGGTGTAACGAGCTGATTCTTTACCAAATTCAGATTGCTGTACTGAAAGCTCAACTGTATTACCATCTGCCGAAGGGTTTAGCGGATTTCGATAAACCAATCCGTCTTTACCAGACGTAGACGCATTAATGTGAGACCCGTGAGTCGTAGCCATTTCCTTAATACCTGCTTGCGTAGACCTCATAACAGACTTGAAGTCAATATCACGTGCCTTGTAGCTCGGGGTATCTGCGTTCGCTATATTTTCAGCGATAACGTTTAACCTACGCTCTCTTAGCTTTAACGCATTCTCGTGAATACCAAACACATTCTCAAAAATTTTCACAGTTGCTTCCATCTTTCCTAAAGTTCTTGCGCTTGTTGACCGATTAGAAGATTACTATTCCTTCGGCTGGTACTTGGGTGTAGCAACCACCGTGCCAATTCCTATAGAATTTTCTTAACTTATTGAATTTAAATAGAAAAATAGAATTTTTACTAATTGCGAAAAAACATTCTAGAATCTAGGCGGCAACATTTACCGGGTTTATCGAAAAATTGGCGGCACGTTACTGCCGATAATCAATTGCGATGTACAGACAATCAAATGTGATGTTAGTTGTATTTAAGCGCTGAATATTTCGGATTACTTGTATGGGAAAATGGCAGGTCAACTAACTGTTGATTCAATCGCCAGCAATTGAGTCGCACGGTTCTTAGGTCAAAACAGTGAGTAGCGTCAATTGGCTAACCTTAATACCTTTGACAATGCTTATGAGCACAGGCGTAGGCTATCTTTTTGGCAGTAACAAGACACAAGTGCGCATTACTTTAATTCAACCAATCAGGCCAGTTGGTTATTTATCACTTGTTGAATTTAATAAACAAGCAGCATAAAGTTTGGAAAACTTATCAAGGGTGTGGCGTTAATGCGTGACAAAGGTAAAGAGTAATGAAGCGCTTCCTAATAATTATTGCATGTCTAATCGAGCTAACTGCTTTCCTAGACCTGCATGAGGCCGCAGCTGATTCTGCACCTTCGATTTTAATAGAATTAAATGAATGGCTAACAAAAATTGAAGGAGAAAATATCGAATTTGTTTTCAAAGATCTTAGCGGCCCAATTACTCGAAAAAAATGTGATAACCCAATCCACTTTTATTTTACTAATACTTCAAGGCGGGTAATCAAAGCGGAATGTGAAGGCCAATGGCGTCGATTCATAAAAGTGCCAGAAAGAATTCATTTAGCAAAACTCAGTAAAGATCTGATTCCTAATGGTCAGCATGATCTCAATGCTTATGTCCTAACAGCGGACGTATCAAAGGGCCTTAAAATTACCGAGGGTATGTTAGATAGCATTCGTTCAAGTAGATCAATACCAACCAATGCCTTTACAGAAATTTCTCAGTTGGATGATCTGTACCTGCAACGTGATAAGAAGAGAGGGGATATTTTAATAAGCGAGGATTTAGATACTTCCAAGATAGTTGTTGTTCCAGTGGTAATTCTACCGTCGGGTTCACCACTCGATACAAATACCTTAATTGAGATTACCAAGTTTTCGGGTGTACCACCCGATTATATAAGCTCAATCGCCTCGCTACGTTATATGGAGCTAAGTAAAACAGTTGGGGTTGGCGAAATAGTTCGTACCCGTCACTTGAGGAAAGCAAAATTGATGCGGCGAAATGAATTAGTTACGATTTATTCAATTTCAAATAACTTTAGTATCGAGACCAAAGCGATCGCCCTTTCTGATGGTTATCTTGGAGAAAGAATCAAAGTAAAAAACCCAGAAAGCAATAAAATTATTACAGCTAGGGTTGTCGGATACGGCCTATTAAGTCTTAACTAACTCAGTCATAAGAAATCTTACGAACGTTCGAACCCGTACTTTTTTCCTCATCTCTGACAGAAAACACCCTGTACCAATAGTCACCAGGATCTGTAGGCTGATCCGAAAAAGAAGTATCAAAAGTTGTCCCCAATACCGTATAAAGATCTAGTAAATTCTTCTTACGCTGAATTTCAAATTCCCCTTCGTATCCTTCTTCATCGACAGACCATGTTAAATTCACTTTCTCAAAACTTCGTTCCGTTATCAGGTATTTGGGGGTCGGTAAAAGCCCAGCTCGACTGAGTTCTATAATATTAAACATCCCGAATGTATTTTGGCCTGCACCAGCTAAACTAGTGTCAAGCGGTCCTAAGGAAAACCGGATTCGCGAATCAGACTCAATAGATGCTTCCATCATCACATGCAATCTGCAAGAACCCGATGGACAATTTAGAGTATAGGTTAAAGAGTTATTTGGGCCTAAACAAATAAGAACACTGCCTCCACCAAGGCTGCATTCCCAAGTTACAGTGTCATTTGGAACAATGTACCCAAAGCCTGGATTAAATAAAAAGTTAAATTGATCACTCGATATCAGAACACTTGCTTGCGCTTCATCCTTAAACGTTATATCCCAATTTGCAGTCCTTTCCAAATAAGTCCCCGAAGGTTGTACGGCACCATCTAACTGCACCCTGTCATCCTCACAAAGCCCCCCTACTCCGATGCCCTCAGACCCACCGAGGCAGACGGACTGACGGACTGACCATTCACCAATGAGTTGGGGTAATTCAAGTCTTTTCTGGGGGTTTCTTAATCGATCATGAATATCATTGATTACATCGGCAGACAGGGTATCGGATGGGCTCACTGATATGTTGTACCGATCATCAGCGCAAACATTTAATCCAATCAAAAAAGTACCCAGAAAACATAACAAAAACCTTATCACTGACTACTCCATCTTCAAATTTTCAATCGCAAGCTCATCAAACTTGTTTTCACGAAGATTAATAATTGCAACCAATATCGATATCGAGTCATTGTCTTTACCATCTGAGGCAATTATTTCTATCTCAAAATAGTTATCACCATTGCTATCTTTAGCATTCTCATAATCAGGGCTAAAATTAAACCTTAGTTGATTAGCCTCATCAATATAGAAAGATTCGCTATCGGTTCCCTCAACAGACAAGTTGACTTCATCGCCGTCTAAGTCCGAGTATGCTACCTCAACAACCAAACTGGAATTTTCAGGTACATTGTAGTCTTGGTTCAAAGTCAAGGACGGTGGATTATTGGAATTCAAGGACTCGCTTGAATTTGGATTGGTATTGCCCGAACCACTACCACAACCAGCCATCAACAGAAGAAGATAAATAAAAACTGGAAAATATCTTAAATTTATCATATAGTTAGGTGCGAAAAATTTTTTTTTTAGATTTACCTAAAGATTAATGAGAATTGACCGATTAATAGTTAGTGTAATCCCTTTGTGGAGTTAAAGATATGGTTGACAACGTAAATAGCGTTGGTTCTGGGAGACCTAGCCAGGTACAGAATTCACCTGCTGCGCCAAGTAGAGATACTGCAGATGAGGGTGAAAATCAAGTTCAGAAAGCAGGACAGGTACCGCAAGCTGTCGATGTTGAATTAAGTGATGCTGTTAAGCGAGCTGAAGAAAAAGCAGCTTTCGATGAAGTTAAAGTTCGCCAGCTGAAACAGGCCATTGAATCTGGAAATTATCCTCTGGATTCACGTAAGATGGCGGAAAGCTTTGTAGAACTCGAAAATTTACTTTAGAAATCCCAGCATGACCGACTCAGCTATTCCGGACATCAGGTCTCTATCTATTCTAATTGAATCGTTAAAAACTCTTCTTGATGAGGAGTTTTTGCATTTAGGCTCTAAGGATCTTGACACAGTTGAATCAATTCAAGAAAGAAAAATGAGTTTAATGGAGGAATTGGGAAATCTTTGGTCGAGCTATTTAGAAGCATCCTCCAGTTCGAACGAAAATCTTCCTGTCAAAAAAGAGTTCCAGTCAAAATTAATTGACTGCCGTGACAAACATATTCGAAATGATCTTTTGTTGAAGAAACAATTAGAAATTACTAAAAACCTCATACAGGTCATCACTAATCGTAGTAACGACCAAGTAAATATTTATAATCGCTTAGGTCGTATCTCCTAGAGAAACATCACCACGGTGTTTTACCTTGCAATCGGTACACCCAAGCCAGAACAATCGCAACTGATTTAAAAAGACTTTCCGGGATCTCTTCATTTAGTTCAAGCTGAGCGAGGGTGGCTGCTAACAACCTGTCCTCAGTTATCGGTACATCCGCTTCCTCAGCTTTCTTTACAATTTCCTCTGCCAGTTCTCCCGATCCTTTAGCCGTAAGTGTCGGGGCCTTAATTCGGTCATACAAAACAGCAACCGCTATTTTCTGCTCCATTCCTTCATACATCAATGCTAATCCCATTGCTTGTTTTCATTAAATCGTTGGAATACCCTATTTGCTCTGCAGATGCCTCCAATCTCTTTGAGACCGGAAAAAGATTTACCTCGTAAAGACTTATCCCCAATTCCCCGAACTGGGACTTCAGCCACTCCAAATGATTCAACGCTTCATGATAAAAATCTAAATCATCTGTCCAGCAGTTTAATCTAACCTCATCTCTGTCGGAGACAGTTAAAGAAACATCCAAGTGTTGTGAATCACTTAAACTGACCCTCAAATCAATTTTCCATTCTCTCTGCTGGTCATCTTCCGAACCTTCTTCGTCACCCCTCCTTGATTCCACTTGAGCTAGGATTGGCCAATCATTAAGTACGGGAATCAGCCAATTAAGAACTGTGTTTCTATTTAATTGATTTCCAAGTGCTTCAAGTTGAAATGACTCTAATTCATCCAAGGCTGAATTTAACTGGCTCAGATCAGCTCCAAAGTTGTTATGTGATCTTTTCAAAAGCAACAGAAAAGTCTTTAAGTTTAAAGTTGGTTTATTTTGTTTAAAGACCTCGGATTCGTGAAACAAACCACTTCGATAAAGTGTAGATCTTAAAGCTTCAGCAGTTTGAGAGTCCGGTTCAAATGAAGACATTTGAAAACTGCTAAATATATTCCTTAATCTTGGCTCTCTAGACAGCATATTCGCGATTTTAGAAAAACTAAATAGACCAGATATCGAGGTGTTTTGTATCGCACGCCCTAACAGGCTATGTATTCTATCTATCGAAAACCTTGAAGCTACTTTACGCACTCTATCGGGCTGCAAAGAAAGAAGCATCGAGCCACCAACCAAAGCGGTAGCGACAAAGCTCGCTTTTCCTTCAGTTGCAGCAAAATTACTAGGTAACATTATCGCAGTTTTCGACCCTGTTAGAAAAACATTACCATCTGCCCTGTTAGCAATTACCCCGTTTACTAACTGTCCTTCTCTCAACCCGAGTGATCTGGCTTCAGGAGGTTCAAGCCTTAACGTATAAACAGAACTGCCCCCCTGTGAATAGGTTGCATTTACTCTGATGGGTTGATTGACAGAGTCCGCGCTAATCAAGGAACTACCCAGGGATACTGAATCCAATCCTTATAGGGATCGGTCATTTCATCATTCTTTTCTGAATTTTTATTTTCTCTCTTAAAAACCAACTTTCTAAAATCTTTCTCTAATGGCAGCCTTAGTTTTGAATTCGCATAAAGCCAATTTGGATTAGCTCTCTTAAATGCTTTAGGGTTAGCTGCAACAAACGCTTTTTTGAGAAATTCTCCATTTATGTTTGTCTTCGCTATCACTCGCTCTATGATCCTCGATAAGCTATCTCCCCGCTTGACCAAATAATAACCATCCTCATCAATTTGACTGATCTCGCCAGTAGAAACAGATTCGTCAACCGCTTTCTTCAGATCAGATAACATTCTCTCTAACGCAAGAGAAAGTTCATCATTCTTATTAGAGCCCGCCATCCCTTCAGCAACGCCAAAAACCTCAGACCGCTCAAGGACTTTTGTGAGGCTAGTATTTGTAGGGCTAACATTTGTAGGGCTAACATCTGCTTGATCATCGACCGCAACGTCACTAGAGAGTGACGTGGACAAGATGGCATTGGAGGAACAACTAACTAAGAAAACGACTATAAGAAGGAGAGATGAGCCCAAAATGATTACTCTATTCATAACATTAACCGTATCGACTTAGCGTTCATTATTATTCCGCTTCTCAAGTTTAGATTTCCCTCAACCATATGCAACAATGCACTTTGTTGATTAGACCGAACTATTTCAGCTATGGCTACGCTTTCCAAAGCAGAGGCTATCCCATGACTCTTAAATATTTCACTACCAGGAAACAATAAAAACCGATCCCCTATTCTAAAACCATCGGCTTCACCCGCATTCAATCTAAGTATTTGGCCAGCAATAGAAACGCGGTACGGTTCTCTGTCAATACAATTCAATTTCCTCAAAATTCCAATTTTTAGATCTCTAATAGAATCTAATCTATCAGCTAATCGATTTCTATTCTCAGAAATTAAGAAGACTTCACTTAGAGGTATCTTTATACCCCAATTCCAAGTACCCAAAATCGTAGTCCCTTTCATGAGCCTAAGCTCGCCATGGACTTTAATGAAATTATTTATTACCGGTATCAGGGAAGAAATCGCTGCAGTTACGTATCCTTTGATCTTTGAAGGTTTGACTTTTTCTTCTATCCTCACAATGGACTCAAGTTTTAACTCGCCACCATTATTAGCACCCTGTAATGCCAATAGGTGGCCGATCGAATTGGTGCTTCGATCACTAGCAAGCAATAACCCAGAATCATCAAAGATTAACTCTCGCACCGCATGACCCGATGACCTACCTACATTTATTATGGCTGCAGAAGGATAGGAGGGGAGCAGTAATATCTCCCTAAAATCCAGTCTAAAGGACTGATCACTATATTGCGGGGTACAAAGAGGAGGAGGAGATATCGGGGAATATCTATGCTTGTCAATTTTGGCTACAAGGCCTGCTCTGGTGCCATTATGACTATCTGCAACGTCAAACTCTAACTTATCTATAGCTAAATCAGTCTGATAGATGGTTGAATCTGCAATTATCCTTGAATTAGACATCAATCCCATAGATCGGATGTGAGCACTTTCGCCGATGGCTAATCTAAAAATTGCCTTCCTAAAGTCTTCTAACTCAAATTCCGTTTCCGCAATACTAAACGAACCATGCATGCTACATAGAAGTGATAAAAACAAGATAATAGGGCCTCTTTTACAAGAACCTATACGATTCATCATGTTTTCGCTCCCATAGAGCAACTGAAAATTTACTCAGCTACTCATGAACTCCATTCTAAATTCGTACCCTAATCACCGCCGACAGAATCCAAATGCGATTTTCCCCCACTTTCGGCAACCAAATCAGCAACTGCTTTATCACCAATTCTCAACGTCGTCTCATAACTATGTCCACCAATGGGTCGAATACTAACTAACTCAGCTCCATAGATAATGCCTTCTACTTTTGATCGAAGAGACTCTTCTACGACCTTCGATGATGACATCAAACCGTTCACTTCAATGTATTGTCCGTAGATTTGCTCCACAAGCGACTTGTAAGCCTCTAACTTCGAGGCCTTTGCCGCCATCAAACGTTTTTCTTCTTCAGATTGGCCCGATTGAGCAGAAATAACGGCATAACCAATGCCAGTGATAGCCTCTGCATGAATCTTGTCTAAGCTAGGGACATAATGATTTGTGACACAACCAACTAACAAAAGCAAAAATGAGGTAAAAAAGAAAATTCTGAACATAAAAACACCCTAAATTCGTCTTGTCACAGTACTTTAATCGGTTCCGGGACGATTTTCTTTAATATAGGCATAGTTCCTGCATTGAAACCGTCAACAAGTAGCTAATCTGTCTTATTTCTGGCAGACGACGACAATAAAAGGGATTTTATGGAATTTACCTGGGATAAATTGACGAATATTCGACAATTTGCTGCAAATTTCCCATGGAGTTCTTTGGCAGTACCTGCTGTGGTACTTCTTATTCTGGCATTACTAATCCTACCGATGCCACCCTTAATGTTGGACATATTCTTTTCTATAAATATCATTCTCGCTCTAATCATCATCATGGTGGCAATAAACACTGCTAGCCCACTTGATTTTTCTTCTTTCCCCATAGTCATACTCTTCGCAACGACCATGCGACTGGGACTAAACGTTGCCTCAACTAGGTTGGTCCTTCTCGAGGGTCATCAAGGGGGAGATGCAGCTGGAAAAGTTATCGAGGCATTTGGTCAATTTGTTATTGGAGGCAATTACGCTGTCGGTTTTATTGTATTCGCGATTTTGATGATCATTAACTTTATCGTTATCACTAAGGGAGCTGGAAGGGTCTCGGAAGTAATTGCTCGTTTCACTCTTGATGCTTTACCCGGAAAACAAATGGCAATTGATGCCGATCTCAATGCGGGCGTAATCGACCAAGACACAGCAAGAGATCGAAGAGCACAAGTATCTCAAGAATCAGATTTCTATGGTTCTATGGATGGGGCATCGAAATTCGTAAGAGGAGATGCTGTTGCTGGCCTACTGATTCTCATGATCAATTTAGTAGGCGGGTTAGCGATTGGCATGCTACAACATGATCTAACCTTCGGAGAAGCTTCTAGAGCCTATCTGTTATTAACTATTGGCGATGGTCTAGTCGCACAATTACCCGCTTTAATTTTATCTTTAGCTACGGCACTCATAGTATCAAGGGTATCGACTTCAGAATCCGCTCCACAACAAGCTACCAGACAACTTGGCAATCCTGCCGCATTCGCCATAGCCGGCGGCACTCTGACCATCCTCGGCGTCATACCCGGCATGCCTAACGCAGTGTTCTTAATGTTAGGTATATTCTCTCTAACAATAGCCTTCATGCTTAAAAGAAACCTTTCCAAGATTGATAAAGCCGTAGAAGCATCAAATGTAGCAGACGATCCAACATCGCCAAATGAACTACTAGAGCTGGATTGGGATGATGCAGGGCAAGTTGATGTTGTCAGCATCGAATTAGGTTACGGTCTTATTTCATTAATTGATTCTGAACACAACAGCAGCCTATTACAAAGAGCAAAAGGAATTAGGAAGAAAATGTCATCTGATCTAGGGTTTCTACTTCCTACCATTAGAATCAGAGATAACCTAGACAATCCGCCAACTCAGTATCGTATCGTCCTGAATGGTACAAGTAGAGGCAAAGGAATAATAGAAATTGGTCGTGACCTGGCAATCAACCCGGGAAGTGTTTACGAAGAAATTGACGGAATAGCAACTAAAGACCCAGCATTTGGGCTAGATGCTGTTTGGATAAAGACTGAAGACAAGGAATATGCGCAAGCCTTGGGTTATACCGTGGTGGATGCTGCATCGGTGATAGCGACTCATATGAATTCCATCCTAAGGTCTAATGCAGACGAGTTAATGACCTTTGATATCGCGCAACAGCTTATCGATAGAATTGCCGAAAACTCACCTAAATTACTTGAAGATTTCATTCCTGATCAATTAAGTCTTAGTACATTAGTTAAAATACTACAAAACCTGTTAGCTGAGGGAGTCCCTCTAAAAGACATGCGAACAATTCTCGAAACACTTTCCGAAGGTACTAGCTTTTCGAAGGATTCTGAAAAGCTTACGGCATTAGTCAGGATCAAACTCGGAAGATTGATCATCCAAGAAATAAGTGAACCGGATCATCCACTCGAGGTTATGACACTAGAACCAAGCCTAGAGCAATTATTAAATGACCTCATTTCAAATGCGCAATCTATTGAGGATGTTGCACTTGAGCCTAATCTTTCTCAAAGCTTTTTCAGTTCAGTTTCTGAAATTGTGGAAGAGATGGAAAAAGAAGAAAAATATCCGATTTTAGTTGTTTCTCCCACAATTCGTAGCTGGTTAGCTAGATTATTGAAGCGGGCAAAACAAGAACTATCGGTGCTTTCATATAGAGAAATACCTGACGATCAATCAATCAGGATCGTCCAAACCATTGAGTTAAATGATAAAGAGTCCGCTGAGGAATAAAATATGGAACTTAAACGCTACCTAGAAACTGATTCAAAACTAGCCCTGGAGAAAATAAGAAGCATCCATGGGGATGATGCTCTCATTATCTCAACTGAGAAAGTTGGTAACAAGACTGAGGTTATTATTGGCATTGAAGAGAAGAAGGACGAGAAAGTTACTAAACCAGAAACAACCGAACCGGGGTTTAAAAAACATCTAAATAATTCTCTTGTGACAAAAAGCTCCGCTTCACCTAAAGATCCATGGAAAGTTTTGGCAAGAATGAATAATGAGATCAAAACGCTTAAAGCTTCTATGGAAAGTATGCAAATTAAGGTTCAAAAAGAGAATCAACCTATTTCACTTGATTCATTGGATACAAAAGTTAATGACGCAGGTTTTAACTTGCAAGCAATTGAGCTCAATAGTAAATGGCAGAATTCCCATATATTCTTAGGAATACCCGGGTCTGGAAAAAGTCAAATAATTAAAAGAATCGCCCTTACTAAAATAGAAAATAATGAGGCAAAACCTCTAATAATCAGCGCTTCCCAGGAAGGTCTAGAGTTAGACTATTCCTTGGCCAATTTCTCAGAGCGTAACGATATTCCTCTTATGGCTATAAGGCTGGAACAACTACCCGAAATACTACCTAAAATGGTTGCTATTTTTGATCTTGTATTAATAGAAGCGAACACCGTGAGCCATATAACCCAACCAAATTTCGAAAAATTAGACTGCAACTTGACTAGCCATCTCTGTATAGCTGCCGATTCTGATATTGATTACTTATCTAAGGAATCGAACATAGACTATAATCTATTAAATTCTGTAGTCTTAACCAGGCTAGATCTCTGCGAAGACCTTCCAGGTAAGCTCTTGGAAATGACTAACTTGAATGTAAAGATCACTGGTACCTCCACAGGTCATAAAATCTAAAAGGCTAAGTAATGGCGCATCTTATAGGTATTGCAAGCGGTAAAGGAGGTGTAGGTAAGACCACCATGACCATAAATTTAGCTATAGCCTTACAGAAAAGTGGGCTTACTACCTTAGTTCTCGATGCAGATCTTGGTTTAGCAAACGCACAACTAATGCTAGGCGTTAAGCCTACTCATACAATATCAGATTTACTTTCTGGTAATTTGGCTCTAGATGAAATTGAACTTAATTGTTATGCAGGTGTTGGTCTAATTCCCGGAGCCTCTGGTAAAGAGGCGCTCACTAATTTATCAACTCCAACCTTATTGGATTTAATTAATTTACTAAAGGCCTCTCCTAAGCAAATAGTCCTATTAGATACGGCTGCAGGTATCTCAAAACAAAATATGCAATTGCTATCTACCTGCGATAGCAAATTAATAATCTTTTTGGATGAACCATCCTCTATTGCCGATGCTTATGGTGTACTAAAAATACAGCAGTCCAAATCTGGACTAGAATCAACTTTTCTCATACCAAACAAAGTTAACGATCAAGACGAAGGAAAACTGTTATACAAAAAAATGAATGGGCTATGTATGAACTTTCTATCAGAGCCTACACAGTATCTTGGATCTATTCGAAAAGATCACAAAGTATTAACCGCTATCAGATCACGATCTCCTTTAGCTAAACAGCATCCAGAGAGTTTAGCGTGGCAAGATATCAGGCTTATTGCAGAACAATTAGCTAAGTCGCTGGCGCTAAATTAACTATATATGAGGCGCAATAAACTTGTTAAGCTAGCGTTAAATTTGGACACATTCATAGTGGCTAATAGTGATGAAATCCAGCCTGCCATTTAGAGCAACCGAAAACGGCAACAAACTCTTGCCAGAGCATTACTCTCTCGTCAAAAGAACCGCTCTTTACCTGAAAACTAGGCTTCCCAATTCCGTAGAAGTTGATGATCTAATCCAATCGGGTTTAGAAGGCCTAATGCAAGCGCAAAAATCTTATGATGCCGGCAAAGAAGTCGCTTTTGACCTTTACGCCAAGACTAGAATCAAAGGTGCCATGTTAGACGAAGTAAGAAGGCTTTCGTATGCAACCCGGACGACCGTATCTCTGAAGCGTCAGCAAGCATCGGCTTTTGAACATCTATCTAACAGTCTCAATAGAAACCCTACTAACAGAGAAATGGCTAGCTATCTTGGTAAAGATTTGCATACCTTTGAGAAGGAACGCTTAATTGCTTCAGGCAGTGAGACTATCAGTGTCGAAGCTCAACCTTCCATGCACTCAGAGGAAGAAGATAAGACATCCGATCCTGCACATATTTATGATCAATCAGAACTTTTGATAGAGCTTCAGAAACATATCGAAAAACTGCCTGAAAGAACAAGACTCATTATCTCTCTCTATTACACAGAAGAAATGAACCTGAAGGAAATAGCCGCCATACTCGAAATATCCGAGTCTAGAGTAAGCCAAATTCTTAGTGAAACTGCCGGGAAGTTAAAGGACAAATTAACCTTAAATTAGAGCTATAGTTTTCACTGCAATAAATAAGTTGGCACATAAATATAGGCTCAGAGGAGTCAACTATGGGTTTATTCAAAGGATTAAAAGCCTCCAAAGAAAGAAAAAAGGCAAAAGAATTTTATAGCGAAATTCCTAGAATGAACGCTGAAAAGAGAGAACTAAGGAAACTTAAAGCAGTCCTTAGCGCTCGACTTACGGCTTTCATCGATAAAACATTTATCGAAGGAGCAGAGATTATTTCCAATTGGCAGGAAAAAGGGAGTGAGGGGCGTCCGCCTGCAATGTTTTCTAGCGCGTTCAAAGATGTAAAAACTATTGGAGGAACTGTTACGGTCTATCTACCCCAAAAGTACACAAACATTTATTTTGAACTCGGATCAAAATATCAATCGGCGTTGCTTACCAAAAACCAGGTTATCGCCTTGGCAGATTCGACAGCTACAGAAGTTAGTGATAGTTTGACTCTAGAAAACCCCATCGTACCTCTAGCTTTTCTAAGAATAGAAGATGAAGAAGATGAAGAAGCTGGAGAAGATGAAGAAAATGAAGAAAATGCAGAAGAATAGAGCAACTAAAAGAATGAAGTTTTTTCACCAATCGAGACCCTAGCAATTGTCAAATTACGTCTACCACCCCAAAGTAAAGAATTTAGCGATCAGCATAATAGATAGCTGCCCGGTCCCCACTGAATATTCAGACTTTTTCTTTAGAGACGGAATTTACTGTGAATTCAATCCTTCCAATAATGACTTTGTGTGTTGCTGGTGCTTTGATAAGGAACAACAATACTTCTGGATAGGAGAAGGTAAACATTGGACCAAATACGAAAACGTTGAGGCCGACAATATCGCACAACATCTATTATCAACAATTCCTTCTCTGTCGACGTCGGGAAAATCCACTCAAGGCTACGGAATGATCACGGAAACCTTATTCAAAATCAAAGCCAATAAATTTTCCAATTCTAATAATCCTAAAAACTGACGCTAGGTCATACATTAATAGTAAGACTGTCACGATAATTCGTCTCAGTGCTAGCCAAGGTCAAATAACGCTCTTGCTCCACGAGGCCACCAACATCCAGCAAAATCCGACTCCCCTGCTCTTTCATCAGTTCATATCGGTAACCAGCGCCCAGCACATGGCATGGCATGCATCGAGTTTCTAGAAACGATCCCGCTAAGTCAGAAAAAAGCTGTCAGTCCGGGATTGATCAGACCATGATTTTACGTATCGACCCAAAACGACTGACGGGAGTCAGTCCCGCTCGTGCAGGTGAAATCAATGGACCAGACACTCAACATGGTCGCATTCGGCAACGCATCGTATTCGTCCTACACATCCACAATCCCAACAGCTAGCATAGTCGAAGCGGGAAGCACCAAAAACAATTACAGCTACAGCGTCAGCGTTCTGATTGCAGCTGCGTATTTCTTCCGCAAGTCACCGCCTGAAACCAAGCTGTTAGTCTATTTTGTTGGTATAAGATTCTCAAATTGATCCTGGTGATGGAGGTCACCGAAAACTATTGTAAAGGCACCGAATCTTTTGACTTTCTTTCTTTGGTTGGTGGAATGGACTCACCATGACAGTCCTCAACTTCCTTTTGTTCCTACAAGAAGAAACAGGCTGTCTTGAATATATTACTGACTAGTAGAATTACGACTTGCCTATCTCATCGGTCCTAATACAATGTTGCTCTGAAGGCCGATCTTGGGGCAGTTTTATATATTTCTGATGCCATAAGTTAAATAGTTCATTATCCAAAACAGGGAGCAAGCTTAAAATGGGGTGATGTCTATAATTCATTAAATTGCCCAGTTCAAGTTTGTTGTCATCCATCAATGTGAGCGGACATCATAATTTACCGTTCTAATTCGATAATTATATTGGCTGTAACCGGATATATCCTCGGTGTTCTATGTTTAAGAATCATAAAAGTTACAAAAAACACAATATTTGAGGCTTGATTTAAAGGATATTTTTAGCGGCTGTTATTGTCAGTGGTCCCAAATGGTCTGACGACATATAAGGAAAGTTGACTCAACTACTCTTTAGGATGAGCTCATATGACCGACTAGTGAGAATAGGTATAGCGAGATTGAGAGAACTTACAATATTTTTGCTCTCATGGTTTTATTAATCGTTTCTCTTTCGAGGTAATTTATATGGCAGACGATAAGTTTGAACTCTACGTAGGTAAAAGTTCCAAGTTGGAAAATACTATATTAGACATAGAGGGTCAGGCAAAAATAGATGGCTTTGTTTCTGGGGAACTAAAGACAAAGCTACTACACATTGGTGAGAGCGGAAAGGTGGTTGGTAAAGTCGATGCCGAACTCATAGTAGTAGATGGTATATTAGAAAGTGCAGATAAAGAAATTACTTCCTCCGTTAAGATTAGTGTCAATGCCACTGGAAAAATTGAAGGAAATATTTCTTACAATAGTCTGGAGTGTGTGGAGGGTGCGATTATCCAAGGTAATCTCTCAGTTTTAAAGACTAAAAGTTAAGGGTTAGGGCTAACTAATATAAGACTGTGAGGTAATAACCCTATAATCTACATAATGTATGACTTACTTTAAAGGCTAAATATTCGCTCCTTGAGTCACTCTAAACGATACTCCCCACTTTAAATCTAGCTGTATTCGAGTGAGGGCAGATATAAAGATTAACGATTAGCCATTCAACTCAGTGGAGAAGAAAATTTGCTTTTTCAGGGAATTTTTTTATAGTTAGCCCATTTTTACATGACCTTGGCAGTGACTAGCTGTCCAAAGATCCGAAACGAGACAGAATTCCATCAAGTTCATCGAGACTGTTGTAGCTAATAATCAACTGGCCAGCGTCATTTTTACGCTGTTTTAATGAAACCCGCTGACCCAATTTTTCCGATAGCTGATCTTCCAGACGCTGGATATCTGAGGTCTTTGGCTGGTGCTGTTGTATTTTAGATTGCTGCGGAGAATTTAACTGCTTAACCAGCGTCTCAGCCTGCCGTACGGTTAACCCCTTGGCAACGATCTGACGTGCAGCCTGTGCCTGTAATGTCTGTTCAAGGGCCAGCAGGGCTCTTGCATGCCCCATATCGATATGTTGGGTCAAAAGTAACTCTGCAGCAACCTGGCCCAGCCCGGCTAACCTGACCGAGTTACTTACTGTTGCTCGACTTTTACCCACTGCTTCTGCAGCCTGTTGATGTGTTAAATCAAACTCCATTATCAAGCGCTGCAGCGCCAGCGCTTCTTCCATGGCGTTTAAATCTTCCCGCTGAATATTTTCAATCAGTGATACTGCCAACTGAGACTGAGAATCTACCTCCCTAACAATCGCAGGAATCTGCGCCATACCTGCAAGCTGACAGGCACGCCAACGACGTTCACCAGCAACAATTTCATATGAATTTCCACTGATTGCACGGACAATAATGGGCTGCATCACACCGTGTACACGAATTGAGGCGGCTAATTCCTGTAATTTTTCCTCATCAAACTGAATCCGCGGTTGAAATCGTCCGGGTTTGATCCACTCAATCGGAAGCTGCCTGAGGGCCAAACCAGAAAAACCATCCTTTTCACCATCATGTTCACTATCACGAGCGCCTGCAGGGCCACCGGTTAGATGATCCACTTGATCTGATCGGGCCTGGCTCGGTCCGAGTAGTGCATCCAATCCTCTGCCAAGACCTCTTTTTTTTGCTGCCATCGTCTTAACTCCCTATTGCCGTGTTTTAACCATCACCGCGGTTAACTTGGGTCGGTTCCATCCTTCGCAACACCTCGCCTGCCAATGCCAAGTAGGCTTTTGATCCCGAAGATTTGGAATCGTAGTAATACACGGGTAATCCATAACTCGGCGCCTCTGCCAAACGCACATTTCTCGGTACCACCGTACGATACAGCCTGTCACCAAAATATTCGCTCAATTGCGCAGACACGTCTTTTGTCAGGCTATTGCGCGGATCATACATGGTACGAACTATTCCCTCTATTTTTAAGCTCGAATTCAATTGTTCTCTGACTCGAGTCACTGTGCCCATCAAAGCGGTCAAGCCTTCCAACGCATAGTATTCGCACTGCATGGGAATGATGACACCCTGTGCTGCAACTAAGGCATTTAAAGTCAGTAAATTCAATGACGGCGGGCAATCAATGAACACGTAATCATAATCAGATTCGAGACCAATCAAGGCATTTTTCAGTCGACTCTCTCGGTTTTCCATGGATAACAACTCAATTTCGGCTGCCGTTAAATCCGAATTGGAGCCCAGTAGAAAAAAACCGGTATCGTGATTTTTTCGAGCAATATCCCTTATAGATTCCTGATACACCAACACATCATAGATTGATTCAACCAGTTCATCCTTGCTTACGCCGCTTCCCATAGTGGCATTACCCTGTGGATCCAGATCAATCAGCAGCACCCTGCGACGCATGGTAGATAATGACGCAGCCAGATTAACCGACGTTGTCGTTTTTCCTACACCACCTTTTTGATTAGCCACAGCAATCACTTTCATAATCCATTACTCTTTATCATCACTGCCAGGGCTTCCTGGTCGATTACGGCGTAATCTGCAATTAAATCAAAGGGGTCTAGCCTGTTCAACTGCGGGCTTTCGAATCTTCAATAATCAACAGACCCCTTTCTGAATTCATAAAAGGCACCCGCAAACGCTGATGCCTGAATATATAATCACAGGTAGACAAACTAACTGCGAGCGCTTTATCAAAACGACTAATCATCGCCAGGATATTGCCAGAGGGTTTTAATAGATGAGCAAGCGACGGGTATATATCCAGGGGTTGTCTGAAAGCCCGACAAACAACCTGGTCAAATTTCCGATCACGCAGCGACTCTACTCTGGACTGCACGACCTCAACGTTGTGCAACCCTAACTCTATTTTGACCTGCGTCAGAAATCGAGTTTTTTTACCACTAGCATCCAACAAGACAAAATGTTTTTCAGGGAAATTCAAAGCCAGAGGAATACCCGGTAACCCTGCGCCACTACCCACATCAATGACTTCAGCCCCGGTAACATAAGGCACCAAAGTTAACGAATCAAGCAGATGCCTGCTCACCATCTCATCGAGCGTTTTGACGGCGGTAAGATTAAAACGCTGATTCCAGCGATGCATTAAGCCAAGATAATCATTAAGTGCCGCTATAAATTCCGGGCAGGACCGCAAACCAGCGTCTGCCCGAGTCAATTCTGCTAAGCCCGTACCGAGTGTCGACGAAACGCTCACCCTGTTGCTGCAGGGCGCTGCAGATCACGCCGCCGCTTTAAATGAACCAGCAGCAGCGATACCGCAGCGGGCGTCACGCCAGATATTCTGCTGGCCTGACCCAGATTCTCAGGTTTTACATCTTGCAACTTCTGCTTCACTTCATTTGATAAACCATGGATACACGCATAATCCATATCGACCGGTATATTAAGGGAGTACTGTGCACGGGTTCGATCAATATCCTGTTGTTGCCGGGCAATATAACCTCGATACTTGATATCGATCTCCACCTGCTCTGCGGCAATGGCATCATCGTCGGATTTTCCACTGGCGCTGAGTAGAGACTGAATATCTACGCCAGGCCTTTTTAATAAATCTGACAGATGATATTCCCGGCCCAAGGGTTCTTCCAGCAGCGCATCAATAGCGGAATTACCCGGAAAAACCACGGTATCAGCCATTTCTATAGCGAGTTTTTCAATCCTATCTTGTTTCTTGAGGTACTTAATCCATTTACCATCATCAACTAGGCCCAACTTCCTTCCAGTTTCGGTAAGACGCCTATCCGCATTATCCTGTCGCAGAATCAAACGATATTCTGCACGACTGGTAAACATACGATAAGGTTCCAGGGTTCCAAGGGTAATCAGGTCGTCTACCAGAACTCCCAGATAAGCCTGTTCTCTGCCAGGTGACCAGGGCGCTCTGGATTGACTCTGTAGCGCAGCATTAATACCGGCCAGCAAACCCTGTGCAGCAGCTTCTTCATAGCCTGTCGTACCATTAATCTGACCTGCAAAATACAACCCCTGAATGGGTTTGGTTTCCAGGGTCGATTTCAATCCCTTGGGTTCAAAAAAATCATATTCTATGGCGTATCCTGGCCGAGAAATATGGGCGTTTTCAAAACCTTTTATAGACTGTATAAGGTTTACCTGGACATCAAACGGTAGGCTGGTTGAAATTCCATTTGGATAAAGCTCTGTGGTATTCAAGCCTTCCGGTTCAACAAAAATCTGGTGCGCGGTTTTATCAGCAAAACGCACAACTTTATCTTCTATAGACGGGCAGTAGCGAGGCCCGACGCCATCTATGACCCCCGAGTACAACGGCGACCGCTCCAGACCAGCTCGAATCAGATCATGGGTGGCTTCATTAGTATGCGTGATATAACAAGGTCTCTGTTCAGGGTGTGCGCTTGCTTTTGACCAAAAAGACATGACAGGCCGCGGCGTATCGCCGGGCTGTTCGGTTAACGAACCAAAATCGACGCTTCTGCCATCAATTCGGGGCGGCGTACCGGTTTTTAATCGACCTACCTGAAAGGGCAGTTCTCTAAGCCGTTCAGAAAGCTTATTAGATGCAGCGTCTCCTGCTCTTCCACCACTTTGCTGATTCAAGCCAACGTGAATAATCCCACCCAGGAAGGTACCGACTGTGAGGATGACTGCATCGGCCCTGAATTGCTGCTGCATCTGAGTGATAACACCAACCACTCGATTATTCTCTATTATTAAGTCCGCCACCGATTGCTGAAATAAACTGAGATTTTCCTGATGTTCAAGTTTCTGTCGTACAAATGCCTTATATAGCTGCCGGTCAGTCTGCGCACGAGTAGCCCGGACAGCAGGTCCTTTTCGACCATTTAATACCCTGAAATGAATTCCTGCAGCATCAGCAGCTTCTGCCATAACGCCACCCAGTGCATCAATCTCCTTAACCAGGTGACTCTTACCAATACCCCCTATGGCAGGGTTACAGGACATCTGACCAAGGGTTTCAATGTTCTGGGTAATCAATAACGTCTTCGATTTCATGCGTGCAGCCGCCAGCGCCGCCTCCGTGCCAGCATGGCCTCCACCTACTACAATGACATCGAATCGAGTCATTCTCACTGAAATTCCTTTTCCGTAGCTATCTCTAGGACTACCTGTCCTGCTTTACTGCAGCAAAGACTAGTATATCACCCACTTTTATATCCCGTGTTTTACTTACCCGTACAAACTTGAAAAAACCCTCAAGCTTACTTACCTATACAAAAACTTGAAAAAATCTTGCCTAATAACTCATCACTTCGCAATTGACCCGTTATTTCACCTAAAGCATCCTGAGCCCGTTTGAGCTCTTCAGCCATTAATTCACCCGCGCTTTCCTCAGTAAGCCTTAATAAAGCCAACTGCAGGTGTTCACTGCCAAGCTCAAGAGCCGATAAGTGCCTCCTGCGAGCAGAGAACAACCCATCGGGGTGCAGATTCAGCGCTAATTTTTCTTTCAGGATCGTCATCATCTGGGGCAGTCCCTGACCCGTTTTTGTGGAAAAATAAACCGCATCAGACTCACCTGTTTCAGTGCTTAGCTCTATGGATTCAATCAGATCAACCTTATTGAGAACCGGGATTAACGGTTTTTCCAGATTAATACCTTCAAACAAGTTCTGTTTCAGGTCCGCTAACCTTCTATGAATCAGATCCGGTGACGGGTTTACCTTCAATTCTTCCATTTGAGTGGTTTCCACCGACCAGTCAATTAGCCACAATACCGCATCTGCCGTTTCAATTGATTGAATCGTTCTCCTGACACCTTCCCGCTCAATTAGGTCATCGCTATCGCGTATACCGGCAGTGTCTAATACCCTGATGGGAATACCGTCTAAAACGATATTCTCCCGGATTACATCTCTTGTTGTACCCGCTATTTCCGTTACGATAGAAGTTTCCTGACCCGACAAAAAGTTCATCATGCTGGATTTACCAGAGTTTGCTGCACCCACCAGTACCAGGTGTAATCCTTCCTGCAGGATCACGCCCTGCTGAGCGCGGCTCAGTATGGAGGCCACCTCAGCAATCAAATCCTGTAAATGAACTATTACATTCTGATCCGCGAGAAAATCCTCTTCTTCTTCGGGAAAATCGATTGATGCTTCAACAAAAATTCGCAGCTGTGTTAACTTTTCAACCAACTCATTTATCTTACTGGAGAAAGCACCCTGCAGTGATTTAACCGCACTGCGTGCAGCAGCTTCACTGGCACTATCGATAAGATCAGCGACCGCTTCAGCCTGAACAAGGTCGATTTTATTATTAAGGAAAGCGCGCTCACTGAATTCCCCCGGTCGCGCCTGTCGGGCACCCAGCTCAATGCAGCGCCTGAGTAATATTGACATGACCACTGGGCCACCATGACCGTGCAGCTCCAGCACATCTTCGCCAGTAAATGATGCTGGCCCTTGAAAATATAGAACAAGTCCCTGGTCGATCACACTGCCATCGGCATTTTTAAACAACCGGGTTACAGCCACTCTTTTATCAGGGAGTTCGCCCACCAGCGCCGTTCCAATGACAACGACGTCAGGGCCAGACAATCGGATGATGCCGATGCCACCCCGTCCCGCTGGAGTCGCTTCGGCTACGATAGTTGAAAAATCAGAAACCTCTGGATTCTGATTCAAGGGTTTAACCTGCTTTTTCCAAGCTTCGTGTTACGTATAACTGCTGTAAAACACTCAGGATATTGTTAATCAACCAATAAAGAACCAGCCCCGCTGGAAACCATAAGAAAAAGAAGGTCATCATGATAGGCAAGAACTTAAATACTTTCGCCTGAATCGGGTCTGGTGGTTCTGGTTGCATCATCTGCGTTAAAAACATGGAAATTCCCATCAAAATTGGCAACACAAAATAGGGATCCATAACAGATAGATCATTAATCCATAGTAGAAACGGCGCCTGTCTAAGTTCAACGCTCTCCATTAAGGTCCAGTAAAGCGCCAGAAAAACCGGCATTTGTAACAGAATAGGCAAACAACCGCCCAAAGGATTAGCGCCTTCTTTTTTATACATTTCCATCATAGCCTGGCTGAACTTCTGCTTATCATCACCAAAACGTTCTTTCAGTCGAGCCATTTCGGGCTGCAGTTTTCGCATTTTAGCCATGGATCGAAAACTGGCTGCAGACAGAGGATAGAGCAACATTTTAACCAGTATGGTAAGCAGGATAATCGCATAGCCCCAATTGTTTACCAGTGAGTGAAATAAAGTCAGGCCACTGAACAACGGCTGCGCTAACCACCAGAGAAAGCCATAATCCACGGTTAAGCCTAAACCATCTGCAATCTCGTCCAAACGCTTTTGATTCTTGGGGCCCATATAAAATGATCCACCCAGTATCTCGCTCTGCCCAGGTGCTATCTCTAACTCTTCAGAGGTAAAACCCAATAACAGAATATCTCTACTATTTAATTTCCTAGCGTAAAAATTGGACGCTTTATCCTGCGCCGGTACCCAGGCACTCAAAAAGTAATGTTGCGAAAACGCGATGTAGCCTCCCTGTAAAGAGACCTGGAAAGATTCTTCCTGCAAATCATCAGCGGTAAACTTCTGATAGAGATCATCCTTCGTGCGAGTTGCAACGCCGACGAAAGGCTGCATGCCCATGCTATTGGTATCTTCGCCCACAGGATCCTGACCATCTCTTTTAATCTGGCCATAAAAGGCCACCTTAGCGGGCACTGATCCAATATTGGTTAACCGATAGCGCACATCCACCAGATAGTCGGTCTGCCTGAAAACAAACTCCTTAATAAGAATAAGCCCATTAACCGGGTTCTCGAGTGTTATCGGAACAATTAACTCCTGTTCCCCAGAATCTAATACATACTCATTGAAACGAGCCTTATAATCTGGTCTCGAGCCCGTTTTATCAGTCCCATTGGGTCCGATAAGACCGCTCTGAGCTGAATAAAGATTCTTGGGATTTAAAAGAATCAGCGGGTTATCGGGCTCATTGATCTGCGTGGGGTATTTGAGCAGATCTGCTTGATCAATATCTCCACCATGAAGGTTGATGGTGACTTCCAGTACGTCGGTCTTAACTTTAATGTGATATTGTGGTGCCGCTAGAGCATCAGATTTCTGGATTAATGGATTTTTCAGGCGCTTGTCTGCAAACAATTCGGGGATCTGATGATCATTTTCTGGGACGCTATTCAATTCCCCATCAAAGCTATCGGTCCGTTCTTCATAGCCAGACTCGGTAGCAGGCTGTTTACTTTCGTTACCATAATCCTGTTGCCAGTTAAAAACCAGTAAATAACCGGTAATGCTTAGGCCAATAAAAATGAGAATTCGCTGATAATCCATATAACCTACTTAAGTGATTCCTGTTGAGGAACAAGATCAGTTCCTCCTGGATGAAATGGGTGACATTTCGAGATTCTGATGGCCGCTAACCTGCACCCTTTGAACAATCCAAATCGATCGATACTTTCTATAGCGTAATGGGAACACGATGGATAGAACCGACAATTCTGGCCAAGCAATCCAGACAGTGTCCATTGATAAAAGTAAATAAGTTTAATCGCGTAACGCTTGATCACGTTTATCTTCCGATTTTTGAATTAATTTATTGAAGGCGAGGGTTAGACGTTCACAAAGATCCTGTTTTGAGAGGCTATCACCTTTGGATTTAGCAAGGACAATAATATCAAGATGGTGGTTAGATGTTTTTCTAAAAGCTTCTCTGGTTATTCGTTTAAACTGATTTCGACAGACCGCTTTATTGATATTTCTCTTACCAACGATGACACCTAATCTGCCCTGTTCAGATTTTCCTCTGCTGGCTAAAACCATGAAACAGTGGTCATGGTGTCGGTATTCCGTGTGTTTAAAAACCCAGTCGTATGCAGCACGTTCATGGAGTCTTCTACTTACCGGAAAATCGTGCTCTAAGCCGGTGATTTTTCTGTCACTCTACTTTTTTTACGCGGATAATTCGTGTCTGCCTTTAGCTCTGCGACGTTTTAAAACAAGTCGCCCAGCTTTAGTAGACATTCGAGAACGAAATCCGTGGGTCCGCTTACGTTTCAATACACTTGGCTGAAAAGTACGTTTCATTTTATTAAACCCAACTCTTTCTTTAGGACGCGCGATTCTAAGGTTTTAGGGCCGTAACGTCAATGTTCTATTTAATGGTAAACAGTATTTAAGTGCAAGATTTTGATTATTATTGTGTGTTATTTTTGATTCAACGAGGCTCATGATTACTTCCTAATAGATAAATATATATTTATTAAATTTATTATTGTTATTATTATTATAGAACCTTCTCCAGTGGGTAAGTGCTTTTTTTTCTGTAAATTCATGGCCTTATGGTTCTTCTAGATGGCGTGTTTAACTGTGCGTAATATCTGGTTATATTGTGGGTTATGGTTGTATGGAATCGACAGTTATCCACTGGTTGATGATAGCACGCTTTGTATTAACCAGTTGTTTACAAGCTACCCACAAGTTATCCACAAGAAGTCCCTTAAACCTTTGATAATATGAAATATTTTTTTGTAAGAATTTGTAATAATCAATAATATTACTAGCACTGAGTAAGGGAATAAGGTTAGTATAATTTTCAGCGAATAAAGTAAAAGACAAGCCCTAGCGGTCACGGTAGTGAAGGGTTCGATCAGATAAAGAATCTGAAATATTTTAATTTCTAGAGTTGGTGAATCAGTGGCATCCAAAGTTTGGCAAAAATGTCTAAATGAGCTTCAGAAAGAGCTATCTAGTCAACAATTTAATACTTGGATTAAGCCATTGCAGGTGTCTGATGAAGACGGGCATTTGTTATTACTTGCACCCAATAAATATATTCTTGATACCTTAACAAGTCAGTATCTGACGCGAATCAAGGTGTTGCTGCAGGAAAGCGGAACTATCAGTGTTGAGATACGCATTGGCAGTCAGCGAATCCAACAGGAAATCAATAGAGTTCCGGTTAGTCATAAGAAAATATCGGCTAATTCGTTTGTTAAGAGAGAAAATTTCTACCCCCTTCTGGAGCTCAACAAGTCTTTTACTTTTGATAGTTTTGTGGAAGGCCGGTCTAATGAAATGGCCAGGGCTGCTGCGGTTCAGGTCACTCAAAATATCGGCGGCAGTTCTTATAATCCCTTGTTATTGTATGGGGGCGTTGGCTTGGGTAAAACCCATCTGATGCATGCGGTTGGTAATTCTATTGCAGAATCTCATCCTGAATTGAAAGTATCTTATATGTACTCACAACGGTTTATGGAAGATATGGTGCGCGCGATTGAGCGAGGCGCAATGTCCGATTTCACGCAGTATTACCGTTCCGTTGATGTGCTTCTGATGGATGATATCCAATTTCTGGCGAAAGGATCTAAGTCTCAGGAAGAATTTTTTCACGTGTTTAATCGCTTGCAAGAGGAAGGCCGCCAGATCGTATTGACCTGCGATCGATACCCCAAGGAAATAGTAGGTCTTGAAGAGCGACTGGAAAGCCGATTTGTTTGGGGAATGACCGCGGCTGTCGAGCCACCTGAGCTGGAAACGCGTGTTGCTATATTAATGAAGATAGCAGAACGTGAGAAAGTATTTATTCCGTCGGACGCCGCGTTCTTTATCGCTGAAAGAGTGCGATCAAACGTCCGAGAGTTGGAAGGGGCCCTGAAACGCGTCATTGCCAATGCTAATTTCACTGGACGATCAATCACCATTGATCAGGTTAAGCAGGCGTTGCGAGATCTCATTGCGATTCAGAATAGACAGGTCGGCGTCGATAATATTCAAAAAACAGTGGCCGATTATTACAAACTTCGCTTAGGGGAACTGCTTTCTAAAAAGAGGAATCGTTCAGTTGCCAGACCCCGGCAGGTCGCCATGGCGTTATCTAAAGATCTGACCAGCCATAGCTTGCCAGAGATTGGCGATGCATTTGGTGGCAGAGATCATACCACTGTTTTACATGCTTGCCGAAAAATAGACGAGTTAAAGGAGCTGAATCCCGATATTAAGGAGGATTATCGTAACTTGAAAAGGTTGTTAACAAGTTAGGTGATGGGATGAATTTTACCATTTCCAGAGCGGCATTTATTGATGCTTTACAACAGGTGGTCAATGTCATTGAAAAGAAGCAGACGCTGCCGATTTTATCTCATATTCTGTTGCATGCAGAACATCAGAAAATTTCTCTGACAGGTACCGATCAAGAAGTTGAAGTCAAAATGACGATCTCTAGTGAGGAATCTGATTTAATGGTTTCAGAGGAAGGTCAACTCGCCGTTCCAGGAAGAAAGCTGCTAGATATCTGTAAGAATTTGCCCGCTGACAGTAGAATTGCGGTAAATGTTGCTGACAGCCGGTTTACGTTAAATAGCGGCGAGTTTGAATCGCAACTGGCAACACTACCGGCTATGGATTTTCCAAACCTGGAGCATGAAGAAGATACCGATAATTCCTTTGAATTACCCGCCACTGTGCTTAAGACGATGTTAGATAAAACAAGTTTTGCTATGGCTCAGCAGGATGTACGTTATTTTTTTAACGGGATGTTATTCGAACAAGAAGACTCGGTTTTAAGACTTGTTGCGACCAATGGTCAGAGGTTAGCAATGACTGATACGACCATCGAAAATACTGGAAATAAGTTGCGAGTGATTGTTCCTCGTAAAGGTATCATAGAGCTACAGAGACTTGTTTCCGATACCCCTGAAGGAATTAAGATAGCCTTTACAGATAATCACATGGTCTTGCTGTCTGGCGCTGCGCGGCTCACCACTAAATTAATCGATGCGGAGTATCCTGATTACAGTAAGGCGATACCGGTAGCGGGAGATAAGTCGATTCAGTGTAAGAGGACCAGTTTGCGCGAAGCGTTGGTTAGAACCTCAATACTTTCCAATGAAGTTTATAAGAATGTGAAACTATCGGCGGGTGACAACGCGCTGGAGTTATTTACTAATAACCCGCAACAGGAACAGGCAACTGAGATGTTGAGCATTGGCTATGAAGGGCTACCCTTGGAAATCGGGTTTAATGTTAATTTTCTGATAGAAGCCTTATCTGTTATGACAGGAGACACACTGGTTATGCAGTTGTCGAATGCAACCAGTCCGTGCTTGTTAAATGACCCTGATGATTTACAGTCGCAATATGTTATCAGCCCGATGATTGTTTAATAGTAAGCGCTTACTAACCAATTTAAAATTCAACTTAGACAAATCAGAATTATCATTGATAGGCGAATCTACGATATTATATGCAGCGGATTTATCTTATTATTATTAACTTAAAGTAGGTTTAGTATTAAAGATTTCTGAGGACTGACAAGGCCAGTAGCGGCAGATTCAACATTCGCAACCAGCAGTCTCATGATATCATTAGCGCCAGTGTTTTTAATTTAGGTGTATTTGTTATCAATTTTAATTATACCTGGGTAAATGGTGGCATTAACAGGACTCGTATGTAAGTTGATATTCATCGCGATACTATTGACGTTACCAACTTGTATTATTAACCATCAATATTAGTAGCCTATGAAATTCAAAATTAGTAGAGAAAATTTTCTTAAGCCCCTTCAGCAAGTAGCAGGTGTGGTAGAACGACGACAAACTTTACCTATCCTATCAAATATTTTATTGAAGTTGGACGACCAGCAGTTATCCCTAACTGGCACTGACCTCGAAGTCGAGATGGTGGCACTGACCGAAGTAGTAGGTTCAGAATCCGGTGAAATCACGGTGCCTGCCAGGAAACTGTTAGATATCTGTAGAGAGCTGCCTGATAACGCTGATATCGAGGTTAGTCTAAATGAACAGCGGCTGGAAATTCGTGCCGGGCGATTCAAATCGCATTTGTCCACGTTGCCAGCCATGGACTTTCCAGTGGTTGATAAGTCCGAAACCCAGCAGTCGGCCACGGTTGATTCTCAATCTCTCAAACAATTGCTGGAGTTAACCGGTTTCGCGATGGCCCAACAAGATGTTCGATATTTTTTGAATGGTATGTTGATTGAGCATGGCGAAGGCTATTTGCGGTCAGTGGCGACCGATGGGCATCGCCTGGCTATGAACAGTTTGCCACTGGATAAGGGCCAAGCAAGCCTGGGCCAGGTGATTGTTCCGCGTAAAGGCGTGTTGGAATTGCAGCGACTACTGGCTGAGTTCGAAGAGAATGTCAATATTTCGATAGGTTCCAGCCATCTGTGTTTGCAAGCGGGTGGATACCGACTAACGACCAAGTTGATTGATGGTAGATTCCCTGATTATGAACGGGTCATTCCCCGAAACGGGGATAAAACTATCCTGGCAAACAAGCAGGATTTAAGAAGGGCGTTGAATCGTACCGCTATTCTTTCTAATGAGAAATTCAGGGGTATCAGAGTTCAGTTCACTAGTGGGCTAATTCAGTTAACGGCTAACAACCCCGAGCAGGAAGATGCAGAGGAATCTGTTCCGGTCGAATATACAGGACCCGACCTGGAGATTGGTTTTAACGTAGGATACCTACTGGATGTTCTCAATGTGGTGCGTAGTGATGAGGTCAGAATCACGGTGTTTGATGAAAATAGCAGCGCACTGCTGGAAGATCCCGCTTCTGAGAACGCACTTTATGTGATCATGCCAATGAAACTATGAGCCTAACGTGGCTTGAGATCCTATCCTTTCGTAATATTGAGTTCGCAGAGCTGAACCTACATCCAGGGGTAAATGGATTTGTCGGAGATAACGGCAGCGGCAAATCTAGTTTACTTGAAAGTATTTATATGCTGAGTACGTTTCGTTCTTTCCGTACCCACCATCTTTCTTCTTTAATCAATGATCAAGCGCCTTATATGCTCGTTCGAGGCAAATTGTCAGATGGTGGTTCGCTGGCTGTGCAAAGAGACCGCAAAGGCCTTCGCCAGATCAGAATCGATGGTCAAGCCGTTAACATCAATAGTCGATTGGCAGAAGCACTACCCGTTCTGGTATTTGATCCTGACACCATTAACCTGGTACTTGGGCAGCCTAGTCACCGTCGTCGTTTCCTTAATTGGGGGGTGTTTCACGTGAAACATCAGTTCAGCCAGTTGTGGAGAGAGGCCAATCGTTGCCTGCAACAACGGAATGTGTTGTTAAAGAAAGGGGTAGTTACAGATACATTGCAGCAATGGACCGAATCCTTAGTAGAAAAAAGCGAAAGTCTGGATCGATTGCGGCAAGAATATAGCACTCAACTTAAAGGTCGTTTTCTGGAAACAGCCAGAAGTCTGTGCAATATCGATAATTTGGATCTTGAGTACTACAAAGGTTGGAGTAATGCGCTTGATTTAAGGCGTAGTTATGAAAAAGATTTATCTTTAGAGTTAACCAGAGGGTTTACTCAGAAGGGGTTCCATCGAGTTGATATTAGGGTGACTGTCAACGGAAAAGAGATTTCTGAAGTCTGTAGTCGAGGCGAGGCGAAGATGCTGTCATGGGCACTGGCCTTGAGTCAGGTAGAATTGCTACCTACAGCAGCCAGGGAAAAATTAGTTTTACTGGTTGATGACATCGCCTCGGAAATTGACCCTACGCATCGAAAGCAAGTGACTGGATTACTGTGTCGTGGTGATCACCAGATATTAACCACCAGTACAGATAAACAGACCCTAATTGACGGATGGGGGGAGGAATTAGGCCAAATGTTTCACGTGAAACAGGGTATAATTAGTCGCATTGGAGAAAATATTTATGACCGATAATCAGACTTACGATTCAAGTAGCATTAAGGTCTTGAAGGGATTGGAGGCTGTTAAGAAGCGTCCAGGGATGTATATTGGCGATACCGATGATGGTACCGGATTACACCATATGGTTCAGGAACTGGTCGATAATTCGATTGATGAGGCCCTGGAAGGTCATTGTTCCAAAATCCAGGTAATTATTCATCCCGATGAATCGGTAACGGTCTCTGATGACGGCCGAGGCATACCCACCGATATTCATGAGGGCGAAGGCGTGTCTGCAGCTGAGGTCATTATGACTGTGCTTCATGCGGGTGGTAAATTCGACGATACCAATTACAAGGTGTCGGGTGGTCTTCATGGTGTTGGTGTTTCTGTCGTCAATGCGTTGTCGTCAGACTTGACGTTGACCATCTGGCGGGGTGGTAAGATCTGGGAGCAGACTTACCATGATGGCTTCCCTGAGGAAGCCTTGAAAGTGGTTGGCGAAACACAGCAGACTGGAACTCGGTGCCGATTTTGGCCATCCGTTGAAACCTTTACCAATATTGAATTCCACTACGATATCCTGGCGAAGCGGTTGCGAGAATTATCGTTCCTCAATTCCGGTATCGATATAGAACTGGTAGATGAAAGAACCGGTAAAACGGAGCAATTCAAGTATGAAGGCGGATTACGCGTATTTGTTGAGTTCCTGAACACCAATAAAGTGGTTCTTAACCAGATATTCCATTTCCAAACGACTCGACCCGATGGCATTGGTGTCGAGGTGGCTCTGCAATGGAATGACTCCTACCAGGAAAGATTGTTGGCCTATACCAACAATATTCCGCAGAGCGATGGCGGAACACATTTACAGGGGTTTAGAACGGCGCTTACCAGAACCTTGAATAATTATATCGAGAAGGAAGGTATCGCCAAGAAGTCCCAGGTCAATACAACCGGGGATGATGCTCGGGAAGGGTTAACGGCTATTATTTCAGTGAAAGTTCCTGATCCTAAATTTTCCTCTCAGACAAAAGATAAATTGGTTTCATCAGAAGTTAAAACAGCGGTTGAACAGGAAATGGGACAATTTTTTGCGGATTATTTGCTGGAAAATCCGCAAGAGGCTCGTTCTATCGTTCAGAAAATGATTGATGCAGCCCGAGCACGCGATGCTGCCAGAAAAGCGCGTGAAATGACTCGACGCAAAGGTGCATTAGATATTGCTGGATTGCCTGGTAAATTGACGGACTGTCAGGAAAAAGATCCGACGAAGTCAGAATTATTTTTAGTGGAGGGCGATTCAGCGGGAGGATCGGCTAAACAGGGCAGAGAGCGTAAGAATCAGGCAATACTACCTCTGAAGGGTAAGATACTCAACGTAGAAAAAGCTCGTTTTGATAAAATGCTCTCTTCGGTGGAAATCGGCACCATGGTGACCGCATTCGGTTGTGGTATAGGGCTAGGTGAATTTGATGCAGACAAGCTGAGATACCATAAAATTATCATTATGACAGATGCTGATGTTGATGGTGCGCATATTAAGACATTGTTACTCACTTTCTTTTTCAGACATATGCCAGAGTTAATTGAGCGAGGTCACATACTTATTGCCCAACCTCCGTTGTATAAAGTTAAGCGAGGTAAACAGGAAAGATATATAAAGGATGAGGAAGAACTGAGCAGGTTTGCTCTAGAGCTGGCAATGGATGAGGCGAAATTGCTCAAGAGTGGAGACACTGATGTCATGCCCAAAGAGGAATTTTTAGCGTTAGCGCAGGCCTATTACCAGAATCAGGCTCGCATGCGTCGTCTGGAACGGATCTACCCCTTTGCGGTTTTGGAAGCCCTGCAGTTTCAGGCTGCTATAAAGGCACAGGACCTGTCTAATTTGGTGTTAGTCGAACAGTTTACTGAACAGTTAGAAAAAAGGGTTTCGCTGCTTAATAATTCCCAGAATCAGTACTCAATTTCAATTCAGGAAGATACAGAAAGAGGTATTTATTTTCCCATCGTCGGTTGGGTTAATCACGGTTTTAGAAAAGACTATGAATTTAATCGAGATTTTTTCTTATCCGCTGAATATCGGGCTATTGCCGGATTTGGTGAAAACATGCGAGCTGCCGTGCCTGCGGGTAGCCAGGTATTTAAAGGTGAACGTTCGCATGAGGTGGATGATTTAAGTGCAGCGTTGAACTGGCTGCACAAGGAAGCAGCCAGGGGACAGTCACGCCAGCGATTTAAAGGCCTGGGTGAGATGAATGCGGATCAGTTGTGGGAGACGACCATGGATCCCAAGTATAGGACCATGCTACGTGTATCGATTGAGGATGCGATCAAAGCAGATCAAGTTTTTAATACGTTAATGGGCGATAACGTAGAACCGAGACGGGAATTTATTGAGCAGAATGCGCTGGCAGTTGCCAATCTGGATATTTAATGATGTCAGCGTCAGCAGAGCCTGGCAAGTTGTTAACTCTGCAACAGCGAGAGATCTGCCATATTCATAACCATCTTCCTGAGTAGGTTAAGCGTGGCTAGTCGATTCTGCCGTAGTTCCAGATTCTCATCCATGACCATGACATTCTCAAAATACGCCTGCAGTGAGTTAGAACTGCCAGCCAGTTTTGTCAGACGCTGACTGAAGCCGAAGTCCTTTGTTTCAATTTCCTGCAGGTTAAGGATTTCGGTATAGAGTTCATGTTCACTGGGATGTTGGAAAAGCGCTATATTGACCTGGGATTGTGAGTTTAGTGTCGATTTGTCGAGTATTTTTTGAATACGCTTTTGAGCAAGGATCAATTGAGCTGCTTCCGGTCTGGAACGGAAGGCTATCAGGGCTTCAATATCGGCTGTTGCTGATAGTAAATTATGGATGTTATCGCTTCGATGGCGAATTGCTCGAATGACGTCCAATGGCTTGCCCTGATCAACGAGCCATTGTTCAAATCGGTCCCTAATGTATTCCAATAGTGTGTGGTTGTCAGATCGGTGAGAAAATAATGAACTACTGTACTCAGCGATCGTTACCAGATCTAAGGGAAGTTGTTTTTCGATACAGATCCTGACTATACCGAGCGCCAGCCGCCTCAGACCAAATGGGTCTTTACTTCCGGTGGGTGGTTGGCCGATTGCAAACAGCCCTACCAATGTATCTAGCTTGTCTGCTAACGCGAGGCAGCAGGCTGTATCACTGCCAGGCAGCTTGTCTCCTGAAAAACTGGGCTGATAATGCTCTCCAATGGCGGCCACGACAACGCTGGATTCGCCAGACTTCTCCGCGTAATAGCCGCCCATAATGCCTTGTAGATCGGGAAACTCGCCGACCATATGGCTGACTAAATCTGTTTTAGCCAGCAAGCCTGCCCGTCTGGCAGGTTCTGGATCAACGTTGATTGCAGCTGCAATAAAACCGGCTAGTGCAGATATTCGATTGGCTTTATCTAAAAAAGACCCAAGTTGATGTTGGAAAACGACCTTACCCAGCTTTTGCAAACGACTGTCGTTGGATGTTGCAACATCTTTGTCGTAAAAGAAGGCCGCATCCGCTAAACGCGGTGCAATCACACGTTCATTACCCTTCACGATGGTCTGCGACTGATGGCTTTCAATATTTGTAACGGTGAGAAAATGCGGAAGTAGTACACCTTTTGAATTTCTAATATGGAAATATCTCTGGTGTTCCCGCATTGCCGAGATCAGCGCTTCTTCCGGAACGCTAAGAAAAGAAGTTGAGAAAGAGCCGGAAAGTACAACCGGCCACTCCACCAGCGCCGTGACTTCATCGAGCAGATCTTCGTCTCGGGTAACAATGCCGTCTAGATCTGCAGCTGCCAGCTCCAGTTGAGTAATTATCTGATTGCGCCGCTGCTCGAAGTTTACCACGACCTTTTCTTCGCCTAGAATCGCTTCATAGTTCTGGGCATGGTCAATAGTTCGTCGCTTTTTGCCCATATAACGGTGCCCGCTGGTTACCCTGTCGGACTTTTTGCCAAACAGAGAGCTAGCCAGAATAGTGCTTCCATGCAGGACTAGAAGCCACTGAACGGGCCTGACAAACTCGTCTCTTGAAAACCCCCAGCGCATTTTTTTGGCTATAGGTAGTTTAACTGTGGATTGATGTAATATGGCCTGGATTAAATCCTTCAGGCTTTTACCTGGCATGCTGGATCGATACACCACCCAGCTTCCCTTTTTGGTTTCGAGCGTCTGCAGGGCACTTATTTCATCTATACCACAGGACTTTGCGAATCCAAGCAAAGCCTTGCTTGGTTTGTCTTGGCTATCGTAGGCTGCGCTCAGCGAAGGGCCCTTTCGTTCTATGTTCTGATCTGCCTGTTGACTGGCTAGTGCATTAACTCTAACCGCTAATCGGCGCGGTGTAGAAAAAGTTTCAATGTCCTGAAAAGGGAGTTGTAGGGCATCTAGTTGAGTAGCGACTTCCCGCCCTAGCGCATCCATTAGCGGCTTGAGCTGTTTGGGTGGCAGTTCTTCCATGCCAATTTCTATAAGCAGTGGTTTAGCTGCCATTGGTTTTCTCCTGCATCGCCGCCTGGCGAGCTGATTCTACAGCGAGAGGAAAACCCAATGCTTTTCTGGCATTGAAATAGCTTTGCCCAACTGCGCTTGAAAGCGTCCTCACTCTTAACATAAAGCGTTGTCGCTCGGTAACCGATATGGCTTGCCGGGCATCCAGTAGATTGAAGGTGTGCGAAGCCTTGATAACATATTCATAGGCAGCCAAGGGTAGATCAACATCGAGCATTCTGGTGGTCTCACTTGCATAAAACTCAAATTGTGAAAAGAGGCCTTTAATATCTGCCTGATCAAAATTAAAGGTCGACATCTCGACTTCGTATTGATGGAAGACGTCTGCGTAGGACACGATACCGTTGTCATTTTTGGCCCACACGAGTTGTTGGAAATCTTCTACCCCCTGTAGGTAAAGTGCCAGGCGCTCCAGTCCATAAGTGATCTCACCCATGACTGGATAGCATTCCAGTCCGGCTACCTGTTGAAAATAGGTGAATTGGGTTATTTCCATGCCATCCATCCAGACCTCCCAACCCAGCCCCCATGCACCCAGAGACGGGGATTCCCAGTTGTCCTCGACGAACCGAATATCGTGCACCTTGGTATCGATACCCAAATATTGTAGAGATTCCAGATACAGCGCCTGAAAATTTTCTGGGTTGGGCTTCATGACTACCTGGAACTGGTAGTAATATTGGTATCTATTAGGGTTCTTTCCGTAGCGACCGTCGGTGGGCCTTCGGCACGGCTGTACATAAGCTGCCGACCAGGACTCAGGGCCAATGGCTCGTAAAAAGGTGGCTGGATGAAAGGTACCCGCACCCACTTCCATGTCATAAGGCTGCATGAGCACACAGTTCTTTTCAGACCAGAAATGTTGAAGCGAAAGAATTAGATCCTGGAACGTATCTGTTTTTGCCATCCGGGAATTGCTCTGTATTGAAAAGTCGGTAAGTATAACCAATATTGAACAGGGTTAACGATATGAAGTTAAGATGTGGTTGGGCAGACGGCGATCCGATGTACGAAAAATATCACGATGAAGAGTGGGCCGTGCCACTTTATGATGATACTTTATTATTTGAGTTTTTGTTACTGGAAGGATTTCAGGCTGGATTGAGCTGGATTACTATTTTAAAGAAACGAGATCACTATCGACGAGTTATGGATGCTTTCAACCCTGAAAAGATAGCCCGATACGACGAGGCCAAAATTCAAGCTTTGTTAACGGATAAGGGAATTATAAGGAATCAATCAAAGATTCGCGGTGCTGTTTCAAATGCACGGTGTTTCCTGTCATTGCGGGATGATGGCAGATGCTTTTCTGACTATGTCTGGTCTTTTGTTGACGGCAAGGTAATCGAGCATCAGTTTACGTTGCTAAGCCAGGTACCTGGCTCAGATGCTCGTTCTTTTCAGATGAGTAAGCAGCTTAAAAAAGATGGGTTTACCTTTGTTGGTCCCACCATTTGTTATGCCTTCATGCAAGCTACCGGGATGGTTAACGACCATCTCGTGTCTTGTTTTCGGCATCAGGAATGCAGAGCGATTAATGATTTCTAGGTTCATATTGACTTTGTTGCAGCTGCTGGCTTTGCAGCCCAGAAAGATGAGTCAGGCACTCGGTTGGCTGATTGGTTATGGTCATTTTCTAGCCCGGTCTCAGGCTTGTCGTGTGACCCAGGCTAATATAGGCCTTTGTTTTGGACATTTGTCTGCACAAGGACAGAAAAAACTGGTATTGAGTAGCCTGATATCAACAGGTAAAACTTTGATGGAGACACCGGCTGCCTGGCTGGCTGATAGTAAGCGCTTACTTAAATGGATTTCAAAAATCGAAGGCGAAAACCTGCTGTTAGCTGCTTTAAGAGATTCAAAAGGGACTCTTCTGCTATTGCCGCACTTGGGAAACTGGGAATTATTGAACGTTTATCTTTCTCAAAAAGGCGGCATGACGGCGCTATATAAACCACCGAAGTTAACCAGCTTGAGCGATGCAATTGTTGCCTTGCGAAGTCAGTATGGAAACGAAATGGTGGCAACCGATAAGCGGGGTTTGAGTCGGTTATTTCGGGCGCTTAGTCAAGGTGGGGTGGTAACAGTATTACCGGATCAAATACCGGAAAGCGGACTATTTGCTGCTTTCTTTGGGTCTCTGGCTTTAACCGATCGGCTTGCATATCGATTAACTCAGCGAGCCAAAGTAACGGTGTTAGCTGTGGCGGTTTATCGTTTGCCCAGTGGTCTTTTCAAGATTTGTTTCAGTGAACCGCATCCGGACTTCGCGAGCCTGGATGAACAAACTGCAGTGCAGGGTCTGAACAAAACCATTGAAGCGTGCGTACGGGTCTGCCCCGAGCAATATCAATGGGAATATAAACGCTTCAAGTTTCGTCCTGAAGGTGAAAAAAAACTGTACTCATTTGAAAAAGAAGCGTTTCACTAGTCTTTTTCAGCAATAAGCAGTGATTGATTGCGTAGCCCCTGGCCAGTAGCGCCAGTGGATTGGAGATCGATAAAGACCCTGGCGTGTAAATCGCTGAATAGTGACAGCAGTTCACCTTGCGCTAGCAAATAGGCAGGATTTCTTGGGCCCGTTCGCTTATTCGATGGCAAAGAAGTCCGAACGAAGGTTTGGTAAAATAGAATCCCTCCTGGGTTAAGCGCCCTTACTAAAGACGGTGCCAGATTGCGGTCCAGATAGTGATTAACGATGATCAGGTCGAAGTGCTGCTGGTCAAACGAAGCTGCGTTGATATCAAGACATACGGTATTGATGTCAACGCCAAGTCTGTCAGCTTCGGTGGTAAGTTTTTGCAGAGCAACAGGCGAGATATCCCAGGCAGTTAGCCGACATCCCAATTGGGCAAGATAAAGACTGTTACTGCCCAGACCGCAAGCGAGATCCAGAACGGTGGCATTATTGGGAAAAAGAAAAGCGTATTGTTGTAACAAGGGGTTTGCTGGTGCAGGATAATTTTGCTGCGCATAGATACGGTCCCACTTCTGCTGGCTGGACACAGGCGCTTATTTTCGCCAGAACATAGCGGTAAACAAAACTAATATGGTAAAGATTTCCAGTCGTCCCAGTACCATCCCAAGACAGAGTAGAAACTTAGCGGTGCTACTGATTTCGGCGTAATTCTCTGCCACTGCGCCGAGTCCGGGTCCAAGATTATTCAGGGCGGACCCGACAGCTGAAAAGGCGGTTACAAAATCTAGATCAGTTGCGATTAGACCGAGCAGCAGGACGATGAACAACAGGATGTAAATTGAGAAGAATCCCCAGACTGCATCGATGACATTATCGGTCATTTTACGGCCGCTTACTTTTATCGGAAAAATAGCATTAGGGTGTATTAGTCGGTATATTTCTCGAAGCCCCTGTTTGTATATCAATAACACCCGGATAATCTTGAGGCCGCCACCAGTGGATCCTGCACAGGCACCTGCAAAGGCACCCAGTATTAACAGGTAAGGCAAAATACTCGGCCATTCGCTGAATTGAGTTGTGGCAAAACCTGTTGTCGTAAATATTGATACGACCTGGAAGACAGCTTGCCTGACAGCTGTTTCGCCGCTGGTGAGTGTTGTCGCTAGGACTATCGCGGTTATCACGATGGCGATGATAATAATTACCAGGTAAAAACGAGCTTCTTCGTCCTGAAAGTAGTGGCGAATCGAGTGGTCTCTTACCGTAAAAAAATGCAGCGCATAATTAAGACCAGAAATAAGCATAAAAACAACGGCAACGGCTTCAATGGCGGCGGAATCGAAATATCCAATACTGGCATCATGTGTAGAGAATCCACCTATGGCGATGGTGGAAAAACTGTGGCAGATGGCATCGAATAATGTCATTCCTGCAATCCAGTAAGCTAAAGCGCACATAACGGTCAGACTGATATATATTGACCACAGGGCTATAGCTGTTTGTTTGATCCTGGGGGTCAGTTTGCTGTCTTTAATGGGACCGGGCGTTTCTGCTCGATACAATTGCATACCCCCTATACCCAGCATCGGTAAAATAGCGACTGCCAGCACGATGATGCCCATGCCGCCCAACCACTGGAGTTGCTGTCGGTAATAGAGCAGTGATGCTGGCAGCTGATCGAGGCCGACTATAACCGTACCGCCGGTGGTTGTTAATCCAGAGAAGGATTCAAAAAACGCATCTGCCAGTGTCAGATCAAGCAGTACAGCATCGTAAAATGGCAATGCGCTGAAACAGCCTAGAGCAAGGTAACAAAGAACGGTAATTAGAAAGCCGTCGCGGGTCTTCAGTTCTTTTTGATAGTTTCGAAACACAAACCAGAGGGTTGCGCCTGATAGGAAGATGGTGACCATGGATTTTACGAAGACTTCGTAGGCGCCATCCTGGTAGAGCAGGGAGACAGCAATTGGCGGCAGCATGGTGGCACTGAAAAACAGCAGCAAAGCGCCAAGAATTCGAAAAGTAACGCCGATCTGCATGAGCTAGAAAAAACTCAAAGGCGCCTGAAAGAGCACCTCGACTTCTTTAATTTTTGTTTTGTCTACCAGAAACAGAATGAAGTGGTCATCAGGTTCTACCACAATATCATCATGAGCAATGAGAACTTCGCCAGCTCGGACCAGTGCGCCAATATTGGTTCCCGAAGGCAGTTGGATATCACCCAGGGCTTTACCGATGACCTTGGATGAATTCTTGTCGCCATGGGCTATCGCTTCTATCGCTTCGGCTGCCCCTCTCCTCAGCGAGTGAACCTGAACCACATCGCCGAGTCGAATATGGGTAAGAATAGCGCCAAGGGTTGCCATTTGCGGGGACACCGCAATGTCGATGTCCTGTTCGTGAATGAGATCAGTATAAGCAGGATTATTGATCAGCGTGATGACCTTCCGAGCGCCTAGACTCTTTGCCAGCATCGATGACATGATGTTAGCTTCGTCATCGTTGGTAACAGCACAGAATACGTCAGTTTCTTCAATATTTTCCTCCAGTAACAGTTCACGATCGGATGCGTTGCCGTTGAGAACAATCGATCTGGAAAGTGATTCGGCCAGGGCTTCACAGCGTTGTCGATTTTGCTCGATAATACGAACACCGTATTTTTTTTCAATTTGGATTGCTAAATTCTCACCTATCTGACCTCCCCCGGCAATAATGACTCGCTTATTGGGCTTTTCATTCTGGCGTAATTCACTGGTGACGGTTTGAATGTGCTCAGCAGCCGCAATAAAAAAGACTTCATCGTCTGCTTCTATAACGGTGCTTCCTTTTGGGATAATAGGGTGATCCTTGCGAAATATGGCAGCTACGCGTGTTTCAACCAGCGGCATATGTTTGTGAAGCGTTTTAAGTTGCTGGTTAACCATCGGACTATTACTGTGCGCTTTGAGCCCAACCAGTTTGACCTGGCCGCTGGCGAAATCTATTACCTGTAATGCTCCAGGGTTATCGATGAGACGCTGAATATCATGGGTTACGATTTCTTCCGGATTAACGATATGATCCACTGGGCTGGCATCATCTCTGAATATGCCGCCGCTGGTTAAATAGGCTCTAGATCGAATTCTGGCTATTTTTGTTGGTGTGTGGAATACCGTGTAGGCCACCTGGCAGGCCACCATATTGACTTCGTCATTATCGGTAACTGCTATTAACATGTCGGCATCTTCGGCACCGGCACGATAGAGGACGTCCGGGTGAGAGGCCATGCCTGTAACAGTTCGAATATCGTAGCGGTCCTGCAGGTCGCGTAATCGATTGGCGTTGGTATCAACGACAGTAATATCGCTGGCTTCCTTTACCAGGTTCTTTGCTAACCCAGCGCCGACCTGTCCAGCGCCTAATATGATAATTTTCATAGCATTATGCTCGCGCTGGTTTTCCGTAAATGTGCGAAATAAAACCCATCGTGGGACCCTACTGTTGGAAGCAATTGATATCCTGGCGATTGGCGATGGCCGATGCTTAATGGGATGTCAATAGTTTCGGCATCGGTGTGCTGCTGAACGAACGCGGCTACCAAGTGTTCATTTTCTCGAGGAAGAATTGAACAGGTAACATAGACAAGGCTTCCTTCTGGTTTCAACATTCTCCAGCAGTTCTCCAGTAGTTGTCGCTGAATAGATACTAGCTTATCAATATCATTTGCTTGGCGCAGTAATTTAATATCAGGATGCCGGCGGATGACACCGGTCGCTGAACAGGGCGCATCCAGGAGAATTTTGTCGAAACAGGCCAGTTGATCATCATCGATTTGTAATAGATCCTGATGAATGATGTCTCCCTGCAACCCCAGACGGGTAAAATTATCCTGTACCATGGTTAGCCGATCCGAGTTCGAATCTATTGACGTTAACTTAATGCCTGGTTCGACCTCGAGCAGGTGACAGGATTTACTGCCTGGCGCTGCACAGGCATCTAAAATATGGTCTCCTGCGACTGGCTTAAGGATGAGGGTGGCGAGCTGGGCAGCTTCGTCCTGCACACTCACAAAACCTCGATTGAATGCGGGTAGTCTTTCGACTGGTACGGGTTCCATAAGCGTCAGACAGTGCGGACTATTCTGGCTTTTGATGCAGCCCAGATTTTCTGCCTCGAGTTTTGTCATATAGTTGTCGCGTGAAATTTTTTGACAGTTGATACGCAGGTGCATCGGTGCTGGCGTGTTATTGGCGTCGATAATGTGCTGGTATTGTTCTGGCCAGTATTGCTGGACGCTGGTAGTGAACCAGTCTGGATGATTGCTGATGGCGGTATCACTGGTTAATGCCTTATGGCGAATGTTTTGAGCGTCTCTGAGGTATCGCCTGAGGGTCGCGTTGACCAGGCCCCTGGCCCAGGCTTTATTGAATGCCTTGCTGGTTTCAACTGCTGCATTGACCGACGTATGTACGGGCTGAGCAAGGTGATCTACAGCGTAAAGGCCGCACATGATGAGTAATTCAAGGTCGATATGTTTTTGGTTAAGTGGTTTGTCCAGGAGTTCATGGGTGATTGCCTGGAGTTCAAAGAATTGACGTAGCACGCTGAATACCACCTGCTTGCCCAGAGCATCCAGGCCTTTACCGGAAAAGCTGGTTTTTTCGATGACCACCTCGTGTAAAGCCCGGACTTCATTCTTAAGGTTACGCATGCGATAACGCCTGAAATTGGTTTCCTGTTTTAAAGAGGCTCGCCCGTGCGTTTCTGATCTGTGGTCCCCGTACCAGGGTTCCTTTACCCCCAGGTATCTGGAGACCAGTTATCTTTAGGTTATCTGTTCCACAGGCGATGGTCAGGCCCTGCTTGGTTGCAGCAATAATAGTACCAGGGCTTGACTGCTCGCCTGGTTCAGTTGGTTTATGGGTCGTGTCTACCTCTGCTTCCCAGATGCGAATCCTGAGCTCATCCAGGATACCAAAAGCGATGGGGTCTGGATTGAGCGCGCGAATAGTGCGCTCCAGGTTTACAGCAGAATCGTACCAGTTTAGCCTGGCTTCGGTTTTGCTGATTTTTTTGGCATAGGTCAGACCAGACAATGACTGTGGTTTTAGCTGGGCTGTCTGAGTTTCCAGTTGGTCCAGCGTATGCAATAAAGCATCCGGGCCCAGTTCGGCCAGTCTATTGAGCAATGTGCCTGCTGTTTCCTTGCCGGCAATGTTGACCTCTCTGGTTTGGTAGACAGGTCCGGTATCCAATCCCGCATCCATGGCCATTATTGAAATACCGGTTTTATGGTCGCCTGCCATGATGGAGCGTTGTACCGGCGCAGCCCCGCGCCACCTTGGCAGGACAGACCCATGGACATTAATAGCGCCGTATCTTGGCAGGTCTAATATGCTTTGGTCGAGAATTTGCCCATAGGCAACCACTACCAGCACATCTGCGGCATTCGAATAGAGTAATTCGGCGCTTAACTTCTGCGGTTGAAATAAGGGTAAATGGTAGTGCACAGCCAGTTGTTTGACAGGGCTGGGTCTTTTTTGTTTGCCGCGTTTACCGGGTTTATCAGGTTGGCTTATGACACCCGTTATGGTGTGTCTGCTGTCAACGAGGGCTTGCAGATGAACGGCTGCAAAATCTGGAGTTCCAGCAAACAGAATGTTCACTTACTAGTCCTTCATCTGCTGGATTTTCAGGAGTTTTTTTCGAATCAACTGTCGTTTAGTCGATGACAGGTAGTCAACAAATAGTTTTCCTTCTAGATGATCTATTTCATGCTGTATACAGATCGCCAGTGTGCCATTGGCTTCCTTTGAAATTGGTTTGCCATGTTGATCTATTGTGTCAATCAGGATCTCGCTGGACCTGGTTATGGTCTCATAGAATCCAGGAATTGATAAGCAGCCCTCCTGGCTTTCGGTGCAGCCATAAGACTCTCGTATCACCGGGTTTATCAGTATCAGAGGGTTATCCTGGTTCTCGGATACATCGCAAACAATCAGTCGCTTGTGAATATTGACCTGGGTTGCCGCAAGGCCAATGCCGGGAGCCTTGTACATAGCAGCCAGCATTCGGCTTGCCAGGTCGTACTCCTTTGCCGTGACGTTGGCGATAGGCAGGGCTTTTTTTCTAAGCCGAGGGTCTGGGAATTCCAATATTTCTAGGGTAGACATATCAAGTATTAAAGTCCTGATGTTTTAATGAAGCGGTACTGATAAGATAATTTCAAGACTCTAGTTAGGCCTGCTAGTTCAGTTGATGGAGTTGATTGATGGGCAATTGTAGCGCGATTAAGGAAGGGATTCTCCTCATGATTAGGATTTTAAGATGGTCTTTTGTGATGATACTTTTGACCTTTGGGCAGCTCCAGGCCGATGAGCTGCTAAGACCGGATCATCCCGATCGATATATGGTAAAAAAAGGTGATACGCTTTGGCATATTGCTTCATTGTTCCTCAAGCAAGCCTGGCGTTGGCCACAGATCTGGGAACTGAACCCTGGCATAGAAAATCCTCATCTGATCTATCCCGGTGATAGTCTCAGCTTGATATTCGTTGATGGTCAACCCAGGTTGGACTTACGAAGAGGTGACGATGGCAGAACTTTAGTGCTGACAGTGAACAGAACGGGGGGGAATGACCTTGAAAAGCTTTTACCCAGAGTAAGGACAGAGCCTCTGGTGAGCGGTATTCCTGCAATATCGCTTGAAGATGTATCAAGTTGGTTTGCCCAGGGCAGGATTGTTGAAAAAGGCACCCTGGCTAATGCCCCCTATATTCTGGCGGGGGTATCTGAACGCCTGATATTTGGTCCGGGAGATAAATTTTATGGACGCGGCAACTGGCCAGACTTGACCACTGTTTTTGGCGTTTTTCGGGAAGGTCAAATTTATAGGGATATTGAAAACAAGGAAATTCTAGGTTACGAAGCGCAGGCTGTTGGCATGGCCCGGATGCTCAGTAGAGAAGGCGACCTGGCGACTTTTGAGTTATTGTCAGTAGAAGAGGACGTCAGGGTAACAGATCGTCTACTGCCGACTGAAGAACGGAAATTACAGCCTACGTTTTACCCTAAACCCCCCGAGCAACGGATACATGGGGTTGTTATAGCCATAAGCAAAGGTCTTAGCATGGTTGGTAAGAATGGTGCTGTTGTGCTTAACCGAGGTGAATCGCAAGGCTTATCTGCCGGGACTGTTTTGGCGGTTCATAAGAAAGGCCAGGTTGTTCGGGACCGAGTCAAAGGAGAGCGTGTTGAGTTGCCCTCGGAACGGGTCGGCCTGATTATGATCTATCGCAGCTTTATGAAAATGGCCTATGGAATCGTGCTGGAGACTGTCGAGCCCGTGCGAGTCGGCGACGAAATCTCCCAGCCCTGACACGGTGGCCGGCTTATCGCTTACACATCATATCCACCAGGACGTCTGGTTAGTTGCTTCTTTTACTCCCATAGTTGTGCCTGGTTTGAAGGGCTTCTGGCTTCACGGGCCTCAATTTAATTGCCGCCGTAATCGATGATTTCGATTGCCGGGCATTTCTATCCAATAGCCCTTATAACAGGGCGTCTCTTTGTAAAGGCCTTTACAGCAGGGTGTCTCTTTGCAAAGGCCTTTACAGCAGGGTTTTTGTGATTGCAGGTGATTGTATTGCTGTCGCTCTATGAGAGGATGAAAAGAATCATGGATGATCGGTCCAGACAATGGTTAACTCAGCCAGGCCACCATTTATTGATCCAGGGACAGGATCCTTATCCTTCGCTGCTCAATGAAATCGCTGATCCACCCAAACTGCTATTTGCCAAAGGTAATCTGGCATTATTACGAGGCCGCGCTATAGCGATGGTGGGCAGTCGAAAAGCGTCTTTGCCTGGATTGCGTCAGGCGCGCACATTTGCCCGGCAATTGGCTGCTTTGGACTGGGTAGTGGTGAGCGGCCTGGCCCTGGGGATTGACGCTGCAAGTCACTGGGGCGCTGTAGATGTTGGTGGAAAAACGATCGCGGTTCTTGGTTGTGGTTGCGATATTATCTATCCTGCCAGTAACGGTGATCTTACGAGAAAGATATGGGAAACCGGTTTGGTCCTTTCCGAGTACCCACTGGGAACCCCACCTTTGCCGCATCATTTCCCCAGGCGAAATCGAATTATAACGGGTTTAGCCCAGGGAACGCTGATCGTCGAAGCGAGACGGAAAAGCGGATCGCTGATATCCGCTCAAACTGCGTTGGATCAGAATAGGGATGTTTTTGCTATTCCGGGTGCCGTGGAATATGGCCACTATGCGGGTTGCCATGAGTTGATTCGCTCAGGTGCCGTCATAACAGAAAGCATTGCTGATGTAGTTGGCGAATTAACACCGCTGTTAAGTTCAGAAGTTTCGGCTTGCGAGGCATCTGAATCAAATTTACTTTCCTTAATGGGTGATCAGCCTGAGTCGTTCCAGTTACTATTGAAAGCAAGCGGCTATACCGCCACTGAGCTGTCAAGGCAGTTGAGTCAGTTGGAAATAGCCGGACTTATTGTTAATTCTGTGGAAGGCTATCATCGATCCTGAAATGACCTGGTAAACAGGGCCAATCGGAGCTTTTAGCAGTATTTTTTCACTATCTCATTGATTGGAATCTTCTCCTTAGGTAACGTTTCACTTTTGATTCGGGAAATAAGCCATGGCAGAAGCATTTGTCGCTATTATGATGGGGTCAGAATCTGATCTTCCAGTTATGCGATCAAGTATGGGTATTCTGGAGCAGTTTTCTATTCCATATGAGGTACGCATTACTTCAGCGCATCGTACGCCAAAGGATACTCAGGAATATGTTTGCGATGCAGAGGTAAGGGGTTGCAAGGTCTTTATTGCTGCGGCGGGCATGGCTGCGCACCTGGCAGGCGCGGTGGCTGCGCAGACGATTAAACCCGTTATTGGCGTGCCCATTGATGCAGGTTCATTGCAGGGGATAGACGCCTTATTGTCTACCGTGCAGATGCCAGGTGGTATTCCTGTTGCTTGCGTAGCAATCGGTAAAGCTGGCGCCAAGAATGCGGCCTATCTGGCTCTCCAGATTATGGCAGTAGAGGATGAAAAGCTCTCGGCAGATTTATCAGCAGAGCGCTCGGATAACGCGACCAAAATTCGTTTAAGTAATCAGGCCGTAAATAAAAATCTTGAAAAAAAGTGACAGGAAGGCCATCAGATCTGAATCTCGACGTTCTGTCCGCGCTATTGAATGATGGTGTCATTGCCTATCCGACCGAAGGCGTATGGGGTCTGGGCTGCTTACCCTCATCTGAAATAGCCGTGCAGCGAATTCTAAACCTAAAACGACGCCATAGAGAACAGGGTTTAATATTAGTGGGTGCTGAAATTGGCCACTTTGATAGTTATTTAAAGGGCTTGTCCGATCATTCAATGATTGAGCTGAGGCGAACCTGGCCTGCACCAGTGACTTTTTTGATACCCGATAATGGTTTCTGCCCGGATTGGGTTAAAGGTAATCATGGTACGGTTGCGCTAAGGGTGAGTGCTCATTCGGTTGTTCAATCGCTATGTAATCTAGTCAATGGGCCAATAGTTTCAACTTCTGCTAATCGAAGTGGTTGTGCTCCAGCGCTAACTGAGGCCGCGGTCAGTAACGTGTTCGGTACGGAAATTGATTTGATAGTTTCAGGTGAGGTAAGCGGTTCTAAAGGCCCCAGTGAAATTAGAGATTTACTCAGTGGTGAGGTTTTGCGGCAAGGCAGGGTTGTATGACTTTACTTGCTGTATTTGGGAACCCTATTGGTCACAGTCGTTCTCCAGCCATCCATCAGGCATTTGCTGAACAATTTGATATTTCTCTACACTATGAAAAGGTGTTAGTGCAGGAAGGTCTATTTGCTGAAGCTGTGAGAGAATTTTGTGCTCGGGGTGGGTCCGGGTTTAATGTCACCGTGCCTTGTAAGGCCGAGGCATTTAATCTGGTTGACCATCATGATCCGTCTGCCCTGACTACGGGCGTTGTCAATACTGTAAGTCTAACCGAGAATGGCGAACTTATTGGCTACAATACCGATGGCCCAGGATTGGTAAGGGATCTAAAAGCTCGTCTCGACTGGCAACTTAAAGGTCAAAAAATTCTTGTTTTGGGTGCGGGTGGTGCCGTTCAGGGTATCATTTCTTCGCTGCTTGCCGAATCACCATCTGAATTAGCTATATGGAATAGATCTCCGCAAAGGGCCGCTGAAATGGTAGCGTTGTTTGCAGATGCGCGGTTTACTGCAAAAAACGAATCAGAGCTTGAAGGCCATTACGATCTGGTGATTAATGGCACATCTGCAGGATTAAGTGATCAGGTTCCTTTAGTTCCCAGGCGTGTGCTGGGTGCGGATACTCGTTGTTATGACATGATGTACGGACCCGATAAGACCCATTTCTTAAAGTGGAGTTGCCTGGACCAGGACAGGCCCTGTGCTGATGGGCTGGGCATGTTAATTGAACAGGCAGCACTGGCTTTTTTCGTCTGGTTTGGTCGAGAACCCGATACCCAGGCAGTCATCGAGAAACTTGCACAAGGATCTCGTTGAGGTAACTAATATTGAGGAAACAGTAGATGAAGAACCCTTTAATTATTGAGCATGAGTTGCCCGTATTCAGTGCGCTTAAGCCGGAGCATGTCACACCTGCCATTGAACAGATCATTGCGGAAAATCAGGCTGCTATCAAAGTTCTGAAAAAATCTCGATCCAGAAATTATCGCGATATGGTTAGCCAGCTGGACCAGCTTGATGATCGGTTAAGTCAGGCCTGGTCTCCTGTCAGTCATATGAATTCGGTGGTAAACAATGATTCGTTGAGACAAGCCTACAATCATTGTTTGTCTTTACTCAGCGAATATTCCACAGCTTTAGGACAGGATCAGCAGTTGTTTTCCATTTACCAGGCGCTTGACCAGAGTGAACAATTCGATCTGCTGAATTTAGCTGAGCGCAAGGCCGTAAAAAATGCGTTGCGGGATTTTCGATTGTCAGGTGTGGATTTGAAAGGGGGCCTAAAAGAACAGTTTGCTGATATTAAAAAGAAGCTGTCAGAAATCACCAGTCGTTATTCTGAACATGTTATGGACGCCACCGATAGCTGGCGCAAAGTATTAGAGCAGGTAGATGAATTACGCGGCATGCCAGAAAATGCGATTGCTTTAACAAAGCAAAGTGCGGAGAGAGAAAATGAACAAGGGTATCTGTTGACACTCGACTTCCCCTGCTATTTGCCGGTTATGACGCATTGTGAGAATCGAGAACTTCGTAAGGAGATGCATATTGCCTTTACCACAAGAGCCTCAGATCAGGGGCCAGGGTTGGCTGATTTTAACAACAGTCAGCTGATGCAGGAGATTTTAGTTGGGCGAAAAGCATTAGCAGGAATTCTTGGATTTCAGAATTTTGCAGAACTCAGTTTAGCAACAAAGATGGCCGAGACGCCGCAACAGGTATTGGAATTTTTGCTTGAACTGGCTGATAAGTCCAAACCTGTTGCTGACCAGGAATTCGCTGAACTAAAGGAATTTGCCAGGCAGCAATTGGGATTAGATGAGCTCCAGCCATGGGATGTGGCCTTTTGCTCAGAAAAATTGAAGCTGGCAAAATTTGATTTATCCGAAGAACAGCTGAGACCCTATTTCCCTGCGCCAGTTGTTATCAGCGGTATGTTTGAGATTGTCAGAAAACTGTTTGACATTGAAGTCAGGGAATCAAAGCAGGTAGACACATGGCACGCTGATGTAACTACCTATGATATCTATCGCGACAATGTATTAATTGCCCGTTTCTATCTGGATCTATATGCCCGACCCAGGAAAAGAGGCGGTGCATGGATGGCAGAATGTCGAACGCGTCGTACCCGCCAGGATGGTCATCTGCAGCTACCTGTGGCTTACCTGACCTGTAATTTCCCGAGCCCTCTGGGTGACGCAGCTTCTTTGCTGGGCCATTCAGATGTGGTGACATTGTTCCATGAATTTGGCCATGGATTGCACCATATGCTTACCCAGATTGATTGCGCGCCGGTTTCAGGCATTAATGGTGTTGCCTGGGATGCGGTCGAATTGCCTAGCCAGTTTCTGGAAAACTGGTGTTGGCAGAGGGAATCCTTACCTATTATTTCGGCTCATCATGAGACTGGAGAGTCCCTTCCGGAAGATCTCCTGGATAAAATGCTATTAGCCCGGAATTTTCAATCTGGTATGCAGATGGTCAGGCAACTTGAGTTCGCACTGTTTGACCTGCGCTTACATATAGAATTTGATGAAAAACAAGCGACCCAGACTCAGGACATTCTCGATCAAGTTCGTTCAAAAGTATCGGTTGTACCGGTTAGAGAGGATAACCGCTTCCAGAATGCCTTCGGCCATATTTTCGGAAGCACCATGGGATATGCTGCAGGTTATTACAGTTATAAATGGGCTGAGGTGTTGTCAGCCGATGCTTTTGCCAGGTTTTCCGAAGAGGGAATATTCAATCGCCAGACCGGAGAATTGTTTTTATCGACTATTCTTGAACAGGGCGGTTCTAGAGAACCAATGGAGTTGTTCACCGCTTTTCGTGGTAGAAAACCCACCGTTGACGCGCTGTTAAAGCAGGAAGGTATTTCTGTTTGAACAGATAGCATATTGTCTGCACTGGGTGTTACAGCAGCAAGTGGCAAGGGGACAGTTTCATACCCTGAAAAAGCGGCGCAGGCTTCGAGATGCACTGCTATAATGGTAGCCGTATCGGTTTAATTGCTTAAACCACAATACTCTGGAACCTTATGGTCCATCTATTTCTACGATAATTCGCCTGATTGAGCTGAACATGAACGGTTGATAGTGCGAATAACGTTCGGAACAGATCAACGGACCATGAATTTAAGGTTCAGTTTGGTTACAATCCGTTTCGAAACTCAAAGCCCCCCAATTTCCGGTAATGAAGACCATGCAGAATAATTTCCAGCCTAGCTGGCAAGATTTTTATGAGATGTGTAAACCGCGAGTCGTGATGCTTATGCTGCTGTGTACGCTGGTAGGTATGTTTCTTGCAACCGATACTATGGTGCCATTTGCAACGCTATTTTTTGGTCTTTTAGGTGTCGCTTTAATTTCGAGTTCTGCAGCTGCGTTAAATCACCTGGTCGATGCCAGTGTTGATGCAAAAATGGCCCGAACCCACAACCGGCCTGTAGCTCAGGGTAGAGTGAGCAATTTTCAGGGGAGTGTTTTCGTTGCTGCGACCTGTACCCTGGGTATGGCTGTGCTTTTTATTTTCATTAATTCATTAACGGCCTGGTTAAACCTGGCGGCCTGGGTGGGTTATGGGGTCATTTATTCTATGTATTTAAAGCGAGCGACCTCCCAGAATATTGTCCTGGGAGGCTTGTTTGGTGCAGCCCCTCCCCTGTTTGGCTGGACCGCAGTTACTAATAGTATTGATGGAGGTGGATTGCTGCTGGTTCTGATTATATTTGTCTGGACGCCACCGCATTTTTGGGCACTGGCGATTGATCGAATAGAAGAATATAAGCAAGTCGACATACCCATGTTGCCGGTGACTCACGGCGTAGCCTATACACGGCTGCAGATCTTGCTATATACCATTATTCTGGTTTTGACGACATTACTACCCTATGTTATTGGTATGAGTAACCTGCTGTATCTGTCATCAGCATTAGTTCTAGGGGCAGGTTTTCTATACTGGTCGAGCGTTACGTACCTTGGCAAGAATCCGCGTGCACCTCTAAAGACGTTCCGTTATTCAATCATTTATTTAACCGGGTTATTCGGTGCTCTGCTGATTGATCATTATCTTATGCCCTTGTCTTACGTTTAAAGAGCTTCCCCATAATGCAGAGCATGAAGAATAGGTTACAGTCGAAAAAACTATTAGCATGGGTGCTGTCTGTTGCCGGGATAATGTTCGCCTTGATGGTATATCAGCTTGGCTCTCCTGCAGGACTGAGCAAGGTAGAGGCTCGGCAGATTGGTCTGATTCTTTTAGATGAACCGCGCGTATTAGATCCGGTAAGTCTCACTCAGGATTCGGGAGAGGTATTTACAGCGGTTGATTTTGAAGGCCAGTGGAATATCCTTTTTTTTGGATTTACCCATTGCCCGGATATTTGTCCTACAACCATGGCGACATTAGCCAGCGCCAAGGCTAGAGCAGAGCATGAATTTCCTCAGGTCTGGCTAGTGACGGTTGATCCTCAGCGAGATACACCTGACCAGCTGGATCTGTATCTGAAAGAATTTGATTCTGCATTTACCGGAATTACCGGTGAAATTCAGGAAATAAAGGCCCTGGCCAAGCAGGTTTATGTAAGCGTTGGTCATATGCCGGATGTTGATTCTACCGGTTATAATGTAGATCATGGCAGTAGTCTTGTACTGGTTGATTCGTCAGGCCGACATGCAGGATATATCAGATCACCTCATTCTGTAGCGAATCTTTTAACCATAATTAAAAATCTACCTAGTAATTGAATCATGTCATGTCGCTGATGCGCACTGATCACCGCTAGCCTTGTTAGTGGGTCAGCTGCGTGAAGGGGTTTTAGTGTATAACGTCAAGGTTTGGCTGTTTATCCAGATCTATGTCCGGGGGTATGCTAGAGATTCTAATAGCAGTAAACACGCTTTGGGATCTTTTAAATAATTGCCGGGTAGGCCTGTTAATGATCGGGTTAAGGCGAACCTCGCAGCCGCGATTTGTTGAAAAGTTGTCATGTAATCGCGTTCTTCCGGCTCTATGGACCGAGTCATTTCATAGCCACGAAGTAAACAGGCCTCGAGTTCGGGATCAATGGACTGGTCCTGGTTGCGACACCAGTCGTTGACGGTGATTGCAATATCCATCATCAGGAAATCGGTACTGGCATGAAAGAAATCGAGCACGCCGGTAATCTTGGCATCAGTGAATAGTATATTGTCCCTGAACAGGTCACCGTGAATGATTCCGCGTGGCAGGGAAGAGGACTCGAGCAGGTCATAAAGTTCTGCACAGTGGGTTAACAGGTTTTTCATTGCAGGATCAAAATGCGCCTGCGTTTGTTGAATTGTTGTAAACATCCAGTCTGAGGAATAGGGATTTTCTCTGTGATACGAACTGCCTAGTAAAGTCGAATGCATGAGGCCCAGTAGTTGGCCTACCTCGAGACAATGTTCAGAACTGGCTTGTTGCAGATGAGCACCAGGCAGCCTTGGCAGAAGCATTGCCGGTTTGTTTTTAAGTACAGTTAATGACATGCCGTCCAGGGTCAATTCTGCAGCCGGCACGGGTAGTCCATAGTTTGCCAGATGGCGAGTCAGATTGAGGAAAAAAGGTACTTCAGAGAAAGAAGCCACTTCTACCAGGGTTAGAACAAAGTGTTGTTCCTGATCGTATTTGGTTGTGGTTACAAAATAGTTTGTGTTTTCTATGCCCGTTGGTATTTGCCTAAAGTCAGTTAGTTGCCCGGCGTTAAACAAAGCCAGGAAATTTTCGATATCTATTTTATGCAGGGGTGTAAAAGCTGCCACGAATCACCACTCCAGGATGACCCATTGAGGGTATAGATGCTTTTTCCTGCTTAGATCTGAGTAATGGGCCGCACCGTCTGCTGGAACCATATAATAAGGACGCCGGTTTTTATATTGGACTTTTATCATGATCAGTACACCATTGTGGCGATATTCGTAAATGGTACGTTCTTTATCTTCAACAATAGAGATAACCTCTTGTTCAGTCTCACCAGCATCAGTGTTCAGACAAGGAAATAATAGAGATAGTGCAAATATGATTGAAAGTAGTCGAATAATCACAGTATGGTTTGCTCTTAAACCAGGGAAAAATTGCCAATGAATAATGATTTCCAAGTTATCCTGGTGGATGGCTCATCCTACCTTTTTCGTGCCTTTCATGCACTACCACCGCTGGAGAATTCAAAAGGCCAGGCGACCGGTGCCATAAAAGGTGTTATCAGCATGATTCGAAAGCTGCAGGCAGAATTTTACGAGAGTCAGTTAATCGTTATATTTGATGCCAAGGGAAAAACGTTTAGGAACGATATATACACGGACTATAAAGCGAACAGGCCGCCCATGCCTGAGGAGTTACGTAGCCAGATTGAACCGATTCATCGCATTGTAGAATGCCTGGGTATACCTTTGTTATGCGTTGAAGGGGTTGAGGCAGATGATGTCATTGGCACGCTTGCAAGACAGCTCGATGACGCCGGTAAGCGCACCCTGATTTCAACAGGGGATAAGGATATGGCGCAATTGGTTAATGATCAGATTGTGCTGATCAATACCATGAATGGACAGTATATGGATGTGGATGGCGTTAAGGAGAAATTCGGCGTCAATCCGGACCAGATCATTGATTATCTGGCACTCATGGGAGACACCTCTGATAACATCCCAGGAGTTCCAAAATGTGGACCAAAGACGGCTGTTAAATGGTTGACCGAATTTGATTCTTTAACAGGCGTGATGGCTAATGCGGATCAGGTGAAAGGTAAGGTCGGTGAAAACCTTCGCGCCTCTTTAGAGTTTTTACCCATGTCTTACGACCTGGCAACGATCCGCCAGCACCTCGAATTGCCAAAGAAAATAGAAGAGTTAGAGCAGGCCGATCGAGACCTTGAGGGCTTACAGAAATACTACCTTGAGTATGAGTTTGCAGGTTGGCTGGAAGAACTCGGCAGCCCGGCAACGGTTATGGCACCCGTACCGGTTGCTCACTATGAGGTGATATTAGATGAAGTCCATTTTAAAGCCTGGCTCAATAAGCTTAACGCTGCCCCATATTTTTCATTTGATACGGAAACAACCGGCCTAGATTACATCAATGCTGAACTGGTCGGCATCTCGTTTTGTTGCAAACCCGGTGAAGCTGCTTATCTGCCAATAGGCCATGATTATCTGGGTGCGCCCAAGCAGCTGCCTTTAGCTATTGTGATACCAGCTATAAAGGAACTTCTGGGTAATGAGCAGAAATGGATAATTGGCCAGAATTTTAAGTTTGATATGAGTGTGCTGGCACGCTATGGCGTTGAGGTTAGGGCCCAGGTTCACGATACCATGTTGGAATCCTATGTTCTGAACTCAGTTTTTTCCAGACACAATATGGATGATTTAGCAGCGAATTATCTGCGCAGGAAGACCACCCATTTCACAGATATTGCTGGTAAGGGCGCTAAGCAATTAACCTTCAATCAGATATCGGTCGAGGTCGCTGCTGACTATGCTGCTGAGGATGCAGATATAACCTTGCAACTTCACGAAACGCTGTGGCCGGAATTGCGCCAAACCAATCAACTGATGAGTGTGTTTCTGGATATAGAAATGCCGCTGGTGCCTATTTTATCCACCGTTGAACGAACGGGTGTTCTTGTTGATGCCGAGATGCTCCATAAACAGAGCCAGGAAATAGCACTAAGGTTGACTGAATTGGAAGCCGAAGCATTCGACCTGGCGGGTGAAACGTTCAATTTAGGTTCCCCGAAACAACTGCAGCAGATATTTTACGAAAAATTAAAACTGCCCATTCTAAAGAAAACACCGAAAGGTCAGCCTTCTACTGCCGAAGCGGTGCTCCAGGAATTAGCATTGGATTATCCATTACCTAAACTGATTATAGCTTACAGAGGTTTAAGCAAGCTCAAATCAACCTATACTGATCAATTGCCTAAGCAGATTAATACTACTACAGGGCGGGTTCACACCTCCTATCATCAGGCGGTGGCGGCTACTGGCAGGTTATCCAGTAGCGATCCTAATCTGCAGAACATTCCCATAAGAACAGAGCAGGGTCGTCGAATCCGCAAGGCATTTGTTGCTAATCCTGGATATTTGTTGGTCGCAGCAGATTACTCACAGATTGAGTTAAGAATTATGGCGCATCTGTCCTCAGATTCAGGATTAACCCAGGCATTCAAAAAGGGTCTGGATATCCATAAAGCCACAGCGGCAGAAGTGTTTGGCTGTTCACTGGAACAGGTCAGTATGGACCAGCGACGCAGTGCCAAGGCAATTAATTTTGGCCTGATCTATGGCATGTCTGCTTTTGGTTTAGCACGACAGTTGGGGATCAGTCGCGGCGATGCCCAGGATTATATTAACCTTTATTTTGAACGCTATCCCGGCGTCAGGGATTATATGGATGCTATCAAAAAGCAGGCAGCTAGTCTGGGGTATGTGGAAACTCATTTCGGTCGGCGGCTCTACCTGCCAGCTATAAATTCGACTAATTTTCAGTTGCGCCAGGCAGCCGAGAGGACTGCCATTAATGCACCGATGCAAGGTACTGCAGCAGATATCATAAAACTTGCCATGATCCAGGTGCAAAACTGGTTACAGGAATCCCAGCTGAGATCAAAAATGATTATGCAGGTGCATGATGAATTAGTTCTGGAAGTTGTTGAAGCGGAACTTGAGGAGGTTAAAGCGGGCCTGCTGCAGCATATGGTTTCGGCAGCAGATTTAACTATTCCTCTGGAGGTTGAAGTCGGCGTCGGTAAAGACTGGGAGGAAGCCCACTAACCCTATAATTATTTATCATAGGGAACTTTCTGTCAGACTTTATGTCTGACATAGGGTAAAACAATGTTTCGGCAGTAAGCTTCGGTTATTCCCCAATTGGCCGAAGTCCCAGCTCCGGCCATAATCCCCGTTATGGCTGGGGCTTTTTTTATTTTAGGTCAGTAAGCCTTTGCCAGCCAGCACCTGATCCGATATTCGAAATTGTCTTCCAGACAGCCCATTCCTGGATAAGAGGATTTCTCAGGAGCGAGAAATTTAATATCATAGAGGGTATTTATTAACACCTATGCCTAGCTCTAAAAAGCAACATCTTATTGCTGGTATGATTTTTTTGTTTATCCAGTTGTAAATTTCAGATTAATATTGTACTTTCTATCATATTGTTATTAGGTTATTTTTTGTAATCAGGAAGATTAATTCAGGTTCCAGGAGAATCCTGTTTATTCATCCAAAGCTGCTCGGGTCTATCACAAGAGAGAACGATGGCGTGCACATAGGATAATTTAATAAATCATTTGGAACTTTTTGTAAGGCTTATAGTCGTAAAGTAAGCAGCATAAAGTTTCGGCAGTAAGCTTCGGTTATTCCCCTATTTACCGAAGTCTCAGCCCCAGTCATAATCCCCGTTATGGCTGGGGCTTTTTTTCAGCATTCGTTCTCTTCGCTTAACACACCTGAGTGCATCCAGGTCTGGAGCTTATTTTCGAATTCGGTGAGTCCTAATCCATTCTGCGCCGAAAAAATTTGTACAGTGACATTAATTGGTAATGACCTGGTAAGGCTTAACAAGGTGTTCTGTCGGGCACCGCGTTTGAGTTTATCTGCTTTGGTTAGCAGTATATGTAAAGGTAAGGCAGCGTCGGCACACCAATTTATCATGGTTTCATCGAAAGGCTTGAGCGGATGGCGAATATCCATCAGTAATACAAGCCCGCGCAGCGACAATCTAGCTCTCAGATACTCATCGAGATGTTTATGCCAATGCTGTTTGATTGAGGTGGGCACTCTGGCGTAGCCAAACCCTGGGAGATCGACCAGTCTGGTATCCGCGGATAACGAAAAAAAGTTTATCAGTTGCGTTCGGCCTGGCGTTTTACTGGTTCTAGCCAGTTTTTTCTGCCTGGTGAGGGTATTGATGGCACTGGACTTGCCCGCATTAGAGCGACCACAGAAGGCTATTTCCGTGCCCACATCGATGGGGCAGCCCTGGAGCTGTGATGCACTGGTCAGGAATTGTGCTTTACTGAAGTCAATCATGTTTTGTGAACAAATCTGTTTAACCTGAACTGTCACTTGGGAAGTATTTAGCTATAATAGCGCATCGCCCGGCCAGTGCGCAGGAAAGGTGGTGGTTAGATTGTGATTGGAAGGTAGCAAGGAAAGTTGCAAAGAAAATTGCAAGATTGGCATGATGACGACGGTGCAACAGCTTTCTGCTCACTTGCTTAGGTTGATTTTGATGGACTGGTAGAGGGAAACTTTGTTAGACAGCGCAGGTAAAATTAGTTTATTGATTGGAATTTTAATTGGATGACAAGATGTTAAGACTTATTGCAGGAATTGGATTATCGATGTTGGCTATGACCGTAATGGCTCAGGGAGATTCAGCGCGGGGAGAAACCTTGACTATGATGTGCGTTGCCTGCCATGGCGAGGATGGAAACAGTTTCGCAGGCAGCTTTCCAAATATAGCAGGACAGAATGAAATATATTTACTTAAGCAGATGCGAGAAATGCAGTCCGGTGAAAGGCCCGCGTTACTAATGACGGGTATGTTGATGGGTATGTCAGATCAGGACCTTGAGGATCTTGCTGCTTATTACGGAGATAAAATTTCCAGCCAGGGTGCAGCCGACCCAGCTAATGTGCAATTGGGTGAAAGTATTTACCGCGCTGGTATTGCCAGAAAAGGGATTGCTGCATGCACTGCCTGCCATTCGCCTAGTGGCCAGGGAAACGAGTTAGCGGGCTTTCCAGTGCTAGCTGGCCAATGGCCAGAATATACTGAAGCTCAATTGAAAGCGTTTCGCTCCGGTGAGCGAAAAAACGATGGTGACAGCAAAATGATGCGCCTGTCTGCTATGGACTTAAATGATGAAGAGATTGCTGCTGTGGCCTCTTATCTGCATGGGTTGCAGTAGCGCAAATGACAGGATAAGTAGGCTGTTGTGCTGCAGGACAGGCTGTATTCAGATTGAATGGGTTAAGATTTACTTTTAGCCAGACAACGCCAATTGTGGGGCGACTGTAAAAGGAGCTAACAAAGTATGATTCAAAAGTTATTCATCATAATCGTGGCCGTGTTTTTCTCGTGCAAGAGTTGGGCGGTGGGGTATGAAGAAGGTGTTCATTATTTTGAATTGCCGATTTCTGTAGGGGTAGTAGCAGATGGCAAAATAGAGGTGACCGAATACTTCTCCTACGGTTGCGGGCATTGCTATCAGTTTGATCCGATTTTGGCAGCCTGGGAAATGAAACTTCCAGAAGACGTTGAATTCAATCGAACTCCCGCTATCTGGAATTCGACTTACCGAGTATTTGCCCAGACATATTATACCGTTAAAGCCATGGGTATCTTGGAAAAAGTCCATCTGGAGATTTTTAACGCCATCCATTTACAAAGACGAGATATGCGGGACCCCAAAGCCATTGCTAATTTTCTTGCCGAGGTAGGTGTAGATCCCATTTCATTCGCAAAAGTTTATGGGAGCTTTGGCGTACAGGCCAGCGTTCAGCAGGCAGAAGCTCGTGGAAGGGCCTATCGAGCCAGTGGTGTTCCCACGCTTATTGTCAACGGGAAATATCGTGTGGAAGGCCGTTCAGCGGGTGGCCAGGCTGGTATGATTAATGTGGTAGATTACCTGATCGATAAAGAACGTGAGATGAATTGATTTTTCGCAGCCAGTCTGTAATTACCACTGTCTGTGTTGGCAGATCTGGACTTGTCGAATTTTAGTTTCGCTGCGTTGAGCCATCTAATGTCGAGTTCCGGATTGTATTGAAGTCAGCCTTCGCTTAAAATTCAACATGGCATCTATCAATGCATTCCTTTTTAATTTCTCTTTTCTCGAAGTTTTAACCGGTGGGTTTTTCCCTAGTCAGAAAATGTTGCGAGCCTCTGCTCCGTTGCAGGGCTTATTGAGGGACTGGTCTATTTCGAATTGGAAACCCTGCTGAATTTCTCATTTGGAGCGCTTTAATGGCGATAATTTTAGACGATATTTCCCGGACCTTTAGCGAGTATCTGCTGCTGCCAAGGTTAACGAGGCGGGATCAATCCATCAATAAGATTACCTTGAAAACTCCCATAGGAAAGTACCAGTCCGGCAAGGCTTCTAAATTCGATATTAATATTCCGGTGGTGTCGGCCTGTATGCAGTCTGTATCCGGAACCAGTCTTGCCATTTCCCTGGCAAGGCAAGGTGGTCTGAGTATGATCTTCTGCTCCCAGAGTATTGACAGCCAGGTTGAAATGGTTGGTCAGGTGAAAGCACATAAAGCAGGGTTTGTTACCAGTGGCGCTAATACTAAACCGGAATCTACGCTCGCATCGCTGCTCGAATTGATGACAGAAACTGGGCACTCTACTATACCGGTAACGTTAGATGGTTCTGCCAAGGGTGAGTTCTGTGGTTTGATAACGGATCAGGATTTTTGGGAATTTGAAGATGATCTGGCCAATTCAGTCAAGGATCATATGACGCCTAAATCCGAGGTCTTCTTTGGTACGGAAGGGATAACCCTGCGTAAGGCTAATCAACTGCTGCATCATCATAAAAAAGACTGTCTGCCAATTTTGGATCGGGCAGGAAATTTGAATTCCCTGGTGTTTAAGAAAGACTATGTAGACCATCAACGCCATCCGCTTGAGCTGTTAGACGAAAATAAAAGATTGTCGGTGGGAGCCGCTATCAATACACATGATTATCGGCAGCGCGTTCCTGCACTCATTGAAGCGGGTGCTGATGTTCTTTGTTTTGACTCCTCGGATGGTTTTACAGAGTTTCAGATGGATGGCATTCAATGGATTCGCGAACAGTTCGGTGACCAAATTGTGATTGGTGCAGGCAATATTGTTACGCCTGAGGGGTTTGACTATTTAGCGCAGGCGGAATTAGTGGATTTCATCAAAGTTGGTATTGGCGGTGGTTCTATCTGCATCACTCGAGAACAGAAAGGCGTTGGTAGAGGCCAGGCATCCGCGCTTCTGGATGTTGTTAAACGGCGGGATGCGCATTTTAATGATACTGGCACCTACATTCCCATCTGCTCAGATGGGGGCCTGGCAAATGATACGCAGATAGTAGTCGCTCTGGCCATGGGCGCTGATTTTGTAATGATGGGGCGCTATTTTGCGATGACCGAGGAAAGCCCAACGCCGAAGGTGTCCATTAATGGCCAGATGTATAAACCCTACTGGGGTGAAGGTACTCTGCGAGCCCAGAACTGGCAGCGTTATTCAGATGGCATGAGCAGTAGGAAAATGATGTTTGAGGAGGGTGTTGACGCCTATGTCCCGCTTGTCGGTCCATTGGCCGAAGTATTGGAGACAACCTTGTATAAGTTAAAGAGCACTATGATTAATGTCGGGGCAGATAACCTGATTGATTTTCGGCAAAATGCCGAGCTCACACTTGTATCCGAACAGTCCATTGTTGAAGCAGGTACTTCTAATGTTTTTCAATTCTCCAGAAAGCGGGAAATTGATGAATTCGACTGGGGTACTTAGGCGAAGATTCAGCTATACTATGCAGCGTTTTGGTTTGAGGCCCTTGTTTAGATGAAAAATTTTTTTATCCTCCCTATTTTTTGTATGGGGATGACTGCGGTTGCAGATCCCGGCGAAGACGACATTATCGCCAGAATTCAGAAAGTGGGAACTGTTTGCATCCAAGGCACGGATTGTGCAGCCACAGAGCAGACCACAACTTCCGCTGATGCAGCTGATTTCGATGTTGTCAGCAGCTATGAGCAGAGTTGCGCTACCTGCCATAATCTGGGGGTAGCCGGTGCGCCCAGGTTTGCAGAGCCCAGTGAATGGGAGCCACGCATTAGTAAAGGCATGGAAGCATTGTATAACAGTGCAATTAATGGCTTGCTGCCGACGATGCCAGCCAGGGGTATGTGCTTTAATTGTTCGGATGATGATATAAGGGCACTGACAGACTATATGGTTGATGCAGCGCGTTAATTCAAGTGAAGCGCGATTGAATCAACACGAGTTAGAGTTTTCGGAAGCTCAGCGCCTCCTCGAGATGGTGCTTTTTAACCTCATCGGCCAGTTCCAGGTCTGCAATTGAACGTGCTACTTTCAGCAGTCGGGTAAAACCTCTAGCGCTCATGCTCAATTTAGTCGCTAACAGGTTTGCAAATACCTGGTGCTTCCCGGAAAGCTTGCAAGCCGTAATGATGCTCTCTGTATCCTCTGTGCGGGGTAGGCAAGCCTGTCGCTTCTTTCTGATTTGATAACCTTCTAGTATTTTTTGCTGGGCCTTTTGCTGTTGACTAGGCTGCACTGTTTTATGCTTTTTGAGTAATGCGGCCGGCGGTAGAGCAGGCACTTGGATTTGCATATCCAGGCGATCCAGAATCGGTCCGGAAATCCGCTGCTGGTATTTTCGAATTTTCTCGAAGCCACATTCGCAGGCGTGATTTAGCGAGCCATGCCAGCCACAGGGGCAGGGATTCATTGCTGCCAATAATTGAAAGCGAGCAGGATATTTGATTCGAAAGTGGGCCCGGCTTATCTCAATGCAGCCCGATTCTAGTGGCTGGCGTAATGTCTCGATGACAGAAGGCGAAAATTCAGGTAGTTCATCAAGGAACAGAACGCCCTGGTGTGCCAGAGATATCTCTCCTGGTTTAGGGGGATTGCCGCCACCCGCCATGGCGGCGGCGGATGCCGTATGATGCGGAGAACGAAAAGGTCTGTGCATACCCGAGTTATCATCGTAGCGCGTGCCGTTAGCTGATCTGATACAGCCGATCTCGAGTTGTTCTTTGAAGTCCAGAGGCGGTAACAATGTGACCAGGCTTTTGGCGAGCAGGGTTTTACCAGCGCCAGGAGGACCTACCATCAGCAGGTGATGTTGGCCGGTAGCGGCGATGATTAAGGCCCTTTTAGCGTGTTCCTGACCTTTAATCTGATCTAGTGTGATGGCAGTGGGGCTAATTATTTCTGAAAGCCTGTTGTTGTGGCATGGTTGACAACAAGTGCAGGCATCGGTGGCAGCCTCGGTTAGATGATTTGCACTGAATAGGTATGGAGACGCCAGCAGTGCACCTTCTGCCTGGTTTAATTCAGGAATAATCAGCTTCATTTTTGCTTCGTGGCAGGCAATAGATGCAGGCAATATGCCTGGGCTTAGAAGTATTTTGCCATCCAGTGCTAGCTCACCCATTGAGCAGTAATCCTCCACAGGCGTATCGGGTATTTGTTGACTGGCTTTTAGAATGGCCAGGGCAATGGGTAGATCAAAGCTGCTGACATCCTTTGGTATGTCGGCAGGAGATAGATTGATTGTAATTTTCCTGTCGGGGAGCTTAAACCCAGCGTTCTTAATGGCTGATTTTATGCGTTCTCGAGCCTGTCGCATTTTCCCATCGGCCATGCCAACAATCTGCATTTGCGGAAGACCATTGCTGATATCAGCTTCGACTAGAATAAGTGGAGAATCCACGCCGAGAATGGCCCTGGTGTAGGTGTGCGCTATTGCCATAGATAGACTCCTGATCATCCAAGTAAAACAAGAATCAGAGCGCCGCATATAGAGGTAGTTATAGCTAATAGGGGTCAGAGATCTATCCTGTAAAGTGCGCCGGATCACTCGTTCACGGGGATTGGTCTGATTGTTTGGGTTAACAGATGAAATAGAATCATGGTAAGGAAAAATTACTGTATGATTAAAAAAGGTTACACCATGTGCGATGCAGGCGAACCAGAAGCCCAGAATATTGAGTGAGTCTCCCTGCCCGTTCGAATAAAATACGTTAAAATGCGCGTATTAGTCTTATTTGCATCATCCTGATGATAAAGCGATGTAGGACTAAAGCTTTACACTTTATAATTAAAAAGTGTAATCAAGGAGAAGATATGAAATTAGTAACAGCCATTATCAAGCCATTCAAACTGGATGATGTTCGTGATGCGCTTTCGGAAATTGCAGTCCAGGGTATGACTGTTACCGAAGTAAAGGGCTTTGGCCGGCAGAAAGGCCATACTGAACTTTATCGGGGAGCTGAATATGTTGTGGATTTTTTGCCAAAAGTTAAGATTGAAGTGGCAATTGATGACAGCAACCTGGATTCTGTTATAGACGCCCTTACCAATGCAGCAAATACAGGAAAGGTAGGTGATGGCAAAATATTTGTTACTGCTCTAGAAGAAGTTGTCCGGATTCGAACTGGGGAAACGGGTGTTGAAGCAGTTTGATTTTTGTGTGTGGTTAGACCAGTAGATGATGACTCCAGGTGAGAAGGCGACTGATGTTAAGAGGTTGACAAGGGCTTTATCGTTTTGGCTGGGCCGATCGGAGTCAGCAGCGTGAAATACCGAAGCACCCGGGGCGGGGTGAATGGTTTATCCTTTTCTGAGGCGGTTATGATGGGATTGGCTGCGGATGGCGGCCTGTTAATTCCTGAGACCATTCCTGATGTCAGTTCACAAATGGCTGACTGGCATAAGCTTTCCTATTCTGAACTGGCAGCCAAGGTTATGGTTCCGTTCGTCGATGATATTCCCGTTTCTGATCTAGCCTCTTTGATTAACCAGAGTTATTCTACTTTTGACCATGCCAGGGTATCGCCTTTGGTGAGAGTAGCTAATATCCATGTTCTCGAATTGTTTCATGGACCCACCCTGGCTTTTAAAGATATCGCCTTGCAACTTCTTGGAAATCTGTTTGGTCATATTCTGTCAAAAACTGATTCGACCCTGAATATTCTGGGTGCAACCAGTGGGGATACCGGTAGTGCCGCGATTGCAGGTGTTAGAAGTAAGCCCGGGGTTAATATATTCATCATGTTCCCGGCGGGTAGAACGAGCCCTATCCAGGAACTGCAGATGACAACGGTTCTGGATCAGAACGTTTTCAGCATTGCCATTGATGGCAGTTTTGACGATTGCCAGATGCTCATGAAGACGGTATTCAATGACCTGGAGTTTAAGTCTAGTTATGATCTGGGGGCAGTTAATTCGGTCAACTGGGCTCGGGTTCTTGCTCAGATTGTCTACTACTTTTCTGCATGGTTTCAGCTTCAGCGACCGACCGAGTTTGATGTGACGGTACCCACGGGCAATTTTGGTAATATCTTCGCGGGTTTTATTGCAAAACAAATGGGCTTACCTATACGCAGGTTGGTTTTAGCGACCAATAGTAATGATATTCTGGCGCGCTATTTTAATTCAGGTATCTACCAGAAAGGGCGCGTACATTTTTCTGAAAGTCCTGCTATGGATATACAGATAGCCAGTAATTTTGAACGATTTCTGTTTTATCATCTAGGCGAAGACAGCGCACAGGTGAATCGATTCATGGAAGATTTTCATACAACAGGATTAGCCGGCGTACCGGGTTGCCAGGGTATTATGGAACAATTCGAAGCGGGCTCAGTAGATGATATTGATACCCTGCAGAGCATTACCAGATGTTATCAGGATAATGGTTACCTGGCAGACCCGCATACTGCCGTTGGTATTGCCCAGGCAGAGCGTGTTATTGAACCGGGGGTGCCTATGGTTTGTCTTGCTACCGCACATCCAGCAAAATTTGAGGCCGCCGTTCATAAAGCGCTGCCATTGATTGTTCCCAGGCATGAGTCTCTGAAGAATCTGCATGATCTGGAAACCAGAAAATTCAACTTACCTGCCAGTGTCGATCATCTAAAAGCGTTTATCAGTGAGCATTGTTCCACGTTATGATCAGGCAGTCTGATCCGCTCTTGAGTAGTGTTAGGTCTGCCTCAGGGCAATTTTCTTTACCGCACCTGGGAGTTCTGATAAATGCTGTATCCGTTCATCGGGTGCTGAGATGAGATCAGATTGTTTTTTCGGGTTTGATTTCCAGATGGTCCTGATACCCAGGCGAGCAGCAGCATCAATGTCTAATAAAGGGTCATCGCCAACATAGATCATTTCGTGGGCCTTGATGTTTGTGTGTGCCAGTGCTGATTCAAATAAGATGGGGTCAGGTTTTGCTGCACCTACCTGCTCGGCTGAAAACGAAAACATAAACAAATGATCCAGGCCCAGCCTTTTGATATCTGCATTACCATTAGTCAGGGCACCCAAGATGTAGTTCTGCGCGAGCGCTGCCAATGCTTTGAGGGCACCGGGGAAAAATGTCACTCGGTTGCGTGCTTCAAGAAAAACATCCATTGCTTCGGTCGCCAGGTTCTGCGCCTGGGTTGTTTTTATACCGCTGTTTAACATGGCTTTTGTCAATACCGCCTGGCGTAAGGCGGTCAGCCTAAAAGATAAGGAAGAGTCTTCCGCAAGTAGCTGTTTGCGGGCAATGAGCAGGTCTTGCTGCGCATAGTCAAAGTGCGGCAAACGATCTTTGAGATGGGTTTTGAGTGCAGCTTCAGCACCGATTATAACGGGCTTAACAGCCCAGAGCGTATCATCAAGATCAAAACCGATGACTTTAATCATGTTGGCTCACTTGTTTTTTTACGTTGTGCTCGTGGATGTGTTTTATCGTATACGGCCGCCAGGTGCTGAAAGTCCAGATGCGTGTATATCTGCGTCGTACTGATGTCTGCATGGCCCAGCAATTCCTGCACCGCCCTTAAGTCGCCACTTGATTCGAGCACATGACTGGCAAAGGAATGCCGTAGCATGTGTGGGTGCAGGTTATTGACCAGATGTTGTTTTTTGGCCCAGTACCGCAATCTGGCCTGAATACTTGAGGGACTGATACGCGAACCTGCCTGGCTGATGAACAGGGCATTTGCGTGCACCTGTTTTCTTTTTACTGGAAGGTTTTTCCGGACCAGCATCCAGTCTCGCAAAGCCTGCATAGCGAGGCTGCCAACAGGAATGATTCTCTGTTTGTTGCCTTTTCCGGTAACCCGTATGGTTTCTTCAGACAGTGAGATGCTGTCGCAATCGGCCTTGGTTAACTCACTCAGTCGAAGCCCGGAAGAATATAATAATTCGAGAATCGCCTTGTCCCGATAACCATGCCAGTCCTCGGGGACGAAGTTGAGGAGTTGTGATACCTGATCAGTATCCAGTGTCCTGGGCAATTTTCTGGCATGCTTTGGCGCTGTGACAAGCTGGGCTGGATTCTGGCTGAGCACCTCTTCTCTTGCTATAAAATTGAAGAAAGTACGAAAGGTCGATAATCGTCGCTGTTGGCTGCGACCGGACATGCCCTTACGATGGCTCTGGCCTATCAGTTGTCGAATGTGATTGGCCGTAAAGTCTTGGGCCTGGTTGAGGTTGATATCCTCAGCATAGCCCAGCAAAATCTTTAAATCATGCTGGTAACTTTCAATGGTGTTATCTGCCAGACCTCTCTCATTACGGATATGGTTGAGAAAATGATTGATCTGCTCTGACAGTGTGCTCATTCTGCCCTACCCAGTATTGAATCCGGGGGCGTCACTCGCGCAGGAATGAGTCTCGACAGGACGTCAGTGATTAATTTTATAAAGGTGGTTTCCAGGCCGGCACGAAAATTATTCTGATCAGCACTGCCAAGGGTAAGAAGTGCAATGGGTTGTTTGTCATTGATTGGTAGTACCGCTGCTGAGGCTATGGTCAGGTGGTTATCAGGAAACAGTAACCTCATTTCCTGTTGTCTGAGTATGCCCAGCGTCGGTTGCTGGGACGAGACGATACCACCGAGTTGCTGCTCAAGCGTTTTTCGTTTTATGAAACTGGCGTGCTCATTAATAGGGGCCGGTTGATCCGCAAAGATAAACAGTTGGTGATTAGAAAATTTAAAATCGTTCTCCAGGCTCTTAGTTAATGCAGTGATAAACGAGGTCGTATTGGAGGTATCGAGCAGCGCCAGTATGAGCCTGTGACAGCATTCAAACAGATGGCTGTTATCGGTTGAATTTTGAATTAATTCCGCCAGTTTTGACTCAGTTTCAGCCAGCTTTTTGTTAACTGAGGTCAGTTTCCTGCCTGAGAAAGATATGGTTCCGTGCGATGTAGAGTGAGTTGGCAACTCGAGTTGCTGTAAAGCCTTTTCTGTAAAGTCGGGGTGTTCCTCTAAATACCTGAGTACTAGTTCAGGGTTTAGGTCGGTTGTACTGGTAACAGGTTTTTTATTACTCATAACTTGATTCTGCCGTCATAGACTTTATTAGCCGATCCAATTTGAAATAAATCATGATTCGGGCCCTGCCATTGAACAGTGATGGTACCGCCAGACATGGAGACTTCAACTGTTTCAGCGAGTTGCTGGTGTTGCCGCTTTGTTGCGACAGCTGCACAGGCACCTGAGCCACAGGCCTGGGTTTCTCCGACGCCACGTTCGTATACACGTAGCTTAATGTGTCCTGAGTCTATAACTTCCATAAAGCCTACATTGACGCCTTCAGGAAACGCGGCGTGATTGGCTAGCCAGGGACCGATTTCCTCGACCTGTGCAGCGGTTATTGATGAGACCTGAATAACAGCATGTGGATTACCCATATTTACCAGAGCGAACGCAATATCGGGGCCTGCTGTAGTCCGGTGGCCAATCGGGTTGTGGTCCAGGTGATAGACTTCTTTTCTGGTGGAAGTCGTAAACGGAATCTGTTCAGGAGCGAATTTCGGTTGCCCCATGTTGATTTTGAATCGATCGTCTGGCAGTAATTCTGCAAGGATGAGTCCGTTAATGGATTGAAAGGTCAATTTGCGTTTGGGCGTCAGTTGTTTGTCGTGCACAAATTTAGCTAAACATCTTGCTCCGTTGCCACACTGTTCTGCCTCAGAGCCATCGGCGTTATAAATTCGGTAGAAAAAATCAGCCTCAGGATCGGTGGGTGGTGCCGCTACCAGCAATTGGTCAAAACCAATGCCTAAACGGCGATCTGCCATGGTGGCAATTATTTCGCGTGTTAATTTAATATTCTGAGAAACAAGATCAACTACGACGAAATCGTTGCCCGCCCCCTGCATTTTGGTGAAATGAACCAGCATATGAATAGGTTACTTCAGGTTTCCTTTAATGCAAGAATTTAGTTTTAATAGCCGGAGTCAAAAGACGGGTTAGATTCGAGCCTCATCTGATCTTCTATGGATTCCCTGCGGCGAATTTCCTTAGCGTGGGTACCCTTCACCAGAACCTCAGCTGACCGGCCTCGGCTATTATAATTGGAACTCATGGTGAAACCATAAGCACCTGCCGATTGAATGGAGAGTAGATCACCTGAGCGGATTTTCAAGCGGCGTTGTTTAGCCAGAAAATCACCGGATTCGCAGATAGGCCCTACGACTTCGTATTCTCGTTCTGGTCTTTCTTCGGCGAATTGAATAATTGGTAAAACGTTGTGCCAGGCTTTGTATAAAGCGGGTCTTATGAAGTCGTTCATGGCCGCATCAATGATGGCGAAATTTTGGCCGCTGTTTTCTTTAACATAGATGACCTGGGTTAGTAGAATTCCGGCGTTGGCCACTAAGCTTCTACCGGGTTCCAGCAAGATTTTCTGCGGGCGTCCTGACATGAGTTCAGTTATGGCTTCTGCCAGATCGGCAATAGCTACGCTGTCTTCGTTTTGGTACTGAACCGCCATACCGCCGCCGATATCGATATGTTCCATAAAGATGCCTTTTTGTGTCAGTGCATCAGCCAGTTCTAACAGTTTTATTAAAGCATCTGTAAAAGGCGCCAATTCAGTTATCTGAGAGCCGATATGGCAATTCATGCCGATAATATTCAGTGCGGCGGATTGATCGGCTTGCTGATAGAGCCTCAGTGCGGTCTCGGTGGGTATTCCGAATTTGCTTTGCTTTAGTCCGGTGGAAATGTAGGGGTGTGTTTTTGGATCGACATCTGGGTTTACCCGAAGCGAGATTGGCGCCACTATACCGAGCGCTGAAGCAATCTTCTCGATTTTAGTCAACTCTTCTTCTGACTCGATATTGAAGCAGTGAATGCCGATACTCAGGGCCTGCGATATCTCTTCTTGGGTTTTACCGACACCTGAAAAAACGATCTTTTTTGGACTACCCCCTGCTTTTAATACCCTGGTTAACTCGCCCCCAGAAACGATATCGAATCCGGAACCCATTGATGCCAGTAATTGAAGAATTGACAGATTAGAGTTTGCCTTAACGGAATAACAGATCAAGTGAGGCTGGTCAGCAAAGGCGAGCTCAAAATGATGGTAAGCTTCTCTTATAGCGGATTCCGAATAAATAAAAGCAGGTGTACCAAACTGCTCAGCCAGTTCCCTCAAGTCTAAGTCTTCAACGTGATAAAACCCATTGCGGTAGTCAAATGCTGGCATGACTAGATAACCAGGAGCTGTGCTGGCGAGCCAGGTAAGTATAGAGGCCCTTTTTGGCCGCAACTGGTTAACACTAACAGTATCAATAAAATGATTATCAAGCGCATATTGATTCGGAGTAGGCGTAGGAGAGCTAGTATACTGGAGTATGAACTTGATGGGGAGCAGTCGCAGTGAATGATTCTCTTTGTGAACGGGCGTTCACAGAAAAGCTTGATAACCTGTTTTCTGATATCGAGGATATTATTGACTCATTCGATCAGGATTTTGATATTGATGCGGGCAGTGGTAATTTAACTGTCACTTTTCCGAATCAGTCTCAAGTTATAATGAGTCGGCAGATCAGCCAGCGTGAAGTATGGGTAGCAGCTCGTTCAGGTGGTTTTCACCTGGCCTGGTTAAACGGACAATGGCTTTGCGGGACTACGTCGGAGTCGTTAACCGCTTTGCTCAACAGAATTTTCTCAGAGCAGACGGGTGAAAAGGTTAGCCGTTTTTTGTAAGTAGCCCCCGGGCACGGTTAATGGCGTGCCTGACAGTGTCAGGGGCCGTACCGCCAGGATGACTTCGACTTGCTACGGACCCGTGAATGTCGAGAAACTGGTAAACATCTTCCTGGATTAAATCAGACTCAGCCTGGAGCTGCTCAAGGCTGAGTTCAGCCAGATCCTTGTGCTCGTTTATACCTGTGGCCACTAGTCTGCCTACGATGGCATGGGCATCTCGAAAGGCAAGTCCCTTGCGGACCAGATAATCTGCCAGGTCTGTTGCGGTTGCGTAGCCGGTTGATGCAGCGCGCAGCATGTTTTCCTTCTTTGGGATGATATTGGGCACCATATCGGCGAACGCCGTGAGACAGGCCATAACGGTTTGAACGGTATCGAAAAGTGGCTCTTTGTCTTCCTGGTTGTCTTTGTTGTAGGCCAGTGGCTGACCTTTCATCAGCGTCAGCAGAGACAGTAAGGAACCAAACACCCGGGCCGATTTACCACGAACCAGTTCAGGCACATCCGGGTTTTTCTTCTGGGGCATAATCGATGATCCGGTGCAGAAGCGATCTGGGAGCTCTATAAAATCGAATTGCGGTGAGGTCCACAGGATCATCTCTTCTGACCACCTGGATAGATGCATCATCAGCATGCTGGCACAGGCCGAGAATTCAATGACAAAATCCCGATCACTGACGGCATCCAGGGAGTTATCAGCTATCGACTGAAAGCCTAATAACTCTGCCGTATAGGCTCTATCAATCGGAAAACTCGTGCCCGCCAGAGCGGCAGACCCCAGGGGCATGCAGTTGACTCTTTTGCGGCACTCGATGAGTCGTTCTGCATCGCGTGCAAGCATAGCGTACCAGGCCATCAGGTGATGACCGAAGACGATGGGCTGGGCAATTTGCAGATGGGTGAAACCTGGCATTATAGTTTGTGTGTGAGTCTCTGCAAGATCGAGAATCCCGGTTAAGAGCTGTTTTATTTTTCCTATTATCAGATCAATCTGTTCTCGTAAATACAGGCGCAGGTCGGTCGCTATCTGGTCGTTTCTGGAACGTCCGGTATGTAATACCTTACCTAGTTCACCGATTCGTGCCGTTAAAGCAGCTTCAATATTCATATGAACATCTTCTAGCTGCACTGACCATTGGAATTGGCCCTGGCTGATTTCTTGGCGAATCTCACTGAGGCCTGCCAGCATGGTGGCAAGGTCAGGTGCACTGATAATGTCTGCTTTGCTGAGCATGCGGGCATGGGCCATGGATCCCTCAATATCGTAGTCAGCAAGGATGTGATCGAAGTTAACGGATGCTGTAAATGACTCTACGAAAGCATCGGTTGCTTCAGTAAATCTACCGTCCCAAAGTTTGTCTTTTTGGTTTGCCAATGTCATGTCTCGGTTGAGTGCACGCCCATTATAACAGCTGCGTCACCTTCTTGAGGGGTTAAGGTAAAAATTGGCTGGCTGTTTTACCAGGTCATTGGATCCACCCTTGCAGATACTCACTGTGATGTCGTTCACCGCACTATTTCCGCATTATCACCGCAATATATCAGAACTATTAATGAGTTGGCGTAAAATCAGCCATGTAAGGGGGCTAAGTCGGTTGAAAGCGCCTTATTTAAGTTCGCGGGCACTGTCATGAGGAAATTCGGTTCTTGAATTGGCTTACCTGCTGCTTGTATTGGTTTACTCGAACGACGCATGAGGTTAGTGTTGCATCTTTGAAAAAAAGTCGAGCATTGTGCGAAAAATTAGGATAGTAACTCGAAAAAGTACCCTGGCTTTGTGGCAGGCAAAATTTGTAAAAGAGAAGATTAATCAAGTTTTTACCCACACCGATGTGGAGATTATCGGTCTGAGCACGCAAGGGGATCGAAACCGCAGGGAGTCTTTGAGCCAGTTGGGTGGTAAAGGTGTGTTCGTCAAAGAGTTGGAAAATGCCTTGTTGCAAGGTGATGCTGATATCGCGGTACATTCCATGAAAGACGTGCCTGCTGAGCTTCCTCAGGGGCTTGCCATTACTGCAATCTGCACCAGAGCAGAGCCCAGTGATGCGTTGATCTCTGCGGGCAATCTGGTTTTTGCGGATATGGCTGAGGGCGCTGTTATAGGCTCATCAAGTTTGAGGCGCAGATTTCAATTGCAGCATCGTTATCCAGGTCTGGAATTTAAGGAATTAAGGGGCAATGTTGATACTCGATTAAAGCGCCTGGATGATGGCTATTTTGATGGCATTATTCTCGCCTCAGCAGGGCTTCAACGGCTTGGTCTTGGCCATCGTATCTGCATGCAAATTCCCGTTGATGATTGTGTTCCCAGTGCAGGTCAGGGCGCAGTTGGTATTGAAAGTCTGTCAGAAAGGGAGGACCTTACTCCGATTCTGTCATCCTTGAATGATCCTGCTAGCTTTGAGCTGGTGACTTGTGAGCGTAGAATCAGTGAGAAGCTGGGAGCTAACTGCAGTCTACCCGTAGCTGCTTTTGCGACTTATGTTGAGGGCGGAGAAAAAATCCTGTTGAAGACTTTTATCAGCGGTCAAGACGGTCAGACACCACTGCGCCTAAGTGATTCTGCACCAGCGGGTCAGGGCCGCGCGTTGGCCGAACGGGTTGCAGAGGCAATGATAGATCAAGGTGCATTACAGCTCATTCGGGTAGACTGAGTCATGTTGAATGGAATACTGCTGACTCGGCCTGATGGTTTAAACCAAGCGTTGGCTGGTGCGTTGCAGCTACGGCAGGTTTCTTATCAGATCACCCCACTCATTGAAATTACCCAGCTTGATATACAGGCAGATGCTAGATTGCTCATGGAGGATCTGGATAGAAATGATATTGTCATTTTCGTCAGTCGGCATGCCGTTCGATTTGGCTTACCCGTGCTGGAGAGTTACTGGCCGCAGTGGCCACAGTTGCAATGGTTGTCTGTGGGCCCAGGTACTGCAGAGGAACTAAAGCAGCTTGGCATTGCATCGGTATTTCCTGATTCGCCCGGTTCGGAAGGTCTTTTAGAACTGGCTCAACTGCGTCAACCTGAAGGTAAACAGATTCTCATTGTAAGCGGCCACGGCGGAAGAGCTTTACTGGGAGATACCCTTTCGAACCAGGGTGCATTGGTTCAATATCTAGCAGTATACAAGCGTCGTAAAGTCGGCCATGCCGGTTTGTGGCAGCAGATGCGCGAAGCCAGCATTGATACCATTGTGGTGTCCAGTGTACAGATACTGGACTCGTTTAGTCTGGTCTGTTCGGTGCGCCATAGGCAGGATGTTCAATTGATAGCAACCTCGGCAAGAATTGGTGAACAGGCAATCAGGCAGGGCTATAATAAGGTGCATGTTGCAGACGATGCGAGCACAGATGGATTGTTAAAAGCCATTGAAACCTTAATGATTCAGGATTGAGTAAATGACAGAGCATGAGGAGAAAAAAAAGATTGCTGAGAAATCATCAGATTCAAATAAGGGTGAAACCAAAAAGACCGGATTGCCAGGTTTTAGCTGGTTGCTATGGCTGATACTTATCACTACTGCATTGTTGACGGGTTATAATAGCTGGGATCAGAACCGATCAAAACAAGCCCTGTCAGCATTGACTGGCCAGAGCCGTGAACAGGCAATCAAGCAGGTTGATTTGCAGCAAGCTCAGCTTCTCTCGGCCGAGTCTATTGAAATCCTCAGACAGGAACTTGATCAGAAATTATCCGATCTGGATGACGATGTAATACAACTGCACAGTTTGCAGTCCGGTCAGGTTCGTCGTGATTCAAGATGGAGGCTGGCAGAAGTCAGTCATCTAGTCAGAATTGCAGAACATGCGTTAGCTATGCAGCAGCAGCCAGGGCAGGCTTTGATGGCGCTGCAAGAAGCAGATGAATTACTCGCGTCCCTTGATTTACCCGGTGTATTTGCGTTGCGGGCAGCGCTTGCCGGCGATATAGGGTCTCTCAGAAATTTCCAGGGTATCGATCAGGTTGGTATATTTCTGGAAATTGCCTCGTTGGTAGGACAAGTCGAATCGCTGGAATTAGCAGCAAGGGGATTCAGTTCAGGAAGGTCAAGCAATCAGATTGTGGAGGCAGACAGGCCAGGTTTACTCGGTTCACTACTTGCATTGTTGAGCCAATTTGGTCAGAAAGTATTCAGTTTGGTTGATTTTCGACGGGGAGATATTGAAATTAAACCGCTGCCTACACCAGAACAAACACGAGTGTTAAGGCAGAACATACTGTTACAGTTGCAAACAGCTCAGCTAGCGCTATTACGGGGTGAGCAGCGCGTTTTTCAATCGTCTATAGAACAGGCGCAGGCTTGGGTAGAGAATTACTTTAATCTGAATCTTCCGAATACGCGTCAGCTTGTCGAGCAGTTAAGGCTAATTCATGACATACCTATTTCGGCACCCCTGCCAAAGCTGACAGAAACCATGTTAGCCCTGGATGAGTTGCAGTCGCTGCAGCAGGAGACGCTTGAGTGAAAGTAGCAGCGGCCATGCTGATTATTGTTACTGTCGCAGGGATAGTAGGGACCCTAATTGCCAGAGATCCGGGTTATATTCTTATTGTTTATCAGGATTATTCTCTGCAGACCAGTCTGTGGGTGGGTTTGTTTTTAATCATTGTGTTGGTAACAGCCGGTTATTTTCTATGGGGACTAGTCCATAGCCTGATAGCGTTCCCTGAGCGAGTTTCAAACTGGCGTGGTGAAAAGTCAAAATCCCGAGCTGTGCAGTTCTTGAATAAAGGCTTTGCTCTGTCACTGGCAGGTCAACAGGATAGAGCCATGAGATTTCTGGTCAAAGCTTCAGAGCATGAAACAACCCAGGGTCCAGCAACTTTACTACTTGCGCAGATGAGTTCGGCTGATGTTGACGGGCGAAAGCTCATGTGGCAGAGCGCCATTGATGCAGGTCAGGATTATGTTACTGCAGCGCGGTTAGGGTTGGTAAAGGATGCAGTAGCGAACGATGAATTTGCGTTTGCCCAGGAAACGCTCGATACCTTACCGGTTAATGGTGCGACCACTTCACTGAAGCTCGAGTTGTTTATTGAAATGCGGAAATGGAAGGATTTAGCAGCTCTGAGTAAAGATCTGGTGAAATATGACATTATCCTGACTCAGGACCATAAAAATTCTCTGCGAGCTGCACTTGCAGGGATGCAAACTGATACCGAAAGACATCTCTGGCGATCAGCATTATCGATTATGCAAGATGGCGATGAATTGCTTTTAATCGCTTATTGCAGGACTGTGTCTGACCAGGATATTGCAGAGAAAGTGCTGCGACGGGAAATTGACAAGCGCGCCAGCCCGGCGTTGTTTGTTGCCTACGCTGACCTGGGTCAGACCAATTTGCCGGTTAGGTTAAAACAGGTTGAGTCCTGGGCACGTAAATTTGCTGATAATGCAGCGTATCGGTGTTGTGCGGGCACTTTATACTACCTGAGTGACAGACCTGAATTGGCCCTGGCTGAATATCAGAAGAGTCTAGAGATCGATTCTTCTGCTCAGGCTCACTATCGGCTGGCTTTGTTATTAGCCGACCGGGGCGATAAGCAAGCCAGTATGGAACAGTTTAAGCTGGCCCTCAAAGTAGTCAGTTAATTAGTTGTCGCGGCGCAAACGAGAAAACGTCAGAGTGCATGTTGGTCTCATCGAAGCCTTTTTGTACAAAGTTATCCAAAGTTCCATATACCATAGCCGGGCTACCACTGATGTAGATTAAGTGGGTATTTAAGTCCTCTATGTCGGCTAAAACAGTATTGCCTACCAGGCCGGTTTTACCCTGCCAAGAAGAGGATCTGGTGATTTCACTGACTACTGGGATATAGTGAAAATAACGCCATTCTTGTGCAAGCATCAGCAGGTCATGGTGGAGGTACAAGTCATCTTCGAGTAATACGCCCCAGTACAGGAACACGTTTTTTCGGAATTTCTGTTCCTCGAGAAATCCCAACAGGCTTCTCATCTGGGTGATACCGGTGCTCGCAGCGATCAGGATGACGGGCCGGTCCGGGCAGTTATCGAGGAAGCATTCTCCCAGGGGATACTCTACTGTCAGTGAGTCTGGTAGGTCGTCCAGTAGGGCCTCGATGATCGTTGAATCTTCTGAATCCGGGGTTGGTTTGATGTGGAGCTGGAAAAGAGGCTCGTTGGGCACGCTGGCAATTGAAAAAGCGCATTTTCTGTCCGGTAGTATCAATTCCAGATATTGTCCGGCTTTAAAAGGCGGAACTGAGCGAGGGGGCTTTAAAAGCAATTGTCTGACATCAGCGCTGAGGTATTTAATTTGCTCGACAGCACACTCAACTCTCATGATAAACCGTTAGCTTCTTTTCATTGACGCGAAGAATTCTTCATTAGTGGTTGATTTCTTCATTTTCCCTAACAGAAATTCGATTGCCGCGAGGTCGTCCATTTCATGCAGTATTTTTCTCAATATCCATACTTTCTGCAGTTCTTCTTCGCTCATCAGGAGGTCTTCCCTACGTGTTCCTGAGCGGCGAATATTAATCGCTGGGTAAACTCTTTTTTCGGCAATTTTTCTTTCTAAATGAAGTTCTAAATTACCTGTGCCTTTAAATTCTTCATAGATGACCTCGTCCATTTTTGATCCTGTATCGATCAGACAGGTGGCTATAATGGTTAAACTGCCGCCCTCTTCAATATTTCTTGCTGCGCCAAAGAAACGTTTTGGGCGTTCGAGGGCATGCGCATCCACACCGCCTGTGAGGACTTTTCCAGAGGCAGGAATGACCGTGTTATAGGCCCTGGCCAGGCGGGTAATGGAGTCGAGTAGAATGATCACATTGGTTTTATGCTCTACCAGCCTTTTCGCTTTTTCGATAACCATTTCGCTAACCTGAACATGCCTGGATGGTGGCTCATCGAATGTGCTGGCTACCACTTCGCCACGAACAGATCTCTGCATCTCGGTAACTTCTTCGGGGCGCTCATCGATCAAAAGGACGATAAGATGGCACTCAGGATTGTTGCGCATAATGGATTGAGCGATATTCTGCAGAATGAGGGTCTTACCAGCCTTGGGTGGCGACACGATAAGCCCGCGTTGGCCTTTACCGATAGGTGCTGTCAGATCAATTATGCGCGCTGTTAGATCCTCTGTGCTACCGTTTCCGCCCTGCAGCGTTAATGGTTCGTCCGGAAATAGCGGTGTCAGGTTTTCAAACAGGATTTTGTTCTTAGATTCCGTGGGATCTGTAAAGTTAATTTGATCAACCTTGAGTAGAGCAAAGTAACGTTCACTGTCTTTGGGTGGCCGAATTTTACCTGAAACGGTGTCTCCGGTGCGCAGGTTAAATCGTCGGATCTGACTGGGTGATACGTAAATATCGTCCGGTCCTGCCAGATAAGAGCTATCAGGCGAGCGAAGAAATCCAAACCCATCCTGGAGGATTTCTAATGTGCCATCGCCATAGATGTCTTCACCGCTTTTAGCATGTTTACGGAGTACATTGGCGATAATTTCTTGTTTTCTGGATCGTCCAAGATTATCCATGCCCATTTCGTGGGCTATTTCGAGAAGCTCTGGTATGGGCTTCGCTTTGAGGTCAGTCAGGTTCATTGATTTTCACTTTAAGATTGATTTGGTTGTAGTAACCGACAAAAGGTTTTAGGCCTTTTTAAGGAGTTTTTTTTTATGGGAATCGGTTGATCCCGAGTAGATCGGCGTGACAATATTGATTGCTACATTCGCAAAGTGCGTCTTTGAGCGCTTTTTGTCAACTCTTTTTTGTTGTTTGGTCCATTCGGAATTGAATTGATACCGTAAACCATTATGGTTTTGATTGTCAGATGTTAACAACTTCCAGCTATAAATGGCTACCTAATTAGGTCTATTTTTTAGTTATTCAATGATTGCTATCAAGGACTACTATTTAGATATTGCTATCCAAGAAGTCCGCCAGCTGAGATTTTGACAGGGCGCCAACCTTAGTGGCTTCAACATTACCATTCTTGAAAAGCATCAAAGTCGGGATTCCACGAATACCGTAGTTATGTGGTGTTTCTCCATTAGAGTCTATATCCAGCTTACAGACTTTCATCTTTCCCTCATATTCAACGGCAATATCTTCCAGTACTGGTGCAATAACCTTGCAGGGTCCACACCACTCTGCCCAGTAATCAACTAGTACGGGTAAATCTGACCCGAGCACGTCTGTTTCAAATGATTCGTCTGTAACATGAGCGATATTTGCCATTGGTTTTGAACTCCAGAGTATCCAGATTTAAGATAGCGTTATCCTAGTCGGTCTTATTAGATTACTCAAATGTTTATATTTCATCTCAGCGCTTTTGCCGCTGTTTTTGCAAAATAAGTGAGGATACCGTCTGCGCCGGCCCGTTTCATGGCGAGAAGTGATTCAAGTATGACCTGATCGCTAAGCCAGCCGTTTTCTATGGCAGCCATGTGCATAGCGTATTCACCACTGACCTGGTAAACCATGGTTGGGACACCAAAGTGCTGTTTTATCTTATAAACAATATCCAGATAGGGCATGCCAGGTTTAACCATGACCATGTCCGCGCCTTCATCCAGATCTAAGGCAACTTCAACGACGGCCTCGTTACTGTTTGCTGGGTCCATCTGATAGGTCGCTTTATCACTTTTCCCTAGATTGGCGGCAGACCCTACCGCATCCCTGAAAGGGCCATAGTAAGCTGAAGCGTATTTAGCTGAATAGGCCATGATTTTGGTGTTGACATAGCCTGCTTCTTCCAGGGCTTTTCGAATACAGCCGATTCTGCCATCCATCATGTCTGAAGGGGCGATGATATCAACGCCAGCTTCAGCTTGGGATAAGGCCTGTTTGACAAGAATATCGACGGTGATGTCATTGACGACGTAACCCTGATCATCGATGACACCGTCCTGCCCGTGACTGGTATAAGGGTCCAGCGCTACATCAGCCATGATGCCAATATCAATATCCGCAGACTTCAGGGCACGCACTGCAGTTTGGATAAGACCATTGGGATTATAAGCTTCACTGCCCTGGTCGGATTTTTTTGCTAAGGGTACAACGGGAAATAAAGCAAGCAACGGTATGCCAAGTGCCTCAGCGGCACGAGCTTCTTCAATCAGGAGGTCAATGGTAAGGCGATTCACACCCGGCATACTGGCAACAGCTTCGCTAGTGTTTTCGCCTTCCATGACAAATAGCGGGTAGATCAGGTCGCTGCTGGTAAGTTCAGTCTCTCGAGTTAGTCGTCGTGAAAAGGTACTGCTACGTAACCGGCGCGGTCGGCTTAAAGGATATTGTCTGGCCATGGGGAATTCCTTTATAAAACCCGATTATAGCCTAGTATTGAAAGGACGTTTAAAAGTGGTTTACAACGGATTGAAGCGTTATTTTAATTTGCTAGGTTTTAAATCAGGCGATTTAAACTTTGATCAGCGTCACTTGCGTGAATCCATGTCTGCTTGTGTCGAGAGGTTATTGTTGCAGTCTATAAGTCGATCCCAAACATTGATTTGAACTTTTCGTTATATTCATCATCGGTAAGGTCCGCGCCCATCGCAATCCAATCTTCGCTGGGCACCGTATTCCGCGCCGCCATAAACCCTTCAGCATCGGCCCCAACCGGCCAACGTAACTTGTAATCATCGGTCGTAATGGATTCAAGAATTGCTTGCGCTACTAAATCAGGGGACACAGAACGTTTAAAACCGGCGGAGAATACCTTGCCGTTGCGGCGCATAATCGGTTGATACGGCGAAGTCTTGTCGTACCGCGTCTGTTCTGCCGAGTTTTCAAAAATCGAAGTCATGATGACACCCGGCTCAACATTTACCACCCTCACACCGAATCGATAAACCTCATGCGCTAAGGCTTCGCCAAGGCACTCGAGCGCCCATTTAGAGGCAGAATAGGCAATCTGGTTTGGAGTAGCCTGCAAACCAACCGCAGAGGTGATGTTAACAATGCAGCCAGTCTGCCGCTCACGCATAGAGGGCAAAACAGCCTGTACACAACGAACTGAACCAAAATAATTAGTCTCAAACATCTGCTTATGTTCATCTTCCGGCACCAACTCGAGCGGCGCAGCACCACCGATACCCGCGTTGTTCACAAGCACATCGACAGGCCCGGTTTTATCAATTTCTGCAAATGCCTGAATGACCGAATTTGAATCGCAGATATCAAGTTTAACGATGGTAACCGGCAAGTCCTCGGCAGCTGCTGCGGTTTGCAATGCTTCAGCTTTGCCTAGGTTTCGCATCCCGGCAAATACCTGATATCCGTTTCTGGCAAGGTATAAACTGGTGGTAAAGCCAATACCGGTACTCGTTCCCGTAACAACCGCAATCTTCATAAGGTACCCCAATGATCTTTATTAGCAAATGTGTCTGAGAGAAATAACACGCCTTGCGCATTGCTTGCAATCAACAATTCCAATTGCACAGCGACTCGATTCACATTCACGTTGATGATGTTTTAAAATGAAGCTGGATTATCTTCATCGACATAGCGTCGGCGTCATTCTTAAATTAGGCGAATTGAACTTTGATCAGTATCACTCGCGTGAAACAGTGATGAAAATAAATTGTTGTATGTAGTAAAGTGACTAGAAGCCAGGTTATTCGTAGCTTCAATAGAAATCAGTAAGAGCACTCATACTAATAGAAGTAGAAGTAGAAGTAGAAGTAGAAGTAATTAAGTGCATTTATTAAAAGCGTTGGTAGAGATAACATCAATTTGCCAGGCCTAACCTAAATTGTCGTTCGGGACGACAGCTGAATCGGTGGCTTAACAATTTAGTCTCCAGGGCGTCATTCGTGTACCCGGAGTGCACCTGGCATAGATCACAGGAGGATAGTGATGAAATTTGGAATTTTTTACGAACATCAATTACCTAAGCCCTGGGATGAAGGGCTGGAACAGAAGCTGTTTCAAGATGCCTTGGAACAGGTTGAGCTGGCCGATCGCATTGGCATTGATTATGCCTGGGAAGTAGAACATCATTTTCTGGAAGAATATTCACACTCATCAGCACCGGAAATTTTTCTGGCTGCGGCTTCACAACGGACAAAAAGAATTCGCCTGGGGCACGGTATTCGGCAGGTTATCAGTGCTTATAATCATCCTGCTCGAACGGCTGAGTGTATTGCTACCCTTGATCTAGTCTCCAATGGAAGGGTTGAATTTGGAACCGGTGAATCCTCGGCCATCCTTGAGCTAGGTGGTTTTGGAATTCCCGTTGACAGTAAGAGAGCGCAGTATCTGGAAGCCACCGAACAGATCTGTAACATGCTGGCGATGGACCCCTACCCTGGTTATGAGGGCGAGTATTTCAGTATGCCCTGTCGTAACATCGTGCCCAAGCCAGTGCAGAAACCCCATCCACCGGTATGGGTTGCCTGCTCAAATCGAGAGACTATCAAAATGGCTGCCCGGCTGGGCATTGGTGCTCTGACCTTCGCCTTTGTTGACCCGCTGGAAGCAAGGCACTGGGTTGACGAATATTACAGCATTATCAAGAGCGAAGAATGTGTTCCCATCGGACACCATGTTAATGCCAATATTTGCATGGTCACCAGCTTTTCCCTGCATCAGGATCGTCAGGTTGCAATTGATCGTGGACTCGAAGGCTTTGAATTTTTTGGTTATGCGCTGGGGTCGCTATATGGCTTTGGCGAGCATCGCCCCGGTCGTATGAATCTTTTTGATGAATTCAGAAAAATCCATAAAAAGCGACTACTTGATAATCCGCTGGATATCACTCAGTCGCTAGCGGCGGAGAGAGGCGGTATTGGTACGCCGGACGATATGAGAAACCACCTGCGCAAGTTTGAAGATGTTGGCGTAGATCAGGTGACCTTTATTCAACAGGCTGGTATGAATAAACATGAACATATCTGTGAATCACTGGAATTGTTTGCATCTGAGGTTTTACCTGAGTTTAAGGCACGGGAAGCAGAGCGGGAGTCTCGTAAAGATACCGAACTAAAACCCTATATCGAGGCAGCCATGCAGCGGAAGCAGTTTATGGAGATGCCAGCGGATAAGGACCTTCCCGTTTATCCTGCGCTTGGGCGTTCTGTTGTAGCGGGCGCTGCAGACCCGAATAAGGTGGCTCAGGGTAGTTAACCCGCGTCGAGTTCAGTTTCAAGGGCCAGCCATTCTTCCTCGAGGGTTTGGATCTTATCCTTTAGAGCGAGTTGGTCCCGCAGTAAATTCTGTAGGTCAGAGTTCTGGGGGTCACGATATATCTCAGGTGAGCTCAATGCATTGTCAACCTCAGTCAGTTTAGAGGCCAACCGATCGAGTCGTTTGTCGATTGATTTGACCCTGCTTTGCATTCGTTTCTGAATTTTATGACCCAAGGGTGCCACCGGTTGTTCGCTGACTGATACTTTGTGGTGTGGATCTTCAGTTGAGGTGCTGGTCGTTGCTGTGCTGGTTGCCGCGACAGTCTCAAAAAGGTCGGCTCGATAGGTTTGCAGATCGCCTTTGAATAGGGATATGGAACTCTCATGCACCATTAACAGTGATTCAACGGTGCTACCAAGTAGATGGCGATCGTGAGAAATAACTATCAGAGCGCCGGTAAATAGATTCATGGCCTCGGTCAGCGCCTGGCGCATATCCATGTCGAGATGGTTGGTTGGTTCATCTAATAGCAGCAGGTTTGGTTGTGAAAAGGAAACCAGGGCGAGTGCCAGTCTGGCTTTCTCGCCACCTGAAAAACGCTGTGCAGGGACTTCTGCTTTGCTGCCTCTAAAATTGAACCCGCCCAGAAAATTCCTTAACTGAATCTCACTGCACTGTGTATCCAGTTTTTGGAGTTGTTCCAGTGCGCTAAGATCTAGTTCCAGGTCGTCCACCTGATGCTGGGAGAAATAGCCGATTCTAAGGTGGCTTCCACAGATACGCTTTCCGGCCAGCAGTGGCAGTTCTCCTCGCAGGGACTTTAGCAAGGTTGACTTGCCTGCGCCGTTTGCGCCGAGTAAACCGATGCGGTCACCGGGGCGGATGCTGAGATTTATCCTGGACAGAATAGGAATCTGATAACCGAGGTCGGCTGATTCCAATTCCAACAGTGGGTCAGACATCCGGGCAGCTTCTCTTATCTGGAAATTGAAAGGTGAATCGAGATGTACTTCGGCTACCTGGGCCATTTTATTTAATGCCTTCAGGCGGCTTTGGGCCTGTTTCGCTTTTGATGCTTTGAAACGAAAACGTCGGACGAAATCTTCCATGTGACGAATTTCTTTTTGTTGTTTGGTAAATTGTTTTTGTTGTGCGGACAAGCGTTCAGCTCGAGTCAGTTCAAATTGCGAGTAATTGCCAGAATACATATTTATGTTCTGGAGATGCATAAAAGCGATCTGGGTCACGCAGTCATCGAGGAATTCGCGATCGTGAGAAATGAGTATGAGCGTCCCTTCATAGCTTTTTATCCATTCTGCCAGCCATAATATGGCATCTAAATCCAGGTGGTTTGTAGGCTCATCGAGAAGTAATAAATCAGATTGTTTCATAAGGGTATGGGCAAGATTCAATCGCACTCGCCAGCCACCGGAAAACGAAAGCAACGGCTGTTGAAATTGATTTTGCTGGAAGCCGAGTCCAACCAGTAGTTTCTCTGCTCTGGATCTGGCCCGATAACCATCGTTATCGGCCAGTGATTCATGCAGGCCCGCGAGTTGGCTGTATGCCCCAGCCTCTTCTGCCGCCTGTATGGCCAGCTGGATCTGATTGATTTCGTCGTCTCCTGTGAGCACGTATGCCAGAGCGGTTTGATGACTGGCGGAGACTTCCTGGGCCATATGCGCAATTTTGAGCGATCTAGGCAAGGCAAGGTGGCCGGTGTCCACCTCTAATTCTCCGGTGATGAGGTTGAATAGACTGGTTTTGCCAATACCGTTCGCGCCAACTAATCCGACTTTGGCACCCTGGTACAGGGTCACCGATACCTGATCGAGAAGCAATTCACCATTTCTTCTTAAGCTGAGATTTTGAAAAGAAAGCATAGGACGTTAGGATTCAAAGAGCCCCAGTGTAACATTGCTGATATCAGCTAGTCTCAATGGAGGAAGATAGTTGTGAAATACCTTATTTGTTATGTCTGTTTGTATCGATCGTAGGCCCTTTTTTATCAGGATGGCCAACCACTGTTGAGTCCTGAAGATCTGATACCGGATTCCCCAGCGGAGGAGGCCAAGTAGGGTAAAAGAGCCAGTTTGTATCGCTGGCAGGATGCGGATGGCAACTGGGTCTATTCTGATCAGCCGTCGAGTTCAGGCGGTGATGAAATCGTGCATTTTGACGGTGACATCAATTTGATGAAAGCTACCAAAAGTCCCAGAGTGAAGACTGAAACTGGACTCTCCATTATGCCGGGAGATATTCAAACCGCCGTCAATGCACCGATGCAGTTTCAGGAAAAGATTGATAAACAGCATAAACAGCTCGAAGCGGTAAAGAAACAGCTTAATCACAAGGTAAAAAATTTGAGCTGTTGCGGGTCACCAGGTAGCACCCAGCGGCTGATTATCAGCGCTGGGCCACTGACCACTATTGTTTGGGAGTGGATTCAATGGTGTAGTGGGCGATAGCTATAAGCAGTAGGAATGCGATCAGCGTCCATCCAGGTATGGTCAGTCCTATAAATGACCAGGTGACTTCGGCACAGCTGCCGTCTCCAGAGAGCACCATACTTAACACTTCAGTTAATGGGAAGACATCTAGTAGATAGTCCAGGCCGGGACCACAGGCGGGTACCTGATCTGCTGGAAGACTCTGCAGCCAGAGATGGCGTATCGAGATGGCAGAACCGATCAGCGCCGTTAAAATGAACACGCTGCGGTAGATGTTAATGCCTTGTTTGGGAGCATGGATCGCTGCGAGAAAGGCAGTACATCCGCAGAGGATAACGGCAAGCCTCTGCAGGATGCATAAGGGGCAGGGTTCAAGACCTAGCTGGTGTTCCATGAGTAAGGCAACAACGATATATCCAACGCAGATAAAGCCAAGGCCCGCAAAAATTATTCGGGGAGTAAACGATTCACTTAAGTGCATGTTATGTCCTTTGTCTGGAGGCGTCTGCGTAGGCCAGGGTTTTTTCAGTAACAAATTTTATCAGAGCCTCAAAGAAAAGATCAAAATCGGATGAGAAATCATTTCGGTGGGCTGCAAATACATGTGTACTCGCTAACAGCTGTTCCCCTTTTTTAACCCGGCTGGCAAGTGATTGCATGGACCTGGTGATATAGTCTTCTTTTTTGGTCATGCTAAGACTTTGTGCCGACGCCATGCGTCGACAGGTGTGCAGGGCGCGTTCGGGAAAGTAATCACGAAAATCTGGTTGCAGTAAACGCTGGAAGCAATCCTGCTCGAAGGCTGCAAGGCTGGTACTGCTGTAGTGATGCCAGTTAACAGCCAGGAGGTGATCATAGATGATGTCAACCGAAATACCTGCCATTCGGCGTATGGATGAAGGGAAACGGTTTCGACTCAACAGGGTGATGGGATGCGCATCGGTGAAAGCATCGATATTTCGGTGCAGTTGTATGCCAGATTCAATTTCCTTTGGTCTGATACCGGTTAACCTGCCTTTGATAAAATCGCCAAGGAATCCACCGAGCAGTAGAGCATCATTGTCCCTGGCCAGATAAAGGTGAGCTAGATAATTCACAATATCATGAGAGATAAGCCGTCTGGAAATTCAGAGCATAATCTCTGAAAGCAGCCGGCGTTGAAGGTGTGTGCTTTGCTGCCATTGCAACGGATTGTGCAGAGATCCTCTGGAATTTAGCGAGATCAACGACTGTCATGGGCAGTTCTGAAAAATAATTTTTGTGATTTTCAGCTTGCTTCAGAGAAAAATCTTTAAAAGATTCGGCGTTGTTTGTGAGATGATCCAGCACCCTGCCGCTTGGCGTCAGTTGACTCTGGGTAATGAGCTCCCAGTGAAGATCAAGGCTTTGGCAATATTGATTACTGTTAGTTACCCGATCAATAACCTCAGCAAAGGGTCTCATTTCGGCAAAGATTTGTTTTGCCCAATCCACTAGTATTACTTGTGACCCATCTCGATCCAGTTTCAGGCCGGGTTTTCTACCTTCATAAACGGTTTTCATAAAATTTGTTGTGACGGCCTCACAGAGTGCATCATCATGTTCCGGACTGTCGCACAGCAGGCAGAACATCAACAGTAAATCTAGAAAGTTAACCTGGGAGGTGGAAACGCCGGTAGGCTCAAAAGGGTTTACATCCAGCAGCCGTATTTCGATGTAGGAAACGCCCTTACTCTCCAAGTGAGCGAGGAAGTTTTCTCCCGGTTGAGGTGCCCCTTTGGCCCTGACGCTGGTATAGAATTCGGCTTCTGACTGGAGAATGTTCTGATTCAACTGATGCAGGCCGGACTCAGATTCGAAGCCGAGTTTATGGTAGTTTTGGTGTGGTGTGGTGATACCCATACGCAAGGTATCAATGTAATTGTCAAGACTATTGAAGCAGATTTTGAGCAGATCGGCCTGGGTACTGCTTTGATAGCCAAAGCGTCCGCTTCGAAGCGATGTGGCATACGGTAGATACAAAGTTTCTGGATCCAATAATTTCAATCCATGATCAGGCTGCTGAATAAACGATTTGTGCAATGCCGGTGAAGAGCCAAAGAGATATAAAGGCAACCAGGATAATCTGCGAAAATTACGCATCAAATCAAAATATCGCCGTGAACGGAATGCTTGAGCTGGCTCCTTTGGCGATGTTTTTTTCAGCGCAGACCAGAACGCCTGCCTGGGTGAGAAGTTGTAATGAATTGCGCAGATTGTCTGCATGCTCCGACCGTAGCGTAGCCCTAATCCATTGCGATAGGTGGTTTTCAGCCTTCCCAGGTTAGAGTCACCATAGTTGGCCAGAGGAATATCCTGGTCAGCGGGTAGGATACAGGGCATGCTGCCTGGCCAGAGCAGTTCTGATGACAGTCCATGGTAGACATGTTGGTGTAACTTTTGAAGTTCAGCCAGTATTTCTTCACTACTGGTATGTACGGGCGTTATGATTTCTAACTGGGATTCTGAGAAATCAGTCGTGACCAAAGGATGAGCTAGTTTGGAACCGAATTCAGACGGATGCTGGCTGTTGGCCAACAGGCCGCTGGGTTGAATTCGTAAGGCTTCGCGCTCGATGCCTCTGTTGAAAGTGAAGATTGCCTCTGCATCGTTAGAGTCTGCGAGTCTTAAAAGACTGTCATTCCGCATAAATCCTGTTCCCTTAAAATATGAAATCTAAATAATCGCGTTGGCTTCTGATCAGTGACAAGGTTTTGTTGGGTTTGCCTTGGCTTGTTGTTAGCCACGCACCGATAATGGTTAGATCGGGACCCGCACTTTTGCCTTAATTCAAGAAAACCCGAGGAGCATAACATCACTTTAGTGTACAAAAATAGCGATATCAGCACGGTATTATCAGTTGCTCCGGGTTATTAATTAACTCGCCGGTGTCGCACTGGTCGTGGCTACTCGGAATTCTTTTTGTCTTTAAATTGATGGATCATACGGCGTCCTTTCTTGCTGGGCCTTGTTTTGGATATGACAAGGTTGCCGGCCATTTTTCGTTTTAGGATTTCAGCTTCCCGAGCAAGCCTGCTGGTTTCGGTTTCGCGATACAGTTTGCTCGCCTCAGGCGCACCCCCTCGCTTCTCAGAAATATCCATTACTTCAACGACTAGATCATCAAAGCCCTGCCTGATCGCTAGAAAATCTCCGATAACAATGTTTCGAGACGGTTTTGGACGAGCTCGATTGATGTGAATTTTACCCGTTTCAATAGCGTTTTTAGCTTTTGCTCTGGTTTTAAAAAATCGCGCAGCCCACAACCATTTATCGATTCTGGTTGCCATTTAAGAATGCCCAGTCAATTCGTCAAGAGAATTGATGTTCTTGAATCCTTCCATAGTTTGATCCTGTTGGGTCGAGTCAGGTTGACTTATGGCAATCAGTTGCCCAATACCGTAATTCTCTGCTGCCCGTAACACCGCTAAATTGTCGTCAATGAGGCAGCTGGTTGATTGCTCGAAGGGTAAATGCCGCCTAAGCGCATGCCATAATGCGTCATTTTCCTTGGGATAACCCAGTTCATGGCTGGATACGATCTTGTCCATGTACTGCAACAGGGAATGGCCGGCTTCATGCAAAACCGACTCTTTAAGGGCGATAACATGGGGATCAGCATCGGTTAGTAATACCAGCTTGACGGGAAATTTCTTTACAGCCGCCAGGAACTCGCGAGTCCCCTGACGATAACCTATGAGATGCTTTACTTCATGCTTCAGGTCGATAATGTCGACATCGAATGTATCTGACCAGTAGCGGCTAGAGCACCAGTGAAGGGTCCCTTTGGCCTTGGTCATTTGCTCAGCGATCATAGTTGAGGCTTCCATGGGAGGTATCGAGTGTATCTCGGCGAAGCGCTTGGGTAGGTGGTAATTCCAGAAGAAGGAATCAAAATGCAAGTCAAGAAGCGTTCCATCCATATCCACGAACAGGGTGGTGGTCTTTTGCAGCATAGCTATTCCTATTGAAGAGTTCCCAATCATCTGTCGGCCATAGTAACCTATGGGGTTTTCGGGAGTTTTGTCGTGTTTGAACAGATTATACAGATTGCAGAAGAGGCAGGTAGAGCGATCCTCGAGGTTTATGAGGGTAGTAATATTGAGGTTGAAACAAAATCAGATAGTTCCCCTCTAACTCAGGCGGACCTTGCAGCGCACAGGATTATCGTTGCTAGACTGGCTGAGTACTATCCAGAAATTCCAGTTCTCTCGGAGGAATCGGATTCGGTATCGCTTGAACAAAGGCGCGCCTGGTCGAGGTATTTTCTGGTTGATCCTTTGGATGGGACCAAAGAATTCATTCAGCGTAACGGTGAATTTACCGTGAATATTGCCTTAATCGATCAAGGTAAAGCCATAGTGGGTGTTGTACATGTACCAGTGCAGGGAACCAGTTACTTCGGAACTCAGTTAGACAAGCCAGCGGCTTGGTTCATAGAAAATGGTCATCGTAAAGAAATCCATGCGAGATCCATGCAGACCAGGCAAGAGGGTGACCCTCTTGTTGTCGTTGCTAGCAGGCGGCATGGGGCAGATGCCCTTGAACATTTGTTGGATGGACTACGTACTAGGTTCAAACAGGTGGAATTGACCAACATGGGCAGTTCATTGAAGTTATGTTTAGTGGCTGCGGGGAAAGCAGACTTGTATCCAAGACTTGCACCCACCAGTGAATGGGATACGGCTGCAGCTCAGGCAATCGTTGAGGCTGCTGGCGGCCGGGTGCTTGATCTGGATTTTCAGCCACTGCTCTATAATCAGAAAGATAGCCTGCTGAATCCTGAATTTCTGGTGGTCGGGGACAGACAATATGATTGGCAAAAACATTTACTGTTTTAGTCAGAGCTTTTATTCAGAGCTTTTATTCAGAGCTTAGGGGGAAATAAGGATTTGGTCTCAGCTAGCCAAGCTGTATGTGCATCCGTCCTGCCGAGGAGAATACTGTTTGTTCATACAGCTTGGGCTAGTGAGGCATGGGAATATACTCGTTAATAATGGGGATAAATACCTATAAAAAATGGAAGTTTCTCATCCGGAAGACCCTTGACATTGAGCTTGATGTTTTAAGTCTATGAAAAAAATAAAAAAATACTTAAGTTGTGCTGGGTAACTGAGCGTATAAGACAGTGGATGATCTACAATAATTGCGTACAAGGGTCAGGTCAAAAGGCGGTTATCGGTCTGTATGGGTAAGAAGTGGCGCGTTCAGAAACTAACGCCTGACTTGCAACGTTTGTTTGAGGCCCACATTTGATGGGATTCGACACCTGTGAATCCACGGATCCAGGGTCACAGATGGGTAAAATGCCTATAAAGTCGATTTAACCAGGGGACAAATTTGAAAAAGCATGGTTTCAACCCATTTGTCGGGTGTTGTTCGGCCCGTTCAGTGTTAAACTCTCGCCGAAATCAATTGTTTGAACGTAATCTGCTTTTAGACTTCTGCGCGACTGTTTCATTAAATTATAGTTGCTAGGTAGGATAATGGCGGGATAAACAAGAGATTAGTGCTTTCGAAAAATTCCTGTCATTAATCATGGAGAATTTGTAAATGACAAATCACACTACAGAAGGTGATTTTGATTCGATAATTGAGAGTGATGCCATCGAAAGCTCATCCGATAACCAGGATGCACTGGAAGTTTTGACTAGTCGCATTGTCCTGGCAACCGATGGTGATGAAGACCTGGAAGGCCTCGAAGCAACCTTGAATACCCTGCTTGAAAAGGGCAAGGAACAAGGTTATTTGACGCTGGATAGCCTGTCAGAAGCGCTTCCCGATAGTATTATAGGCTCTGAAGAATTTGATACCATTGTGCAGGCTCTGGGCGACCTTCATATTATGGTGCTGGAAGTGGCACCAAAGGATGTGTCCGAGTTAAAGGTTGCCTCAGAAGACACTATTTCCGAAGAAGCGCTGGTCACGACGATTGAGGCAGGCGGAAAAACCATGGACCCGGTGCGCATGTATATGCGCGAAATGGGCACCGTGCCTTTGTTGACTCGTGAGGGTGAAATCGTAATTGCAAAACGGATTGAAGATGGTATTCGTGATGCAATGCGAGCCCTTGCCAGTTATCCGGGCCCCGTAGAAAAAATCCTGAAACTTTATAAAACTTTGCTGGAAAATAAAGAAGAAGAGGAAGGTCACCTGGAAATAGGACCGATTCTGGCTGGCTTTTTGGATCCTGAAACGGTAATTCCGGATACGTCTCGGATTGCGGCGGCAAAATCGAGTGGCAAGTTTGAGGAGCCTGAAGTTGAAGTCAACAACGGTCCGGATCCTGAATTGGTTGCATCCCGGTTTGAAGCGATCCAGTCAGCCTCGAACGCTTTCTCAAAAGTTGCGGCAAAACATGCTCGGGGATCAAAGAAATATAATAACGCCCTGGTTGTACTTCAGGAGATTTTTTCCTTACTGAAACTGGTACCAGCAGTAATGGATCCTATTGTCACTATGCTTCAAGGCGATATGAAGGTTATCCGGGCCCAGGAGCGACTCATCAGGAATATCTGTGTTGAAAAAGCCAAAATGCCCAAGGGCGTTTTCCTTGAAGCTTTTTTGGGCTATCAGACAGATCTTAAATTTGTCGACAGACTTGAAAAATCAGAAGAGAGCTGGGCTGGGAAAATTTCCGAAAACCGGATATCGCTTCGCCATGCCATAAAAACGATGCGCCGTGTTACCGAAGAAACACACCTGAAAATCAGTGACATCAAGGAAATACACGGTCAGTTACATAGAGCTATCTTGAACACGCGAGCAGCCAAGAAGGATATGATTGAGGCCAACCTTCGTCTGGTCATTTCCATAGCGAAAAAATACACGAATCGAGGACTGCACTTTCTGGACTTGATTCAGGAAGGAAATATTGGATTGATGAAAGCGGTTGATAAGTTTGAGTATCGCAGGGGATTCAAGTTTTCAACCTACGCTACCTGGTGGATTCGGCAGGCGATTACTCGGTCGATCTCCGATCTGGCAAGAACCATACGGGTTCCTGTTCATATGATGGAAACCGTTAATAAAATTAACCGCCTTAATCGACAATTGGTCCAGGAACTGGGCCGTGCTCCGACTATTGAAGAATTAAGTCTTAGAATGGACCTACCCCAGGATAAGGTTATTAAAGCCCTCGATGTGGCCAAACAACCCATTTCTCTGGAGACGCCGGTGGGTGATGATGATGACTCGACCATTTGGAATCTGGTCAGTGACACTTCAATAGAATCTCCTATGGAACATGCCTCTGATGAGGGTTTAAGAGAAACAACCAGTGAAGTCCTTACTGCTTTGACGGAACGTGAAGCAAAGGTACTGCGGATGCGTTTTGGCATTGATATGAATACTGACCATACTCTTGAAGAGGTCGGCCGGCAGTTTTCGGTAACCCGTGAGCGTATCCGCCAGATTGAAGCTAAGGCACTGCGAAAGCTAAGGCATCCTGCTCGCTCGGAGCAGCTGAAGAGCTTTATCGAAGGTTAAACCTCCGGCCTGATCATTGTCTCGATTAGCCACCTAACCAATATTTGTTGTAACGACTTTGATGCAGGTTATTGATTTAATCTGCCAGCTCTGCTGTACTGGAATTATCAGGTGAGCCAGTCCGCTTTGCCGCGACTTATATGAAACTGACTGAATTCTCTGGTATTTTTTTGCTTTGCAGCGGTTCACAAGGTATCGCTTTCACCCGCTTTGAACTATTTTCAGGAACCTGTCATGACCTCATCCCGTTTTTCAACCCAGTTGTTTAAGGCCACATTTAAGGGAAGATCCTTGTGGATGAATGGTTTGATGCTGTTCTGTTTTTATATGACTTTTGTTTATATGCCTTTCGATCTGTTCTATAAACCTGTTGCTGCAGATCAGGAAGTCTGGTTTGGCTTGTTGTTATCGGGTTGGTTGGCGAAGCTGACCGAACCCTTGCACTGGCTCATCTATGCCCTGGGAAGTTACGGTTTTCTTAACATGAAATCGTGGATGTGGCCATGGGCCGGGATTTACGCACTACAGGTGGCGATTAGCATGTTTGTATGGTCTGTTGCTGACGAAAGAGGTGGCGGTGTCTTGTTTGGTGGTGTGGCAGCCCTACCTTTTGTGTTATTGACAGTCGTTTTGTTAAGAAGTAAGCAGCGGTTTTCTGAATAGGGTCGAAAAGCCTTGATCGGGTATCAGTTCTGCTTATGCCTATCGGTTTACCGGGTGCTTTAAGTCGTAGTTCATCATCTTTAAGGAAGGGATAGCATGGATCAATTTTCGGGGAAAGTGGCGGTGGTAACTGGCGGCGGTACCGGAATGGGTCGGGAGCTCTGTCAGCAGCTTGCAGGGCTGGGCTGTCATGTCGCCATGTGCGATGTATCAGAAGATAATATGCTTGAATCCCAGGCCCTTTGCTATGAAGGCGCCGTCAGCGGGGTAAAAGTGAGTACCCATGTCTGTGATGTCTCTGATGAAGTCCAGATGCAGGGATTCCAGCGGGAAGTAGAAAAATTACATGGCGATGTTGTGCATTTGTTATTCAACAACGCAGGTATTGGCGGCGGCGGTGGCTTTGTCCTCGGAGATCGCCAGGAGTGGGAGAAAACATTCGCTGTCTGCTGGTATGGGGTTTACTACGGCTGTCGAGTGTTCATGCCAATGCTGTTGAAAAGTGATCAAGGACATATCGTCAATACCAGCAGCGTTAACGGTTTCTGGGCGTCGTTGGGACCAGGGGTCGCACATACGAGTTATTCTGCTGCTAAATTTGCTGTGAAGGGTTTTAGTGAAGCACTGATTAATGATTTACGTATCAATGCGCCACACCTTTCTGTTTCTGTGGTCATGCCTGGACATATAGGAACTTCAATAGCCATTAATTCCGGCAAGGTATTGGGTCATTCGGCGCCTCTGGACATGTCAGAGGAAGAAGTCAGGGTGCTTAGGGAAAATATGATGAATCAGCCAGGACCCATGTCAGAAGTGGTAATGAACATGAGTGATGATCAGATAAGGCAGGCCATGCATGAACGGGGCATCGCTTTCAGAGACAACGCGCCGACTTCTGCTGGGGAGGCTGCCAAGGTGATTCTTGACGGTGTTCGGGAAAAGCGCTGGCGGATACTGGTTGGTGATGATGCGCATCGCCTGGATGCCAGGGTTCGAGCGAATCCGGAGGATGTTTATGATCTGGATTTTACTGCGTTGAGCAGTATTTTTGAAGAGGACAACGCTTAATCTTAAGGCAATGGAGTCAGGTATCTGAGCAGGCTTTGAAATTGAGTCTGATGGCGTTAGGGTTTGAATTTATGCACGTTATTCAGGTTTAGTTGGCATTGACTTGATGAAGACATCGTACTTGGCATAAGGTATTTCGATGCCTTGCTCATTAAATGCTTTGTAGACTGCACTGTTTAGCCGGTCCAGAATACGTCCCCGAAGCACCGGTTGGTGTATCCAGCAGAGCAGTTCAAGTTCAAGTGCTGATGGTCCAAAGCGACGGAACCTGACGCGTGGTTCTGGGTCTTCGCAGGTGCTGGGTTCTGCCACGCCGATTTGGGTCAGCAGTTGCTTTACCCGATCGATGTCGGACCCATAGGCAACACCTACCTGTACTCGAATTCGGTATTTTTCGTGGCGTCCACCAGACTCATTAATAATCTTGGTATTACCCATAACCGCGTTGGGGACGGTGACTTCGACATCATCCCGGGTCAGCATTCTTGTGCTGCGGATACCAATGCGAGTGATCTCGCCACGCTCGCCGCTGTCCAGTACCACAAAATCGCCGATTTTATAGGGGGCATCCGCCATGATGAAGACCCCTGAGAACAAATTAGCCAGCGTATCTTTGGCAGCAAAGCCCACAGCGATTCCAATAATACCGGCTGAAGCGAGCCAGGCGGTCATGTCCACGTCCCAGCTGACAAAAATAAAATATATTGCGAAGCTGATGATCAACAGAAAAGCAATGTTCTCAAACAATGGCAGGGTTTTAGGGTGCAGTACCGGGACACGATTAGGATTTTGAGCATAGCTGCGCAGAGTTGCCAGGGTTAGACGCAGCAGAAACTGGGTCCATATCAGCATGGCAATAGTGTAAAAAACAGAAAACACGAGATCGCGGACCTGCTGTTGCGGTTCCAGCAGTAAAGTCGCGCTTGCCAGACCCAGCAGAACCAGAGAAACCACTAACGGTCGATGGATGTACTCGATGATATGGTCGTCGAATTGTGTCCTGGTTCTCTTGACGAACTGTTTGATGCTGTTCGCGATGATACGGTCTATCAGCAGCGCCAATAACCAGGAACTGAGGACGACAGCGCTAGCCTGAATAAACAGATTGTCACTGAGGTAGCTTGCGTATAATTTGATGTTTTGCTGCCAACTGTCCATGACTTCATCGGCCCCTTCAGGTATTTGTTATAGACAGTATAAAGCATATTGAGCGAGCGAATTGATCCTGTGTTCTACCCTCTTTCTGGATACTGAGTTAAGCTTACTACCGTGGAACTCAGAGCAAACAATCTCAGTAAACTTCGTACCGATCGTTATGATGTACTCATCCTGGGAGGCGGTATTAATGGTGCCGTGGCGGCCGCGGCCCTTGCCGCACGCGGTGTCAAGGTGGCGTTGATTGACCGCGCAGACTTTGCCGGAGCAACCAGTTCGAATTCGTCAAATCTGGCTTGGGGCGGTATAAAGTATCTGGAAAGCCACGACTACGCTCTGGTCAATAAGTTGTGCAAAAGTAGGAATCGATTGATGGATGCCTTTCCATCGACAGTCCGTGAGGTAAGGTTCCTGGCAACGGTTCGGCGTGGCTTCCGCTATCCGGCATTGTTTATCTTTCTTGGCTCAATGCTGTATTGGTTGATGGGCAGATTTCACATGCAGGCACCACATTTGCTTAGTCGGGCTGCGGTGAAGGCGCGTGAAAAAGTAATCAATACGGCACAGACCAGCGGTGGTGTTGAATACTCAGATTGTTATCTGCATGACAATGATGCTCGTTTTGTCTTTAATTTTGTACGATCTGCGCTCAATTACGGTTGTATTGCCGTCAACTATGTTGAATCCGTTGGTGCAAGCCGTGAAGGTAACCGATGGCGAACACAGGTCAGAGATAAGCTCACTGGCGAGGGATTTGAGATCAGCTCCGGCGTTCTCATTAATGCCTGTGGACCCTGGGTGGATGAGCATAATGAAATGACTGGCCAATGTAGCTGTCATCGTCACCAGTATTCAAAAGGTATTCATCTGATTGTAAACCGCATCACCGATACCGAACGGGTGCTCACGTTTTTTGCCAGTGATGGCCGGCTTTTCTTTGTTATACCCATGGGCCCTCGAAGCTGCATTGGTACAACCGATACCTGGGTGGAAAAGCCCGAGCAGGTTGTCACGGTGAGTGATCGACAGTTCGTGTTAGCTAACGTAAATAGACTTCTGAATCTGCCCAGCGCTTTGACGCTCGACGATATCATAGCCGAACGCTGCGGTGTACGTCCTTTAGCCATGCAGGACCATCAGGACAAGGGTGATTGGTTACAGGCGTCACGAAAGCATGTCATTGAAACTGATGGCACGCGAAGTCACATCAGTATTTTTGGAGGGAAGCTGACAGATTGCCTGAATGTAGGTGATGAGGTGGTAAGTCTGGTTAGGCAGTTAGGCGTGCCTATACCCTTTCCGGACAAGCGCTGGTTTGGAGAACCCGACAGCTCGATTCGTGAAGAATTCATGCACCGAGCCCGGTTACTTGGGCTAGATGGTATGACCCCGTCATCATCTTCCGAGCTGCTGAGTCAGAGGCTGTGGCGCCGTTATGGCAGAAATGCCATCCATATGCTGGAGAGTATCAGGCAGGATCCGCGCGAGGCCGAACTGCTGATTGAAAATGCTGAGTATCTACGCTGCGAAATCAGGCATGCAGCTGAGCGAGAGATGGTTACCAAGCTGGATGATTTTCTGAGACGACGCTCGAAGATTGCCCAAGTGGTCAGTAAAGCCGACATTATCAGAGCGCCCGGACTCAGGGATGCCTGTGTACTGTTGTTTGGGAATCAGGCCGAGATAAAGATGCAGGAGTACATAGATAACCTGAGTGGTTGAGTAGACCTGAAAGTCGTTGCGACACCCCGCCAGCAAGCGTCGAGCCCCTGGCATCAGATTGATGCTCGCGATGATGATCCTAGATGGGCCAGTGGTTTTACAGAGCGGGTTTAAGTTACAGGCTAATCGAACCCGCGAGCCGTTGAAGCCTTGCAACGGATTTTAGAATTGATCTAGAGCTTTGGACATTCTGGCCCTGGCTGACGGTTGGCCAGTGAGCTCGATGGCTCGTTCAAGGTGTTTTTTGGCTGCTTCCTGGTTTCCGAGTCCTTTTTCAGCCAGGTGCATAAGAAATAGAACCATGTTCTCACTCGGGTCATGCCAGTATCTTGGTTGCAGCAGATATGTTTTCAGGGTCTGTTGGGCCCTAACAAATTTTTCCTGTTGGAGATAAAACTGGGCTAATTGAAATAGTGGCGTGGCTCGATGTTCAATGGTTTTTGATGCTTCGATCAGCAGTTGTTCCGCATTCTCCGGCTTGCCCTTTTTAGCCAATAACAGGCCATGGGCCATTTGGTGGTATGGATAGTTTACTGTTTTTAATTTGGCCAGCCACTTTTCAGCCAGTTCAAGGTCTCCACCTGCTATGCCGGGGGCATTCAGGTAAAAGCTGAATACGGCAAAATTAGCTTTAACGTGTTGTTTATTAAGTGTAAGGGTCTCATTCCACGACGCCAGGGCCCTTTTAGCCATGCCGATTTTTCTGAATATATTGACTTCGCCGACCAGAGAAAGAGAAACAATACCGCTCAGGTAGTGGGCTTGCGTGTAGTCAGGGTTGAGCTTCAGTAGTTTATTCAGACTGGTTCTGGCTTCTTTGAGCATACCCAGTCGCCAGTAGCTTATTGCCAATTGATACTGTTGTTCGATATTGAGTGGGTTAGAAAGTGCCTGGGCTTCAAGTTGGGTTCTTAAAACAAGAAAATCCTGGTCCGGCAGGGTAGGTAGAGGGTTTGCTGCATTCGCCAGCGGCATCATAAAGAATAGCAGGCAGAAACAGGTTCTAAGCGAAGGCATAAGGGACTCCGGTGTATGCAAAGGTGTAAACTTGTCTGTTGTAAATATAGTTATTGAGGTGTATCGAGGTGAAGTTACCTGACAAAGATGAAATAACAAGTGCGGCGCAAGAGATTTATCGATTTATGCAGCCGTCAGCGCAATTAACCTGGCCTTTGTTGAACGAACGTGTAAATGGAGAAATCTGGGTTAAACACGAAAATCACAACCCCACAGGTGCGTTCAAAGTCAGGGGTGGTCTTTACTATCTTGCCCGGCTTGAAGAAGAGCTGGGATATTCTATCAGGGGTGTGTGTGCAGCGACTCGTGGAAATCATGGTCAAAGTTTAGCATTTGCTGCCGGTAAGCGGGGAATTCGGTCGGTCATAGTCGTTCCCAAAGGCAATAACAAAGGTAAGAATGCGGCGATGCGTGCCCTGGGTGCGGAACTAATAGAATACGGCAGGGACTTTGATGAGGCGGTTGTATATTGTAAGGGCTTAGCAGACAGAGAAGGTTATCATATGATTCCTTCATACCATCGAAACCTGGTTGCCGGAGTGGCTACCTATGCGCTTGAAATGCTGGAGCAATTAAAGACGCTGCAACGGATTTATGTGCCGATCGGGATGGGTTCTGGTGCCTGCGGGGTGATTGCTGCAAAACAGGCACTTGATCATGAAGTTGAAGTCATTGGCGTGGTCTCCAGCCATGCTGACACCTATGCACAATCGCTGGCTGCGGGAGAGGTAGTAGCAACTGACAGTGCAGATACCCTTGCCGATGGTTTGGCTGTGCGATGCGCAGATGCTACGGCGCTAAGCGTACTGCAGGAAGGTTTGGCTGGCATTGTTTGCGTTACTGATGAAGAAGTACAAACGGCCATGGCAGATTATTTTCTGTGCACTCATAATCTGGCTGAAGGAGCGGGTGCAGCTTCTCTAGCGGCGTTAAATCAGGACCTGAGAAATGGTAGTCAATGGGATTCGGCTGGTATAGTTTTATCTGGTGGTAATGTATCGCCAGAAGTATTCAGCAAAGTATTGGATCAATGCGACTAAAATATTTAAGTGCAATGATTGATGCAGGCAGGGATCCCAGCATAGCGAAGAGTATTCAAGGTATCCCTGCCGGTAATTCCAGGCAATGGCTGGAACAGCCTTTCGCTTGCTACTGCCTTTACCATGCTGTTACGACTGAATCAGAAATTCCGACGGCACCTTCGGTGAGGCTCTAACGATGTTGGTCCATTGTTTTAAGTTATTGTTTCAGGCGCATTGGACGAGCCGCTGTCTATGACGAGCCCAGATTCTGGCATTTTAGCAAAAAGAAAACGCTCGGATGATGGACCGGAAGCGGGTCGTTTTGTCGAAGGTTCTGTTCATTACCACCTCAGCACGTTAACCGGGTTCATGCTGTTGGGGTTTGTAGCCGTGATGGGTGCCAATCTGGTAGAGACTTTATATATAGGCAGTGTAGGTACGATTGAGTTGGCTGCTTTAGGATTTACATTCCCGGTGGTGATGTCCCTGCAGGGTGTCACCATGGGTCTGGGCATTGGCGCCTCTTCCGTGGTTTCAAGAAGTATTGGTGGAAATGCCGTACAGCCGGCAAAGATATTGATTACCCATAGTTTTATCCTGGTTGTTTTTTTCGCTGTCATCCTCAGCGGTTCTCTGTACTTCTTACTGGATACTTTGTTTGGCTTATTAGGTGCTGGGCAACAGGTGTTGCCGCTGGCGATAGACTACATGCAGATTTGGTTGCTGGGGTTCCCGCTTTTTGCCATATCGATGGTTGGCTCTTCCCTGATGAGAGCTGCAGGAGATGCAGTGAAGCCATCCTTCCTGATGGCAGTGGGGGCTGGTTTCCAGATTGTGCTGGGGCCCGTTTTTATTTTTGGCGTGGCAGGAATACCCGCGCTGGGACTGGAAGGTGCAGCCATTGCTTTTGTTTTTGCCCGATTGGTTAGTTTCTTATTGTTTTCTTATTACCTCTACAAAGATGACTTGTTCATTTTTAGAATTCAAGGCTTCTGGAGTTCTTGTAAGGATATTCTGCATGTAGGTTTACCAGCCATCCTGGCGAATTTGATTTCACCAATTTCAATGAGTGTTATCACTCGCCTGCTGGCCGGGCATGGCGCTGTGGTGATTGCTGGCATGAGTGTAGCATCGAGAATTGAAACTATGCTGGCTATGGTAATGTGGGCTCTTTCGATGAGTGTCGCGCCATTTATAGGGCAGAACTGGGGTGCTCGAAAATATCTTCGAGTCAAGTTGGTTCTGCGGCTTAGCAATCTCTTCGCCCTGGTCTGGGGTTTTTTCTCTTACTGTGTTTTGCTGCTGGTTGGCCCATATTTGATTAGTCTTGTGAACTCTGACCCTGAGGTTATCGCCGTAGCCGGGGTGTATCTCATGATAGTTCCGCTGGGGATGGGTTTGATGGGCGTGGTTGCTATCAGCACGTCGAGCTTTAACGCGCTTGGCAAGCCTGCACCTCCGCTGATCATCTCTACCCTGCAGATGCTATTTCTATCCATCCCATTTGCACTGGTGGGTGACTGGTTGTTCGGATATCGAGGTATTTTCATCGGCAGTGTTTTAGCCGTACTGGTTTCGGCGTGCGTCTGCTTTATATGGTTGCGACGAACAATTAGCGCCGGGCAGGCAACTGGTTTACGGGCTATCGACTAGACTTAGTATTTACCTTCAGACCCGTGATAATAATTGCGGCAATGAAGTAGAGCAGGATAAAGGTCAGGAAGGCAATCTGATAACTTCCGGTCTTGTCATAAACCCAGCCCGCAAAGGGCGTACCGGTCAGATGTAAGATCGCCATAGGCGGCCTCATTGCGCCCAGGACCCTACCGAACGATGCTCTGCCAAAAGCAGCGCCGACGATGGCGCCCTGCATTGGCACAATTCCTCCCATACCAAAGCCGAACAGGCAGGCACCGATCAGAAACGAGGTATAACTGGTGGTTAACAGCATGATAATTTGACCACATAGCTGAAATACGATTGCCAGCCAGATCGCGTGCCGCACATCCCAGCGATCGATCAGAATACCGTAAATAAGTTTTCCCATGATGCCAAAAGCGGCTGTGCAGGAAGCAATAAGTGAGGCTGACAGCAGTGAGTAACCTCGATCGGTGAGTTGCGGAACCATGTGGATGAGGGTGGCACCCTGTACGCAAAATAACAGCCCTATGACTACCACCAGTATCCAGAAATTTCGATCGGCCAGAAATTCGGCAGTCTTCAGCGGTGCTTTCGTGCTGGGAAGGCGAGCAATTTCTGTTTCCCCGTCGGGAAGCTGGCCAATTTCTTCCGGTCGCGAAATCACGTATCTGAGGACAAGAGGCACAACCAGGACCAAGGTGATCAGCCCATAGACAAGAAAACCCTGTCGCCAGCCAAAGTCGGTAACCAGGTAAGCACTGACGGCCGGCATGAGAACCCCGGAAGCAGAAATTCCTGTTGCTGCGATACCCAGTGCCATACCGCGTTTAAGAACGAACCAGTTACTAACCAGCTTTGAAGTGGCGAGCTGGCCCATCGCACCGGCACCAAAGCCAATGAAAATGCTTAAGATCAAGTAGAAATGCATCGCGGTTTCGGCCAGGCTTAATAGAGAGAACCCCAGGCCCATGGACACGGCACCCGCGGCCATGATTCGTTTAAGCGGATAGCGGTCTAATGCCCGGCCTATAAATGGGGCCAGTACTGCACCCACAGACTGAGTTAGGGTAATACCGATAGCGACCCCAAATCTTGAATCTCCAAATTCCACAGCAATAGCCTTGAAGAAAACGCCATAGGAATAAAAGAAGAATCCAACGGCGATAAAGTCGACCAGGAAGGCGACTGCCACCATACGCCAGCCGGAAAATGACGTTGTTGATTCTGTAGAGGTTGGAGTCAAGACTGGGCACTCGAGGATTTCAGGCGCGATTCTACCGTTTTTATGCAACCGGTGTATGCTTGCCTTGGTAATTAATTCGGAGCATAACAGTGCAAAGAGAGATCTGGACTGAAAATGGCCTGATTCAGGGGACCTGCGTTGTTGAACTCGAACCTGTTCTCGACGTTTTCGTTGAGAACTTTAAGACCAGAGGAGAAGTCGGCGCAGATCTTTGTGTCATGCGGGGTGATCAGACTTTGGTAAATCTGCGGGGCGGTTATCAGTCGATAAAAGAAAGGATACCGTGGCAGGCGGATTCCCTTTGTGTTCTTCATTCCTGTACCAAAGGCGCGACCGCCCTCTGCGCCCATTGGTTGCTGGACAGGGGTGATATTTTGCTCCATGAACCGGTAGCAACCTACTGGCCTGAATTCGCGCAGAAAGGCAAAGATAGCGTTACCATTGCAATGCTGCTGAATCATACCGCTGGATTACCGGCACTGCGTGCGCCGTTGAAACCGGGTGCGTATCTGGATTGGCATTACATGGTCGAGCAATTGGCAGCGGAACAACCGTTTTGGGAGCCAGGTACTCGGCACGGCTATCATATGACCACCTTCGGCTGGCTGGTCGGTGAGGTGGTGCGACGGGTATCCGGGTTGAGTCTTGGAACATTTTTCAAAACGCATTTTGCAGATCCACTGGCAGTTGATTTATGGATTGGGCTGCCCGCTTCAGAACACGGTAGAGTGTCGAGATTGCTGCGCTGGAAGCCGGAAAAAGGCTTTCAGCACGCGCCTTTTACCAGGCAACTTTTGGCGGCCCCAAAATCTATTCAGGCGTTGGCCTATTTTAATAACGGCGGTTACAAGGCTGATTCAGCGGATAGTTATCAGTGCGAATTTGGCGCTGGCGGTGGTATAGGAAATGGCCGGGCATTGGCTCGCCTGTATGCGCCTTTAGCTAATAGAGGAATATTTAATGGGGTCAGGGTGTTTAGCGAAGACCAGATTGAAATAATGGCGACCACCGCTGTGGCGGGTGGGCAGGATATGACTTTGCTGATGCCCAGTCGTTTTAGTTACGGGTTTATGAAATCTATGGATAATCGGTATCGGCCCAGTGGTCATATTGAATCATGCCTTCTGGGCTTAAGCGCTATGGGTCATGCAGGCGCCGGCGGTAGTCTGGGATTTGCCGATCCTGACCTGGGTATATCCTTTGGCTATGCTATGAACAAGATGGGCCCTGGTATCCTGCTTAATGAACGCAGTCAGAATCTAGTAAATGCAACCTATAAGAGTATGGGATACCGTTTTTCCAATAGTGGTAACTGGGTCAAGGCATAAGCGTGACTGTCTTTCCTGGAGGTTCTGTCGTGTATAGGCTGAGGTTATTTCAGGCGTTCTATTCCTGTGGTTTGCAGGTGCCGATTCATCTCAGCCATGGTGTTAGACAGGACAACATGGTACTTTTTGAAACACCCCGATGGACATCGAAGTAACGGTTTGTAAAGGCTGGCTCATAATGGGGAAGTGAAGGTAATTAGGGAGAAAAAAGTATGAATTTTGAGTTTTCCGATGAACAGAATCTGCTACGCGAACAGGCTCAGGGATTTTTGCGGGATTATTGCTCGACATCCGTTGTTCGTCGCATCCTGGATGGTGAAGAATCTTATGACAAAGATCTCTGGCAGAAAGTAGTAGATATGGGCTGGACGGCAACTGTGATTCCCGAAGAATATGATGGCCTGGGCTTGTCATATCTGGAATTGAGTGTCATTGCAGAGGAACTGGGCAAGGCCATAGCGCCGATTCCGTTCTCTTCTTCAGTTTATCTTGCCACCGAAATCCTGATGGCTGCGGGTTCGGCGGAGCAAAAATCCGAATGGTTACCGAAACTGGCCTCTGGAGCGACAATTGGCTGTCTAGCAGTAGCGGAGGGTTCCGGTCCGATGACCGGTAATGCCCTGGCAGCGAAACTAGAAGCGGGGAAGTTAACCGGCGTTAAAATACCAGTTGCTGATGGTGATGTTGCTGACTTTGCGTTGGTTCTGGCCAATGATGATCAAGGCCCGACAATCTGTTTGGTGGAGTTGAATCAGTCGGGCGTTGTCTGTGAGCTGGTTAAAACACTCGATCCGAGTCGATCTCACGCCTGCCTGAAGTTCGAAGGAGCGCTTGCTCAGGTTGTTGGCGCATCAGGACAGGGCTTGGCCCTATTAGACTCTATCTATAACCGCGCTGCTGTTTTATTTGCCTGGGAACAGGTTGGCGGTGCAGACACTGCTCTGAATATGGCGAAGGAGTATGCCCTGGGTCGGTTCGCATTTGGTCGACCGATTGCAACTTATCAGGCGATAAAACATAAGCTTGCCCAGGCCTATGTAAAAAACACCCTGGCGAGATCCAATTGTTATTTTGGTGCATGGGCATTATCAACGGATGCGAAAGAGTTACCCATAGCGGCTGCCACGGCCCGGGTTTCTGCTATTCAAGCGTATTACTATGCATCCAAAGAAAACATTCAGACCCATGGTGGCATGGGTTTTACCTGGGAGTTTGATTGTCAGTTCCCTTATCGCCGATCAAAATTGCTGGCTATTAATATTGGCAGCGAAGCGGTATGGCAGGAGAAGTTAATCCAGGCAATTGAAAAAGATCGAGCAGCGTAAGCTGGCACCGAGGAGAAAAATATGGACTTTAATGACACGCAAAAAGAAGCAGCATTCCGAGAAGAGGCCGCTAATTGGTTAAGTGGAAATACGCCTAAGCAATCCGAGCTTGAAGGTCTTGATTATATTCAACGAGCTAAACTCTGGCAGAAGCGTAAATATGATGCAGGCTGGGCCTGTATGCGCTGGCCGACAGAGCATGGTGGTCGCGGCGCAAGTGCTATTGAACAGGTGATTTTTGATCAGGAGCAAAGTAAATATAAAACGCCTGATAGTATTTTCGGGATCGGTCAAGGTATGTGCGCACCGACCATGATGGCGTGGGCGAGCGATGAACAGAACAAACAGTATATGCCTGCAATTGCCAGCGGTGAGCACGTCTGGTGCCAATTGTTTAGCGAACCTGCTGGGGGATCTGATTTAGCTGCGTTACGGACCCGGGCAGTCAAGGACGGCGATGACTGGGTCGTTAACGGTCAGAAGATCTGGACTTCGGGTGCACACTATTCAGACTACGGCGTACTTGTTCTGCGTACGGATCCGAATTTACCCAAACATCAAGGGCTCAGTTATTTCTTCCTGGACATGAAGTCACCAGGAATTGAGATCAAGCCAATCAAGCAGATTTCAGGCGGTGCTAATTTTAACGAGGTGTATTTCAACGATGTGCGAATCCCTGACGCTCAGCGCCTGGGTGCTGTGGGTCAAGGCTGGCAGGTGGCGCTGACAACACTGATGAATGAACGAGCATCTATAGGCGGTGGTGGTGGTGGCGTCAATTTTGATTCGGTATTTGAGTTGGCTAGTAACATTACCGTAGATGATCAGCCTGCAATAAAAGATACCGGGGTTCGCAGAAAACTTGCAGACTGGTATGTTCAGGAAGCTGGCCTGAGGTTTACTGGCTATCGTTCCATGACCGCTTTATCAAAAGGTGAGATACCGGGCCCGGAAAACTCCATTGGTAAATTGGTGGGTGCACCCAAGCAGCAGGATATGGCTTCTTTTGCACTTGATCTGCTTGATGCCAGTGGCATCATCTGGGATGAGGAATTGTCAGAGAGAGCGGGTTTATTTCAAGCGACTTATATGGCTTCGCCAGGATTTCGAATTGCCGGCGGAACCGACGAAATCATGGCCAATATTATTGCTGAACGGGTATTAGGTATGCCGCAGGATATTAGAGTGGATAAGGGCATACCGTTTAGTGAAGTACCCACCTCGGGAAACTAGGGGCGGGTAAATGGGGTCTAATGCGCCTCCCCGGGTCCGCTGGCAGGACGCGACCGACAGCAATGGCCAGGCTACAACCGAATTCTTCATTGATGTGCCGGGTCGGGGTCTGGTGACGGGTGCGCTCTGGCAGGCTCGGGTAAATCGACATAGAACTCTGATCTGTATGGGGCATGGCGCTTCCGGTAATCGCTATCAGGCGCCTGTATCTGAATTAGCAATCAGGTTTACCCAGGAATTAGGTGTGCCGGTTCTGTCCCTGGATGGTCCGGTACATGGTCTAAGGCAACAAGGCAACGGCGGTAGAGAAGCATTTTTTCCGGTGTACCAAAGGGCTGAATGTATTGATGAAATGCGTGAAGATTGGGATATCGCCATTGCTTCGGTACTTCACTACCTAGCTCAGCCAATTGAAAACCTTGCTTATTTCGGACTTTCCATGGGTTCAATATTTGGCATTCCGTTAATCGCCAGCAGGCAGGATTTCAGGGTAGCTGCGCTTGGCTTAATCGGCGCCCGGAAAGATGCCTTGCACGGCAATGAAATTCTTGATGCGGCGCAACAGATACACTGTCCGGTTCTGTTTTTGATGCAATTGGAGGATGAGCTTTTTGATCGGGATAGTTGTCTTAACGTGTTTGACAGTTTGTCTTCAACTGATAAACGCCTGCATGCCAACCCAGGGTTGCATCCTCAGGTTCCGGTAGAGGAAATTGATTATACTTACCAGTTTATTGCCCGCCATATAGTCGGCACGGCGCCACCGAAGATTCTTGATCCAATTGCCGAATAGATCACAACAGATAATCTCGATTGTATCTGGGCAGGAAAATTTATGGCTGGCAGGCTGCTCGGTTAACTATTTAAGGACGCTTAGTGGGTGGATTGAACTTCGTAAAGCGCCTTGTGAGCTCTTTGCAGGGCTTGCTTAGAATTCGCCTAATATACATCCGATTTTGGTCTGGTTGAGCACAAGGTTTGTTTAGGTTGTCGTTGTAAATGTTCAGCTACAGTTGTTCGCAGAGCTTTTGTCCGCTGGTAGAGCAAACACGGTCTGTTTTCAAATTCACCCGTCAGCACCTGTTGCCAGAGAAATTTTGATCTACTGCATTGAACGTTGCGAGGGATGATCATGTAGGGATTGATCAAGGCCCTGGCCCATGAGATCGATAAAATTGTCTCTGTAGAAACGCGTTTGGTTTTCTGCGGAGATATTCTTAATGGCTTCTCCGAAGCGTTTCATTGGGTTTCGCCCACCTTCCACGTGGGGGAAATCCGATGAAAACAGGCACACCTCAGGCCCGGTATTGTCAATAATCCAGCCGGTTGGCTCATGGGGATAGGGCGTTACCCGAACTTGGCGCCTGACAATTTCGCTTGGCCTGGCAGATAGCCTCTTCAGGCGGTCTTCCCCTTTAGTAAATGCAGCCACACCTGCATCCATAAATCTCATCCAGCTCGGTACCCAGCTGGCGCCAAGTTCAATAGCACCAAATTTCAGGTTCTCATGCCTATCCAGAACACCATCGATAATCAGCACGGCCAGGGTTTGCCACAAAGACAGCGGGATCGTCATGTAGCTGCTTGACGTAAAATTCTCTGCGCCGCCATGGAAATCGAGTACCTGTGGTAAGCCGTTATTGTGGTAATCAAGCTTCATTTTATTTTCACCGCCAACGTGAAACAGGATGGGGACACCTGCTTCTTCGGCAATGCTCCACAGAGGTTCGAATGCGGTGTGGCTGGGACTATGCCCAGGTGGGCAGCGGGATGGAATAATCAGGGCCTTACAACCCTGTTGCAACGCCTCAGTGGCAATGCGCGGCGCTTCCTCGAAATCAACAAGAGGAACGTAAGCCGTGGCCAGTAGTCGCTTATCAACACTGCAGAAATCGATCATCATACGGTTGTGGGCTCGTGCAGCTTCACAGGCCAGTTTATTGGTCTTTCCTGTTTCCAGACCATAGTTATCCAGCGCATCGGAGGTAAACATTAATTGACTGGTAAAACCAAGATAATCCATTGTTTTGGGGCGGTCTTCCTTTCGGAAAGCACCCAGTGCGGTGTGGCCACGTCGCAGCATGATTTCGCGTTGCGCACCAGCACGATACTCAGGATCTTCCTGCAATGCTTTCATCTCATCAATCCAGCCCTGCTCACGGGTTCTGAGGTGGGGCCTGAACTCCTCTTGATATTTGCTTGAAATGAACTCAAATATTTTGTCTGGCAATTCCATTACATGAGCGTCAGCATCGTGAATGGTTCGATTATCGATATAAGCCATGTTGCGCCTCCTCTGATAGCACTTTCGCTGCCCGTTCTAGTCGATACCCCACACCCGGCTTATTAAAGTGATAACTTTACCGGTTGATGCCAGTTGTAGTCTGTCGTGCTAGCTATTGCCTGAATAGTATATGCCATAAGTTGCTTATTTGTTATGAATGCAAAAATGATAAATTACCTCAGTTAACCTCTTCTTACTTCGTCTGTAACTAATTGATTAACAAAGCAGGATTACATCTGCTTCGTTGGTGCTCATTACGTCAATCAAGGTCAGACGGGCACGAAAAATATCCCCCTTAATGATCAGCTCGCTTTTGCTTGAGGTGGCTTAATCAGAGATTCTGCGGGAATACCCAGTTCTTCATGTAACTTCCAGATCATCTTCAGAGTGAGCGAGCGTTTGTGATTTAGTATTTCATACACACGATTACTCTTCCCAATCATCGGCTCAAGATCCTTGACTGTCAGGCCGCGGTGTTCCATCTCAAATTTGATCGCTTCGACCGGGTCCGGTAATTCCATGGGATAGTGCTTGGCTTCGTAGGCCTCAACGAGCGTAGTGAGCACATCCAGTCTTTCACCCT
>LWDU01033261.1_pt1 | contig 120936 bp, 101 predicted proteins | sample 727161 | NCBI WGS metagenome assembly LWDU01 (sample SAMN04566230, study PRJNA314399) | hydrothermal vent metagenome | isolation source: deep sea hydrothermal plume seawater | place: Mexico: Gulf of California, Guaymas Basin | collected 2004-07-11
TTGGGCGCGGAGAATCAATACTGAGAAACAGACAAAGGATCAAACGAAACACCCTTGCAGAACGTCGTTTGCATTATCAACGGCATGCTGCATAAGATGAAAATCGATGAGCAGAACACGCCCTTAAATGAGATGCTCATCTGTTCCATTTGTTTGACGACGGACAACCAGCGTTATGGCGTGGAAGTCACTAAGATTATCAATAAAGTAGGTGGTGAAATTGTTTTTAGTGGCGAGCTCAGCACCCTGGTTATCGGTGATGGCGAACTCCAATGGGATATGATATCCATCGTTCAATACCCTTCGGTAGCGACATTCATGAGCATGACGACAAGTGAAGAATACCAGAAAATTCATTTTCACCGAGAGGCCGGCCTTGAGCATCAATTGCTCGTGCAGTGTTAAAGCATCATGACTGCCAAAGGTTCGACCCAAGCGTCAGCGCGTAAACTGCGGCTTTCGTCACAAGATATTCAAGGACTCAAACATGACAAAACGACTCATCAACGCGGGCGTACTCATAACACTGTACCTGGTTTTTCTCGCCTGGTATGGCGGCTGGGGCATGAGCCCGATGACGACTGCCGAAGTTGAACAGTATCTTGCGAATGTTCCGCAGGATTCTGAGAGGGTTGATTTCCTGGACAGGATGCGGAAGTTGGGTGCCGACGACGACGGCGAAGAAATCTTCATGCTGAACCTGAATCGCTACAAGTATGCTGACGATGAACCGAAGGTCGGAGTGCCAGCCGCCTACCAGTCTTATGGTACCTCCGTGATCGGTATGATATTCAAGAACGGCGGACATCCGATCTACTCCGGTGAGTTCTTCACACGTCTGCTCATAGAAGATTCCGACGAGGCTTACTGGGACGAGGTAATACTGGTGAGATACCGCTCGCGGCGCGATTTCCTTGCCATGGTGACGTCTGATGCCTACCAGGAGATTGCCCGGGACAGGACATCAGGTATAGCCCACGCGGCAGTCTCCCCAACCAACTCGACGGTCAACCTGGCCGCGCCGCGCCTGCTGGTACTGATTCTTCTACTGGTACCGGGGGTCCTGTTTGATTATCTGCTGAGAAGAAAGAACACTCGACCATGATGGCGGAATGTTGTCGCGATCCATCAGTTCACTTTCTTAAACGAAATTGCGCGGACAGTAGACCATCGCTGTGTGAATGATTCAGAACAGCCTAGCAAAACGGAGTGAAGATGTAATCAAATCTTCACCGGCGTACTTTTAGCTTGTTCGATATGTAATGACCGCTTTTCAAATCTTGGTGTGAGTACACGTGAGATATATGAAGGGAAGGGCGTTGATATGGGCTATTTCTCAGAAGATTAGACCATCTAGTTTGATTCGCATTAACAATATGTTGGTAGAGAATTGGTAATATCCGATTATTTCTCCACGAGTGCAGGCCGCTAGGATTTCCCGTTTTTTCACCCACGCAAAAGCCTGCATAGTTTGTTCAAGCACGGCTCAGGACACTCTCGGCATTTCTTTGAAATGCCTGTCGTTTCCAGTAAATTCGCGGGGGTTTCGGATCTTCGGCGCTGCGCGCCTACAGACCGATTGGTGGCCAGAGGTGGAATCGAACCACCGACACGAGGATTTTCAGTCCTCTGCTCTACCGACTGAGCTATCTGGCCAATATCTTTAAAGTCTTGAGGGAAATTTGTTATCTATCTAGCTAAGACTTCCAGCAAAGATTTCTAGCAAAGTTATTCGGGTTTGGCGCATTAAACCCAAGCAGGCCTAAACAGTCAAGCTGGAATCTTCGAAATTGCCAACACGGGTGGCTTCAATTTTGGTAGTCTGGTTATTCTTTGCAAATTGCTAAGGAAAATTTATGGCAGCGCTTCCTGATTCAGCGCAAGTGGTGATTGTTGGGGGCGGTATTGTTGGCTGTTCGATTGCTTATCATCTTGCTCAAATAGGCATTGGCGATGTATTGCTGCTGGAACGCAAGCAATTGACCAGTGGGACCACCTGGCATGCGGCTGGCCTGGTCGGGCAACTTCGTGCAACGCAGAATATGACACGGTTAGCCCAATACACTACTGAATTATTTGCTGACCTGTCAGCAGAAACCGGCTTGGAAACGGGCTTTAGGAAAACGGGCTCGATGACCCTGGCAATGAACTCTGAACGCCTCGAAGAGCTGGCTCGTCAGGCCACGATGGCAAAGGCATTCGGCGTAGAGTGCGAGCTTATTGGAACCGATTTCATCCATGAACAGTGGCCCGGCCTTAAAACCACAGATGTTTTAGGCGGCGTTTATCTCCCCGGCGATGGTCAGACTAATCCGGTCGATACCACCCTGGCGCTTGCTAAGGGCGCGCGATCCGGTGGGGCGGTTATCAAAGAGCAATGCAACGTTGCAAGATTGGCAGTGCGTGACGATAAAGTGACGGGTGTTTATCTGGATGATGGGGTCCTTATCGAGGCAGAAACCGTAGTACTGGCGGGTGGCATGTGGTCCAGAGAATTTGCCGGGCAGCATAATGTGTGCGTGCCGCTGCACGCTGCCGAACATTTCTATCTGGTTACGGAGCCGCTGGATAACTTTACTAAAATGCGGCCCACGCTTCGATTGCCCGATGAACAGGTGTATTACAAATTCGATGCCGGCAAGTTATTACTTGGCTGCTTTGAGCTCAAAGCCAAACCTTGGGGTATGGATGGCATACCCAAGGATTTTGCTTTTGGCACCTTACCCGAGGATTTTCCTCATTTTGAACCGCTGTTTGAGATGGCGCTGGAGCGCTTCCCAGAACTTGGCGATGCCGGGGTAAGCCTGTTCTTTAATGGGCCAGAGAGTTTTACACCGGACGATCGCTATTTACTTGGAGAAACACCGGAAATCAAGAACCTGTTTGTCGCCTGTGGTTTTAACTCCATTGGCATTCAGTCTTCAGGGGGGGCCGGTAAAGTGCTGGCAGAGTGGATTAAGCATGGCAAAGCCAGCATGGATCTCTGGGATGTTGATGTTCGCCGCACTTTTCCTTATCAAGCAGACAAGTCTTTTCTGTTCGAGCGTACCAAAGAAACTCTTGGGTTGCTGTATGCCATGCATTGGCCCAACCGCCAATTTGAGACAGCCCGTAATGTGCGATTGAGCCCATTGCATCAAAAACTGTTGGATCAGGGCGCGGTTATGGGAGAGGCGGCGGGCTGGGAGCGGCCGAACTGGTATGCCCGAGGAGATGCCAGGGTCTATGAATATACTTACGGCAAGCCGAACTGGTTTGATGCCTGCCAGGCCGAGTGTGATGGTCTTGCTGGTAGTGTCGCTCTATTTGATCAAAACAGTTACCCCATATTTCGCGTAGAAGGACCAGATGCGCTGGCCTTCCTGCAGTATCTGTCAGGTAACAACATCGACGTTAATATTAACCAGGTTGTTTATAGCCAGTGGTTGAATGACGACGGTGGCATTGAGTCTGATATCACCATCACCCGCCTGGATGAAAATCTATTCATGGTCGTCTCCGCGGGGGCGTCGGAAAGGCGAGATTGGTTTTGGATGAAGCGGCATCAACAGGGCTTTGATTGCACTGTCTCGCATGATACTGATTCCACGATTATTGGGGTGATGGGACCCCGGTCCAGGGAGTTGCTCTGTGGGCTTTGTGATACACCAGGGGAGCTGGCTGATCAGGCCTACTATCATTCTGACACCCATGTTATCTCCACCATTCCAGTTCGATTTAATCGTTTGAGTTATGTAGGTGAATTAGGCTATGAGCTCTGCATGAGTAAAGCAGAAGCGGTTACTGTCTATGAGAAATTAATCTCAGCGGGTGAAGGTGTCGGTCTGGTTCATGCTGGTTTTCACGCCATGAATTCGTGTCGAATAGAAAAAGGCTACCGCCACTGGGGCCATGATATCCATGATCATATCAACCCTTATCAGGCGGGACTTGGCTTCAGTGTGGATCTTGATAAGGGCGATTTCATCGGTCGCGATACGCTGGTTGCTGCAAAAGGCAGGCAGTCCCGACGTCTGGTTAATCTTGCCATTGAAGCAGATGATGCCCCTTTTATGATTCACGATGAACCCATTTATCGAAATGGTGGCTTTGTTGGTCTGACAACATCGGCTGCCTGGGGTCATCGAGTCGGCAAGAGCCTGGCGGTTGCCGATGTTCAAGACCCTGCTGGTGTTGATGCCGCATGGATCCGGGCAGGCGAGTTTGAAGTTGAAGTTGCCGGTCAGCGGTATCCAGTGAAAGTTCAGTTCAAACCCCTGTATGATCCCACGGGGAGCCATCTGAAGGTCTAGATAAGTTTCCCTTGCAATGATTGCCTATGATAGTCAGGCAATGGGCATGCCCACGAGGTTGCCAGCAACGAGGCCCGACTAATCACTCAAGCAGCAATGCGCGCAGTTTAGATTGGGTGGCTTTATCGATTCCAAGGCCGTGTTCGATATACAGATCAATGGATCCATATTGATCTTCCATGGCCGCAAAAGCGTTTTCCAGACTATTCGGGGTGACGCCGATTACTTGCCGTAGCACATCGGCATTCACGTCAGTCGTCGAATTTGCCTGTATCTTTTTCACTGTTGTTTCGATGCGATCTTCCAGATACTGGTTGGTCAGCACGAAATCGTGCATGATTTCATCCCTGGGCACGCCCAGGGTCAGTAAAATGATGGCGCTGGCAAAACCAGTACGGTCTTTACCGGCAGTACAATGGAACAGATGCGGTAGTGCGCCCGGGTTGGCGAGGTCCGCGACCCATTGTCCCCAGGTCCTGCTGATTGCCGTATTGCTGATATAACGGGTTCGATCGGTTAGTGCGATCAGTTCGGTTTCGGACAATTGGCCCGAGTAAAATTTTCGACTTAGTTCAGCTACATTGATTGCCGGGTCGTTGATATCAAGGGTTTGATAGACAATGGCAGGTGATTGCCGGGGTAGCTGAGAGGGCGCCTGGGCCCTTTCAGTGTCGCTACGTAAATCGGTTACTGCAGCGAGTTGCAGCCTTTCGAGATAAGCCAGGTCGGAAGCATCCAGATCTGCCAGGCTGTCTGAGCGAAACAGCAGTCCCCATTTAAGGTGACGTCCGTTAACGGTGCTGTAACCGCCCAGATCCCGGGTATTTCGGGTGTTGTTTAAAGGTAGTAGACGTTTTTGATCTGAAGGGTTGCCTGTTTCTTTAGTGGCATCGCTCTGATGTTCTGAATTAGATAGCCCAGGCGCATCCTGCAGGGTATCTTCTGTTGCTGCTAAAGGTAGCAACAGCACCGTCAAGATCAGGGTTTGTTGCCATCTGGATTTCATAACCGGTGCCCCAATACTGTTCATTCAGTCACCCTTTTCTTTTTCGCCATAGGTTTGTGGTAGCTGCTTTCTGCGAGCAGGAAGTCTTTTGAATACAGGGTCAGGTTGTCAATCAGGCTAAGCATTTTCATCGACCGTATTTGCCCATGAGATCACGCACTCGATCATGAGGTAGCTGGTGTACCGTTGTATCGTTAATACCGGTCATGGTCTCGGCAGCGGTCAGGGCGTTCAGAATGGCCTCCTCTGTTGCCTCGACCGTGGCCTTGAACAAAGGTTCGATTTGCTGGTTTGGCAGCATTTGCAAATCAATCAGTGGAGACTCTGCTGCTACTGTATTAGCGGTGGAGAATGCGATGAAGATATCACCTGAGAGATTTCCTGCATAGGATCCGACCCGTGCCATGCCCATGGGTACCCGTCTGGCCAGGCGTTTGAGTTGATGCGGCAGTAACGGCGCATCGCTGGCAATGATGACAATGATTGAGCCTTTTTCCCCCAGGCCGATCGATGGCATCAGATCGGTTATTTGACTTCCCACCGGTACACCGTTGATGGTCAGGCTTTCGCGCTGGCCATAGTTGGCCTGGACCAGTACACCTAAGGTGTAGTCAGCACTGTCTATTGTTACCTGGCGGGAGGCGCTGCCTATACCCCCCTTGAATTGATGACAGATCATGCCAGTACCGCCGCCCACATTGCCTTGTGCAACCTTGCCCGCGCTGGCACCGTCCAGCGCTTTAAACACGTGCTCTGCTTTGACATGAAAACCATTGATGTCATTGAGAAAGCCATCGTAGGTTTCGCCGACCACGGGCAGGCAGAAGGGCATATCACTCGCCATCTCGCGTTGGTTCATCCACTGAATGACTGCTTCATGAACCGCACCTACGCTATGGGTATTGGTGATACAGATGGGTCCGGTCAGAATTCCGGATTCTTCAATCCAGTGCATGCCAGTGAGTTCCCCTGCGCCATTGAGCGAATAGCCAGCGGCGAATACGGATCTTAGATCCGGGCTGCTGGGTATGATTGCGGTCACACCGGTACGTACCGGACCTTGACCTTCTATGCGTTGTCCGTGGCCGCTGATGAGGGTGTGATGGCCGACGCTGACACCGGCAACATCAGTAATCGCGTTGTTGGCTCCCGGCTTTCCCGGCAGGTTCACGCCCAGGTTTCTGATTTGTTGAGTCATGGCTAATGCTCTGATGAAAGTGACAGGGTGCACCGATGATGCCCTGAAATGCGTGGTTAAAGTGTAACTAAGAATTCTTGCTGAATCATCTGTTGCGATGCTAAGTTGAATCAGGACATATCATGTACAGGCAGCTGGAGAGCGACTGATGAATATACCGGGTAATGACAGCGATCTGCGTGAAGCCTTGCTGGACGTAAATACACCGACCTTGTTGCTGGTGCTGGCAAGTTTAACGGGTGATGATAAATGGCTTGAACCCCGTTTTGCGCCTGCTCCAATCGAGGCACCCGAAGGAAGTCTGTTCCCGGACGATAGCGGGGGGTATAGCGATGAGTTGACTGCGGAAATTCACGAGGCAGCAGTGGCAGTAATCGGTGAGGTCAGGGACGGTCACCAGAAGATCGCTGCGACGCCGAGTCTCGAGCGGTTTCATCGCATGCTTAATTTTTCCACCGCGGAAACCGTCGATGCTGGCCAGGTAGCCATGTTGATGGAGGAAACAAGATTTGTCGATCGCGATGAGCAGTGGCGGGATGATCTGCTGGCTGCCACTAACGCGGGTAAGGCTCAGGGCTTTCACGCGGTAATAATCGGTGCGGGTATGTCCGGTCTTGGCATAGCCGCAAAACTAAAATCTGCAGGCCTGAGTTTCACTGTCCTGGAGAAGAATTCGGAGGTTGGTGGGACCTGGTACGAAAACCGCTATCCTGATTGTGGCGTGGATACGCCGAACCACTTTTACTCCTATTCCTTTCACCGTAATCCTGGCTGGTCGGGATATTTCTCCAAACGTGATGAATTATTTGCCTATTTTGATGACTGTGCTGATGAGTTTGATGTGCGCGACCAGATTCTTTTTGAATGCGAGGTAGAGCAGGCGAAGTTTGATGTTGCATCGAACAGCTGGTTGGTTAAATATCGTGACAACAAGGGAACGCGCTGCAATTTAGCTGCTAATGTGGTGATCAGTGCCGTGGGGCAGCTAAACCGTCCCGCCTTGCCTGATATAAAAGGCCTGGAGACTTTCAGCGGACCTATGTGGCATTCAGCGCGATGGCAGGATGACAGTCTGGAAGGCAAGAAAGTCGGCGTTATTGGCACGGGATGCAGCAGCGTTCAGTTGCTGCCCAAAACGGCTGAGCAGGCTCAGCATAGCCATGTTTTTCAGCGCACCCCACACTGGGTAGCACCGGCCAGAGATTATTACCGGCCAGTTGAGCAGGGCCTTCTCTGGGCTCTGGAACATATCCCTTATTATGCCGAATTCCATCGAGCAAGGATGATACTGATATTCGGTGATCGTTCCTGGCCGGTGGTGGTTGGTGACCCTGAGTGGCCAGATAAGGCGCTGTCCATGAACGAGGCTAATCATGGTATGCGCGAGGCCCTGATCGGTTTTATCAAGGAAGGCCTGGGAGATAAAAATCAATACCTGGAAGATTGCACTCCGGCCTTTCCGGTCTGGGGTAAACGCCTTATTGTTGATAATGGCTGGTATGAAACGCTGGCCCGAGAAGATGTGAGTTTAGTCACGGAGACGATCGAGTGCATCACGCCGGAAGGCGTAAAACTCTTAGATGGCCGGCATATTGATCTTGATGTTCTGATCCTGGCGACGGGTTTTCAATCTAATCGTTTATTGACGCCTATGGAGGTGCTGGGAGTAGAAGGTCGCAGTCTTGCTGATGTATGGGGTGATAGCGCTAATGCTTATAAAGGCACCAGTGTGCCAGGATTTCCTAACTTATTTTGCCTTTATGGTCCCAATACCAATATTGTTCATGGGGGCAGCATCATTTATCAGATTGAATGTCAGATTCACTACACCATGCAGTGTATTACCCAGATGCTGGAGCAGTCGCTGCAGGCTATCGATGTCAGGGCTGAGATCAATACTGCCTATAATAAGCGGGTCCAGTCGCTGAGCCGGAATCTGGCCTGGGGCCATGCCAATGTGACCAGCTGGTACAAGAACAGTGCCGGTGAGGTAGTGAACAATTCACCTTTCAGCCTACAGGAATTCTGGGCGACGACCCATGATGTTGACTTGAATGACTACCGGTTGCTAAGGCAGGGTAGCAATGGTTGATTAGCCCGCTGAGCCGTTGTCGGGCCAGGCAGAGACATTAGTTTAGGTATTGAAAGCACGGCTGATCTGCTTGAGTCAGCATTGATTGTGTAATGCTGGTAATCGAATCAGCTCTTGGCTGGTTGCCAGAAGCTGTATACCAGCGCAGGTAATACGGAACAGATTGCTGCCAAGAGCAGAACACTGTTGAAGCTGCCACCCGCAGCGAGCTGGCCTGCAAGCCCTGGACCGACCATTGAACTGAGCGCAAACACAGCAGGTACCAGCACCACTGCGCGCCCTGAAGCATCACTACGGGCGATGGCTGCAACCTGGAATACACAACCGCAGGTAAACGCAAATTCCCAGATCCATGCGCCCAGCGCGAAGGGTAAGAAACTGCCTGCGCCGAGCAGGAAAAGCAGCCCTGCCAGAACACCGAGCAGTACGATCCAGTAGGGCCATCTAACACCAGCACGATCACCTATCCAGGCTACAAAAAAGGCAGCGACCCCTCCCAGCAGTTTAAGTACGGCAAAAACAATCCCGATTTCAGCACCGGCTAGCTTGAGATCGGCACCGATGCGTTCCAGGAAGGCCCACAAGGCAATGTTACCCACCAGAAATACAAAGAAAATACTCATGCAAACCCAGGAACTGCGGGGCAGTGGGATTCGGGAATGGTTTGTTATTGTCTGGTTTTCTTCCGTTATCGCAAGCAAAGGACCCTGAGGGACCCAGAATGCGGATAAGCCTAATACCCCGACGACGACAGCCAGAGCCAGGGCAGCACCAGGGTACTGCCACTGAGCGATAATAAGCGGTGGCAGGGCAAATAGTACCGCCGCGGTAACTGAAAGCTCAATTCCCTGGCGCGTTCCAAATGCGCGTACCTTGTCCGGTAAATCGGCAAGAATCCGCATGCCCAGGCAGGTCATGGTCGACGCAAAAAAACCAATGAAGGCCCACACCAGGTAGAGCGCCTCGATGCTTTTAAGCTGTGAACTGACCGCAAATGCGGTGGCTGTGCCGATGGTGCTGGCAATGGTTAAGGTTCTCCAGTTCAGGCGATTGATCCAAAATGGTGCGCCCAGGGTTCCGAGCAGGTAGCCGGCAAAACAGATGGATCCAAGCAGGCCGACCGACTCGCTGCTCAGGCTGAAGGAATCGGCGAGACTGCCCAGCATGACGGGAAGAGAATTAAACGGTAGCCCACCGATGGTCGAGGCGATACTGGCAGCCAGGATAAAAATGAAAAGATTTTTGGGATTGACCGGCAAATTCATGTTGTGTGCTCCAGTAGGGCTTTGGCTAATGCTTTATGGGGTGGAGGGCAGTATGGAATTGCGCTTACCCAGAGCTTTGTGGCTAAGATTGTAGATGATATCAGGCTACCGCTGCCACTATTTGCTCCAGGAAATGGCCCTTAAGGCCAGTTAGAATTATGGGTTACCACTGGTAAATAAGTGATAAACACTTGTAAATGATGCCGCTTTGTCCAATTCTAGTTAACGAATACTTTATCACCGGTTATTTTATGAGGTTGTCGCTGTTTGTTGTTCTCTGGCTGCTCAGTAGCGTTGCCGCGCCTGAATCAGTGGTACTGCCAATGCAGGATCGGTCTGCCCTTATCGATGAGATTCTGGCTGACCGGCTGGAAAACCTGCTGCCGCAACTGATGCGCCGAGAAGGGATTGATATGTGGGTTTTAATCTCGCGCGAGTACAATGAAGATCCCGTATTAAAGACCTTTTTGCCGTCAACCTGGTTGTCAGCTCGGCGCAGGACAATTCTGGTGATATTTGACCCTGGCGAAGGAAAGCCTCTTGAGCGCCTGGCCGTGGCGCGTTACCAGGTTGGCGAGTTATTCAGGAAAGCCTGGGATAAAGAGACTCAAGGGAGACAGTGGCAGCGTCTGGCAGCATTGATTAACGAGAAAAATCCGCAACGGATAGCCATAAACAGATCGACTCATTTTGCTTTGGCAGATGGAATCACGGCTACTGCTCATCAGGAATTCCTTGAAGAGCTGAATGCTGAAATGAGGAAGAGAGTTGTCTCTGCTGAACCTCTGGCGCTGGCATGGCTTGAAACCCGGACGCGCAAGGAAATGGATGTGTATCCTGGTTTGGTCAGGCTGGGCCATGACATTATCAGCGAGGCTTTTTCGAACAAGGTTGTTGTTGCTCGGAAAACCAGCACAGAAGATGTCGTGTGGTGGCTGCGCGAAAAAACGCGTGCCCTGAAATTACAGAACTGGTTTCACCCTTCGGTTTCCATTCAGAGGGCCAGTCAGGAGCAGTTCGAACACCTTAAGACTTTCAGTGAACAGGCTGAAACAAGCATTATCCAGCCAGGAGATCTGCTCCATGTTGATTTTGGCTTGACCTATTTGCGCTTGCAGACAGATCAGCAGCAACATGCTTATGTTCTCAGAGCCGATGAAAAAGACGCGCCTGAATATCTCAAAGCCGCCCTGGTCAAAGCCAACCAGTTGCAGGATATTTTCACCTTAAATTTTAAACTCGGCAGAACCGGCAACGAAGTTTTGAGGTTATCCCGGGAGCAGGCCATAGCCAGAGGCATTAAACCTTCCATCTATACCCATCCCATTGGCTATCATGGCCATGGCGCCGGTACTACGCTGGGGATGTGGGATTCGCAGGATGGCGTGCCGGTTCATGGAGATTACCCTTTGCATCTCAATACCGCGTATTCAATAGAACTCAATGCAGCGAGCTTCCTGCCTCAGTGGAATAAGGAAATTCGCATCATGCTGGAGGAGCAGGCGATCTTCTCTGCCAGGGGTGTGGGGTATATGGATGGCAGGCAGACCCGGTTGCATTTGATAGAGAGTGATTAAAACTGCAAAGATATTAAGCCTAGATAATAAGCCTAGATAATAAGCCTAGATATTGAGCATAGATAAGGAGCGTGGAATGGGGATAAGCAATAATACGAGCAACAAGCAGGGGAAGTTTGCCGGTTTGATCCTATTAAGCCTGGCTGTGCTGGCCTGTGATGTGGCCGAACAGCAACCGATCGAGACCGAGGTGTTAGACCCGGCTATCACTGTAGAGGCGATCTCCTCGGGGGCAAACTTGGCTGGGGCTAATGGTATGGCGCTGGGCCCTGATGGGAATTTGTACGTCGCCTCTGTCTTAGGATCGAGCATTACCGTCATGGACCCCGAGACAGGTGAGATCGTAAAAGAATATGGTGAAGCCCAGGGCGTTATAGGGCCCGATGATATTGCCTTTGCCACGGATGGCAGTTGGTATTGGACTTCGATTATGACCGGTGAGGTCGCGGGTTTCACCCAGCAGGGCGATAAAGTCATTGCTGCACAATTGGCGCCGGGTGTTAACCCGATTACCTTTTCCGATGATGATCGGTTATTCGTAGCACAGTGTTTCTTTGGTACTAATCTCTATGAGGTAGATCCCAGGGGGATCGACCCTGCGCGCCTGATCAGCGACACACTGGGGCCGGGTTGCGGTCTCAATGGTATGGACTGGGGGCCGGACGGTCGACTGTATGGTCCTCGCTGGTTTCATGAACAGGTGGTCAGTTTTGATGTTAACGATAATAGCATGCGAGTTGAAGCCACCGGTTTTGCAACGCCGGCAGCGGTTAAGTTCGATGCCCAGGGGCGGTTGCATGTGCTCGATACTGGCACCGGCGCACTTTATCGTGTAGAGGATGGCAGCAATATTGAGGTCGCTCGTCTGTCTCCTGGCCTGGATAATTTTGTAATCGATGAATCGGGTCGATTTTTTGTTTCAAGCTTTACCGATGGGTTTGTGAAACGTATTAATACCGATGGCTCGGTGACCGAACTGCAACCAGGTGGAATGGCTCATGCGGGCGGGATTACCTACCATCAGGGTATTCTGGTAGCAGCAGACCTGCACTCCATAAGGGGTTATCAAGTCGACGGGCAAGAAGCTTTCACCCAGCGAAATGTGCTGGGCACTGGGGTTATGGGGGGCGCTCTGAATATAGCCAGTGATGGTGATGCTTATCTGCTGGTTTCCTGGGTTGATGGTGATGTCCGAGTTTGGGACCAGCGCAATCAACAGCGGCTATGGCAGAAATCAGGACTGGCCGCACCCGTTGCGGCGGTGCGCTTTAAGAATCTTGTAGTTGTGTCTGAACATGGTGCGAACCGGGTAGTCGGATTTGCAGAAGATAGTATTGAAGAGGTGGTATTTGCAACTGGCCTGCCTGCGCCGACGGGTCTGGTGGTTTACGATGGCGAGCTTTATGTCAGCGATCGCAGCTTGGGGCAGATTTTGAAATTAACCTCCCAGGGTGACATCCTGCAAGCGCCAGAGGTGGTAGCAGATGGCCTGACCACACCAGAGGGCTTCGTTATACGCGAAGGGGTCATAGTGGTAGTCGAGGCAGATAATGGCCACGTAACCCTTATTCGAGCCAACGGCGAGCGCCAGATTCTGGCCACCGTACCGAAAGGCTCCCAGGCCGCGAGTGACCTGCAGCCGCCGTCGCAGGTATTTAACGGTATTGCCATGGATGATAAGGATAATTTGTATGTGCCCGGTGAAAGTGATCGGGTTCTGTACAGGATTACCGGCGCATTTGATTAAGCGCGTTTGGTTAAGTGATTGACTTAGAAAAAGGTATTATCACTTTCGGGTCTGTCGACTAGTCTGATTATACGCTAGCAGTCCCAGGCAGCGGCATTGTGGCTGAAAGGTGGTCTATGCCAGGCTATGAATGCCGTGCAGGGAAGTTATCAGAAAGATTATTATCAGCAAGGCTCTATCCAATGGATTTTTATTACCGGCTAATCATGACGCTGTTGCTAGTCAGCAGTGTGGCTGTTTTTGGCGCAGATGAAGGCAAACGAACCAGCCAGCCATCTGATGATTCAGACAGGGTCGTACTAGAGCGATTGCAGAATCAGAGTCAGGACAACCCCGGCCGTATTCTTTTCTTCAATGAAGAGGAGCGGCGGGTTGCTTTTGCAAACATCAGCAAGCTCTATCCGACTCGACAGATTCCACATGGCAGTAGGCCATACTCCCTCACCGAAAAGCCGAAGGATTGGGCTGAATTGACTTATGAGGTTGATGGGAAATCCTATGGTCTGGCTGACTTTTATGGGTTTCCGGGCAATAGGGGCCTAATTGTTATCCAGGACGATGCTATCTTACTGGAGCGATATGCGAAGGGGCATGGCCCGGATACTCGCTGGATGTCGTTTTCGGTGACTAAATCTGTTACCTCGATGTTAATTGGGGCAGCGATTAAAGATGGCTATATCGAAAGCGTGGACGAGCCGGTAGTCCATTACCTGCCGCGACTGAGGCAGTCACCCTATGCAGGGGCTTCAATCCAGAATGTCTTGCAGATGGCTTCCGGGGTTTCCTGGAATGAAGATTATGCTGATCCTGAGTCTGATGTGGCAAGAGCCGGTGGAGCCAATGGGCTTTTCCTGGTGAAGTATCTTGGCAATTTACCCAAAGTAGCTGAGCCAGGGCACGTTTTCAATTACAACACCGGTGAAACCAACCTCGCCGGTGAACTTCTCAGGGCCGCTATTGGTAACAATGCGTCTACTTATCTTGCCCTTAAGGTCTGGCAGCCCTTTGGCATGGCAGATGATGCTGACTGGCTACTGGGCCAGGTTGGTGGTGGGGAAACCGGTGGCTGCTGTATTAGTGCGACATTGCGTGATTATGCCCGGTTAGGCATTTTCGCCCTGGCTGGTGGCAGGCTTGAGGATGGTACGGAGGTATTACCAGCAGGGTGGATGGCAGAATCCACCCGGCCATCCAGAGGTTATGCCGGTTACGGTTATCTCTGGTGGCTTGCGGATGATAATAGTTTTGCAGCACTGGGTATTTTCGAGCAACAGATTTTTGTTGATAGGCAGTCCCGGCTCGTTATTGCCGCTCACAGCAATGCGCCCACTGCCGTGGCCAGCGTCTATGGCAAGCACCTGGAAGCACTGACCCTGGCTATCAGGGAAACGCTGCAGTAACAGTTTCGAAAGGGGCTAGTGATACACTACGGAACTGCACAATTGTTCAGGACCAGCGATCAAAGCGCATGATATCCGTTGTCGGCTTTCTGGTGACCGGGCCAAATTTGCCCAGTGGGTATCCCACCGGTATGAGGCAGAAAGCCCCCATTGAGTCGGGTAGGTTCAGGGTTTTAGCAACGGCGGCACGATTGCCTAGCGCCAGTGTGGTCGGCGCTGCGCCCAGGCCGAGTGACCGTGCGGCCAGTAACAGGTTCTGAATGCCGGGCCAGATTGAGCCGCCACCGCGGGCTATCATGTTATCGTCCACTTTTACGCCAAAATCCATGCAGGCAATGATCAAGGCCGGTAATTCATGCATGTGCTCCATCTGCCAGATTACGGCATGCATCATGCGTCGTCGCTTGTCTTCGTCTTGATGGGGTAAAGACCCGGGATTGTCTTTCATGGGTCCGATGTAAGCTTCAACACCCTGGCGATTCAGCGTAGCGAGCTGCTGTTTGACCTCAGGGTCGCGAACGATGAGCCATCTTCCCCCCTGCATGTTAGAGCCTGAAGGTGCTTGATTCGCTGCATCGATAAGTTTTACCAGCAGTTCTTCAGGTACGGGTCTGCTATCGAGTTTGCGCATGGCGCGACAATGATACATAACGTCGAATAAATCCATGTCAGCCATTAATGGTTCCTTATAGTGATAAACTTTGGGTCATGGTCTCATAGAGTGGCGCGCTTTTCATCGTCTATTATTGAATAGTCTATTATTGAATAATTGCCGATGCCTATCGGCTCCTTGGCCAGCCTGATAAGGCAAAGCCAGTCTTTGTCAGAATAGGGTCAAAGGCAGGGTTGCGGAGAAGTAAGCTTGCTAGAGGACCCTGCGGAAAATGGCACTGGCATGGCTAACAGGCCTGTTATAAACCAATAGAGCAATAGAGGAGAAGATATGTTGTATCCGGAAAACCAGCCCCTGGCAGACTGGCTGGCCCAGGAATCAGCAGAAACGGTGCTTGAACCCGAGCTTGCTATCATCGATCCTCACCACCATCTATGGGATATTCGAAGCTTTGATGAAGAACCTCACGCCAGTTTTCAGGAAAAAGTGTACCTGTGTGAGGAAATAACCAAAGACATCCAGGCCAGTGGTCATAATATTAAACAGACTGTTTTCGCCCAGTGTGGTGCCTTTTATCGACTCGATGGCCCGGATGCGATGAAGTGTGTAGGAGAAACGGAATTCGTGCAGGGCATTGTGGCCATGAGTCGGTCCGGAATCTATGGTTCAGCCCAGCTCTGTGCAGGGATATTTGGCACAGCGGATTTACGCGTTGGTAAAGCCGTACAATCAGTCCTCGAGGCTCACCTTAGAGCGTCAGCTAATTTCCGCGGTATTCGAAGTGCCTTTCCACGGGATTTGAACCCACTCTTTATGGAAGGTTATGAGATTCTGGAGAAACTGAAGCTCAGTTTTGATAACTATTCACCGGACCACAGGCGATTGCCTGTGCTCGCTGAACTTGCCAAGGCCTTTCCTACGGTCCCTGTGATTGTAAACCACCTGGGTGGCAAGATAGATCACCAGGCAGGTTCAGCTGCTTTCGCTGACTGGCGGCAGAACATCGACGCGGTTGCTGGTTGTGCAAATGCCTATATGAAGGTAGGTGGTGCCCAGCAAAGGGTCGGGCCCTGGGAACCGGTATTTCATAATAAGCAGCGTCGAGAGCCGATTAATTCAGAGGAACTCTGTGATCTGCTGTTTCCTTACTATCGTTATGTGATTGAAGCTTTTGGGCCAGACCGATGCATGTTCGAAAGTAATTTTCCGGTAGACAAGGAATGCGTTTCTTATCGCACGCTATGGAATATGTTTAAGCTTATTGCTGCTCGTCTGGGGCTGAGTGATGCCGAAAAATCAGCGTTGTTCAGTGGTACCGCTGGTAGAGTTTACCGACTGGACTAATCAGGGTTCATGATTTAGTTGCTTCTCACTTCTGGGCCTGTGCCCCCGGCTTTGCCTGGTTTATTAGAGTTCTACCGGTTCCTGCCATACCCTTGGCTGAAGCAGGCGCTGCTAGATGAAATAGCTTAAGCAAATGGATCAGTACCGGTATGCATGAACGGCATGATTCTTTTAGGTTCTGGATTCTGGCTATCCTCGTACGGGTATAAAGCTTTACCGATGATCTTTTCCAGCTCCGGATACTTCTGCAATAGTTGCGGTGAAGTACCGACTTCATAATTGTGCTGGGGCCGCATATAACTGCGCATATAATTCTGAACCAGGGTGATCCTGAACCCGGGTTTGCTGCGCGCTTCTGATGCGTGCCAGGTGGCGCCATTCCACAGGGCCAGAGAGCCTGCTTTGGCAATTAGTGGAACGTAGCTAAAGGGTGTATTGCTGGTATCTGCTTCGTGGGGTAAGGTCGCTCGGCCATAGCGATGACTACCCGGTACAAACACGGTGGGCCCATCTGCTGCATCGGCGTAGTCGGTACATAGCCATGATGCATTGCACATGTGGGCGATCTGGCCAGCACCAGGGGGAATACCATGGGAGTCACTGTGCAAACCAATCCCAGGTGCACCCTGGCCTTTGATAATCCAGGTTTGCCCTGAAAATACTGCGCTCTGGCCGAGCAGCCAGCGAATCAAAGCCATTTGTACCGGATTGATGGCCGCTTCAACGAACACTTCGTCTTCCTCCAACAGGTCCCAGCTGTTTTTAAAGGTTTTGTTGGCTGGTGCGGTAGAGGTCTGATAGTCGCCCATACGGATGTTGTTGCGCTGCTCACAGGTTCGCACGATGGCGGTGCGCAGGCGATTGATGAAGTCTTCATCAACCCCCAGGGTTTCCGGTGGCACCACCGTCAAGCCGTAGGCTTCCAATTCAACGATATGCTTATAAAGGTTGTAGTTGTCGATTTCATTCATCACAGGGTCGATATTTACTGCCTTCTGGTAATCGGCGATGTCCATGGCGTTTTCTCCTAATTAAGAGGCGGGTCTATCCCTGTCCGTCCTCTCTAAGTCGAATTATTTTCGGTTTGGTTATAAAACATATCGGCTAAGCTCCCATAGATCAATGCCGTCAGCCCAGGCACGGTTGGTTTCTGTTGGATCCCGGCACTGGTTGACAGGGCCGAGCGGCTTTACACCGAAGCTTTAATAATCCAGTTTATAGATACGTTTTACATTGCCACCCAGGACCTTGTCTCTTACCTCGGGAGTTAATTTCGCGGCGTAGGCCGTAAGGTCGTCAACCCAGGTATGGGGGTGATCAGGGTGCGGATAGTCGGTGGCCCACATGAAGCAGTCTGCGCCGACATGGTCGATTATATGGGGCGCCGCAGTCTCGTCAGGGTCACCAGAGATAAAGCATTGGCGCCGAAATAGCGCTGTTGCAGATGTTCTCGGGATGTTCATCGATGCTGAGAATGCATCCATTCGGTCCAGCATCGCGCCGATCCAGCCTGAGCCAGCTTCGAGTACACCCAGGCGAAGCTCGGGGAATCGTTCCAGCGTGCCCAGTGAGAAGAAGGATATCAACGCTTGCTGGACAATCGCCCTTAGCCAGATCGCTTCTCCCCAGGCCCGGCCCTGGCGTGGCCAGTCAAAAATGCCGGCAGCAGCGCTGTGGGGTGTAAAAGTAGGATGTATTGCCAGTGGTACATTCAGCTCAACACATTTTTGGAATAGGACATCGTGTGTTTCATCACCATGAATGACTTTATGGTGGTTAAATGGATTTACCCAGGCGCCTTTGCAGCCATCCTTTACGGCGCGCTCCAATTCCATCGCCGATCCGTTGACATCGAGCAGGGTTAGTTGAGCGATCGGCACCAGTTTGCCTCTGGAGTCTCGACAGAAGTCAGCGATCCAGCGATTGTAAGCTCTGCAATAGGCCAGACTGAGATCAGGGTCTTTTAATTCCACTTCCCATAATAGTCCAATAGTGGGGTAAAGCAGGGTACATTCGAGATTTTCCTGAGTCATCAGCTCGAGGCGTTCTTCTGGGTTACAGGATCCGAAAGGCATGTTGTCTGAATACCGGCGGTCAGGACTGGGGCGCATATCCTCTTCTCCCATGGCACCCAGTAATCCCAGGGAACCTCTTCTTGACCTTAGCGAGGGTTGCCGGTCAATTTCCAGGTATTCATAGCCATCACCATCAACAGCAATACGTAGAGCACGAGCCTTGTACTGTTTTTCCAGATAGTTTTCCCAAAGATCGGCTGGTTCGAGAATATGACCATCCGCATCTATGGTGCCCGTATGGGGGAATTTCTTGATCGTATAAGCCATGGTAGCGTCTCCAACGTCAATGTCTGGTGATACCTTGCCTGTGTCTATGGCTGATGGCAAATGTCTGGTTTGGCCAGATCTGCGGGTGGTCCGAAGAAACTGTGAAAGTTGGCCAAGCCGACGGTTGCCGGCTGAGGGGTTGATGATCACTGCATAGTCCGGTTGCTATGTTCGGCAGCTAAGCGGGCAACAAAGGCGTATCCGATAGCCATCCTGTCTTATTCATGATCTCTATAATGGTAGTGTAAAGACCCCTAGGTCACTATTCTTTAAAACATTAGTCAGGTGGGTAATCAACTGCTTGTACTTCTATGAATCTAACAGGGTGATTCACCCGTCGAAGAGATAACCATCCAATAGTAGGCGCGTTGAACAAGAAATTTATCCCTTTATCCCTTGCCAGTGGCAGGTATTTCCCCGTGACTGACCTGGTTTTTGCCCTGGCCCTGAATCTTTGCCTGTATGGGTTTTCCCATGGAGAGTCGACTGCTGCTGTATTGACGCTGCATAAAGCGGTTGATGCAGAGGTATCAATTGATGGTAGCTTGGATGAAGCGATCTGGCAGAACCGGCTCACGTCTACTGATATGACCGTGCTTAAACCCGATACCCTGGCTGTGCCCCGATTCCAGACTTCCACCCGACTTTTCTATACGGATAAGGGTCTGTATGTGGGGATTGAGTCAAAGCAACCTGTAGAAACCCTTCTGCCTAGACTCAGTTCCAGAGATAAGGATATCAGTCGAGATGGCACCGCTATCTACCTGGATACTTCTGGAGAAGGGCTTTATGGATTTTTCTTCGGGGTCAACCTGGGAGGGTCGCTGGTTGATGGCACTATTCTCCCCGAGCGGCAGATCAGTCGACTGTGGGATGGCCCCTGGTTGGGAGAGACATTACAAACCGCTGATGGTTATAGCACTGAAATGTATCTTCCCTGGTCGATCATGCAGATGCCGGATAGAGAGGGTGAGCGAACCATGGGCTTTTATGTATCAAGGCATGTTGCGCATCTGGATGAAGAATGGGGCTACCCGCCACTGCCTGATACCAAACCCCGCTTCCTGTCTGATTTGCAGATTTTCAGGTTGGAAGATATTAATACCCAGCAACAATTGGCAGTCTTCCCTTTTACGGCAGTCAGACTGAATAATCTTAATGATGAAACTGATTTTCGGGTGGGCACGGATCTATTCTGGAGGCCTTCGTCCAACCTGCAGGTAACAGCAAGCCTTAACCCGGATTTTGGAACGGTTGAGTCAGATGATGTGGTGGTTAACCTGACCGCTCAGGAAACCTACTTCCCGGAGAAAAGGCTGTTCTTTCTTGAAGGTAACGAGATTTTTGTTACCTCACCGCGCGCTGTAACACAGGGCTCCAGAGCGACCACGGGAGCACGGCCTGTTTCTTCTAGCTTCTTTCTTGAACCCACTACCCTGATGAATACCCGCAGGATAGGCGGACCTGCAAGACGGCCTGTGCTGGCGGAAGGTGTATCCGTGGCGGATGTGGACCTGGGCAGCCCCAGTGAGTTAAAAGGCGCCGTAAAAGTGACCGGGCAATACCAGCAGTTGCGCTATGGTGTTCTAGCTGCTTTTGAAAATGATAGCGAATTTGCTGGAAGCCAGGCTCTGGACGATGGCTCAGTGGCGACCGTAAACGTCCAGCAAAGTGGACGAGACTTTGGCGTGGTAAGGCTGCTTTATGAAAACACACAGACGGGCCGAAAGTCTATCGGCATGATTTCGACGCTGGTCGCCCATGAGGATTCAGAGGCCAGCACGCATGGCATCGATGCGCATTATCTGAATGCCAAGGGTAACCTGTTCTGGGACGCGCAGTTAATGCACAGTGACGTCGATGGAACAAAAGGCTACGGCGCTTATGTTGACCTTAATTACATTCCCAAGCGAGGCCAGTTTCATAAATTAACGCTGGATTACTATGATGATGCCCTCGATGTCAGTGACCTTGGTTTTATCTGGCGCAACGATGTAATAACAGCGCGCTACCTGTTAAACCATTCTACCTCTGACCATAAGACGTTGCGCCAGTTGGATAATTCTCTTTCTCTGTCCTATGTTACCAATAATAAGCATCAGTCGATCAGGTCCTCAATCTGGTATCGAAACTCTCGTACATTTCATAACAAGAGCAAGCTGAATCTCATAGCCATGCTTAGGCCACCGCAATGGGATGATATCAATAGTCGAGGCCATGGTGCTTATCGCTATGAAAAAGGCCTGATCAGTGAGATAGCCTATGGTACCGATACCAGCAAGGTGTTGAGTACCAGTATGGGTATGATGATCATGACTGAAGTGTTTGGCGATCTTTCTTATGTTGCCAAGGTAGGGATGACTTATAAACCAAACGATCGCTTGTCGGTGGATGTTGATTTCAGCTACAAATGGACAACTGACTGGTTGATTCATTTGAATGGCCAGACCTTTGCGACCTATGCGGGTGAGCAGTGGCAGCCCAAAATCGATATGGATATTTTTCTATCAGCCAAGCAGCAGATCCGGTTTTCGTTACAGTGGGTCGGCATCAAAGCCAGAGCCCAGGACTTGTACCAGGTTCCGCTTACCGATGGACACTTGATCCCATTGACTCATGGACTGTCCACCGATGCTTATGATTTGACCATAAGCCGACTGACTGCACAGCTGCGTTATCGATGGGAACTGGCACCCCTGTCAGATTTATTTGTCGTCTATACGCGAGGCAGTAACATTCCTAACCGGGGTAGAGATAACTTTTCGAACCTGTTTCAGGATGCCTTGGCTGAACCCATTATAGATAGTTTTGTTATCAAGCTGAGATATCGATTTGGTAATTGATTCATAATCCCTCATGAGTGTGTCTATTAAGTTAGGGTTGCATTCATCACGGTGGATACAGGAGCTGGCTGGAACCCAGGTTCCAGAGATTCAAGCAAGGGCGCATGCTCTATTTGCAAACCGTGCTGAGAAAACAACGTGGCCAGAATCAGCGGCAGGTAAATTCTCGTGACGCCCATGCCAAGGCACATATGTTTGCCGCCTCCAAATGCATTGGGTTTTTCCGGGTTAGCAGCAATCCAGCGCGCTGGGTCGAATTCGAGTGGGTCAGGGTAGCGCTGCTGGTCAAAATGAGATAATGCATGCAGATGCATAATGAGCGTTCCAGCGGGAATGCTGACACCCATGAACTCGATTTCTTTTGTGGTCCGTTTGGGGACGATGGGCGCCGGGGCAAAACAGCGTTCGGTTTCAGCGATAATTGCTCGCAGAACGGGGAAATTCTTCATACCGGTCAATAAGGCAGGGTCAAATCCACGAACTTCCCGGCGTAGCCTGGGAAGCCATTGGGTGTCATTAATAGACCACAGTAGCGGGCATAGTATTCTCGCGATGTTGCCGACGCCCGCAACAGTCAGTAGATAGACAGCCTCTGTTAATTCGGAATCGGTAAGGGGGACCGTACCAGCAGCAACACGCTTGCGCTGCAGTAACAGATCCAGAGAGTCGTCAATTCGGGGTCCTGATTTTCGCTTCAGTGCCGTAGTATGGAAAAAGTCGAATGCGTTGGTGCGAAGTTCCTGGTGTTTGATTCGTTTGAACCATTTATCCTGATCGCTAAGAGATAACTGCTGACCGTTAATGAATTCTTCTTCATAGCGATTCAGCGTCAACAGAAGGTCCTGGCGTATAGTCACTTTCACCTGAGTTTGGCTGAGTGAGCGAATGCACAACTGGCTGAGGGTTTCATAAAAATTGCTGGTAACGCCCACTTTTTCCGCAAAGGCCTGCTTCATACATGCACCGGCGGTGGCAATATCTCGACTCAGGGCTGCAGCGCCGAAGGCGGGCAGTAATAATTTCCTGAGGCGGCGGTGAGGTTCAGCATCCAGGGCGGAAACATGATCTTCACCCATTTGCCGCCGGAAGAAAGTGCCTGTATCAGTATCTCGATAACTCCAGTTGTCAGGTGTTTTCCAGGCCAGTTTGTTTGCTGCAGCGGTTGCAATCACAATACAGTCATTGCCTGCTAGTTCGGTCCTGAAGATGGGTCCAATGCGGCTGACAGCAGCCAGCCATGAGGCTGCGGTATAGCCATAAATATTCAGTTCGGACAGTACCGGACTATCATTCTGATCGAGGCTTTTAAGGTCAAGGACTGGTGCGGGCTGTCCGTTCATACTTTAACCTTTCTCTAGCATGGTTTGCCTGGCTTATTCAAAGGGTTCACGCTCCGGGCGTATTTCCCTTGGGGTGTAAAGTCTGGCTGCGCCGGTGTTGAATTGACCGACCCAGTAATTCACTCACCACCAAGGTTACCATCACAATGATCAGCACAGCAAAACAGAACAGCAGTGCATCATCAGTACCCTCTCCCAGTTCCACCGCTTTACTGCTGCAGTAGGGTGCCAGTGCGCCGCCCAAGGCCGACATCACTAACATATAAGCGATGTTTCGATGGGTAGGCGTTGCAACGAAGGTTAATGCATAGGCCATGTAGGCGTTGAATGTCGCCGATACTGAAATACCGTACATAAGGGCCAGCATGAGTACAGTTTCGATATTCTCACTGGATAGGAGTAGCCAGATGGATGCGGTGGAAATAACGACGAAGCTATATAGCAGGTATTTCACTGGTATTCGGGAAGCCAGCCAGGTACCAATGAGAGAACCTACCAGGGCTGCGGAAAATATATTAGACATAAAGTTCCCGGAAACACTGCTATCGACGGAAAAACGTTGTTCTATAAAAAGAGGAGCCCAGATGAAGACTGAAATCTTAGCCAGCATAAATAACAGCAGACTGAATCCGGTGAGGATAATCCCTGAATTCCATTGGGTTTGTGGATCGACGCTGGAAGATGCTGTTATCTCCGTTCGGCCATCACTTTGGTTAAAATCGGATATGAAAATGAGCCCCAATACAAAAAGGGTGATTGCAGCTACCACCATATAGGTGCTGCTGAACTGGAATGAACGGGCAATAAACCAGCTGGCGATCAGGGAGAAGATAACACCGCCGCCATTAAAGAAAGCATCCTGCCCTACCAGGATTGTCTGCCTGGCTTTGTCCTGCCATAGCTGGGTGATTAAAGTACTTGAACCGCAGGAAGCGATACTGATGGACAGGCCAAAGATCACCAGCCAGAGCGCCAGCAAATTAAAATCTCTTATGTAGTGCATGAGCAGTGTAGAGATGATGCAACCGACATAAGCCGTTATCAACACCTGTTTTATAGTAAATCGATCGAACACAATAAAGGACAGCAGGTAGCCAACGAAAACGGCACCGGTAAACCAGGTGAACTGGGTCGCCATCACAGTTACCTCAACGCCAAAGTAAGTTGCAGCGCTGGGTATGATCAGACCCAGGGTTGTCACCATGCCGGAGATCAGAAAGGTGGCTAGAAGACAGATTACGAGAAGTTTGTACTTATTGATGCTGATGCTGAAACCCCCCCAAGGCCACTGGATCGAATTGATAAGGTCCAATCAGGCGCCTAGAACTTTTAGGCAGGTTAAAATTCTGTGTGGTGTTCATGCCGAGTTATAGACAGCAGTTTACTGTGCTAGAACGACTTATGCCTAATTAACCCGCTGCTCAGTTCGAGGTCATAGACCTTTTGCGAGTATTTCCCGCCGAGGCGGATGAAAAAACTGCACGGTAGGATTAAAAAGGCGGTCGTTTTCCAGTCGAGGCTGTGGAATACTGCCTTTTTTGAATCCGCGGAAAAACAAATGAAAAAGAAAGTTGTGGTACAGCTACCCCGCCAGGCCAGTGTTGATCTCGCGGTTCGTTACGCTCTGGAACTGGAAGCCCTGGATGCTGTAGCAGAGATTGTCGAAGTTGATGCCAGTACCGAGGAAGCATTTATTGCAGGTGCCCGGGATGCTGATGCTTTACTGACTTCATGGGGCATTACCATTTCACGCAATATCATCGAATCCCTTGAGAAATGTGTCGTGATTGGAGTCGGCAGTGTCGGTGTGGATATGGTGGATGTCGATGCAGCCACCGAAAATGGGATCGTCGTGACTAATACGCCAGATATCTTTATTGAAGAGGTGGCTGATCATGCCATGAGTCTGTTACTGGCCTGTTACCGACAGTTAAAAGTACAGGATAGAATTGCCCGAGAAGGCAGGTGGTATGAGGGTCGTCCGCTATTAAACGACACGCCACGCCTGATCGGACAGACTTTAGGGGTCCTCGCCTATGGTAATGTCGCCGAAGCCACCGTGCGCCGGGCGAAGGCGTTTGGTTTGAATATCATTGCCCATGATCCCTATATCACGGAGATTAAGATGACGCGAGACGGGGTCGAGCCGGTTTCTTTTAATGAACTACTGGAACGCTCTGACTATCTTTCTCTACATTGCCTGTTAAATGATGAAACCCGGCATATCATGAATAGTCAGGCATTCTCTAGGATGAAATCCACTGCTCACCTGATTAATACCTGTCGGGGCGGGGTGGTTGATGAACAGGCGCTGATCCTGGCCTTGCAGCAGGGTGAGCTGGCCGGAGCAGGGCTGGATGTGCTGGAGCACGAGCCGCCAGCAATCGATAATCCGCTGTTTGCCATGGATAATGTGATTATTACGCCACATTCGGCCTCCGCAACAGCGCGAATGCGACCAGAAACCCGTCGCCGCGCTGCTAAGGAAATTGCCCTGGCCCTGCGTGGTAAATGGCCAATGAGCCCGGTTAATCCAACGGTGATGCCAAAGGTCGCGCTCGAGAGGTGGCAACCTTTTCCTATGGAGCGCGGCCCGAATCGTTGATTCTTTTTTGCACCTGGTCGGCGACCGCACTTATCGGTCCCTGCTGGAGGGTGAATCAATTACCGGTTTTCCTGTTGTAACTGATCTGGCTCGGCATTTGGCTCTGTTTTAGAGGGTGTAGCTGTATTTGAAAAATTCGTTATCGCGCTGATAGCCAAGTTTTTCGTAGAGTGCCTGCGCCGGGAAATTATCTATGGCTGTTTCCAGGTCTAGTCGCAGCGCGCCCTCATCTCTTGCCAGAGCATGAGCAGCATCCATGAGCTGTTTTGCTATGCCTTTTCGACGTTGCTCGCTGGCAACAAACAGATCGTAGAGAACGAGAATTCTGCCGGCATCAATTGAGCAGAATGTCGGGTAAAGCTGGGTAAATCCATCCAACTGGCCCCGGGATTCTGCTACCAATATGTGGCTTTCCTGCCTGCTCATGCGCGCTTCAAGGTAAGCCTTGGCAAGCGCGTAGTCAGGCTTGCATTGGTAGAATTGCCGGTATAAGTCGAACAGTACAGCCAATGCCGGCAAATCAGCAGTTTCAGCGTGTCTGATTGTCATGCTTATCTCCTGGCTTCTTCTGATGATTGTACTTCATGTCCGGGTGCAAGCCTTTATTGAGCAGTTGTCTTTGTTATGGATGTGCACTTCCGGGGCGTATACGTCGGCCCAGCATTGCATGGGGTAGCTTTCTGACCTGCATCAAGAAGGCCTCTGAGGCTCAGACTTCCTGATTGAGCAGGTAATGATCCAGTAAACTACCTGACTGTTCTTGCTGTTCTAGCCTGGCGATAGTTTGCAGGTGGACTTCATCGGGGCCATCGTAAATACGAAAAGCCCTGGCACGACTGAATGCCGAGGCCGCTGGCGTGTCATTGGTGACGCCACGGGCTCCATAAAGCTGAATGGTTCGGTCAGCTATAGATTGGTAGGACCTGGCAACAGCAACCTTGATCATTGAAATCTGTTTGCGTGCGATTTTATTGCCGACAGTGTCCAGTTGATGGGCAGTCTGCTGAACCAGTAATCTACATTGGTCGAGTTCTATTCGAGACAGGCTGATTGCGGCCTGAGTCGAGCTATACTCATCGATGCGTTTACCAAAGGTGGTTCGCTCGGTAGAGCGTTTCACCATCAAGCTGATTAGAACCTCACATTCGCCAATTGCGCGCATGCAGTGGTGAAGCCGTGCAGGTCCCAGGCGGGCCTGTCCCATGGCAAATCCCGCTCCCTGTTGCCCCAGTAAATTAGTTACGGGAACCCGTACATCGGTGAATTCGAGCTCGGGATGCAGGCCGTTTGCTGAAGTATGGTCGAATACCGGTAAGTTACGTTTCACCTTTATACCCGGTGTGTCCGTGGGCACCAGTATCATGGACTGGCGTCTGGATTTTGCAGCCTCTGGATCGGTCACACCGACTACGATGATTAACCGACAATTCTCGTTTGATGCATTTGTCGCAAACCACTTGGTGCCGTTTATTACCCATTGGTCGCCATCGCGAATGATACTGGTTTCCAGATTCGCCGGGTCTGAGGAAGCCACATCAGGCTCTGTCATGGCGAATGCAGAGCCAAACTGTGCATCCAGGAGCGGCTCTAACCAGCGGCTTTTCTGTGAATCAGAGCCAAAAAGCTGTAACAACTCCATATTTGGGACATCAGGTGCATGACAGTTAAATACTCTGGATGCCCAGCCGAGCCGGCCAAGCACCTCGGCTACGCCGGTGAACTCAAGATTGCTTAGCCGCAGCCCGGGTTCACTATCGCTTAGTTGTGGCAGTGCCATATTCCAGAGGCCGAGTTCCTTTGCTTTGGTTCTAATAGTGTTTTCGATGGCAGGAATGGCCTGGCCCTGCTGGCTCTGTTCGTGCCAGAGATGATTGTTGGGCAGGATCTGTTTATTGAAGAAATCCTCGACATCAGATTTGATGGCCAGTGCTTGCTGGGGGAGTGAGAACATGCCGAATTGAGTCCAATTAAAGGATATTTAGGTTAGCTTATCTTTATTCCTTAAGGAACAGTTATCCAGCAAGGGATTCCAGCACCCTTAGTAATAGGCGATAGGGTTGGTAACTCGCTTCGCTGAGTTTCATCAGGTGGGCTCGAGCACAGACATCCCACTGTGGCAGGGCTACGGATAATGGGTAGCAGTTTGTTTTGCTCGGGTAGCACTTTACCGGTCTTCAGGAACTAGTAGCAGTGATCGCCAGCGAGTTTCGCGCACTTGAGAATGTGTCTAAACCTAAATCGGCTCTGATCTGCTGACTTAAAGGGTTATCGAGGTTATCAACCGGGATGCCGGTCGAATCGGCAATTCGCACCATTCTCTGAAAATTAGCGGCAACTCCAGCCGCATCAACCAGTACGCCTGGCCCAGCTGCTTCGAGCAGATCTTTTCTAGCGGCAGTCAAATCCGGCTCATTTCTTCTTGCCAGGCTCTCTGCAAATCGCATCAGCTCAGGGCCATATTCAATGCCCTGGGCTGCAGCACTGGCATCTCCACTGATGCCCTGGATATCAATGGTGGTATTGGTGGCTTTAGCGCTCACACGGAGCATACTTGCATGGGCATTGGTTCAGTAGAAGCATTCGTTGATGGCAGAGACCCGCCCTGCTATCAGTTCCATCTGCATCCTGTTTATGCTCCGATTGTCGTCCCTGACAAGATTGCTCATACCCTCAAGAGACAGGTACTGAGCCGAAGCGAGGTTAAACCAGTCGCGCAGTGCATCGGGTACCAGGGTCAGCGCACGGACAACATTTGCCGATCGCCCGGTTGGCCACAAGCCGCGTTCGTTACCGACGGCGCCATCGACTGAAACCATGGGTACAAAGCCTGTGTCTGTGGATAAATTTGCGGGTCGGTAGTGACTGGGCGCGCCTGCAACAGGCTGGGGCAACGGCTCAACTGGTATTCCCAGTGCACGGTTGAATTCGTCAATACTGAACACAGCAACTACAATGCCGGTGAGTTCGACATAGTGTTCATTTGAAAGGCCCTGCAGCGCCGCTTTATCAATAAACGCCTGCGTGATTCGGCCCTGGTCGGTAATAATCATATGGGCTGCATCCACGGCGGTATCACTCAGAAGGTTCCCCTTTTTATGTTTTCCCGGCGTCGTATAGGGAGACAGGGCTGATTTTCGTACCTGGCAATATTGGCATTCGACGGCATTGCGTACCTCTGCAGCAATGGCAATACGCTGCGCTCCACTCCACCAGGCGCCGGGTCGAGCCAGTTTATGCCAGAACGCCTGATAGGCCTGCGTGATGTCTTCTCGAATGGGGTAGGCAGAGTTTGTATAACTAAATGTCATGGTGAACCTCTTTAGTCAATGGCGGTTTAACCTCCCTAGAATAAACCAATTTCGGTCGACCAGGCAATTGTGGATGATGGCTTCCCAAATGTGCACTGCGTTATTTTCAGCGTGCAGATTTGCCCTGGTTCACCTGTTGTCGGCACTGATAGCTGTTCAGGATTAAGATCTGTTGGCCTGGTTCTGAAAAAACCTTGCTGGGACCAGCAGGGTTAGGGGTCTGGCTGGTCTTCTGCAGCGAACTGCGCATAGGCGGCTGCGGTCCCTGCAGCCATCTTGTCACCGTCAAATGGGATGGACATCTCCGGTGTAAACTCCAGTACGATTCGCTCTGGGGTGTCGAGAAACCTGACGAAGAGCTCCGGCTTCAGGTTTCTGGTAAATGCATTGCCATCATCTCCGGAGGCAGCCATACCGGCTGCCAGCAGATTGTAAAACCAGCGCTTGGTTTTTTCATCATCATGAATAAGGGTGTGGCCTTTGTAGGTAACCGTCTTGCCACCTCCCATAGCGGTGCCTTTACTGCTCATCACACAGGAAGACCGGCCATCCCTGGCGATAGCCTTGATGCGGACACGTTCCCGTGTCGCTGTCATCCATATTTTCCCTTGTACCGGCACATAGGCTGTAATGACACCAATGGGATGGCCTGCCTTGTTGGCCCAGATAAAGACGCACTCACCAGCGCTATGTAGTAGTTCCTGCTCCCTTTCCGGATCGAGTCGATATTGTTTTACATCATCATAGTTAACTGATTGCTTGGCCATAGTAATACTCTCTGTAAATTTATCTGGCCTATTAGCCTGGCGCGACCCGGAGGCGGGCTATTGCCCGGTCTTACATTGACTCTGTTAAGGATGTAGATTAGAGCGCTGAGTTTCGTGGCTGCAAACCGCAGAATCAAGGCGTCGTTGCTAGATAATAAGCGTGTGCACCAATAGGTTGATGTAAGCATACACCATGTTTCTGTTATGGGGTGATTGTTGTAGTGTTGTTAGCACGTCTACCTGATGTTGAGTTTAGATTATGAATAGAAAGATCCTATGGCTTGTATCGCTTGTCTTGGTGGTATTGCTCCTTTTATGGAGTAACCCCTCTCGGCACATAGAAAAAGACAGGCTATCCGAAATCGTAAGCCGGCTGGCCTCCGAAGAATTCCAGGGCCGGGCTCCCGGGACGGAAGGGGAGGTCAAGACGTTAGCGTACCTGAAAGATTATTTTGTGGCGCTGGGGTTATCACCGGGAGGCAAGCAGGGTAGCTGGACCCAGGCCGTGCCATTGATGCATAGCCAGCTGCAATTACCTTTTAATGTGGTGATCAATTCTGGTCAGGAGCAATGGGCACTACAACAGGCGATTGATCTGGAAGTCAGTACAAACCAGGCGAATGAACATATTCGTATAGATGATGCGCCGTTGGTTTTTGTCGGGTTTGGTGCAACTGCGCCAGAAAGGCAATGGGATGATTATGGCGATATTGATCTGCGTGGCAAGGTAGCCGTATTCCTGGTTAATGATCCGGACTTCGCGGCCCAACTCGAGGAGGCAGTAGCCGGCCGTTTTGGTGGCCGGCGGATGACCTATTACGGCCGATGGACTTATAAGTTTGAAGAAGCTGCGCGTCGAGGTGCTATTGCAGCCCTGGTCATTCATGAAGACCGAGCAGCAGGGTATGGCTGGAATGTGGCTTCATCTTCTCCTGGTGAAAGCTATGCTATTGCGACCGCGGATGCAGATGAGAATTCATTGAAATTGCAGGGCTGGCTCCAGGCTGATGCAGCAACGCGGCTGCTGGCATTAGCGGGCCTGGACCTGGATCAACTGAAAATCCAGGCACGACAGCCGGAGTTCAAGGCCTTTGAGCTAGAGAAGCTGAGGTTCAGTGCTGATTTGCTGGTTAAGGTTGAAATCATCGAGAGCCAGAATGTGCTGGCGCTGCTTCCGGGCACGACCCAGGCAGATGAAACTATCATGGTATCGGCACACTGGGATGCTTATGGTGTAGGGGCAGCCGATGATCTGGGCAGAGTGGTTAGGCCAGGCGCCAATGATGATGCGCTCGGTGTGGCTGGGGTCTTGGAATTGGCCCGAGTATTAAAACAGGGCCCCGCATTGGCTAGGAGTATCGTATTTGCGCTCTGGACGGCTGAGGAGAGCGGCTTACTGGGTTCGGCCTATTATGCTCAGGACCCGGTTTACCCGCCTGCAACCACAGCGGCCAATCTTACGCTGGATATATTGCAGACCGCGGGTCTGGCTCGGGATGTCATTCTGGTAGGCGAGGGGCAAAGTGAACTGGAACTGGATCTGGCCAGAGCCGCTGCAGTTCAGGGCCGTACCATCACAGCGGAGAGCTTGCCTGAAAATGGCCTGTTCTTTCGCGCGGATCATTTCTCCCTGGCCAAGGTCGGCGTGCCGGTATTGTTGCTTATGGGAATTGCCGGTGGTGCCGATCTAGTTGACGGAGGCCGGGTAGCAGGCGATAAATGGATCGCTGATTACATTAGCAGTTGCTACCATCAGACTTGTGATGCCTGGGACCCAGACTGGGACCTTGGCGGTGCCGCTCAGGATGTTGAACTGTTTCAATTGATCATAGAAGACCTGGGCAATTCAGGTCGTTGGCCGCAATGGCGGGACGGTTCTGAATTTAAAGGAATCCGTCGGCTAAGCAGGCGCCAGCGCCAGCAATAATCGCGATTGCATCAGTGCTCTTAGTTGCGACAGCTGCGACTGCTAATCTTGTTAGTTGTGAATATTAGTGGTTGTTACATCGAAGTCGCCAGATGCTCGCCACTGCTATCATTGGAGCGTCTTACTAATTTACCTGGTAATGCGCCGGTATGTTCACCACTTTGGAAAATGATTTCTCCTGATTTGATAGTGACCTCATAACCTTCTGCCTTTTGGACTAAACGGCGGCCTTGGGCTGGCAGGTCAAAAACTGCCTCGGGGCGATGTAAACGCAAGGTGTCAAAGTTGATGATATTAATATCCGCTATCATGCCTTCCCGGATCTGGCCCCGATCAAACATGCCGAAGGCGTTTGCTGTATTGGAAGTCAGTGATTTGACTATAAATTCAAGCTCCAGTTTGTCGCCTTTGGTTCGGTCCCTGCCCCAGTGGGTCATGATGAATGTGGGCATACCGGCATCAGCGATAACACCGCAGTGAGCGCCACCGTCACTTAAGCCAAACAGAACGTTTGGATGCTCCAGCAGCTTCTTCTGAGTGTCCAGAGAATAATTCTGGTAGCCACCCAGCGGTTGGTAGAAAAGTTCTTTACCTTCATTTGCAACCAGTAAATCATACATGACTTCCATGGCATCCATACCTTTAGCCTTGGCGATTCCGGCGATGCTGGCTTCCGCGTCAGGTTCATAGTCAGGATTTTCGCCCAGTGGAAACACTTGACCCATGAGACTATTAAGATCCTGCATGAGGCCTGATTTGATCATGGATTCCTCAGCTAGAATCTGTCTTTTCGTGTCAGGGTCAGAGAGTCGCTTGAGCAGGGCAGCATGATCCAGGTTAGCGAGTTCTGAACGCCAGGTGGGGTGACCGATAAAGGCATGGAAGCTGGATTGCAAACCATGCAGTACGCCAGTGGGCCTACCCGCGGCTTGAGGTCTGATTTCTCTGCCTTCTTTCCTGGCCTGTTCAGCAATCTTGTACATTTTACCGTTTTCATAAGCAGGGGCTGTGGTTGCAATCAGGGTGACAGTCAGGCCAGTCTGTTTTTGGAATTCTGTAACCCAGGCCCATTCTTTGTCATCGCCAAGATGATCTGATACCAATTCAAAAACCGAATTGTTCAGGCCCTTCATTGCCATACCTAGCGCCAGCATTTCCTCATTTCCCGAAAAAGTACCTGGCATGTACTGGCCGTGAATATCTTTATGTAGCAGGGTTTTTGAACTGGAAAAGCCCAGCGCACCGGCTTCTACGCCTTGTCGAACCAGGGTTGCCATTTCATCGACTTCCGCACGGGTAGGGGCGTAATCGGTGTTGCATCGTTCACCCATGACGTAAGCACGGATAGCGCCATGGGGGACCTGAGTCGCTATATCGATCGCCCGGGGAAAGGATTCCAATGCATCCAGATACTCAGGGAAACTTTCCCACTGCCAGTTAATACCCTCGGACAAGGCAGCGCCGGGAATATCTTCTACGCCTTCCATGAGTTCAATGAGAAAGTCATGGTCCTGTTCTTTAACGGGGGCAAAACCCACACCGCAATTTCCCATGACCACGGTGGTGACACCGTGCCAGCTTGATGGTGCTAACAGGGGATCCCAGGTTGCCTGGCCATCATAGTGAGTATGGATATCCACCCACCCTGGGGTAACCAGCTTGCCATGGGCATCAATCTCTTGCGTGGCGGTATCCGTGATTTGGCCGATTTTGGCAATTTTTCCGTCGTTAACCGCGATATCACCGGTGAAGCGGTCTCCACCGGTTCCATCAATGATTGTCCCATTGCGGATGATTAGATCGTACATGGTGATGCCTCTTATAATTTTTTTTAGGGTTAAGTTGAAATGGGTCGGTGATTCTCGGTAATTCCTTATCAGGTAGCGCTTTATTAGCTGGCTTCTTATTAGACAGCTTCTTATTAGACAGCTTCTTACTAGGGAGCGTCTTAATGGGTCGCTCCTTAAAAGCCGACTGGAATAGAAGATGTCCAGGCGACTTGCATAGAATAAGCCTCTTTGGGTTAATTGAGCAAGGGCCGGCGCAGTTTGATGCAGGTGTACCTATGTTTGCTGGAGTTAACGGGCGTCGTTAAGACCAGTTCCTAATTCACCGTACGGTTAGTTATCCGTGTTAGTAACGGCGGTTTGACCGTTGCCAGTATTCTTCTAAAAGGCCGTCATCAAATAGTTCACGATAGAATGAGTCAGGATCGCAAAGTGAGGGGAAGCGCACTTTGGTACCAGTTTCTTTGCGCCAGCGGGCTCGCTTGACCATGGGCTCGTTGTAGTTGTCAGGGTCATGAATGGTTAAAACTCCCACCAGGCGTCCTTTTTCATCGATGGAATATCGCTCAACGACGGTAGTGTTTTCTGAGATCGGGTCGCCCATCCATTCCCGGACTGTTGGTTGTAGATGGGTGGTTTTGACAATCAGTGTACCGCCTTGCCATTGACCCGAGGAGAAGCCCATGGGATACCAGTCCGTATATTCTGGTGGTTGCCTGCCGTCGAGGTAAATCCGCCGCAAGGTAGAGCCAAGCGCAATGGTGATCTTATCGCTGTTTTGGAAGATCTCGGGTTCATTACCCCGAAACCCCCAACTGAGAACCAGACCAGATGGCTGGCAGCGCTGGGCGGGAAGGTCCATGACGACGTTGAAATCAGCTTTCCAGGCTTTTGCGGATGGAGTCAGGTCAGCTGTCCAGCGTCTGATTCCCCCCACATCAATAACCCAGCTTCCGGACAGATCTGCTGGCTTCTGCGGAGTTTCCGGCTGTGTGACTAGATGTGGCTTTGCGCTCCAGGTCCCAGTTGGTGCTGGACAGGCCAGTGGTAGTCTTTTACAAAGTGACTTGATTTCTGGTGTTGGCTCGTCCCTGGGTCCGAACTTGCCCGACATTGTTCCGTTGGATAATCTGCCGCGAAGGGTTCTCTCGAAAGGCATTCCAGCAGCGGTTCGGTCATCGATACCCATCTCGATATCCTGTCCGGTTATGGAAAGGAGCGCGGGGCCACCTTCCGCGTAAGCAATTAAACCATTTTGGGTTTCCCGAATCTCCAGTAGGCCTTCCATAGCGAAACCACGTTGAATGAGGGTCAGATCCCACTTTCCGGCGAAACTGTCGTTAGCCTCAAGTTGCATGGATAAACTAAGCAGCACGCCGATGGCGGTTAACAGTTTCATTAGTTACCTACCTTATTCTCTAGAATTGAACCGTCCGCGCGAAGAATAGTCCGAATGAACATCTTGGCTGAACCATCGTAAGTTGGGTCTCCGCTCATGGTTACTTTTTCACCGATTTCGAGCGTGTCGCGTACCCAGCCACGACGCCTGAGGGCGATCGGGTTATGGCCATGAGTATTCCACTTTACTTTTTCGCCATCTTTATTGATGACTTCGACGAAGATGCGAATGTGGGGTGATTTAAACCAGACATCGGTGATAATCCCCTCGATTGTTACCGATTTATTGATGTCAAAGGCCGCGAAAACAGAATGGTGGGCCTTGCTTTGTCCTGGCGTAATCATGATGGTGAACACTGTGATTACCGTCAAAAATAGAATCTTCATATTAAGTTTCCCCGACTATATTCCACCTATCTAAACATAAGTTGCGAAGCTGGAATAACCAAAAAAAGTGGCCATGGGCCGTTAATATTATCCTCGGTATAACGTTCTTGCTTTAGCGGCTTCCAGATTTCCGGCAGCCTGGGTACCAGGTAAGCCGCTCCTGCCAATTCAGCACCCAGGCAACCTACTATAAATTGTCATTGCCAAGAATGCACATCCAATGTATGAACGAAATCAGGTTGAATAAACCACTTTTCACATGGTTGAGCAAGATCGTGCATACCATTTGATGTGTGGAAAGCGCCTGGACCAGGCAAATTCAGCTACTGAAATCGGCAGTTTGCTTTTTGCTGGGAGATGCTTTCAGTCTACTTTTTTTTGGAGCAAACGCGAAAGTGCTGGTTAAGGCGTCAGGGATTATCCAGGCTGGACCGAATCATGTCGTCTGCCATAAAGATGATGCCCTGGGTTTTACTCTGCAATTTGCAAGCATCGAACAGTTGATCAAATACAGCCTGCTTTTAATCAGGCAAGTTATTAAAGCGAAGCAGTTGGGCATCAAGGACGACAGCGGCATAGTTCAGTACAGCTATTGCAGACTATGCTGCTGTATCAACAGGATGTGTCGAAATCGATTAATTTGGTATTACCATCGACCCTGTCTCCCGGACTGCAGTTGAACCGGTTGACTGAACCGGCAGACGGCGCCCTGATGGTATGCTCCATTTTCATGGCCTCCATCACCATCAACGCATCGCCTTTATCGACCTTCTCCCCTGTTTTTACCAGTAGAGATACTATGATGCCATTCATGGGGGCATTTAAGCCACCGCTATCGGCGAGTGAATCTTCGCTGTCGTAATCGGGTTCGATGAGGTGGAAGTGATGACGACCACCGGATGAGAACAGCGTGTGGCCGCTGAGGTCCCTGACAATGATGTATTTGCTTCGGTTACCGTTTATGGTCATTGTCAGGGTTTGATCCCGTAATGTTCCGCTGACTTCAAACGACTGGGCTGGCAGCCTGACTGTATAGTTTTCGCTGCCTGGTCGAAATTCTACTTCTACGGTTATCTGCTCAGACCCGACTGCTAGTTGCAGTTGTTGGCAATAAGCCTCGTTCAATCGCCAGTTTCGGCTCTGCTTCCAGGGAGAGTGCGGGTCTTCTGATTCGGCAGCCTGCTCAAATGACATTCTCTGCAATTCCTGGGTCATGTAAAAGGCCATCACGCAGTTCAGTGTTTGGTCAGCCCTGACCTCTTGTGCGAGTAGGTCGTTTTGATGTTGATCTATGAAACCGGTATTGATCTGCCCTGAGCGGAAGGCACTGTGCTCGGCGATCTTGTGCAACAAGCCAATATTGGTGGTGATGCCACTGATGTGGTAATCCGTCAGGGCATTGCCCAGACGTTGTAAGGCGCGGGATCGATCTTCATCCCAGACGATCAGCTTGGCGATCATGGGGTCATAGAATACATCCACAGTATCCCCCTGCATGACACCGGTGTCGACACGAACATGGGCATTGGCAGGTGGTGGTGATAAATAGGTTAGCGTCCCGGTCTGGGGTAGGAAGTTGTTATCGGGGTCTTCTGCATAGATTCTGGCTTCTATGGCGTGGCCGTAATGGGAGACATCTTTCTGCGACAGGGGTAAGGGTTCTCCTGCTGCGATTCGCAATTGCCATTCGACCAGGTCCAGCCCGGTAATCATCTCTGTTACCGGATGCTCAACCTGCAGACGGGTATTCATTTCCATGAAGTAATAGTCGTTTTTCCGGTCCAGTAAGAATTCGACCGTGCCAGCGCCAACATAATTGATTGCCCGTGCACAGCGAATCGCGGCTTCACCCATCTGCTTCCTTAACGCGGCTGAGATGCCTGGAGCTGGTGCCTCCTCCAGAATTTTCTGGTGACGTCTCTGCACCGAACAGTCTCGGTCTGACAGATACACAGCATTGTCTTTCTGATCGCAGAAAATTTGTATTTCGATATGTCGCGGTTCGATCAGGTATTTTTCAACCAGCATCTTGTCATCGTTAAATGCACTCATGGATTCACGTATGGCGGCAGCAAGCGCAGGCTCGAATTCTGCTTCCTCTGAGACCAGTCGCATCCCTTTTCCACCACCCCCAGCGGCGGCCTTGAGTAAAATCGGGTAACCGATATCACTGGCCTGTTGCTTTAGCAGGCTATCGTCCTGATTCTCACCGTGATAACCGGGGATGAGCGGCACCTCGGCTGTTGCCATGATCTGTTTTGCGGCAGATTTTGAGCCCATTTTTTGAATTGCCTCAGCACTGGGGCCAATAAATGTAATATGGTTTTGTTCACAGGCCTCTGCCAAGGCCGGGTTTTCTGACAGGAAGCCATAGCCGGGATGGATGGCATTGGCACCACTGAGCTTGGCTGCCTGGATCACTTTACCGATATCAAGATAGGAGTCTTTTGCCGGCGCAGGGCCAATTTGAATGGCTTCGTCTGCCATCTGTACGTGTAGCGCATCGGCATCTATTTCAGAATAAACGGCAACCGATTTGATTCCCATGGAGGTTGCTGTTCTGATCACCCGGCAAGCGATTTCGCCGCGATTTGCGATGAGTATTTTGTTGAACATGGGCCTTATCCTTTACATTCGGAAGATACCAAAGCGAGAATCCTCAATCGGTTTGTTGAGAGTTGCAGACAGGGATAGCCCGAGCACCATGCGCGTGTCCAGTGGATCGATTATGCCGTCGTCCCATAATCTGGCTGAAGCATAATAGGGATGTCCCTGAGCTTCGTAGGTATCCAGAACGGGTTGTTTAAATGCGGCTTCCTCATCAGCAGACCAGGCTTCCCCCTTTGTTTCGAGCTGGTCGCGTTTTAACTGAGCCAGTACACCAGCCGCCTGCTCCCCCCCCATGACCGAAATACGGGCATTCGGCCACATGAACAACAGGCGTGGATCATAGGCGCGACCGCACATGCCATAGTTACCTGCGCCAAAGGAACCTCCGATCAGAATAGTCAGTTTGGGTACCTTCGCACAGGCCACCGCGGTAACCATCTTGGCACCATGCTTGGCGATGCCGCCGGCTTCATACTGCTGACCCACCATGAATCCGGTAATGTTCTGTAGGAAGATCAGCGGAATTTTGCGTTGGGCGCAGAGTTCGATGAAATGAGCACCCTTTACCGCTGATTCGCTGAACAAGATACCGTTGTTAGCCACAATACCTACGGGGTAGCCAAAGATCCGTGCAAATCCCGTTACCAGGGTTGTACCGAACAGCGCTTTGAATTCAGAGAATTCTGAAGCGTCGACTATGCGGGCGATTATTTCCCGACTATCGTAAGGTTTTCGAGGGTCAGCCGGGATAATGCCGTAGATATCTTCAGCAGGATAAACAGGCTCGATCGGTTCGGCGATATCCAGCGTGATATTTTTTTTTCGATTCAGGCGCTGTACAGCCTGTCGAACCAGTTGCAGTGCATGCTGGTCATTCTGGGCGTAGTGATCAGTTACCCCGGAAGTACGCGAATGCAGATCAGCACCACCCAGCGCTTCTGCACTGACAATTTCGCCGGTAGCAGCTTTAACAAGCGGCGGGCCGCCGAGGAAGATGGTTCCCTGGTTTTTCACGATGATGGCCTCGTCAGCCATGGCCGGCACATAAGCACCACCGGCTGTGCAGGACCCCATGACGCAGGCGATCTGTGGGATATTCATGGATGACATATTGGCCTGGTTAAAGAATATACGGCCAAAGTGTTCTTTATCCGGGAAAATACCGTCCTGCAGAGGCAGGTTAGCGCCACCGGAATCCACCAGGTAGATACAAGGCAGGTGATTTTCCTCAGCAATGGCCTGTGCGCGCAGGTGTTTCTTGACAGTGATGGGGTAATAACTACCACCTTTGACGGTGGCATCATTGGCAACAATCACGCATTCTTGGCCATGAATCCGACCGATTCCGGTGATGATACCGGCAGATGGGACTGTGTCCTGATAGACCTGGTAAGCAGCCAGTTGGGACAGTTCAAGAAACGGTGAACCTGGATCAATCAGGTTTTGGACTCTTTCCCGAGGCAGTAATTTTCCCCTGGCTACATGTCTGGCCTGATAAGCTTCACCGCCGCCAAGTTTTATGCCTGACACCTTTTCGCGCAGGTCAGCAACCTGTTCATTCATCGCTTCAGCATTTTTGGAAAATTCACTGTTACTGGTATTTATTTTGGATTTGATGAGTGTCATTTCTCTCCTCTTCTATGACTGGGTTGATTAGGCAGATTCTTTAAATAGCTCTCTGCCAATGAGCATGCGACGGATCTCGGAGGTACCGGCACCAATCTCGTAAAGCTTGGCATCTCGCAGTAGCCTGCCAGTCGGGTAATCGTTGGTGTAGCCATTTCCACCGAGAGCCTGGATTGCCTGAAGTGCCATTTGGGTGGCTTTTTCTGCTGTGTGCAGGATTAGCCCGGCTGCATCTTTTCGTGTTGCTTCACCTCGATCACAGGCCTGACCTACTGCATAGCCGTAGGCACGGGCAGCAGCAAGTTCGGTGTACATATCGGCCAGTTTGCCCTGCATCAGCTGGAATTCGCCGATGCTCTTTCCGAACTGCTTACGCTCGTGAACATAGGGTACCACCGCATCCATGCAGGCCTGCATGATGCCGATCGGGCCCCCTGACAGGACGGTTCTTTCATAGTCTAGGCCACTCATCAATATAGCTGCGCCTTTGCCCAGAGAGCCCAGTATGTTCACAGCGGGCACTGGGCAGTCTTCGAATATCAGTTCACAAGTGTTTGATCCACGCATACCTAGCTTGTCGAGCTTGTTGTTGCGGGAAAACCCCGGGGAATCCCGTTCCACGATAAAGGCAGTGATTCCTCTTGATCCGGCCTCAGGATCGGTTTTTGCGTAAATGACAAAAGTATCAGCATCGGGCCCATTGGTAATCCACATCTTGTTGCCATTTAAAATGTAGTGGTCACCGTCCCGCTGTGCCTTGAGACTGAGGCTGATGACATCGGATCCTGCATTGGGCTCTGACATGGCCAGTGCGCCTACATGCTCGCCTGAACACAGTTTCGGTAGAAACTGTTGTTTCTGCGCTTCGCTGCCATTACGCCTGATCTGGTTTACGCATAGGTTCGAGTGGGCACCATAGGATAAACCCACTGCCGCTGACGCTCGGCTGATCTCTTCCATGGCAACAATGTGGGCCAGGTAGCCGAAACCGGAGCCGCCATAGGCTTCTTCGACAGTGATGCCAAGGAGTCCCAGATTGCCCAGTTTCAGCCAAAGGTCGTCAGGAAAGGCGTTATCAACGTCAATCTGCCCGGCTCTGGGGGCGATTTCTTCGCAGGCAAATTGATAAACGGAGTCTCGCAGTAAATCAATGTCTTCACCCAGATTGTAATTCAGGGTTGGATAAGAAGTGTTCATGGGGTCACCCTCGCGTGTTTTGCTGGCTCACCTGAATTGACCTTGGTGAGGCCTTGAATTGCTTTCAGATAGTTATCCTCCCAGGTCTTGAGTTCCCTGAGCATGCGCTTGAGGTCACGTTGCTGCTGCTTGAGCTGGATTATTTTCATGCGGACGGTTGCGGTGACTTTTTCTAGCTGGTCCAGGTTGTTGCCCGTTGGGTCATACATGTCGATAATGTCGCAGCTTTCTTCCAGTGAAAAGCCAAGTCGCTTGCCGCGTAAAATGAGTTCAAGGCGGACGCGGTCACTGGCATCGTAGATCCTGGACCGACCCTGTCGGGAAGGTGTAAGCAGACCTTTCTCTTCATAGAAACGAAGCGTACGAGGTGTGATTTTGAACTCGCTGGACATCTCGGAAATCGAGTAGGTGGTCAAGTATTCCCCTGTCTGCAATGATCAGTGACTGATGCTATTTACGTTAACGTAAACGTAAATAAGAGTAAACAACAATAGGCAATCTGTACCAACCCAGAGATCGCGGGGATGCCAGCATCGTTATGCTATGGTTGTGCCATGCTGATGAGGGTTTCAGGCTTGATAGCAGGGCGACAGCAATGCTCGCACTCAGGCTATCCATCCCTTGATTTACGAAAATGAAGAGCGGCCCTGCATCAGCATGGTCTTTTGCCCGTCAGCTGCAGCCTTGCTGATTGGCATAGACCGTTTGTTCAACTGTTAGCTGTGATACTCTCAGTGTCTTGATCTATTCGAAGCGAGGAACAGCAATGAATAACAAGATTGACGTTTATCTTGTCTGCAATGCCAAGTATCACGATACTAATTTTGCCCGTTTGGAATTGCTTAAATTACTGGCAGAGCAGGAAGATGTGTGGGTGAAGGTAGCCGATAGTTACGCAGATATCGCCTCGATACAGTCCTCTACATTACTGGTGACCTATACCTGCGATCTTTGCCCCACCGAAGCGGAGCAGGAAGGCTTGGAAATATTTTTGCAAGCGGGTGGGCGATGGCTAGCACTGCACGGCACCAATGCTCTGGTAGAGTTAGTGGATGGCAAGGCGGACACACCGGACAAAGCGCCTCGTTTAATGCAGAGCCTGGGTTCCCGGTTTGTGGCGCATCCCGCGGTTCAGAATTTCAGGGTGCGAGTGACGGATAGGACGCATCCGCTAACCGTTGGAATTGATGACTTTGATATTGAAGATGAACCCTATTACTGCGAATTTTTTGGTGACAATCATGTGCTGCTGGATGCCAGTTATAAGGCGCCCTCAATGGGCTATGCGAGGTCGGACTTTGGCTTGGATCGAGATACTCAACCGCAGATGTATGTTCATCAGGTCGGCGAAGGCCAGGTGCTCTATCTCATGCTGGGGCATTGCACAGGTAAGTACGACATGCAGCCTATGGTTGATGTGGTACCGGTCACGCGTTGTGCCTGGAATTATCCGATCTTCTACGAACTGCTAAGAAGAGGCATACGTTGGGGCATTGGTCAGTAACACCAGGCCGGGACTGTTTCAATGCAGCACAAGAATGGGTGTCAGCCCATACAACCATGCTGCAGTGAGGCCTGCTGTTAATCAGGGTTTGTCAGGAAGCCTTTCTCATCGCGCAGTTCCGGCCTAGACACGCTGGCTCGGCCGTCACCAAATGGGGCATCGCGTTCCGTAAGAGCCGCCTTTAGACCTTCTGTGGCAATTTGCTTAAAGACATTTCGTGCTGCCTGGGTGGTGTGTGCCCGGGCATCGTTTTCAGCGGCCAGGCGTTGCAGCGTTTGCGCACCCATTAATTCCATACCGAGATTAATAGTGCGCTTATTGGCGGAGAGCATTTCCGCATCGATATGGGCCAGGCGATCTGCCAGGCCTTCTACTTCGCCTTCAAGCAGATGTTCAGGGACGGATTTTAGAACAAGGCCAATTTTTGCAGCATCCGTGCCTGTGACAGTGTCTCCTGTAAGCAACAGGCGCTTAGTCCACTGCGGCCCGCAGTGATATAACCAGAGTTGATTGGGTGCAGCACCCATATTGCGAAGTGCCGGGAAACCGATACTAGCGTTGTCGGCACAGATGAGGATATCGCAGTAGAGGGCCAGGTCGGTACCGCCTGCCAGGCAATGGCCATGAATCTGGGCTATGGATGGTTTGTGCATTTCCCATAGCGTCTTCAGGCTTCGCTGGAATCTTTCGATCATCCAGCTGTCATCATCGATACCACGACCGCGCCGCCGCTCCACCGAGTCCTCACCTGAAGCACGGCTCGGGGTTAGATCATAGCCTGCGCAGAAGGAACTACCTGATCCAGCTAAAATGACGCAATGCACGGCCTTGTCGTCATCGGCCTCCCAGAGGGCGTCTCGAAGTTCCTCAACAAGTTCGATAGATAGCGCATTACGTTTTTCGGGTCTGTTCAGTGTGATGCGGGCTCTGCCACGATCGACTTCATAGGTAATGTACTTAAAGTTTTCAGTGTTCAAACTGGCTCCAGCTACAGAATAGTGGGTTGAGTTTATACCAATTCAAGCCCTTGGTGGTCGCTATGCATTGTGACCCAATGAAATACTAGGAAGCGCCAGGTGTCTGGTTCGAATTGTTAATGCCAGGTGGCGTGTTGCTGTCACATTCTCAGCCACAGGGATGGACGCGCCATATGCTGGTATAGTTAAATCTAGTAAGCCAATTGATCAGGGTGACACAAGCTATGAAAAATCCGGCGCCTGCACGAGCTATACGGAAGACAGAAATTGATGCGTTTAATCGCGATGGAGCAGTCCTGTTAAAAGCGGTATTAGACGAGTCCTGGGTTACATTGTTGCGCGATGGCCTGGAGCACGCGCATGACCACCCTGATGGCATGTCGTTTGGTGTATCCATGCCTTTGCGGATAGACCAGTTCCCTGCGAGCCATTCGTCCCAATTGAAAACACTGATGGATGACTCTCCCATAGCAGAGATTGTTGGCAAAGTGTTGCAGTCTCCGGTCAGGTTCTACATGGATCAGATGTTTTATAAGCCCGCTGGTATGATTGCGCCGAGCGCCTGGCATCAGGATACCTGCTATTACAATGTCGAAGGGCATCAGTTGGTTCGTGCTTGGGTGTGCGCGGATCCGGTACCCAGGGAGGTCAGCCTGGAAGTATTGCGAGGGTCTCACCTGTGGAATGTGACCTATCGACCACCGGTGGGCATGGACCCTTCCAGCGATCCCCAGGCTGCGGCAGCACTTGAAGTGGCCTTTGCGGAAGGAAAAGTACTGATTGGCCAGGAAGCCCATGAGCAATGGACCTATTTTGATTCGTTCCTGGACTCAAGTCTGCCTCAGCTACCCAATATTGAGGCTGTTCGTGACTCTTTTGATATTCTCGGCTGGGATGATTACGAACCCGGAGATGTGATTTTGTTCCACGGCAACATAGTGCATTCTGCAAGAGGCGGCGTCAATTTGCCGCATCCAAGAAGATCCCACGCATCATTGTGGGCAGGTTCAGATGTTCGTTATCTAAGACGGCGTAGTCAGGCTATTCCAGATCCCTATGCCCTCTATGAGCACTCGCCAAAGGATGGTCAGCTGCTGAGTGATTTTCCTGCAGTGTTCCCGCTAGCCTGGTCGCCTGGGCAGGATTGAGTTTTTTGACTGTTTAACCCTAGGGCGTTATATGAGTGGCCTGTTATTTACTAATGCGATCACCGCTATAAGCAGATAAGATTTAGCCAGAAGGCAGCCAGCTTCGCTCTGACAAGGTTTAATTGAGATCAGGCTATGGCTTGCTAGCCAATATATGATTGATATTCTTTGTGCAGGTGATGAATCCAATGTTAGCAAGGCAGTCTGAAGCGGTTGATATCAGGAGGCTAGTAGAGCAGTTTGCGGGCCTGCCAGGGGCTCTGCTGCCATTACTGCACGCCATTCAGGCGAGATTCCGCCATATACCGCCTTCAACGGTTGCAACTGTAGCGGCCGGCTTGAATCTGTCCCAGGCCGAAGTGCATGGTGTGATCAGTTTTTATCACGACTTTAATACGCATCCGCCGGGTCAGCATATTGTTCAGATTTGCTGCTCGGAAGCTTGCCAGGCCATGGGTTCCAGAGATCTGGAACAATACGCCCAGGCAACCCTTGAAATAGGGTTTGGAGAGACCACAGCCGATGGTCATATTACTTTGCAACCGGTTTACTGTTTAGGCAACTGTGCCTGCTCTCCCTCGGTGCAAATAAACGGCAAGGTTCACGCCCGGGTTGATGCCGGCCGCTTTGATGAGCTTATCGGTGAACTCAATGACTGCGTTCATGTGCCTGCCAGGAGCCAGGTTAGCGAGCAAGCTACCACCTGTTTCTATCTTCCTCAGGATACCACTGCAGTTGCTCTGGGAGCAGATGCAGTTGGCCAGCAACTGGTTGAAGAATATGCTGATCGTCAGGCTGACTTTTCTTTGCTGCGGACCGGGTCTCGCGGTTTGTTCTTTCTTGAGCCGCTGCTGGAGGTGGATACAGACCAGGGGCGGATTGCCTTTGGTCCGGTAACCGATAGCGATATAGCCAGCATATTAACAGCGCTTGAGGGAGATCCCAGCGGGCATTCTCTTTATCAGGGTGATATCGAAAAAACAGATTATCTAGCCCATCAGCAGCGTATTACTTTTGCTCGTGCTGGCATAGGAGATCCAATTTGCCTTGATAATTATAAAAGCCTGAATGGTTTTAAAGGCTTGCACCAGGCACTGTTATTGACGGCTCAGGGGATTGTTGATCAGGTCAAGCAGTCTGGCTTGAGAGGGCGTGGTGGCGCAGCATTCCCGGCAGGAATCAAGTGGCAGACCGTGCTGGATGCCCCTGGCAAACAAAAATACATCGTGTGTAATGCTGATGAAGGCGACTCAGGCACTTTTGCTGACCGTTTGCTCATGGAAGCTGATCCGTACCAGCTCATAGAAGGAATGATTATTGCGGGTTTGGCGGTGGGTGCCACGCAAGGCTATATCTATTTGCGGTCCGAGTATGGCCTTGCCTTTGAATTGCTAGGCAAGGCGATTGAACATGCTGTTGCCGCGGGATTTCTTGGCAATGACATCATGGCTTCGGGCAGAGATTTTCATCTGCAGCTGCGACTGGGCGCAGGGGCCTATATTTGCGGCGAGGAAACGGCATTGCTGGATAGCCTTGAAGGTAAGCGAGGTATGGTCCGGGTTAAACCCCCGTTACCTGCTTTGAAGGGACTTTTTGGTAAACCCACTGTCGTCAATAATGTGCTCACGCTAGCAGCAGCAACGACCATTCTTGACCGGGGTGGCGAAGCCTATAGTGACCTCGGCCTGGATCGGTCGCGGGGAACCCTGTCAGTTCAACTCGCTGGAAATATCAAAAGGGGCGGACTTATCGAGGTTGGTTTTGGATTGACCCTGCGTGAGATATTAGATAACTACGGAAAAGGAACTTTGAGTGGTAGGCCTGTTCGAGCTATTCAGGTGGGCGGACCTTTGGGTGCTTTCCTGCCTGAATCCCACTGGGATACGCCCATGGACTATGAAGCTTTTGCGGAAATCGGCGCTATGGTTGGTCATGGCGGTGTTGTGGTTTTTGATGACACGGTGGATATGGCGGCGCAAGCGCGGTTTGCTATGGAATTCTGCGCTGTTGAGTCCTGTGGTAAATGTACGCCTTGTCGAATTGGTTCAACCCGGGGTGTTGAAGTTATCGATCGAATAAGGGCTAACCAAAATCGTGAAGATAATTTAATCTTGTTACATGACCTGTGTGACACCATGGAAGCCGGCTCGCTGTGTGCCATGGGCGGGTTGACGCCAGCACCGGTCAGGAGCGCGTTGAGTCATTTCTCTGAAGACTTTAGAAACCATGACCTGGGAGAACAAGGAAATGCTTGAATTCTATCAGCCCCAGCCAGATGGTGGTACACCGGTCAGTACCGGTTCGAAAATGATGACTTTGGCCATTGATGGCATTGAAGTAACCGTCGCCGAGGGGACCTCCGTGATGCGTGCAGCCATGCAGGGCGGAATAAAGATCCCAAGACTATGTGCAACAGACCAACTCGAACCCTTTGGTTCCTGCCGGGTGTGCCTCGTTAAGATACAGGGACGAGACGGTTTCCCTGCTTCCTGTACCACGGCAGCAGAAGCAGGAATGGAAGTTAGGACCCAGTCTGATGAATTAGCTAAATTACGTCGTAATGTGATGGAACTATATATTTCTGATCATCCACTGGATTGCCTCACCTGCGCAACCAATGGTGATTGTGAATTACAGGATACAGCCGGAGAGCTTGGCTTGAGGGAAGTGCGCTACGGTTATGCTGGCAGCAACCATCTCGTTGCAGAAAAGGACACGTCAAATCCTTATTTTACTTTCGATGCGGCCAAATGCATTGTCTGTTCTCGCTGTGTACGTGCCTGTGAGGAAGTACAGGGAACTTTCGCGCTGACCGTTGAAGGTCGCGGCTTTGCCTCGGTTATCAGTGCTGGGCAAAGTGAAGCATTCATGGATTCTGAATGCGTATCCTGTGGTGCCTGCGTCGATGCCTGCCCTACAGCGACATTGGTTGAGAAGAGTATTATCGACTTGGGTAAGCCGGAGCATAGTGTTACAACCACCTGTGCCTACTGTGGCGTGGGCTGTTCCTTCAAGGCAGAATTAAAAGGGGATCAGGTAGTTCGGATGACGCCTGATAGAAAAGGAAAAGCCAATGAAGGTCATGCCTGCGTTAAAGGTCGCTTTGCTTTTGGTTATGTGAATCATAAAGATCGGATTACCCAGCCGATGATTCGGGACAGTATTGATCAGCCCTGGCGCCAGGTGTCCTGGCAGGAAGCTGTGCAGTATGCTGCGCAGCGTTTTACTGAAATACAGCAAAAACATGGCAATAACAGTGTCGGTGCTATTTCGTCATCCCGTTGTACCAATGAGGAAGTGTACCTGGTCCAGAAAATGGTGCGCGCGGGATTTGGCAATAATAATATTGATACCTGTGCCAGAGTGTGCCACTCACCTACCGGTTTTGGGTTGAAAACAACCCTGGGAGAATCTGCAGGAACGCAGACCTTTGCTTCAGTGGACGAGGCTGATGTGGTCATCGTTATGGGAGCAAACCCCACTGATGCGCATCCGGTTTTTGCCTCACGTCTCAAGCGCCGTTTACGTGCCGGGGCGAAACTGATTGTCATTGATCCCCGAAAGATTGAATTGGTGAGTTCACCCCACATCAGCGCCGAATTTCACTTGCCTGTACGTCCAGGAACTAATGTTACCGTGCTCAATGCACTGGCTCATGTGATCCTCAGTGAAGGGCTTCATGCTCAGGACTATATTCAGGAACGAAGTGATCTTGACGCGTTCAGAAAGTGGCAGAAATTCATCCTTGCTGAACAGCATTCACCGGAGACGACGGCTGATATTACGGGGATCCCAGCTAATGATCTGCGTAGCGCCGCTCGGCTCTATGCTGGAGCAGGCAATGCCGCTATTTTTTATGGGCTGGGCGTTACAGAGCACAGCCAGGGATCTACTGCGGTAATGGCTATCGCGAATCTGGCTATGTTAACGGGTAATTTGGGTCGCGATGGGGTGGGTGTTAATCCCTTAAGAGGGCAGAACAACGTCCAGGGTTCCTGTGATATGGGATCATTCCCTCACGAATTGCCTGGCTATCGGCATATTTCTGAGCCTCTAACACGACAGCTGTTTGAGGCAGAATGGGGGGTAACACTGGATCCCGAGCCGGGCCTTAGGATTCCGAATATGTTCGATGCAGCCCTGGATGGGGATTTTAAGGGTCTGTACTGCCAGGGAGAAGATATAGCTCAATCTGATCCGAATACGCAGCATGTTGAAGCGGCTTTGCGATCCCTGGAATGCCTGGTGATCCAGGACATTTTTCTTAATGAAACCGCCAAGTATGCTCATGTGTTTTTGCCTGGAGCTACTTTCCTTGAAAAAGATGGAACCTTTACCAACGCAGAACGACGCATCTCGCGAGTAAGGAAAGCCATAGCGCCTCTGAGCGGTAAAGCTGACTGGCAGGCCACTATGGCGTTTGCCAATGCGTTGGGGTGTAGCATGACTTATGAGCATCCATCGGAAATCATGGATGAGATTGCAAGATTGACGCCCACTTTTGCCGGTGTGAACTACGATAAACTGGATAAATTGGGAAGTATTCAATGGCCATGCAATGACGCGTCTCCCGAAGGGACGCCAATCATGCATGTTGGTGAGTTCGTCCGTGGTAAGGGTTTCTTTGCAATTACCGAGTATGTTCCTACCGATGAACGTGCTAACCGGAAGTACCCATTGCTTTTAACAACCGGGCGCATTTTGTCCCAGTATAATGTCGGTGCTCAGACCAGACGCACGGACAACAGTCAGTGGCATGCTGAAGATACTCTGGAAATTCACCCTCATGATGCGGAGGAACGTGGTATCAGCCCGGGTGACTGGATAGGCATACAGAGCAGGGTGGGGGAAACTGTACTGCACGCTGAGGTAACCGACCGAGTCAAGCCCGGCGTGGTCTATACAACCTTTCATCATCCGGTTTCCGGCGCCAATGTGATTACCACCGATAACAGTGATTGGGCAACTAACTGTCCAGAATATAAAGTCACCGCGGTGCAGGTGAGTAAGGTCAGCCAGCCATCAAACTGGCAGAGGCGACAAAAGGACTACCATGATGAGCAGCTTCGGCTGCTCGAAAAAGCCCAGCAGGTATGAATGATCTAGTTAAAGCAAGAGCGCTCTCACGAGTTGTCTGGCAGGCAGGCAAGGTTGTTTCTGGCGTGGATCAGGTCGCTGTAGAAATGCCTGTGGCGATGGTTTACAACGATATATCTCATGCTGTGATGATGGCAACACCCAGTGACCTGGAAGACTTTGCAATTGGTTTCAGCATGAGTGAGGGTATTCTGGATTCACCGCTTCAACTTCTGGATTGTAAAGAAAATATAACATCCAAAGGCATTGAATTGGCCATGACTATCACAGAAGCACCCTTTGCCCGACTCAAACATCGGCGTCGGGTTCTGGCAGGTCGAACAGGCTGTGGCATTTGTGGCATAGAATCACTGGATCAGGTCATGAATAAACCTGCGTTGATAACATCAGATATTCGAGTGACTCACAGCGCTGTGCAAAGTGCCCTGGTAACGCTGGGTGAGAGGCAGGAATTGCAAAGGCAGACAGGGGCTGTACATGCAGCTGCCTGGTGTAGCGTAAACGGGGAATTGCTGATTATTCGCGAGGATGTGGGTCGCCATAATGCGTTGGATAAATTGCTGGGTGCCAGAAACCGGCAAGGTGATGCTGATAGCCCGGGGTTTGCCCTGGTTACCAGTCGCGCCAGTTATGAGATGGTGTTTAAGACGGCCAGTGCAAATATACCGTTACTGGCAACGCTTTCAGCGCCAACTTCACTGGCTATTGAACTGGCCAATCAAAGTGGTTTGACGCTGGTGGCATTTACAAGACCAGAACGTCATGTAATCTATACTGGCCGACAGCGTTTGCCGGGTTGAAAGGGTTGGATTAGAAGGGAGCACCAATGACACGTCCCGTTAAAATGATCAATCAGATTGCCCTTAATATGAGTGCCAATGGTAGTCATGATGAGGTAGCGCTTCAGGTGGCTCAGCATCTTGAAAAATTCTGGACAGGAACGATGAAAACCAGGGTCATAAAGCAGTGTTCCATCGAAAACACGGAATTTTCACTTATTTCGCGGAAAGCGCTTCACTATCTTGAAGCGATGCAGAAAGCTAAACCATCCTGAGCTCTCCCTGGACAATTCACTCCGGGCTGTCAACGTTAACGAACGCCTGTCCCGAAAAACTGTAACCACAACCACATGGCCTGACTGCAAACCAGGAAATATGTTTTTTGTAAGGTAGGCGCTGAACGCGGAAAAGATAACTGGAACCGGATCAGATAATGACCGTGCTGCCTGGATAGAAATTGCCCGGTACAGCAGTAGAGTTCAAGAAACCGTTGCTTTTAATGCTGTTCAGGGTGTCGACTGTAACGATATGTCCTGCCAGATTTGTTCGACCAGGGATTTGATCTGCAGGCCCTCTTGCCATCGGTCACTGAGTTCCCGTTGATTGCCATCTGTAATGGCATAGGGCGGCGGGCCAAGTTCGACCAGGAATCTTAGGGTGGCAGCTTGTCCATTGCGCGCAGCCCACTTGCTCATCCCTTGTCGCCACCAGGCAAGGAACTGGTCGAGCCATTGTTTGTGCTGAGGGAAGTTCAGGGCAATCTGGATTTGCTCGTTATTGGATACTCTGCCCTGAAATGAATCTGAGCGTTCTAATATCTGGTCTATATATTGACCGTCCTGCTCGCTTAAGGGTAAGGGGAATTCCCGGTCAACCACGAAGTGTGAAAGATCAGCGCATAAGCGTAATTCTGGAACCTGGTGCAAGACTTCCAATGTATAGAACAGGTCGTTTAAGGTGCCGTTGCGGTGGGTTTCCATCAGCACAGGCATGGCATAATGCTCAGCGGTAGTTAACCACGAGCGTACTACAGAGGCCGCTGCACTGGGCTGTAAGGGCATGACGCCGCCGATAATATTAACCTGGCTGGCATTGAGGCTGGTTGCCATGTCCAGTAGTGGCGCCAGTTCTTCTGCCGTGTATGGAAAAGCATTGACCATACATCCTAGTTGATATTCTTTAAAAAGAGGCTTTAAAGCCAGGCACTCATTAATCTCGTCAACCGCGGGATCCAGGCACACGCCATGGTAGCCAGCTTCAGCAATTTGCTTGAATTGTTCAGGCATGGACCGCTCGGCCTTACCTGGAATGCGTTGTTGCATTGCCCATAGTGACTGGTAAATTTCTAATTTTTGCAAAGCAAGTCCTAAAAGGAGGTGAGGAAAGATGCCGCATTTCCGCCAGTGACTCTGGCCTGCTGGGTTGCCTTGAGAAATGCGTGACCTGAGACAGGGGTCAGGCCGGGGGCATCATGAAATATACGATAGGTGCGGTAACGATGGTACATCACTAACTGAGGCCATAGCGGGATTATATTCTCTGCAGAACTGCCAAACAGTTTTTCATGCAGGGCGGGTAGTTCATACCAGGGGGTGGTGGGTCTGGCGTGATGGGCGTTGTGATAGCCAAAATTTAATACTAGCCAGTTAAGCCGAGGATGGCGCCAGGATATCATGGGGCTGAAAGTATGTTCCTGCTCCCAGGCCAGATCCCCTTTATGTTCGGAGACTTCATCCGAATAGAGTCTTAAATGATAAGGGTAGTCGTGTTCTAGACCATCCATGAATCGCAAGACGATGATCATTAGCGTATAAGCGATGATGTAGCCCAGCAATGCTACCGGGAACCATAAAGCCAGGGTTAAGATCAGGCTGCCTCGAATAGTAATAACGATTAAATTGCGGACTCGTTGCGAATGTCTTTGCGGAATGATAAAAGCGCTGAACATCATGATGGTATGCATGAGAAGGTCATGGGCTGGGATATAGAACCACTCAAGTAGTACGGTGACCCTGTAAAATAGCGGATGGCGGAGGAAAAAAGCTTCATAATCAAACCAGACAACATCATCATTATCGACATGATGGCGAAAATGTTTGTAGCGAATATCTTCCTGGGTTCCGTAGCTGGAACCACATAGCCAGCCTAGTATTTTGCCAAGTGAAGCATTGTGCTTGTTTGATCTGAACACGGTGTTATGGGCACACTCATGTATTAAATAGGCACCGATAATCAGCCCGTGAGCGAGCAAAAATAGACCTGGCAGAAAGCCAGCCCAGCCGGAGAAGAACAATAGGGACCAGCCCAGAGTATAGGTCGCCAGGCTATATACGATTGCTGCGCTATGCCGGTAGGCGCCTTCTATGGACTTGAATAGCATCATTTTCCTTTTGATGTGCTTTTAACCCTAATCGTCCTACGCGGTATCGTGTCTGACTTTCATGAACCGAAACCATGTTATTGTCGCCAATTGTCTGACCATTTTCCAGTTACATATTTTCCAGTTTGCCTAATAGCTGATAGTCAGTTTATTTCGAAGTGTTCCCCATAAACTCCCATATGGCTTCTAAACCGATGTTTCTGGCGCCCTGTTTTGCCCAGACATGGCCGCCTTGCCAGGAGCAGGTGACAATCGACGCGGCGCTGGCGCAGTTGGCGTGTTCAGAGCATTGCCAGCCTTGGTAGCCGTCTGAAACGGTGGGGTAAGGTGTATTGCCGTTTTTGGCACAGTGCTGGGCTTTTGCCCAGACCGATGCAGTGGTGGCTGCGGAATCGTAGATCATACCGTCTGCACTGGCCTGGCCCAGACCGTTAACGACCTGATCCTGGTGGCCAACGATCTGGAGGAGAGATACTTTGCTTTCAGGGCCACAGGCGTATCCACTTGTGGGGAAGCCGTGAACCGGGATCACAGCAGCCAGTTTATCCTGAAGACCGCAGGCGATGCCTGCAGCGGTCTGTGCACCCTGGCTGAAGCCCATGAGAAAAATTCGGGCTGCATCGATGCTGTAGTGGGCCTGTAGGTGATCGGTTAATCTACGTAGGAATAGCAGATCGTCTGCACAGCTTGTTCCCCAGTGACACTGACGTGTCTGCTCTGTTTTCGGGCAGTTTTCGAAATCGTCATAGGAGTAGGATTCGGGTGCGCAGGTAGGGCCAAGAGGACCATTGTCAAACCTTGAGCCAAGGTCGTTAAAAGAGGTTAGACCACTGCCTGGTGCAGACTCAGTACCATTTGGAAAGACCCCTATATAACGGTATCGATTGATGCTGGCGAACATGCCGGTTGTCTTGTGTTGAAAATCTGAGCCGGATCCTGTGTAGCCATGCAGGCCTATCACCAAGGGATGTTTCGATTCGCAATTATAGTCCTCCGGCAGGTGTAAGACATAAGAGCGTTGGACGTTTTGTATTTGGATCGTCAGGGTTGCATCCAGCCCTGTGGCGGCACCGAACAGCGGGCAGCTTACTTTGTCAGCTAAGTTTGCTTGATCATCTGAGGTAGAGTCACCGAAAGCACCTGCACCGAACAGCACGATCAGCATACAGGTAAGTCGAACAGCTAATTTCAGAGTCTGAAGGTATCCTCTATGAAGGTAGTCAACGCAGTAGCAGGTCTTCTTTTTGGCAGGGGGCATTTACAGAATTTATCAGGCGTGGCAGCCATGTTCAATCGCTACCCATGACTGGTTGGACATTTATAGTTGCACCTGGCTTTGATTAATTGCACCGATGATCAAGGCCGCCAAGAACACTTTTGCTGCTATTGTTTAAGTCCTGCGTTTAACGCGATTCTGGGATATGATGATCGACCACGATTCTGTGGTCAGGAGCAATTACAGAGATCAACCAGAGTTTGAGGAGAAAGGAGGCATTGCGCTTGCGGGATGGGCCTCTATTGCATATGAAATCAAGAGAAAGTTTTAATCAGCATTTACTACACCCCTGGGCTAATCTTCCTGCTCTGGGCAAAGATGATTCGACGCCACAGATTTGCCGTGCGGAGGGTGTTTATTTGTACGACAACAACGATCATCAGTTACTTGATGGCCCTGGTGGCATGTGGTGTATGCAGGTGGGATATGGTCGCCAGGAAATTGCCGATGCAGTGTCTGCACAGATCATGGAGCTCGGCTATGCGAGCACTTTTTCGGTTTTTCACCCGGGTGAAACAGAACTTGCTCAGAAAATTGCTTCGGTGACACCGGGTGATCTCAATCGAATTTTTTTCACCACAGGCGGGTCAACCGCTGTAGATGCGGCTCTACGTCTCTGCCAGTTAGCTAACAATATAAAAGGTAAACCGCATCGAAAACATATCCTATGCAGGCAGAAAGGCTACCACGGTAGTACTTATCTTGCTGCATCGGTCTCCGGTAAGGAGAGAGATAAGTCTGCGATGGATACTGACACAGAAAATGTACATTTTCTGTCGGCACCTGATCTGTCTCAGAGTGGGCAGAACCGAACCGAAGAAGATTTCTGTGATTTCCTGATTGAGGAGCTTGAATCCACTATTGCCAGCATTGGCGCCGATAATGTCATGTGTTTTATCGCTGAACCGGTGATGGGGTCAGGTGGGGTAATTGTACCTCCGGCGGATTACAATCGCCGCTGCTGGGAGACTGTTAAATCCCATGGCATATTATATATTGCCGATGAGGTGGTCACCGGGTTTGGCCGATTGGGCCATTGGTTTGCATCTGAAGCAATATTTGATGTGTGCCCTGATATTATCACCTTCGCGAAGGGCGTTACCTCAGGTTACGTGCCCCTCGGCGGTTTCGCCGTATCGGACGCGTTTATGGCCGAAATTTCCCTGGACAATGCAGACGGTTATATTTTCCCCACGGGTTATACCTGGTCTGCAAACCCGGTATCCTGCGCTGCTGGCCTGGCTGTCTGGGATATTATTGTCAACGAGCAGTTGCTCGAGCATGTTCGGGAAGTAGCGCCTTATTTTCAGGACAAGTTGCAGGGTCTGCTTGAATTGCCCTTGGTGAAGAACGTTCGCGGCCTCGGTCTAATGGCGGCGATAGAACTGGAGGCACCGGACGCTATTACCGGCAACACTCTGCTGGATCGCGATTATGCCCTGGGTGAACTGGTTGATCACTACTGCTACCAGTTTGGTCTGATAGTCAGGCCGCTCATTAATGTCTGCGTGCTCTCTCCACCTCTGATTATTACGCTGGAACAGATTGATGAGCTGATCTCCAAATTAAAGGCTGGTATTGAGGCTGCGCACAACAGTTTGACAGGGTAGAGATTCATTGTTGAGAAGGTTTTTTCGGTCACCAGGATCATTGTCTTGCTGGGGCGTTGTTTGAACTTGTTTTAGTAAGGGCACAGTTCGATCAGCGTTGGCTTATCAATCCCTTAACCAGGATGTTCATGAACGCCCTTACTCGAGAGATGACTATACTCTGGAGAGTAATCCAGGCCGGACCAATCCAGGCCGGATCATTCCAGGCCGGACCAATCCAGGCCGGACCAATCCAGGCCGGACCAGACATCAGATGTGGTTTAGTCCAGGATGTTCATCCACGCTTTATACCTCTGGTGAAAAAGTGCCAGGTCACCTTCCTGTGGTGTCAGATAGCCTTGTTGATGAGGAAGCGCCGTTATGCCCTGTTGGTTTAATTCATTGACCATGGCATCTTCGGCGAGCACCTGTTTTGAAAATGCTATCGCCGGTGTTGGATCAAAATCTGCCTTGGCCATCGCTTCTGGGCTGAATAACCATTCTGCTGAAATACGGGTCCGGTCAGCGGCCAGGGGAATAATTGAGACCTGCCTTATGTAATCAGAATGGGCAACGATATACTGGCTAGGGTATAGTTCCATGAAGGTATGACCTGCGTCGCATTCTGCCCTGGAAAGATCGGGGAAGGGTGACGATATGGCTTTTCCTGTGGTGGTCCAGGATTCAATTCCGGAGGCTACGGCATCTGCCAGCTCGGTGTCCGGGTCAAGTCTGTCGGTTGATAATGCTGCCTGGTACAGGGGTACCAGTTTACACAGTTCCGGGTGAACGCCTGGACAGTGGTAACATTCCAGATAATTTTCCCAGAATATTTTCCAGTTACAGGCCAGTTCAAACTGGTGGCTATGGCCTAGTTTCAGTTGCTCTAATGGCCAGTTGTTCAGCACAGCGAACCCCGGGTCAGCAGTTTTGCCGAGTTCTACTGAACTGCTGGTATCCAGGTTCAGATAAATATTACCTCTCCAGGATTCGCACGGGACAGAGTATAAACTGAAATTTTTGCTTTCGTTGGCAAGATCAAGAAATGGCGTGCTCAGCAACTCACCGTTCAGAGAGTAGCTCCAGCGATGGTAAGGGCACATGATCCGCCCCTGCGTGAACTGTCCCTGGGGAGTCTGACACAGTGCAGAACCACGATGTCGACAGGTATTATGGAAGGCTCTGATACCACCGTCTTCACTGCGAGTAACGATAATTGATTGATCGCCGATAGTCTGCAGTATGTAGTCCCCCGGGCGGGGTAGCTGGTCTGCGCGTCCGACGTAGAGCCACTGCCGGTACCAGACGTTGCGTAACTCCTCCTGATACACGACTGGGTCCAGATAGAGTTCAACCGGCAGTGATGATTGCAACGTAGCGTTGGTATTCGATTTATTGGTATTGGTATCCGTCATAGCTGAGCCGGCCTTCTAATTGATAATTCTGGAAAAGGTTTTATTAACAAGCATGCTGGCTAGGAAGTATGCTGTGTTTGGCGTTGGTTGTCGAAAATCATGAGTTTGATCAGTACTTGTCAGTGGCGCTCAGCATAAATTGCTTCCCCCAAGTCTCTGCGTAGGCAGTGGCGGCCTTTCACCGCTTGGCATGACCTCCCTTGAGGCATTACACTAGTCTAAATCGTTTTGCCTAAAGTGATTCTGGTTGATCATGATCAACGCCTTCCCAAATTTTGTCAGCAGCCTGGCCGCATTTTTGAATAATGGCCAGTTACTCAAGTGGTTTGTATACGGGTTATTGATCATTAATTTTGGTTTTTACTTGGTTGAGGACCTAGGTGTCGCGTCACAGGTGTTACGAGGCGGCGGCACCTTGTTGCAATGGTCCAACGAATTCTCCACAACACTGGATGTTTTTGGATGGCTGGGGCTGCTTATAGTCTTCGAATTCGAGACCTACCTACTGTCAGATGAAACTGTCGAGCGATGGCAGGTTCGCCTGGGACTGAATACGATTCGATTGTTCTGCTATGGCTTGTTGATTCATACCGTCATGGCTCGCGTAACCGATACGCTTGAATATGTCGCAGTTGAAAAGGAAATCGAGGTCACCAGTCTGTGTCAGCTTGTGGAGCGGGATTTTGTTTTTACTGAAAATAACCTCTACACCCCGATTGATACTGAAAATTGCCTGCAACTGGCTCGTAGTGAGGGTTTATATGTTTTACAAAAGGGCATCGTCACCGATACGGATGGTTATACACTTCAGGGTGTGAATGCCTGGATTGATTTGCAGGATGTTCTGCTCTGGTTGCTGATTGTGGCGGCCATTGAACTGACGGTTTATCTGCAGAACCAGGGGGTCGCCGAAGGCTACCTGATGCTGTTGGCCCGTATCTCTAAGGTTTTTTACTGTGTATTGTTTTTTCACGCAGCATTTTGGGCTTATAAAGGGCACTGGTTGTGGGCCTGGGATCAGTCGCTGTGGATATTGGGATTCTGGGCTATTGAGAATAATCTTTCTGAGTGGCGTGACGAAATTCTTAGCGATGCAAGAGAAGGCCAGGAACCCGCTATTTAGCGGTGTTCAGTTTCTGGTCAATCAGGCATGGCCCTTATGACTACACGATCTGCAGTTAAAGAGTTGGCGAAGGGGTGGTTTGCTGGTATGTACCTGGGGTTGCGGGAAAATTTCAGATTCTTCAATTAGAAAGAATGAGTATGAGTAATCTTCGCCATTGGCTGATCATGACTATCTTGTGTTTTTCTGGTGGCATCATATTTATGCTGCCCTTTCTGCGGGAAGTGTATTACATCCCCATGCAGCAGGCCTTTGGTTATGACAACATCCAGATGGGCGTGCTGATGAGTGTTTTTGGTGCGTTATCACTGCTCGCTTATTTTCCTGGGGGCTGGGTTGCTGATCGATATTCTCCAAGGAAACTGATCAGTAGCGCATTATTGACCACAGGTCTGGGTGGTTTTTACTTTGCAACCTTCCCGGGTTACGTCGCCAGTATCGTTCTGCATGCCTTTTGGGGGGCTAGTATCTCATTGGTCTTCTGGAGCGCGCTCATTAAAACGACACGTTCCTGGGCGCCGGAAAATCAACAGGGCCGTGCCTTTGGCACTTTAGAGAGTGGGCGAGGGGTTGCAGAAATGCTCAGTAGTACGTTATTCCTGGCTGTTTTTGCCTGGTTTGGCAGTAACTCAACCGCTCTGTCACAGGTCATATTCCTGTTCGCCATGTCCAATATTGTACTGGCTGTAGCGGCCTGGTTTGTACTCGTTGATGAGCAGGGTGGTAGGAATGAGGTGTCGTTGGTACTACCTGGTGTTGAGGAGGTTGTTCAGGTCATCAGGATGCCGATGGTATGGTTGATAGCGATGGTGGTACTCACAGCTTACAGTGCTTATTGGGGGTCTTTTTATTTTACCCCCTATGCCAGTGATGTGTTTGGCGTCAGCGTAGTTACAGGCGGTGCAATCGGTGTTGCCAGGATGTGGTTGAAACCGCTGGCTTCATTTACCGCGGGCCTGGCCGCTGATCGTTTTAGCGTGGCTAAAACGGTATTATTTATGATGCTGGTAATTACTATCTGCTTTACAGGGTTTGCCTTTATCCCAGGAGGTGCTGATTATTTTTGGCTCATGCTAGTGAATGTGGCTCTGGTTTGCATTGCCATTTTTGCAATGCGGGGTATTTATTTCGCGCTATTGCAGGAAGGCGGAATTCCCCAGGCAGTTACAGGCACGGCAGCGGGATTAATATCGGCGATTGGTTTCACACCGGATGTTTTCATGCCCCTGCTGGGTGGTTTCCTGCTGGATACTTTTCCTGGTGCGCAGGGTTATCAGTATCTCTATTTAACGATAGCTGCACTATGTGGTGGTGGCTGTCTTGCTGCTTTGGCCATATTGAAGCAAGGCAAAGCGCGGAGCTAGTCAGGTCCGACCATCTGCTGATGCGTTAACGCAAGGTGCGAAGGCTGACTCACTGCAAGCTCGGTTGTTTCTATGCGCTGTTGATGGCTGGGCGTCTTGCTGATTTCCTTCAGTGCAGTGGCCTGGCGTCTGCCGCTTAAATCACGGCTTAATGCCTGGCAGAATCAGGCCAGGTGAGTCAAGGCCACGCGTATCTAAGTAAGGTCCAGCGGACCGGTTCTGGCAGTCGTGTCAGTTCTGCTGATTGAGCATCGCTGGCTTGGCCGCGAGTGATTTTGATCAGATCACAGCCCCCGGTGGATTAACGGCAATAGGGATATCCCGGAGATATAAATCAGATCGGGTGGTGACCAGGTTGCGAGCATAGTCGTGCCCGGAATAGATGGCATGGACAATTGCGCCAGGGGCCAGGCAGTCTCCAATGCGGTCTACAGACTTAATACCCGCTGCCAGGGTTGCATTGGGGTTTGAAATAAGGGTTTGATACAAGCTATCGTTAGGTATTCTCAGGCCTACAATGAGTACCGATTTTGCAGCCAGTTGCTGTAATTTTTCAGTAAAGATATTAGCCAGGCCAACTGTTTCATTTTCATGGCTTTGTAGCAGCACCTGGGTTATCACAGGGATACCCGCATTTTCCAGGTTCTGGTGCACGAAAGGCTGCTCATTAGTCATGATAGTCCACGCGGAAGCATGGCCGGCGGGCGTAGCGTAACTGACCGAAAGCCCTTGTGCCGCTAATTTTTCCGCTAACACCCCTCCCAGGTAATAATTATCAAAGTCGTAGACTAATACCGGTCCATTGATTTTTATACCCGCAGCAATATCGTCCGGGGTATAAACATTGGCTTGGTTCAGTTCACCAACCGGTATCTCCAATGAGGAATAAAGGGATTTTGTCCATTTTGCACCGGTTGCGACAACGACCCGCTCGTGGCCCAGTTCAAGAATATCGTCTCTGCTGAGTTCACTGTTGCTATATAGGTCGACGTTGTTCATTTGTTTCAGGGCATAAAGGCGGTAATCAATGACTCTCCTCCAGGTGCTGAGGCCCGGCAGGGCTGTTTCGAAGTTGAGTCTTCCGCCCATGGTTTTGGATTGGTCCGATAAGGTGACCTGGAAGCCCTGTTTGGCGGCGATCAGGGCAGCTTCAAGGCCAGCAGGACCGGCGCCAATAATAAGCAGTCGGTCTTCGCTGGATGTTCTGTTGAATTTCTCAGGGTGCCAGTTCTTGCGCCATTCCTCACCCGCAGTTGCGTTTTGGGTGCAGCGAACCGGAACGCCATCATGCCAGCTTGATATGCAAATGTTACAGCCGATGCATTCTCTTATTTCGTCTTCCCGGCCAGCTTTGATTTTGTTGGGCAGGAACGGGTCGGCTATGCCTGCCCTGGCACCACCGATGAGATCGAGGATGCCTCGGTTTATCTGTGATGTCATGGTATCGGGCGAGGTAAAACGGCCCACGCCCACCACTGGTTTGTTGGTGATCTGTTTGACAAAATCAATAATGCTTTCATGCGAACCTTCTGGTCTGAAACGCGAAGCGCTGCAGTCCGTTGGGCTGGAATCCATCTTGACATCCCAGAGATCGGGAACTTCAGATAACAGCGAGACAACTTCATGGGCCTCGGATTCAAAATGGTTACTGGGTTTTGCCCTTAGTTCCTCCAGGCTTATTCGCAGCGCGACCGCGCAACTGTCGCCCACGGCGTCCCGGGTCGCATCAATTAATTCGTGCACAAATCGGACGCGATTGGCGACGCTGCCACCATAGGCATCATCACGACGGTTGTATTCACTGATCAGGAACTGGTAGGGCAGGTAACCCATTCCTGCGTAAACATAGATAATGTCAAAACCGGCCTTTTTAGCGCGTATAGCCGCTTGCCCCTGCCAGCGAACAACATCCTGAATATCCGTGGTGTCCATTATTTTCGGGCGTAATTGGCCCATGAAGCCAACATGAGTTGCCGCCCAGCCAATACCGGAAGGTGAGTAGGGCGCAATGCGGGAGCTTCTGTTCATGACGGAAGCTCCGCCATGCCAGAGTTCGATCGCGGCGAGAGCGCCGTGCTGATGTATGGCATCACAACTCAAGGCATGGGCATGAATATCGTTGTCGTCCCACAGTCGTGCATAGGGCAGAGGAGAGTCATCGGATGATGGGTGGATGGAGACTGCGCCGGTTGAAACAACACCCCAGCCGCCCTCAGCCTTTAGTCCACGGAAGGCTGCTCGCACCCGAGGATTGGCTTCGGTCATACCGCTGGCATGGGGTACCTGATAGAAGCGGTTAGGTGCGACAACCGGACCAATGGGGACTTTATCAAACAATACCTGGTAGTGTGGGTTCATGGTATGCCCTTGAAAACTAAAGTAAGAATTAAACATTTTTTGGCTGTCCGGGCAATGCAGAAATGTTGTTCTTGAAACTGGAGTCGAATTTATTGAAACCAGGCAGCCCAGGCAGTGCTTTAGTCATGATCACAGCGCTTTGGGATTGCAGCTTTTGCTTGCCGATTACCGCCTGCTACGCGTCAGAGGAAACGGTATAAGCAGCGTGATGAAATGAAATTGCTAGGTCCTGAACCATCCAGATTGACGCACGGCAATAATCAGCCAGTCCGCCATTGCAGCAGGGTGAAAGGGGGTTGTGAATCGTTGTGATGCTCAAATTTGGCCAGCACAGTTGAACCGATGACGACTGGCTGCTGTGGGTCCCCCAGCAGATTGCCCACCAGGCGAACATTATCCGCTGCAGGTATTTCTACAAGCACAATGATGTAGGGTCCCTGTTCTTTCAGGGCAGGATGTACGGGGTGCCAGACTCGCTCGTAAGAATAGATAATGCCTTGCGGGGGAACCTCGGCAAATGTCACCTGTTCAGAATGGCAATGATGGCAGATCCACTCGGGTCCCCATTGCCATTTGTGGCAATCGGTACAGGATTGCAGCAGGATTTTCTCATCCTGTAGGCCCTGCCAGTAAGGCGCATCTAACCCATCGGGTGCAGGATTGGGCTGGGGCAAACCGGTTGCAAGATAATAATCAGTCACAGGGTAGTCTCCCCGCCAAAAATACACGAGCTGACGGGTGTTACCATGGGTCCGGAGATGGTCATTGATACTTCAGAGTTTTCTACCTGACTGGTTGAATCCCCCCTGATTTGTCTGACTGACTCGATGATTAAGCCCAGGCCATGCATATAACATTCAGCGAGATTGCCACCTGAGGTGTTCAGAGGCAAGTCGCCATCAGGAGCCAGAAAGCGCTCTTTGACGAAGAAATCATTACATTCAGCTGGCTCGCAGAAGCCATGCTCTACCATGCTCATCAGGACCCCGCCGGTAAAATTCTCGTAGCACTGCAGTACGTCGACCTCTTTCGCTGTGATCCTGGCCATGTCGTACAGGTGAGGTGCCAGGCTCGGAAAAGTGGAAGATGCATATTGCGGTGTATTATGAACCGATGCGCCGGCACGGTAATGGGAGCCACCCACTGCACCGAGCAGGTAACAGGGCTTATGGGGGAAATCCTTTGCTCGTTCGGCTGAGACAAGAACCATGGCCGCTGCACCATCGTTTTCAAGGCAACAATCGTATAAATGGAAAGGTTCGACAATCCAACGTGAGCTGTCATAGGTTTCTTCGTCTAGTGGACGACCATACATGACAGCCCGGGGATTGCTCTGGGCATGATGGTAGGCGGCAAGTGATATTGAGCGCAGTGCATTTTGCGCAACGCCATGATCGTGCATAAAACGAACCACTTTCATGGCAAACATCTGTGCCGGCGACATGAGCCCATAGGGTATTGTGTGTGCAAAATCACCAGCAATCGTATTACGGCGAGGACCCTGGCCAAATCGACCAAACTGACCTTGCGCAAGGGCTCTGAAAACGACCACACAATCGGCAATACCGGTTGCGATTGCGGCAGCTGCGTTGCCCACAGCGGCTGCACCGCCACCGCCACCGCCACCCCATTGCATATTGGAAAACCTCAGTTCAGAACAACCCAGGGCAGCTGCAAGACGCGAAGGATCGCTTCGATCGTTACTGAAAGATGCAAAACCATCGAGTTCCTTCGGTGATATTCCGGCATTTTCGCAAGCGGCTTTAATAGCTTTCAAGGCAAGTTTGAATTCAGCGTCTGGCGCTTCTCCCCGCTTGTAATAGGCTGTTTCGCCGACGCCGGCAACGGCAACTGTGCCCCTTAAGGATCGCTCTTTCATTTTATGGTGCCGACCTGTTTAGCGACTGCTGCAGCATCGTTTTGCGAGGTATACCTTTCCGGGATCGGGAATTTGAAAATTTCAGCAGCGTTCAGTCCGAGTATTCTGGCTCGTTCATCATCTGATAATCCACCCATGGTACGCTCAATGGCTGCGGCTGAGTGTGGCCAGGTCCCTTCGTGATGGGGGAAGTCGTTGGCCCATTGGAAATTGTTTACCAGGCCATATTGTCTGGCGAGATCCAGGCCGACCTTGTCTTCCTGAAAGGATGCAAAGCCGTTTGAACGGAAGTACTCGCTGGGCAGACGGTTTAACTTTGGGCGCACAAACATATGATGTTTTCGGTATGCTTCGTCGAGCGCCTGCAAGGCCCAGGCTACCCAGCCGATGCCAGCTTCGATGGTACCAAACCGAATCTTAGGGAATTTATCAATAACCCCGGAAGCACACAGGTTGGCAATAGGCTCCATGGTTGGGCTTAAAGAGTGCACAGCGTAATTGATGATAGCGCCGCCGTTACCTCGCGACGTTCGCGGGTCTCTTCCCGTTGAAATATGAAAGGTTATGGGTAGATCGACATCCTGGATACAGGCCCAGAGATCATCAAATTCTGGCAGGTTGTAATTAGCGTTGTTATGGTCAGGGGCTCCCCAGACAGGTTTGCAGGGTAGGGACAAGCCTCTGAATCCGAGTTTGGCGCAACGCTGAATTTCCTGGATGGTTCCCGCTAATGACCCCGGGGCAACACAGGCCATGGGCGAGAGCCTGTCATTGTAATCGGCAAAAGTCTCCCAGGCCCACTCGTTGTAGGCTTTACACATGGCCAGGGAGAATTCTGAATCTGGTGTGGCCCAGATGGTTAAGCCTTTATTTGGAAAAAGCACCTCGGCATCCACACCATCCAGGGTCAGATCCTTGATTCGATCCTGCGGCGTTTTCCCTGATCGATTTCGAAGCAGGTCCTCGCCAGCAAAGTTGATATTTTGAATTCGTACTGGTCGGAAACCTTCTGTTTTCTGCAGGGTATTGCCTTTACCATCCAGTACCACACCTGGCAAACGGTCGTGGTATGCCTTGTCAATTCTTGAGGACAGGAAATCAGAGGGTTCCTGCACGTGACCATCTGCTGAGACCATAAAATACTTGTTTTGATCGCCGGGTCGAGCAGTTCTGGGCCAATCTAGGTTTCCTGGGGTCTCGACTCTCCAGGCATTAGCCTGGTCGGGAGTGTCATTCATGATGAGTTCTCACTGCATTAATGCGTTTACAGTATCGGGCTTTATTTCAATGCGCAACTCACCCCCGAATACAATGGTCATTTGATGGTCCAGGTATAACCGCAGATTTACCGCCGTAATTAACCTGTTATACCCATTCTCTGGCGGGTTTGGAGGGGTAATTTGCTATCAGGACAACCGCAGAAACAGGATTTGAAATCAGTCTGTCCCCGTTAAAAGCCGTCTTCTCTGGTGTAACCCTGCGTGAGCAGAACAGAAACTTAGGCTACTTCTCCTTTGATATAGCGTTCAAGATGGTCAATAACAGTGGATTGTTCGTCAATGATTGATTTTACGAGGTCGCCAACTGAGATCATCCCGATAAGTTCGCCCTTATCCAGGACAGGCAGATGCCTGACTCTCTTTTGGGTCATCAAGGCCATACACTCGTCAACCTTTAATGTTGGATCGACGTAGATTACATTTTTGGTCATGATTTCCGATACTTTTGTATCTTTCGATGATTTTCCCTGGAGGATAACTTTTCTGGCGTAATCTCGTTCCGAGATAATACCGATAAGCTTGCCCTCGTCTGACAATACAGTCAGCGCCCCGACAGACTTCAAAGCCATCATTTCAATAGCCTGGTAGACTGAGTGGGCAGGCCCTATTGACCAGACCTGCTTTCCCTTTGCTTCCAGTAGTGTATTTAATCTGGGCATTTGGAATCCTGTTAAATCGTTAGTCGTCTTTAGATTTAGTTTCCACCTACTGATACGATGTGTAAAGAATTTTCGCACTCACACTTGGACCTTATATGCCTAGATGCGATATGAGACGGATCTGTGGGCGCGCCGCGATGATGGTAAGGTGCCATCGGGCCACACCGGTTTAGGCCGGAATGATTGATTTTTTGGGTTGAATAATTCAATGTCAGCTGGGAGTAGATATCAGGTCTGATTGGTCGGGGTTAATTCCTCCTGTTAATGCCTGCAGTTAATGTAATGCTATGGCGCTTTTGCGCTACGGCATCATCTCGATGGTGTTGATCGGCTCGTTAAACACGGCTTGCTCTCGGCTTGATGCTATTGCGCAGTGAAACCCGAACCCCTGGCCGGGTCAGGAAAACAAGTCAACATCTGGATGAATAGAGGTATGCAGAAAATAACAAGAGCCGTTATCAGAGCCTTCGATCGATATATGCCAGAACCCTTTGCGTTTGGCATCGTTATGACGCTTGCTGCCCTGGTACTCACCTGGTGGCTAACGCCCGCCAGCGCAGAAAAGGTGGTCATGTCCTGGGGTAACGGACTAGCTTCACTATTGCCTTTTATTACCCAGGTCTGCCTGACTATTCTGTTTGCTTATGCGTTGGCCCATCTTGGACCGGTACCCGCCTACCTGGAACGACTGGCGGGTTTGCCTCGCACTGCCCAGGGGGCTTATGCATTTGTGGCCGTGTTTGCGGGGTGCGTGAGTTTGATTGCCTGGCCTCTGGGAACCATTTTGGGTGGCTTAATGGCCAGGCAGGTGGCACTGGCATTTCGACATCGAGGTCAGAAAGTCCATTATCCTTTGCTGGGCGGCGCTGCATTCAGTGGTTTTGTCGTCTGGCACATGGGTTACTCAGGTTCGGCGCCTCTGCTGGTAGCCACACAGGGTAATCCCATGCAGGAACAGCTGGGCGGACTGTTACCGGTCACCCAGACAACCCTTGCTACCTTTAACCTTGTGACCATCGTTCTGACACTGGCTACTGTCGCCCTGGTAGCTAGTTTGCTGGCGCCGGCTGATGCTGAACTGGAGGAAATTGATGAATCCGACGCAGTGCAGGACTCAAAGCAGGAGAATCAGGAAGGACCGTTGCCAGGTCGGTCAGGACCTGCTTACCGGCTGGAAAACAGTCGCTGGTTAACCTCCTTTCTGGGTGTCTTGTTGATTGTCTATGTGGCTAATTGGTTTTATTCAAAAGGGATACAACTGGACCTGAATATTGTGAACTGGACATTTCTGGCTGCTTGTCTTTTGTTGACACGATCTGCTTCAGAATTCAGCCAGGTATTGATGCAGGCTGGACGTGCGGTGGTGCCAACTCTGCTGCAATACCCACTCTATGCAGGTATTATGGGAGTCATGCTGAACACGGGTCTGGTCGCCCAGTTGGCAGACTATTTTGCCCGAATTGGCACAGCCGAAACACTGCCGTTGATTGCCTTTTTCTCCGGTGGTGTCATTAATATGTTTATCCCATCAGGTGGGGCCCAGTGGGCTGTACAGGGCCCTGCATTTCTGGCGGCGGCTGAAGCACTGGGAACGGCGCCGGAACTGATAGTCATGGGTGTTGCCTACGGAGACCAGTGGACCAATATCATTCACCCTTTTGTGGTCATTCCATTGCTGATTATGACTGGGTTACCGGCTAACAAAGTCCTTTCCTATTCGTTCATTTTATTTCTAGTGGCTACCGTGCCTCTTGCCGGGGGATTGATTGTTGCTGGGTTCTGGTAGGTTTCCGGCATCAGCCTCATCGGTTAACTATCTCATGAAGGTGTTCATAGGCTGGTTTGGTTCTGTGCTAAAATGCCTGAAAAATGTCTGAGACGCTTGAACAAGCAACTGGAAAGTCTTAAAGCTGATGGCTATTGTATCCTCACTGATGTGCTAGACGCTGCTGAGGTTAGGGCCACCCGTCGTGCCCTGATCGATGCGGCAGTCGAAAGCAAACGTAGAGGGGTGTCAACTTATGTTCAGGGCTTAGATCCCAATGAAGCGAATGTTCGCGTTTTTAATTTACTGGACCTTGACCCGATCTTTCGTAAATTGATTCTTCAGCCTAAGGCTATTGCGCTGGTGCAAGCGTTGATTGGCGAGCACTTCCTGATATCTAATTTCACTGCCAACATCGCTCTGCCGGGTAGCGAATCCATGGCTATTCACGCAGATCAGGCTATTGTCATACCCGAACCCTGGTTACAGCCCTGGGCGATCAATATCATCTGGTGTCTGGATGATGTCTACCCAGACAATGGTGCAACCCTGTATTTACCGGGCAGTCACCAAGTCGCCCGTGTCAGTGAACTACCACCAGACATGAAGACGGCTATGGTCGCTTTTGAAGCACCAGCGGGTTCCATGATTGCCATGGATGGTCGCCTCTGGCACACCTCAGGCGCAAATGTAACCCGTGACCGGGAGCGAGCCCTCCTGTTCGGCTATTACACGGCTGATTTCATAAGACCCCAGACCAACTGGAATGCTAGCCTATCTGCTCACACCCTGGACAACCTTGATGCTCGCCTGTTTGATTTTCTCGGTCTCGGCGCAGCGGCAAATCTTCGTCAGAGTTCCGTGATACTTGAGCCTGCAGATCACTAGAGTGGCACTATTAACGCGGCTCCAGTGAGCCTTAAATCAGGATTTTGCTCGCTGCATCACTCGGATCAGACCCGACATTTCCTGGGCACTGGACATATCGATAAGCTGGTCCTTTTTATCGAGTAAATCTTCATAGGTAACGTCGGCATCGAATTCCAGGGCTTGATTAACGAACACCGCGCTACGTGAAAACTGACCGTTACCCGCATGGAATGTCTGCCCGGTGGGTGCATCTTTGGCGCACATCAGTAATACCACCGGTGTCACCAGTTTGGGGTGGCGCATTGGATCCGGGTCATCAGGGTTAACTTCGATACCAGGAATGGTTCCGATGAGGCGCGTCTCGGCTGCTGGCGCCAGGCAGTTCACCTTGATGTTTTTAGATAGACCTTCGATGGCAAGTACATTCATCATACCCAACATGCCCATTTTTGCGGCGCCATAGTTGGCCTGGCCAAAATTCCCAAACACCCCAGAAGTTGAGCTGGTGAACACGATTCTGCCGTAGTTTTTTTCATACATAACTGGCCATGCTGCTTTGGTCACGTAACCCGTGCCATTGAGGTGCACGTCCATGACAATGTCCCAGTCTTTCATGTCCATATTCTTGAAACTCTTGTCACGAAGAATTCCTGCGTTGTTAACCAGGATGTCTACAGTGCCAAAGGCATTCAGTGCATCATCAATAATTGACTGTGCCCCTTCCATGCTTGCAACCGATGCCTTGTTGGCAATCGCCTGGCCCCCGCCTGCGGTAATCTCGTCTACAACGAGGTCGGCCATGTCACTGGCGCCGGTACCATCACCACTGCCGCCCAGGTCATTGACGACTATTTTCGCCCCGCGGCGGGCAAATTCCAGTGCATGGGATTTACCTAAACCGCCACCGGCACCGGTGATTACAACTACCTTATTCTCAAATTCGCTCATAATTCCTCTCTTCTTAATTGACTGACAATACCGTACTTATTATAACTTCGATAGCGGGTCTCATTATCAGGTTGCTGGTACCGATAATACTTGAAAACTGGTTGGTTGTTTTCAAAACCCTGAGCGTTACTGTCGCACTATCTTATTTGGAATTGCTGGGCTCATATTTTCCATGGCCAAGTGATTACTAGGTAATCTTAACTGTTGGAATGGACTTTTACCTTACTATTGCCAGGCTCAGTCCAGGATGCAAGAACCTTTGACCGTTTCATCTGCTCAATCAGGAAGCGATTCGATCGAGGATGGGTAACAGATAAGTCAGGAAAATTTCCGGATTTTCGCTCATTGGAAAATGACCCACGCCTTTCATTTCTTCCCAGGTTGAACCGGTAATGGCCTGGCTGGCAGCTTTGCCCAGCTCTGCGGTACCGCTGTAGTCGTACTCTCCGGAGAGGATGTGTACACCCACCTGGTTGGTATCTATTTCCTTGGCCTGGCCACGTAAATCATAGTCGGCGATATAATAGTAAAGATCGCCAATAAATGCGGGTGGCCAGCCGCTGGCATAAACGAAGCTGGTTTCCTTTCGATAAGCGATTGGCGAGGTCGGCGACATGAGCCCTTCCATGAGTTTCGCTTTATATTCATTGCTGACCTGTGGATGCCACATCACATCTAAGTTCTGCAGAGCACCTTCGATGTTCAGAGCGCCTTCAACAGAGATCACAGCTTTAAACGAGTCGGCATGTTTGTGTGCCAGATCCAATGCCAGCAGTCCTCCCACTGAGCAACCCATAAAAACCGGTTGATTAAGGTTGAGCGCCTGGCTTAACTTTAACGGGATTGAGCGCAGAAATTCTCCTTTCAGATCATATTTTTCCTGCCACCATTGTCGGCTTACCGGCGGAACGGATTTACCATGGAACGGTAAATCGTAAGCGATCAGTCTGAACCGATCAGTGATCTCGGCAACCTCGAACAGGTGGCGCCATTGACTGCCATGAGCGCCAGCGGTGTGTTGCAGTAATAATGGAATACCTGCTCCGGCCTCTTCAAAGTAGATCCGGTGGTCGTGTCCCTGAAGTTCAATGTGCACGTACCTGCCGACTGGCGCGTCAATGACACCCTCTTTCTTATGAAGGTGAGGGATTGCCTGGTCATACTGGGTTGGCGGGCGCAGTAGTTCTACAGCTCGCACCACTGCAGCGAAGTATTGGGCATGCAGCAGGGAATCGCCGTCACGGGTGATACCCAGGCCTGCAGTAAGGTTAGCCAGGAGGTCGTTATGAAATCGAGGTGGCACGGCTTGCAGCAGTCCCTGCCAGACTGAGGTGTCACCGGAGTATGAAATGATGCGGGCAGGCTTGTCGGGTGCACCTGAGACAACGCCATCATTTAGGAACATTGCCAGAGTCTGGTCGCCAATGTTCAGCCTCAGTCCACCATGCCAGTGCCGGGCCGCCAGCATGAACTCGCTATCATCCCGGCAAAGGGCTTGCCAGGCTTTCGAACTCGGTAGTGATAAAGCCATGCATAGACTCTACCGTTTCCTGGGATAGATATCATCTTTAGCTTTCCTTCGACGTTCTTACCGGTATTTTGTTTAGATGCCCTTAGGCATCATGCTGAGAAGCCTATAGATGTTTATTGCCAAGGTATTGCGGCTTTTACTGCTGTGATTATCAGTCATCCGCCGGCCAGGTCCCGTGGGCGTTGCGACCTTGGGCAACGGTTACTCGCCAGAGTCTGGACTTGGGGTAGCGCAGCGCATTATATTACCTATCCTGCTTGGAAAGATTTGTTCGAGTCGTTTTTTGTGAGGTAATCTGCATGTACGATTATCAGTTTACGGTTGTCGATTTTCCCTCGGTCATACTGGCGTCGTGGCAATCCAGGGTGCGGGTTTCAGATATTCCCGCTCGGATTCCGAGGCTGTTCGACCGGGTCTATGCCGGGTTACTGGCAGTTGGAATTGAGCAATCGGGTCACAATCATGTCCTGTATGATCAGTTCAGTCCTGATGGTATGCGGATGCGTGTCGGTGTTCCGGTAACCAGCCTGTTCGAAGATAGAGCAGAGATAAAGTGTTTCGAGTTTACCGGTGGTCGAGCAGCACACACTCAACATCGGGGCAGTTATAGTCAACTCCACGAAGCGCAGGGTCAATTAAATCTTTGGTGCAGGCAGCAATCTGCTGAAGCAGCTGGGTTATCCTGGGAGGTCTACGGCGATTGGAGTGATGCCATCGACGATCTGGTTACCGATGTTTATATCTTGTTGAAGTAATAGATGTGTTTGCAACATATTAAAGCGATAGCGGCGTGGCTGTATTTTCTTAGTGTTGTAAGTGACGATTGATGTTGTTGCAAACCGTTAGTGCGGGTGAGTACTGAGCTCAGACCCCAGACCTCTTCAATACAAACCAGAACGGTGTGATTTTGATGAAAATCAGTGGCACTGTCTAATTAACGATAATTTCGTCGCTGAGAAGTTTACCTGCAACATTTAACCCGCCTGCATTGATAACGTCGCTGTAGCCCAGTTGTCGGAGAATATTTCTTGCCTTTCCTGAGCGGACACCACTTCGGCAATAAACGTATATTTTCTGGCCTTTATCAGGAAGCAACGTGGTGCTCTGTTTAGCTATATTCTGTAAGGGTATGTGTTGGGCTGATGCCAGATGACCGTCATTGAATTCTTTGAGCGTACGAACGTCTATAATCAGTGCATTGTCGTGTTCTGCTCCGGTGCCGTGAAAGATCATTGTTGATAGTAAGAGTACTAGTAAATACTTCAATCGTATTCTCCATCTCAGTTTACGTTGCAGGTCGGTAAGGCGCGCTGAGCCGGTCTAGGTTTTGCCTCTGAATAAAGCGCTAACAGGATGCATGAAATTGTACCATGATAACCAAATCAGGAAGATCTCGATGCAAGGTCTGTGCTGATGTACGCGATATCAAATAGTAGTCAAGGCAATCAAACCATATTGAGCCTTGTGTTTAGATTCAGCATACTCTTGTGTCACCTTTGAAAGCTCAGGAAAGGATCCGATGTCTAGCCAAAAAAAGAAAGTAACGCCATCGTTCTTCGCTCATGCTGTACTCAAGACCAGTCGGTTTGAGGAAATGGTCAAGTATTGGAAAACGCTTCTCAATGCAGACATTGCCCATCAAGATGCCATGTTTTGTTTTATGACCTATGATGATGAACATCACAGGCTGGCTATCGTCAGTGTCCCTGGATTAAAAGATAATCAAGGTCAGACAGCTGGGTTGGATCACCTGGCCTACACCTATGCATCAATGGACGATCTCATATCCACTTATGAGCGCCTGAAGGTAGCTGGTATAGAACCAGGCTGGTGTATTAATCACGGGCCCACCCTCTCGCTTTATTATACAGATCCGGATGGCAGCAGAGCAGAGCTGCAGATTGATCTGTTCTCAAATTCTGATCAGGCCAATGAGTTTATTGCCTCTGATGCCTTCGTGGAAAATCCCATTGGAATTAAGTTTGAACCGGAAGTGCTGTTCGGACGTTATCAGTCGGGTGAAACGCTTGAGGCGCTCACTGTGCGCCGCCCACTCAGGCAGGGGGAGTCATTCTTCGATCACCTGAATTCCTGAAGCAGAAATAGGTCGTTGCTGCTTCAAACGCGACAGGGGAGAGCGAAACCAGATTCTAAAAGTCATTGGCGAGATTTGCAGGTTTTTGAATCATAGACGGGGGTCAAGTGGGCAATGCAGAATTTGGGTGTAAATCTGGGCGTGGACTCGGTATGTCGACGGTATCGATAGGCCATTCAACCAGCACAGCTGGTTGCAGCAGAGTAAAATGAGGTACACAATATATCAATCAAAATTGGGTTGGAGGGAATTACCCTGCCTAAGTCGATCAGATTGATTTTGGCCGGCAATGCCAGTTTGTTTCTCCTGTTGTTGATTATTGTCGAGTCGACGTTAGCGGCGGATACGGTATTGGGGCCGAGCGATGCCTACCTGTGCTTTGAGGAGAGCCGATGGGGCAAGTCGATTCGTGGCATAAGCTATTGTGATCGGGCTATTGCTGATAATGAATCACTGTCCAAGCGAGATCTTGCCGCCACGTATTCCAATAGAGGTATTATCTATTCTGCTAACAGTATCTATGACCTTGCCATCAGGGATCATAATCAAGCTATTGCGATCAGGCCTTTATTGGCTCAAGCCATAGTAAATCTTGGCAATGTCTATTTCAGGATGGGTGAATATGAAAAAGCCGTTGCTAACTATGACCAGGCGCTTCAGGTAACCGGCAGTGCTCATACCACGACTTACCTTAATCGTGGGCTGGCACAGCTTGAAATGAAAAATTATGAACAGGCGAAAGCATCGTTTAGGCAGGCCCAGGCACTCAGCCCGGGCTCCAGTCGGATCGTTGAATTGCTTGAAGAGGTGGAAGCCCTGTAATTCAGACTTGCCAGCGATAGCTTGTTTAATTGGATGTCAGCCAGGTCGAAGTTCTTTTTCTGGTGTTTACTTCCGCTGTTATTTTTTTACCTTACCTGCAGTTCAGTACCGATCAGGCGCGATGTTCGGGTAAATGTGGGGGTAGAAGTATCCTGTTACTCAGCCAGGGTTATCCAAACCACCTCAGTGCTGTGCTACATTGCAATCTTGGCCTGTACCATAGACAGTGAGTAGATGGGCAGTTCAGTCATATTGCGGGAGGCAAGCATGGATATTCACGGGAAGCCTATCGTCGTTACCGGTGGTGCCAGTGGCATTGGCCGGGCCATCGCTGCCTATTTGGCTGAAGCAGGGGCGATCGTTGCTGTTTTTGATCAGAATAGACAAGGCCTGGATGAAACCTGCCGTTCGATTAACAGCGCAGGCGGTGAATGTCTGGGTTATCAGGTGGATATTACCGACTATAAGGCGGTGCAGGCAGCGGTAGCTGAGTTCGGCAAGGCCTCGCAGTCGGTACTCTACGCGCTGGTGAATAATGCTGGCTGGGATCGCGCCATGCCTTTTATAGAAACGACGCCAGAGTTCTGGGATCAGGTGATTGCTATCAATTTAAAGGGTCCGATAAACGTCACCCATGCCTGCCTGACGGCAATGGTTGAGCAGGGGCAGGGTAGAGTTATCAGTATCGCCTCCGATGCAGCAAGAGTGGGTTCGTCAGGCGAGGCGGTTTATTCTGCGGCCAAGGCAGGCATCATTGCCCTGATGAAAACACTTGCCAGAGAACATACCCGCCACGGCATTACTTTTAATTCAATCTGTCCGGGCCCGACAGATACGCCGTTGCTGGCCACGTTTGATGAGGATGGAAGCGGTAAACTTGCTTCTGCCCTTGAGAGGGCAATACCCATGCGCCGCCTGGCGCAGCCTTCAGATTTTCCGGCCCTTGTGGGCTATTTTCTTTCTGCAGAAGCTGCGTATGTCACCGGTCAGACAATCAGTGTATCTGGTGGTCTGACCATGCATGGTTGACCCGACCAAGTGTGGTAAGACTATTCCAGACCACCGCTAACAACCTATGTGGCGCTGGTGTTTATGACCCTGTACTATCCGATTTTTAGGCGTTTGCGTACCCAGGATCCGAGTTGCGGCCCTGGGGGATTTATTCGGTAGTTGGTTTAGGTTTCATTTTGGCTATTTCGTCTTCCATGATAGTGTCCTTGACGTCATGAGATCCAGAGAACACCGCTAGTATTCGGGCAATCCCATCACCTGAATTGATGCCATTGTGAGCCGAGCGAAACGCCTCAACAAAGGCGTCGTCCTTAGCATACACACGTTGGCCATCAGGGCCATAGTCAACAGTTATTTCACCTTCAAGAACCCAGGCAAACAGGGGGGCGTCATGTTCGTGCCAGCCGGTGCTATGCCCAGGTAACATGGTCACCACTGCAGCAGTTATCGCTGGTTCGCCGCCTGGGTATTGGAAAGTTTGGCCAATGATGGTCCTGGAGCTAGCAAGCAATTTTTATACAGGCGGGTAATGGTCTTGCGCCTGTACTAGAGAGTTCAAGGTCGTTGCCGAAATCATTGTGATAGCGATTGCGATGAAGGCTATTTTTAACATGGCGTTCTCCTTAATTTACGAATTATAGATCGTATAAGATGAATAAATGAGCCTGGGGAAAAGAAGCATTGGCCACACTCTACGGTTCCACGAATCTCATGAGGATAAAATATTTCATCTATAGCGTAAATTTACCGTAATCGTGAATTGTTGCATTTCATAGGACAACAATCAGCTCGCCTTTTTACTTGCAAGCTTTTGTTTTATTGGAATTTAAAGTGGTTTATGTTCTTCCCGATGAAGCGGCTTACGATAGCGGGCAGGCAATCAGTGTCTGGTAGTCTGATCAGCCGTTGTAAAGTATCAGAGAGTTTTGTTGCCTCCCTGGCGGCTAGACGGGAATACAGCGGCTCGTTTCTCGCGCATGGCGCTAACCCCTTCTTTGGCATCTTCGCCTAGAAAGCCCATCATCTCCATGCGCAGGGAGTTTTCAAAAATGGGTGCCGCCATCTGCATCCAGCCATTGAGGGTTTGTTTGGTGCCGCGGATTGCGCCCTGGCTCCCAGCGGCAAGTTGATCAGCAATTTTCAGTGCAGCTGGTAGAACCTGGTCCTGGGGTCGGCAGAGGCTGACCAGGCCGATACGCTCTGCAGTGACACCATCGATGAAATCAGCAGTCATCAGGTAATACTTCGCTTTGGCCATGCCGCACAGAATCGGCCAGATTATTGCGGCGTGATCACCGGCACCGACACCGAGTTTGACGTGACCATCTGTGATACGGGCTGTCTCGGACATAATGCTGATATCTGACATCAGTGCCACTGCCAGGCCAGCGCCCACTGCAACGCCATTGATGGCTGATATTACCGGTTTTTCGAGACTTAGCAGGTTAAAGACGATGTCTCCGGCTTCTCTCTGTACGCCTTTTATAACTTCCGGATTGCCTACCATGCCTGAGATCCATTCAAGGTCGCCACCTGCTGAAAAGGCGCGATCGCCTGCTCCTGTGACCACTACAATATTGGTTTGTGGGTCAGCGTCTATGGTTGCCCAGACCTGAGTCAGTTCGTAGTGCATCCTGGCATTGGTCGCATTGAGTACGTCAGGACGATTAAGGGTCACCAGCAATACACCATTGCTCCTGTGCTCGAATAACAGATGTTTATAATCTTCATAGTTCATGGATACACTCCTTGGCTGAATGGCTAGACGGGGTCAGAAAAATTGGGCATCACCTTACGGGAGAATAAATCCAGTGATTCGTTTAATTGTTCCGGTGTATGGATGCCCTGGGGTAGCAACAGGAAAGCCTCGTCAACAGGCACCGTCTTGGTAATCTCTTCAATCTGCCGGTTGATGGTATCAGGACTGCCCACCAGCAGGTGCGGTATACCCTGACCAAACGGCATTGCCCAGGTATTCCAGAACCACTTCATATCCTCCAGTAGTGCCTGTGCTTTTGCATCAGTCTCGGCACAGATCATGAGGCCACCCCAGCAGGCCTGGTCTCCAGGTTTTACCTCATGCCCCCATCGTTTCGCTTCTTCCTCCCATTCCTGCCACAGCAGGGACAGGAATTCGGTGTTTCCGGACAGAATGATGGGCCTGCCTTTGTATTTAGCCCAGAATTTTGCCGTTGTCAGGCTCTGTGAAAAGCCGCCGTAAAGGGGTATGTTCTGCTGGAAGGGTTTGGGCGCTATTCCAACCTCCTGTACAGCCATCTGTTCAGTGACACCCTGGCCATATTTGTAGTAGACCGGATGATCATGGGGGTTAACGAAACCCTGTGGAGGGAACTGCCAGAATTCACCCTGGTAACTAAAAGTTTCCTTGGCCAATGCAGTGACCACGATATCGACAAACTCGGAGAAATAAGCACGGTTCAATTCATCTTCGGCAGAGCGGGTATTCCAGGGCCCCACGGCATTGAGTTCAGCTTTGACTTTGTAATTTTCCACCCAGCGGGCTTGATAACCTCTTACCAGGCCTACCCCGAAACGACCTTGAAGCATATGATCCAGAGTTGCTATTTTCTCGGCGGTCATCAATGGATTGTTCGCTGTACTGACAAAACCACAGGTAACAATACGCATTTTTTTTGTGTGCTGGGCCAGCCACATGGCCATCAGGCAGGGATCGTTGGAGATTTCAAAACCTTCGATCTGTAAATGATGCTCTGGATGGCCGAACGAGAAATAACCTCTTTCTTCTGCAAACCCTGCTAGCTGAGCAAGCTCGTCGAGCATCCTCTGGTACAGATCAGGTTTGCGCCCGGCCATCCCCATTTCAAGCTCCTTGCGGCGGCCAATAGTGCAATAAACGAATAATCCGAATTTCACTTGCTGTCTCCTGGTTTAGCTTGTTTGATGTTTTCTTCCCCGTGCAGGCCTTATCTGACCAGTTGTTCCTCAGGAGATGTGGTCCTGCGCGTGGGTGAGTTGCTGGTATTGGTTTAACACTGGAGTGACTGGTATGTCCCGCAGGGTTTTCCAGCTAAAGTAGGAAATCCGTAGTGAGCAAAGTACTTGCTTGGTCCAGGTTGTATAGTGCATTTCTGGCTTTTCGGGACGCAATTCAGGCAAATTAAACGGATTGTCGCTACTGGAATAGAAGTCATTTCCAGATAAATATGTTTGCACCACTGACAACTGAATTAGCAAACCCTTAACCAAAGGAATAACCAAAGGAATAGCCAAAGGAATAACCAAAAGAATAACCAAAAGAATAACCAATAGAATGACAGGTGTTCAGTAAAACCTACCGAGGAGGTCTTGACAACCTAATTTGCGCAGCCTTTAGTGTTCATTATTTTCTGCCCCAGATTTGCTCGATTGCCGATTGGTGCCCGCCATGACACGATGTTCTCCTTTTAAACACAGGCCAGGGATTGTTCAAACCAGCCTCTGGGCATCATAGTCCTCAATTTTTATCTCAGGTCTGATGCCAGCAATAAGATCAGCCAGGACCTTTGCCGAGCCGGCCCCTTGAGTCCAGCCAAGGCCGCTATGGCCGGTATTCAGATAAATGTTTCTGACATGGCTCTCACCAATGAAGGGCAGTCCATCTGCGCTCAAGGGCCTGAATCCCCCCCAGGGATCGATATGTTCAGGGTTTATACTGCTGGCGAACGCTGGGAAATTTTCCGCCACCAGTTGGATCATATATTGAGTTCTGGCTGTCGATATACCGGTCTTGTTGAGACCGCAGAATTCAGCCGTACCGGCGACTCTGAGCACATCTCCAAGGGGGTTGAAACCGGCATGAATAGCCATGTCGGCGATAATATGTTTGGGTGGATTTGTCCATCCTTGGGTAGGAACTGATATGGAATATCCCTTGGCCGGTGCCACAGCAACGGCTATGCCGGCAGTTGCGGCAATCTTCCTGGAGTGGACGCCTGCGGCAATGACAACCGCATCGGCGATGACATCCTCATTATTATTTAGCCGGATCTTGACGCGGTTGTTGGTAGCGATGATGCGATCTGCTGTGGTTCCGAAACGATAACTAACACCTTCTTTTTGGGTTATCGATGCAATCTGGTGACAGAACAGCCGTGAATTGCCGGCATGGTCCTCGGGATAATACACGGCCCCAACCAGGTTTCCCCTGGCAGAGATGAGCGAGCCTTCTGTTTGTAACAGAGCATCTCTGTCCAGGAGTTGCACCTGAGCGCCATAAGCAGTGGCATAATCGGCTGTTTGCGCGTAACCATCCATAGCAACCTGATCGCGGAAAATAATAAGGCTGCCGGATTTGGACTGGCAGTAGGATAGTTGCTCGGTTTCATTGATGGTGGCCATGACATGGCTGGTATATTGAGCGAGATTTCTGTTTTTGATTAAATGGTTGAGAAAAGTTCGCTGGTTTGAGTGGCGTAAGAATTTCAGGCCCCATGCCGTCAGGCCAGGAAGTGCCTGAATTGGCGCCGAAAATGCTGATTGATCGCCTTTGCCTGTCAAGCTATTCAACAGGGCTTTCACTAACATCATAAATGCACCGGGTGCATTCCAGGGGTCAGGCACACCTGCCTGGAGGTAGCCGGCATTGCCGTAGCTGGCACCGAGCGCCGGTTCGCATTCTTTCTCAAAAACCGTGACGTCAATGCCATGCTTGTTTAAAAAGTAGGCGCAGGTGACGCCGAGTATTCCTGAGCCGATAATTGCGACCTTCATTGACGGTTTCTACCTGCTACATTGGGATTCCGGTACACAGTCAGGCTTTTCTCTTTATGCTCATCTTTTTATTCTGATCCAGTTTATGCTTGAGCGCACCTGAAATCTGACGGCTAAAAGCCAAAACCTTCTGGTGAGTCTGATTCGGCAGGATATGTTGATTTGGCCATGAAGGGGTTCAGGAGTGTAATTTGAATAAAAAAGGCTGCATTAGCAGCCCTTTTTATTACCTTGCTTTAGCTCGATTCTACATTGAGTAACGAACCTCGAATGCGTAAGTGCGAGGTGCCCCCCAGCCCTGAAAGCCTGTATTTGGGCCACCGCTGGGTAAAAGCATTGTTCCTCCGCCGAGGAACAGGGCCTGCTCACGATAGACTTCGTCGGTGAGGTTTTTACCGAACAGGGACAGGCTTAAGGTTGAATCGTTGTTGAGTTTCATATCATAGGCGATGCGAGCATCCACCTGCCCATAGTCGCCGTCATAGGTGCGATTTTCAGCCCCCGCGCCAGTATTAACCAGCAGATATTCCCCTGTCTTCTTGTAGCCGACATTAGCGTAAAATGTTCCTGAACCCATTTCCTGATCAAAAGCAAGGTTAACTGCAAAGGTGCTTTCAGGTTGACGTGAGTCACTGTTGCCGCCCAAGGTCCTGATTGTTCCAGCAGGATCGTTGGGATTACCGGGTATGCTGGAAGCACATCCATCCAGGTATTCACAAGCTATACTGACGGTGCCATTGTCAGCATTGAGAGACCCATAGTTGAGCGAGAAGGTGAAGTTGTCGTTGATCAGCCAGCGCGACTCTAATTCCCAACCATCTGTAGTAGAGGTTCCGCCATTGTTGATGATGGTGGTGGTACCCGGAATTGAGCCTGGTGGTAATGAGATAATTGAGCTGAACTGACCTCCTTCCCGATTAATTCGGTAATAAGCAATATTCAACTGCAGCCTACCGTCGAGAAGTTCGTTCTTAGAACCTATTTCAACCTGGTCTGCTGTTTCAGGATCAAACGGTGCTTCACTTGCAGCTCTTGCAGATCGGATACTGAAACCACCACTTCGAAAGCCTTCAGAGTAACTCGCATAAACTCGGTTGCTGCCAGTGAAGGCATAGCTAATTGAGGTTGTGAAGATGCTGTCTTCCCAGTAATCGCCTGAATCATAGCCATTCGGGCTGAGCACGGAAGGCAGGCCGGAGAAATCATGCTCTGACTCCACACCGCCGGTATCAAAAGTACCAGTAGAGTGGTCGTAATAAGCCGTTTGTGCAGTAGTTTCTTCCTCGATGTAGCGCATGCCCAGCATTATTTCCAATGCGTCGTTTGGCCGCCAGGTGATCGAGCCAAAAAAGGCATCGGATACAACATCCTGTGCTGAAAGCTGGGTGCTTTTAGCATTTGGAAACTGGCAGAACACGTCACCTACCGTTGGATTCGCCCTGAATGGCAGAATCAATCCAATGGCTGGGATACCGGCGCAGGGGATGCCGGTCAGGCCCAGAGCCGCTGCAGGTAATTGCAGGATGTTGTTGGTGCGCTGTTTGAAATCGAGTTCTGAATCGTAGTAATAATAGCCTACCATGAAGTCTAGATTGTCATTAAACGAGCCAGTAACGCGCACTTCCTGGGTGAGGACTTCAAATTGCTGTTCCCGCAGGGTGTGCAATTGTGCAAATGGTATGGCCAGGCCATCAACGCCCGCCCCGTCGAAATCCTGATTGACGCCATCTGCGCCGTCGTGCCAGCCCGTGATCGAGTGCAAGGTCACACTATCACTCAGTTCCAGTGTCGCCCTGATACCGACCTGATCGACGTCATAAGTTGTCGGTTCGCGCTTATCGGAGAGCGTGACGAAGGGATTGCTGCCATCATATCGAGGATCCTGTGGCGGAATTTGGCTGGTGTCATCAATATTGTCGTAGGTCAGGGTTGCCTCAAAAGTGTCAGAAGGAGCCCAACGCAATGCAGCTGTAATTGACCGAAAATCGACGTCACCGGCTGTACCGCCGATGTTCTCGTTCATATAAAACCCATCCCTGCTACGATCAATTACACCTACCTTCAGGGCCAATTCATCTTCTATCAGGGGAACATTAAGCCGGACCTTTAATTGCCTTGAGTTGTAGTTACCGGCTTCAACACTGGCATTCACACCGAAGTCGTTGAATCTCGGTTTAACTCGATTCACAACGATGTTTCCACCAATGGTGTTTTTGCCAAAAAGCACCCCTTGAGGACCCCGGTTAATTTCGATGCTTTCCACATCAAAAGTGTCGATGAGTTGTCCGGTAGACGAACCCATCTGAATGCCATCAACAATCACACCAACCTGGGGGCTTTGTGTTTTTTCAATATCCGCATAACCGATACCCCGGATGTATAGAGCAGAAGCCCCAGGACCAGCTGTATTCATACCGATATAGACGTTGGGTGCAAGACCGTCAAAGTCGCGCAGGGTGGTGGGTTTTAATTGATCGATTCGCTCGCTACCAAAAGCGGTAACTGAAAGTGGAACGTCCTGCGCTGATTCATCACGCCGTCGGGAGGTTACTACCACCTCTTCCATTTCACTTGAGCTTTCTTCAGCGTAGAGCGTGACAGGATTGTAGAAGGTGCATGCAATAATCACTATGAATAATACGGTGCTGTTAATTTTCATGAATACCCCTGTTGTGTTGTTCATTTTTAGAAATCATTCTTCGGATCGCCATTTCATGAATCTTTTTTTTATAGAGCGTCTTTATATAAAGACACTTGGACCTAGATTATCAGCAATTGGCTGAATATATAACCGCTAAAATTAGACCAGGTATCTGATAACCATTTAAGGATTGGCTCTGCCTGGCTTTCTGTCAGCCCAGATGGGCCTGACCGCCATCAACCGCAATAGTCTGTCCGTTTACATACCGAGACCCATCGCTGCACAGCTGGACAACAAAACGACCAATGTCCTCTTCACATTCGCCCACTCTGCGTTGCGGTATGGACGCCTGAAATTCTGCGGCTTCTTCAGGATTCCGCTCCATCCACCAGGCCAGCCCGGGAGATTTGCCATGGGGCAGAATGACGTTGGTGCGGATACCCACCGGACCCCATTCGCAGGCAGCGGCCCGAGTCAGTGAACGAATTGCTTCTTTAACTGCTGCATAGGCACCATATCCGGACATATCCCAGCGTTTGGCTGCGGTACTAGCCAGGTTAATGATGCAGCCATCACCCTTCAGGTAAGGATAGGCCAGTTTCATCAGCCGCAGCGTTGCCAGCGGTCCTGAGTCAAAGCCAGCAGCAAAGGCTTCATCGGAGACATCATGCAGTAAACCATTGGGTACTTCCTGCGCATTGTTAACCAGAATATTGAGTTTTCCATATTGGGCGATGCATTGGCTAACGCTGCGCTCCAGGTCTTCTTTGTGCTTGACGTCACAGGTTAAGGCCAGGGCTTGCCCGCCGCGCTTGGTTATCTCCGCTACAGTGTTCAGGAGTTTTTCCTGTGTTCGTCCTGTAACCATAATATTGACGCCTGCGTCTGCCAGAGCAAACGCGATACCCTGGCCGATACCCTGACCTGCGCCGGTAACCAGTGCAACTTTACCTTCAAGTTCTTTCATGATGAATCACCTGTTAGGGAAGAATTTAAGATTGATTAATATACGCAGGGGGGTGGTTACTAGGCAAATGACTGGGCCGGAGCCGGCCAAGCCTATAGGCTGTTTTAGTTGCTGAGCCGGTCGCCATGGCTGGACGTTTATCAGCCAATACTCAGTTCATAAAAGTCATAAAGGTTCTTGCCCATCACCCGCTCCAGATGCGCTTCGCTTAATCCTCGTGCTTTCAGACCATCCCATATGACTTCCATACGGCGTGGTCCATTTAACGCCTCGAAGTAGAATGGATAATCCGAAGCGACAGCCTGGGCGCCTTCTTCTCTTTGTAATTCGGCGATGTAGTCTTTGCTCATCACCAGGCGGCGATGATCTCGATCGCTGCCGATGCAGACATTGTTGATGCCACAGAGGTCAATGGCGTGGATTATATGATCATAGTAAACAGGCAAAGCATCGGTTATTTGTAATGTCATGAAGGGTCGCATTTGGGTCACACCGAATAAGCCGCCTCGGTCGGCCAGTGCTTTCAGGTTCTTGTCTGATACGTTTCTCTCGTGATCGTACAAAGCCTTGCAGCAGGCATGGGAAATCATGACTGGTTTGCTGGATGCTGTAATCGTGTCAGCGATGGTTTCCTCATTGGCGTGAGACAGGTCAATCATCATACCCACTTCAGTCATCTTCTCGACTAACGCATGACCAAAAACGGTCAACCCTGAACCGTTAGTTTCCTTGCAACCCGCGCCTGCCCAGTTCTGGTAGTTGTAGGTGATCTGGCTGGCCCGTAATCCCAGAGCGAAAAACACATCGACATTGTCTAAATTACGCTGGAATTGGGTTGAGTTCTGGGCCAGGTAAAAAACGGCCATTTTATTTTCCCTGCGCGCTTTATCGATATGGGCAACGTGGCTTGAACGGCTGTAAAACTTGGATTTTTCATCCAAGAAACGGTTGTAGTACAGGATACCCCTGATGGTGTCATCGTAAGCGGCTTGTTCCTGTGCTTTTGGGTCGGCAACGGTAACGGTCATGCTACGGATTCCAGAGTCAAGCATTTCCTGTACCAGGCTGTCTTCATAAACTTCCCGCAGTTCACCCATCGCATCCATGATTAGGGCATTCCTGCGTTTATTCCATGGTCTACCCATGGCTTCTGCCTGGACAGGATTTGCCAGCACAGCCATAAAGGGCAGTGCGGCAGCGCCTGCTAATAAATCACGTCTTTTCATTTTGGCTCTCCCTGTGAATTGTCCTGGTAACTATTATGTGTCGTTTTCTAACTAGGGTAAAACCATAGCAAGTATTCGCATTTAAGAGCATAGCGTGTTCAGCCTAAATACGACGTTAAGGTATTTTTAATCTGACCAGGCCTGACTCCCTGTTAAGCATGGCAATCCTGACAGAGATTGATGTGCTGTTTCAGCCAGGCATCATAGCGGGGTTTCAATGCGCCAAAAGTCCCAGTAAAGGCAAGGCCCTATGAGTCGGGCTTAAACCTAGCTTTGCAAGCCAAATATGCCAGGATAACCGGACAATGAAGCAATGCCTCCGGTATGCATGAAAACGACATTGTCGTCCTTGGCGAAGCGACCTTTGCGAATCAGGTCAATAAGACCTGAGAAACCTTTTCCGGTATATACTGGATCGAGCAGAATACCCTCGTGCTGGGCCATCATCTGCACAGCCTCGATCATCAGGGAAGTGGGTAGACCATAACCCTCACCGACATAGTCGGCGTTTGCAACAACCTGATCCCGGCTGACAGTTTCGGCGGCCAGGCCCATGTGGCGAGCTGTTCGCTGAGCCAGATTGAATACGCTTTCTTCCTGTTGCTGTCGGGGCGCGCGTACGCTCATACCGGTAATGGAAATACCGCTTTGCAGCGCAGCCATTCCCAGGACCATGCCTGCCTGGGTGCCACCACTACCGGTGGCTTGCACAATATGATCGATCACCAGTGACTGGTCATTCGCCTGGGCGGTCATTTCCATGGCTGCATTAACATAGCCTAACGCACCAATCTCATTGGATCCGCCTCCGGGGATGATGTACGGGGCCTGTCCTTCATTGGCAAGCTGTTGTGCCAGTTCTTTCATTGCAGCATTCATATCCGTGCCTGCCGGGTATCTGGAAATGGTTGCCCCATGCAGGTAGTCAAGCAGGACATTACCATTTCGCTGGTAGGCGTCATCTGCATAGCCGGTACGGTCTTCCAGAAGCAGGTGGCAGTTGAAGCCCAGTTTGGCTGCTATGGCCGCAGTCTGTCGGGCATGATTCGATTGTGTTGCGCCCTGGGTGATAATGGAATCTGCACCTTTCTGCGTTGCATCAGCCATTAGAAATTCAAGCTTTCGAGTTTTGTTACCCCCCGTTGCCAGGCCAGTGCAGTCGTCGCGTTTTATCCATAGATTAGGCCCGCCAAGTACTTCAGATAGCCTTGGCAGGGGTTCCAGAGGGGTTGGCAGGTGAGCAAAATGAAGACGAGGGAGGCGGGATAGATGCATGTTTTTCTCCGAATTAAAGGTTAGCCAGGTTTGAGTTCCAGGCTGAATGCCCATGGCCAATAAAGCTCATTCGGGTACCAGCCATTGCATTTCCGGATCCAGTGGGTAAATCGGGCGGGGTACCTGGGTCAGTCCCAATTGCCGGATTACCGGGGTGGTTAACCCCGGCGCGTCTATTTCGAAGACCTGCTCGGCTGCGAAGTACTCATCAAAGCCGGCGCGAAAGTGGCCCCTTGATTTAACGACCAGTACCCGCAGACGACTGAGGTCCACACCCATGCGTTCGAGGAACACAGGATCCGCACATTGATGTCGGGCTGAGGCGACCACGACCTGTAATCCTTCTATCAGTAACAGCGCGCACAGGCCTAGATTAACGCGTCTTCCAGCATAGACGCCGCGTCGACCCACACAGCTGCCCTGGTTCAATTCCAGCACCCGAACGTTAACGCTATATTGTTCAGAAAATCGGATGGGGTCATTGTTGTTGAAGGTTGCCCGAAACAAGGTGCCAATGCCTTTGTCATGGGCCTGCGCTGCAAGCGCTGGATCTATCATCATGCCCAGGGTTCCAGTGTTTATGCCTTCTTCGAGCAACCGCCTCAATATGAAAACGGTATTGCCACGACCGCCACCACCTGGATTGTCAGCGACATCGGCAAGGATGATGGCCGGCTTTCTGGCATCATTGAGAACTTCTTTGCTGAGTATGACTGCCTGGTCGAGGCTGGTCAGTTGGGTAGTATAGCGATGCCGGTCTGCCCACGCGCGTTCAGCCAGGTGCCGGGCTGTAGTCCGTGCTAATTGATAAGCGTTATCTACCCTGGCATCGGTTGTTACTATGATCGACATGCCATTAGTGGATGCGTCTGCCGGTGCAAATCCCGCCAGGATGGAAATATTTATAATGGGGGCTCGAGCCAGCGATTGGCCATAATCAATCAGCTCTGCGTAGGGCCCGGCTGATGTCAGCAGGCTTACCGCAGGACTGATCATGGGGACTTTTATCAGGTAGCTGTGGGTTTTCATCCCAGCCAGCATTAATTTCATGACGCCAGCGGCTTCCTCGCCCCGTTCCCGCTGGTCTACATGTGGGTTGGTGCGGTAGGCGATCATGACATCGACTGCGCGCTGCATGCTGGGGGTAACGTGACCATGTAAGTCCAGAGTAGAGATGATCGGTACATCAGGTCCAACCACGTCCCGGACCATCTCAAAAACAGCGCCGTCGGCATCATCTAATTCAGTACTGAGCCCCGCACCATGCTCGCATAGATAGACACCATCGATGCTTCTCGCCTTGTCTAGACCAGCGCGCATGGCCGCTAACATCTCCTGGAAAAATTCGTGTTCAACGGGCCCACCAGGAGGTGCCTCGGCTAGCAGGATGGGCACTGGTGTCCAGCCTGCTTTATCCATTTCCGTGCAGAAGCCACTCAGCGTTGCCGGCAAACCGGTTTGATCACGATCAAGTTCTCGATGTATGCCTGCAGCATCTAGGTAGAGCGCATCAGTAAATGCCTTCCTGTCGGTGATCGGTGCACTTCTATTGCATTCGAGAGAAAATCCCAGTAACGCGATATTGGGCGGGGGCGGGGTTACGGAAGATGATTCAGCGGCGCTATTCATGAAAGGTTGGTATTATCTCGTCTGGGTTGTCAAGGTAATCGTGGCAGTACTCGCAGCCCAAAAGCAAGCCCTGTACAACGGTGCTGATTATTGACGATGAATTGAAATGTCTGCCCGGCGACTGCGCCGTGTTGTTGGCCCTGAAACTCAAAGGGGTAGCTCCCCGCTGAAGTCTGCAGGGTGAGTTGATCATCGCAGTACACAACATCGACATTCCCCAGCTCCAGAGAACCATAACGGCCCCTCAGCTGGTCGGGATTTTCTCTTTGTGGGTCGTCAGGATAGTCGGTTGTTAGCCAGGGTAAATCTATATCAGTGAAATCGGATAAAATATCATTGAGGATGGTATGACCCAGGTGGGCAGTGGGCGCATCGGAAGCGTTAATCGCGATGGCCACGGATAGTTGCTGTTCCGGTACAATGCCATAAAAACTCGATAGCCCAGGCCGCTGACCGGTATGCCAGGCCAGGATGTGGTCGTCCCGCAACTGTTCAATTTCAAGTCCATAGCCGTAGCCGAAGACCAGTGATGGACGCGAAGCAATAGGCTGCAGGCGGGTCATCATGACCTGGCATTGCTGCTGGCTTAGCAGTTCGCTATCGCCTCTGAGCACCGATAATAAGCGGATCAGATCACTCGGGCAGGTCAGCAGTCCACCGGCAGGGTAAAAAAGGGGCGCATCCCAATAGGGCAGTTCGCGTAATCCTTGTTCCGTGTGCTGCAGGGGTGTCGCAATAGCACCGAAACCTTGTGCCTGTTGCCCGCCTATGGCGCTGTTGTGCATGGACAGGGGCTCAAGCACCCGTTTTTTTGCCACTTCAGGGTAGGGTAGTTTAAAAACGGTTTCAATGATCCCTCCCAGGATGCAATAGCCTTCATTGCTATAACTGTGCAGAGCCCCTGGTGGAGCAAGCATTGCCACTGCCAGCAGGTTAATGTGCGAAATCAGATCGGCGGTTGTCAGTAGCTGTGGTTTTGAATCTGATTGGATTTGTCCTGCCAGATCTTTTGCAAAGAATCGACTGGAAAGCCCAGGAAGCCCTGAGCAATGAGTTAGTAGATGCTCAAGGCGCATCTGGCCATCCTGGGCACAGTGTAATTCTGGATAATAGTGCGCAACCGGTTCTGTTACGGATAAAAGGCCCAGGCGTTGCGCCTGCATGATAATCAGGGCGGTCATAAACTTGGTTAATGAAGCGACCCCAAACAGCGTGTCAGATGTTACAGGCAGGCGACCATTTTTATCCATGGACCCGTAACAGAAGTTGGACAGCACATCGTCGTTGTTATTTATAGTTATCGACATACCGGGGAAGTTGCCATCGCGCATCTCCCTGGTGATGATTTTGTTGAGTCGATTATAATCAGTCATGTTTGAAGACCTTCATAGCCAGGTATCTATTCAGGCCTGGGGTTGGAATGTTCAGCTGATGGCATAGCCTTACAGCTTGTTCTGGCAAGGTGCGATTTCCGGGTGTCTATTCATATCAACATACCCTCCTGCTTTCATGGGTTCTTCGTTAGCCATCCGTGGAAGTGTGGATAATTTTTTAGCCATATGAAGTTGAAAAATAAACGCTAATCAGGCTCAGGGTTGCCCTTAAAGCACGGTATTGAATTATCGATTGGAGACCACTCAGCCGCCGATTGTTGCCAGTAGCTTGAATCAATGCGGACCCAGGATGAATCATCTAATGAACCCGCTTTGACAAACCTGATTTCGGCAGCTTCCTCTACAAAGCTTACCAGCGGTGAACCACACTGTGGGCAGAAGCCCCGGGTTACATGGCTGCCATCACTGCCCACCACTGTATAGAACTTGACCTGGCCTTCCAGCTTCAAGGCCTGTTCCGCTAAAAGCAGGATGGTTGCCTTGCCACTGCCGGTGCTTTTTTTGCAATCATCACAATGACAATGATGGGCTGATACCGCTGCTTCCCGGGCAAAAGAATACCGGATGGCGCCGCATAGACAACCGCCTGTTTCCAGCTGTTGCATATCCTATCCATGTGACCTTCAGGGATTTCAGTATAGGAAGAACAGATATTGTTTGCCAGACGGATCAATGAAATCGAGAGTTTCTGCTGCCATCGGCAGTATAGCTAACCATTATAGTGATCCAAGGCAAAGGGGAATCGAGGTTTCAACGTAAACTTGCAAAGCCTTCTTCAGGCGTGGTAACGACCAGGTTTAGATATTGAATAAAGCTGATAGCCGTGCAAGAATTTAGCAAAACATTGGTTCTATTGACATGCTCCCTGTACCCGAAACCAATCGAATCCAGAGCCTTGATGTTCTGCGCGGGTTTGCGCTGCTGGGCATTCTACTGCTGAATATCCTGGGGTTTGGCCTGGTTTCTGCTTCTTATTCAAATCCGGGTTTCGACCTGATTAATGCCGAAACCATTGATATAACAGTCTGGGCTGTTGTGGAGCTATTCGGTGAAGGGGCAATGCGGTGCCTGTTTTCCTTGCTGTTCGGTGCTGGGGTTTTACTGTTTACAACTGGATCCAGCGGGAAAAGTGGTTCCTTGCACTACAGACGTACGTTCCTGCTGTTGCTGTTCGGCTTGTTTAACGCCTATGTCCTGCTCTGGAATGGGGATATCCTGACAACCTATGCGGTGGCTGGTTTCATGCTTTACCCGCTCAGAAATTTTGGGGCTAAGACGCTATTCAGCATTGCAGGTCTGCTCATTGTGCTGATTTCGTTGCTCTATGCTGGTACCGGTTATGGCCTGGGTCAGGCGCGTTCTGCTGCCCAGGTTGTGGCCGGCTCGGAGCAATCTGCTTCCCTGAGTCCGAGTCTCATCCAGGGTGCGAATAGCTGGAAGGAATTTGCAGCCGGTCTTGAGCTTGATCAACAGGCAGTGGCGGACGAACTCAGTCAGCGACGTGAAAATTATGCTTCCGCCTTTCACTGGAATGCGAAGAAAGTTAACGAGATGCTGTTTTTTGTGATGCCGGTGATCCTGCTCTGGGATGCGCTGGCCATGATGATCCTTGGAATGGCCTTGTACAAAGCGAACGTGTTGCAAGGGGGGCAGTCAACGTCATTTTATTTTCGTTTGATGCTGGCTGGGCTGGCAGTAGGCCTGATGGTCAATGGTTACGAAGTCCACAGGGCATTTAACAGCGGCTTTGATCTCATCGCGACCTTCGCCCAGATGCAGCCTACCTACCAGTTTGGTCGCCTGGGTATGGCACTAGGTTATATCGGCCTGATTGTCTGGCTCAGTCAGTTAGGCGTGCTGGCGGTATTTCGACAAGCCCTGGCTGCAGTGGGTCGCATGGCATTGACCAACTACCTGATGCAGTCACTTATCTGTGCGTTAATCTTTAGTGGCCTGGGATTGGCCCTGGTTGGTGAACTCACCAGGGGCTGGCTCTATCCCATTGTGTTGCTGATCTGGATATTTCAAATGTGGTTTAGTATTTGGTGGTTGCAACGTTTCAAGTTCGGACCCGTTGAATGGTTATGGAGAAGCCTGACTTATGGGCAGATTCCTGAGTTTAAGCGCAGCCAGTGAGGCCCAGCCAGTGAGGCCCAGCCAGTGAGGCGATGCAGTTTTCTGCAGGCAATTGCTGAACTGAAACCTCAGGTCCAGGCCTCCCAGATTTTAATCAGTTCATGTCCATCATGATCCTGCAGAGCTCGTCTTAATCGATAATTTGCCAAATCCTGCCAGTCCAGTCCCAGGGCGCTGACTTCGTTTATGAATCGTTGTACATCCGTTGCGGCTGCAAAATAGTGTATCGCGGTAGAAGTCAGAATTCCGGTGCGGTAGTCCTCGAGGAGATCATTCATGGTGTAGCCGTTTACACCATTTTCATGCAGTAGGTTCATATACTTCTGCATGAGCCGGGGTTCCTGGTTCCGCCGGGTTTCAGTATCCATTGCCAGGACGATAATTCTCGCAAGGTCATTGGCACCGGGGCCGCGCAAGGGCAGTTGCCAGTCGATCATGACAAAGTCTTCCATGGAACCGGGTTTGCCAAAGAACATCTGTTTGGGATGATAGTCGCCATGCACGAAAGTGTACGGCCTGCTTTCAATATAGTTCAGGGCGGCGGCCTTATTTTCAAAAAAAGCACGAATCAATTTATGAGTATAGCCGCAGTCTTCATCCATCAGGTCATCGACAATAGGTATTGCTTGGTATGCCAGGTCAATATACATGCCCATCAGCGCTGGGTCGCTTTGCGCGGTCAGCCAGGGTTTGGTTTTCAGGGACTCGTCATTCCACCAGCGAGCGTGGAATACGGCCAGCTTTTCTATGGCAGTATCGACCTGCTGCAGGCTCGGTCTCCAGGACGGTGAGTCGAGATGCGAGATATCCTCCAACAGCAGAACCAGATGTTGAGTGTCGGGGTCGAAGTCTGAGTAATAACAGTTAGGGTACTTTATGCCTTCTATGGCTTCATGGTAAAAGCTGTATTCTTTGAAATAGAGATCGAGCGGTTTCACCACATTTTCCATCGTGGATTCGTCCTGCGCTGCTATCTTGGCGATGAATTTGGTTGGTAGTCTGGTATCCCGACTATACTCGACTTGGATAGTGACGATATCAGCGGTCTGCCCGGGGTTATCAAACGGCGCAGCGATTATTCTGGTAATCTCTGCTCCATTGAGGTGACTTTGCAAGGCCTGTTCCATCCATGTTTTAGTGAACTCAGCTGATACTGTTGGTATATGCATCGGGTCTTTCCAGTCTGGTTGTGATGAGGAGCCTACCCCGCGTCGGCTTTGGTCGCAATATTACCGAGGTCAGTTGTGCCTGAATATGAGGAGCCTGCTTTGACTCAAGAGGCATGAATCTGGACACCGGCAGATGGTCTGCCTGTTTTCCTGTAGAGATGAACTCAGTTATAGATTGCCGCGCCCCTGGCTGGCATTTAGCAGAGCTGCATGATCGCCTGCGCCGGAGCAATGTAGCCCAGTATCTTCTTAAGGGAAACAGCGCCAATGACTTGATGTATCCCTACCTGAAATGGAACCTCACAGATTATACGATTTCATGTACCATAGGGTTTATCACAGGAAATAAAGGTTGAGCTAATGAAAGTAGGACTCGCTTTTGCCAGTAGTGTTGGCATCGACGGAGCAGCGGCACTTGAAATCTGCCAGCGCGCTGAAGCAGCAGGATTTGAATCAGTCTGGGGAGGCGAACACGTGTTGTTACCGGATTCTATCGCTTCCAGATATCCTTATACGCCGGATGGCAAGATCCCGGCGGAGCCAGATACGCCCATTCCTGATCCGCTGATCTGGCTGGCTTATGCGGCTGGAGTCGCACCTAAGTTGCGTCTAGGTACCTGTATTCTGATCGTGCCCCAGCGTAACCCGCTGGTACTGGCCAAGGAACTGGCTACGCTCGATACCCTTTCAGGCGGTCGAGTGGAACTGGGGCTTGGTGTGGGTTGGATGAAAGAAGAATTTGATGCGTTGGGCGTTCCCTGGGAGCGACGCGGTGCGAGAAACGATGAATATATAGCGGCGATGCGCGCTCTGTGGGCTGGGCCTCATGCTGAATTTCATGGCGAGTTCGTTGATTTCGAGCCTGCGACCTGCAGCCCGCGGCCGGTTAATGGTTCTATTCCGGTGCTGGTTGGCGGAGATTCACCAGCTGCGATTGATCGAGCCGTGCGTATTGCCGATGGTTATTTCCCTGGCGAAGGTGATATTGGCCGTCTAGGTGAGTTAATTGATCGCGTGCGCAGGAAAGCAGAACAAGCCAAGCGTGACCCGAATAGCATTGAGATCAATGCCATGTTTGGCATCCAGATGGCAGACCCTGAGGCGGGGGTAGAGCAGATGGCTGCACTGGGTGTTGGCCGGATTATGGTTCCAGCATTCTTCTTTGCAGGTCCTGGTGGCATGGATCGGTTGAGTGAATTTGGGGAAAAAGTGATTCCGCTGACTCAATCGTGAACGGAGTCCCACGCTAGTTTTGATTGAACCATGGCCGGGCTTGCAGGTCCGCTGCAGTAGCAGCTCTGCTTTGGCTGATGGTTTACAGCCAGGTTACATGCATTGCGAAAAAGTGATCAAACACGGCTCGGCCGGGGTGATTAGAAGGATTGCGTTCAGGGCTGCGAATATAAAAATCCAGCTGCTGCGCTGCAGGGTTGACTGAACCAGCCTCTCCGGAAGCTGGTGAGAGGATTGTTTTTAGCGAGCCTCGATGACGCATACCCTGGGTTACCATGAAGTGAATTTCATAGTCCTGGTACAGTATATGGCCGTTCAGGGTGGCCTTGCCGTATCCCCAGCCGGCAACATACAAAAGGCTTTTAGGCCAATTTGAATCCCCGCAGCCAGCATTACCATGCTCAAACAGGAAGGCAGCAATCCCGCCATCCTGGCAGGTAGAAAATTCGTGAAAGCGTTCAAGTTCCACTACAAAGTCGCCTTCCGGCAAGGTCAGGTCAGCCCTGAAAGTACCCGTGTTCAGGATTTCATCGACATCAATGATCAGCGTTCCTGTTACCTCACGCAGGTTTTTGGCATCGTTGTCCATATGATCCCAGGGAGATGCATCATGCAGGGTTCCAGTCTGATAGATTTTCGTACCATTTATTCTGAAACGGCCGTCGTAGCGTTCATGTTGCTCGGGTGCATACATGCCACCGGAAGTTCCAGGCTGTATTCTAGGGCCTCTTATTTCTGCCTGATTTGCAGTGATGGCAGTGTTCTCGGATTCAGAGCATGCAGTAAGGACCAGCAGAAGCAAAAAAACAGTGTAGGGGCGCATTTTATGTACCTTTTTATATACTTTTTTATATACCTTGTTATGTGCTTTTTTATGAGCCTTTTCGTATGGATGTTCAGTCGTCCCTATTTAGCTGGCGGTGACAGACGCGGCTTAACATGGATCAGTCTATAGTGAGCATGCAGTTGTTGGCTAGAATTTTAGCTGCTGGTCTGGCACCTATGCGTTTATCAGGTTAGTCTTGAACGGCATGTCCTCATCAACCATAAAAGAAGAACAGCAGATTTCCTGGTGGCGGTTAGCAGGGTTTTCGTCTATCGCCTTCCCCACTGTTGGTATGACATTGCCATTGGCTATTTTCCTACCCCCTTTTTACACAAAAACGCTGGGTCTCGGCCTTGCCGAAGTTGGCTTCGTGTTCATGCTGGTGCGGCTGTTTGACATTGTTACGGATCCCACGATGGGCATTATCGGCGATCGATTTGATAGCCGCTGGGGACGCCGTCGGCATTGGCTGGTGATAGCTTTACCGTTCATGATGCTTGGTGTGTTTATGGCTTACATGCCAACGGCTACGCCTACGGTCTGGTATCTGGGCTTCTGGCTGATGGTGTTATATGCCGGAACAACCATGCAAACCATTTCCCATACAGCCTGGGCGGCCGAACTATCCAGTGACTATCATGAGCGTTCACGTATCGCCGGCTTTAATTCGTTTGCCGGCTATATTGGCTCCCTGTTAATTCTAACGCCCCTTGCTGTGCTGGAGTACTTTGGCACACCACCGGCTGGCCATGAGGCCCTTTCATTCTTCGGCATTACGGCGATTATATTAGCACCGCTGTGCGTTTTTGCTGCTGTGACGCTAGTCGGTGAGCGACCCACTGCCCCTGCACCTCGAATCGGCCTGATAACAGGCCTGCTGCTGGTCTTAAAAAATCCGCATATGCGAAGACTGCTAATGGCAGATGCAGCTGCATCAATGCCAGGTTCGGTGATGGCGGGGCTGTTTATTTTCTATCAGGCGGAACTGCTTGGTGACTCACAGTTCAATTCCGTGGCACTCATTTTCTTTTTTTCCGCCCATATCATTGGCGTGCCCATCTGGGTCAGATTATCGCAGAAAATAGGTAAACATCGCTGCTTTGCCGTGAATGCGATTGCCTTCTGCCTGACAACGGCTTCGTTTTACTTCCCGGGAGAGGGTGACGTGGCACTGTTCATTCTGCTGCTTTTTTTTACGGGGTTTGCACATTCCGGCCTTCAGTTTGCGATCAGATCGATGGCCGCTGATGTGGTCGATTACGACAATGTACAAACCGGTGGGCAGCGAACGGGGCTCTACTTTTCTCTATTGGCAATCACCGCCAAGGCAGGAGGCGCCCTGGCAATTGGCATAACTTACCCGCTACTGGCTTTTGTTGGTTTTGATGCGCAGGGTGGCAACAGCGAGGACGCCAAGTTTGCTTTCCGTATGATCTACCTGACTATACCGGTTATAGCCATGGCACTCGCCTATTTTGCGATCCGTGGTTTTAGTCTGGATGAAGCCGAGCAGCAGATCCTACAGGAGCAGATCAAGTCGAGGAACACGGTTAAAACGAGTTGACCAGGCCGCCTGAACCTGGTTGGGCGAGTTTCACCGCTGTAACAGTGATCGCTAGCGTGGCAGAGAATGCCCAGTTACCCGATGACAGCGTGGAGGTGGTTCCTGCTCACCCTACTGATGCGTACAGCCCTTGCTATAAAGGCGGTCCGGCCAGAATAAGGTCGAGCTGAATTTTTTCGACTCGGGTAAAAACCCGATCCAGCCAGGTTATGGCCAGTTGGTGGCCGCGATTGTCGCCCAGGTCCAGCAGGTCCTGAAATTCAGCGGGTATTACACGGAGTAATATGACTAACATCGCTGCCTGATACTGCCATGTTAATGTTGCTGCATCGATTTGAACGCCCAGAGAATTGAGCTGGTGCAGGTGAAATTTGAGAAGGTTATCAATCTCGCCTTGATTCTCGGTTGTCAGGGATGCACTCAGGAAATAAGCCAGATCGATGCCCAGGGGTCCGGACAGAGGCGTCTGCCAGTCACACAGAACAATCTCATTTGCACTGTCATCAAAGAAAAGGTTATCGAGCCGGAAATCGCCATGATTCAGAGTCGATGGCTGCCTGGCCAGCAGTTTCATGAGCTTGATACCATTTTCGTCGAGCCAGTGAAGTGTCTGCTTGGCTCCGTTTGAAAGTGACCCGGCATATTGGTTCAGATAAGCGGGTAAAGCTTGTCTAAACACCTGCTGGCTTAAGTTGACAGTCAGTTCCAGTGGAATAATCCAGGGCGTCTCGGATAGCAGGCTATTATTTAAGAAGGTGGCCTGCACTTTCGCCATTGCCATGAGGACTATCTGGGCGTCTTCCGGGGAACAACCTGTTACCTGATCTCCGGGTCGAAGCTGTCCCAGATCTTCAATTACCAGCGCGTAACGTTTCGTGACCTTACTACCCAGCCAGTTAAGGAACAGGAAAATACGCCACATTACGCCAATGGGAAGCTTGTTTATCAATTTGATGATCATCAGCCCAGTCTCAGGTGCCATTGATTCTTCCATGGCTGCATAGATCATGCGGGGAGTCCTGATGGGCATAAGGGGCTGGAAATCTCTATAAAACCTTATTTCGCGCTCGTACACGCCCAGGCTCTGCCCAACCTTGCGATTATCGCCGGCTGTCGGTAGTTTGAGGATAATAGAATCAGCTGAATCGCCGTTATTCAGGTGAGCTGTCAGGCGAAGCACATCACCCATAAACCCAGAACCTTCTCCGATGATGTCCATCTGAACTTTGTTGATTGATGACGGTAAAATGTCATTCAGCTGGAAGATCTGCGTCAGCCATTCATGGTCTACGTCTTCAAGGGTCAGAGGTATAATGTCAGTCATAGATAAGGCCCTATACCAGGAGCATCAAGCATACTCATAAACCGCCCTGAATCGAAGCCTGTTTGAATGGATGTTAACTCATGGCCAGCGAACTCGCCTGCCACTTGAAGCGGCAGATCTCCTCTACACAACCGTCCGTAATTTCAGCTGCTGTTGACCCGTTTCATTGGAGAAGTGAAGTGGCCTACTAAGACTCTTGCCAGAGGGTGCCTTGCTGGTAAAACTCATCAATCTGCGCTTGTGAATACCCCAGCAGTGAAAGCAACTCAGTGTTGTGTTGACCCGCCAGAGGCGGTGCAGCCAGAGATTGTTGTTTGCCATCGAACATGACCACAGGGCCGTGCCTGCGGTAGGTTCCCCACGCGGGGTGTTCAACCTCGCTGGTTAAATCCATTTCCTGCGCTTGCTCGTTTTCGATCCAGAACCTGTTAGGTGCCAGGCCATCTGCCTGAACACAACCCAGATGTCCTAACAGGGATTGCCACTGCCCGGCATTTTTTCTGGAAAACAGACTGGTTAATGTCTTGATTAAACTCTCCTCGCCAGTGCGCATTTGATTCGGGTCTGGCGCAGGAAGATTGGCCGCTTTCAGGGCGTTACAGAATTGTTCAATCTCACGGTCGGTGTTAAGACCGAGAAATATCCATTGTTGCTGTGCACACGGGTACAGTCGGTATATAGGGGATAACCCATACATGTCAGCGTCGGGCATTGCCCGGGATTGTTTGCCGGGATAGGTCAGGAAGTCATCGCTGTTAGCGTAGGCATTGGCGCCGAACATATCAACCAGTATCCGCTGGCCTCTACCAGTTGTCTGTCGAGCCAGTAATCCAAGCATGACCGAAGTGGTGACCACCAAAGCGGTATTTGGGTCTGGGTTGACCTCATTGGCGCGCATTAATCGCCGGCACCACTTTTTCAGGCTGTCGGTATCCTGTAGTTCTTCCGGTAAGTGTTCTCCCATCTGGTACATGACACCCCCCATTGCTGCCCCGGGTATGGGGTGGGTGCTCGGTCTTAAAGCACCCGGACCATTGCTGCCATAGCCGTTACATTGAAGGTATATAATATTGGTGTTTATCTTGCTGACCTGGGAGTAACTGATGCCCAGGCGTTCCGGGACACCTGGACGGAAGTTGTGAATCATTACATCCGCATCCCTTAATAGATCTAATACAATCTGGCGTCCTGCATCGGTTTTCATATTGACAGAGATGCTGCGCTTGCCGACATTGACCCGGGCCGAGCCCAGGCCGGACAGCATTCCTCGAAACGGATCTCCGCCTAACTGCTCGATTTTTATGACCTCAGCACCCATGTCAGCAAGAAAGGCAGCGCCTAGAGGTGCAGCGATAATAGTCGCTATTTCGATAACACGTATGCCGGTCAGTGGCAGGGCTTGTGGTTCTTTTGCGGTGGACTTGGGTCTAGGGGTTTTTGCCCATTGCAGTGCCCAGCTGTCTTGTTTCGAAGCAGCAGCCCCCGGCAGCGCGGGGGTGTCAGTTAAGCGGGCAACTGGGCCGAGTTGCAGGCCACCGTTATCATCCTCGATGACATGGCCATTGGCAACAATATCTGGATCTTGCAGAGCCTGTTGGGTTGTTTGATAGGTCGTGGCAACAATACCGCCATCGCTGATAAAGTCCTGCATCCAGTCGGCTGTTGATCGTTCCTGGATTCTACTGAGCATGCGCGCACGAAAGGCTTCTTGCTTCTCAGACGTTTTTAACAGCAGTTGTTTGGGGTTGAAGTCTTCGTCGGCAATGATATCTATCAGGCCAGTGGCAATGAGGAAGTTATCGAACAGGTGGGGTAACAGGTTACCAAACTGCATCCAGCGGCCATCGCCAGCCTGGGCGGGATGGTAAAACAGGCTTGGTATTGGTGGTTGTGCCGACGGTGTCGCGATGAGCGGGGCCAGATCAGGGAATTGCTCCATGAATTGCATACCAATCATGGCACCCATCTCGTAGGGCAACATACCCTGGAGAAGGCTTGTTTCTACCAGTCGTCCAGCGCCATTTTTGCCTTTGGCGAGGAGCGCTGCCAGTACGCCTGCTACTGCCGATTGTGCGCAGGCATGGACGCCAACCTGAAGCGCAGAAAATACCGGGCCGGCGCGGTCTACGATACCTGAAAACAAGCGCATACGGCCGCTGTAAGCTGCCACAGTATGTTCGTAACCTGGGCTGTCCGCCATGGGCCCGCGACTGCCAAAGCCGGTGATGTGACAGTAGATCAGGTGCCTGTGTTGGTTGTGCAGATGTTCAAAGTCAAGCTGTCGCCGCGCCAGGGCACTGCTGCGCCAGTTACATACCAGTACATCTGCGCCAGAGGCCAGCTGATGAAACTGTTCGAGGTCCGTGTTCTGATTCAGATCCAGCGTTAACAGCTGTTTGCCACGCCGCCACATAGGGGTCGCGGGTAACTGGTTAAGGCCATCTGCCGGCGCCAGGGGTGGGCGTTGGATGGAAACTACCTGCGCACCGAAATCGGCAAGTATCATGGTGGCCATACCTGCCGCAGGTCCACTGCTGAGATCAAGTACGCGAATACCCTCAAGTGCTTGTGACACTACCTCTCCTTCAACTTCCACACCAGAAATTTCATCTCAAATAACGTCTCCGCAAGATGCCCGGGATACCTAAATTCGGCTGTTATGTTGCTGTTCCCGTGTGTGGCAGTTTAAAGGGTCTTTGATGCGGATAATTAGCAACTGCCTAAGGGCACCATCTCAGGTTTAAGCGCCCAGCTCGTTTATGGTTTCTGGATCTCCTAAACGGGCTAAATCGGCCTGGTGATGATATCAAGCAGGTGCATCCAGGTTAGCTATTTGCTATTGCCTGATGCCCTCGACAATCAATTCAACCTCCACATCACCAATCCACGCTGCCAGCCCAAAATCGCCAGCGCTGAGGGTGATATTTCCCTGAAAGCCATTGCGATATCCTCCCCATGGGTCATCTCCCTCGCCCACCTGATGAACGTTGATGGCAACGGCTTTGGTGACGCCATGGAAGGATAAATTGCCGTGCAGTACACCACTTTTACTACCACCTTCGAACGAACTGCTGGTAAAGCTGATACTCGGATATTGGGCTACATCCAGATAATCTTCGCCTTTTAGATGCTTGTTCCGTTCGGCGTGATTGGTATCGAGGCTGCCGGCCTCTATATCGACCTTGGCGCTACTGTTTTCAGGCTGCTCTGCATCATAGTTAAAATGGCCTTCAAAACGGTTGAAATGACCAATAATGTAGGAAAAATTCAGATGCTTGGCTTTGAATGTGATGAAGGCATGCTGACCCTGATTGTCTATGACGTATTCTTCTGCAGAAGCCGCCTGGGTCAGCAGCAGAGCCGCAACGCTTGCCATGTATAACCATTTTCTTAACATCATGGTGATTCCTCTTATTCTATTAATCCCATTTTTTAATAGGCTTGCTAATCGTTAATCCGTTGATCGGCAGGCGTTCAATCCAAGTTTACATTGACTTGTTTATCATTTTTTTGATGTCTTAGGTACTCATTTTTTTTACATGGCCCCAGTAGCCCCAGCAGGAATTTATTTATGCTGACTCAGACCTGTTTGTCCTCGGCCTACAGGCCAACAGTTGTCGTTGTTAAAAGTGCATACCCCCGAGGTTTTCAGCAGTTACAGTGAACGGTTAATATCCTGCCACTTTATCGATTACACCTTCAAGCTTACCGCCTGTTGTGTAAGCCTTCAGATTACGGATGAAACGGTCAATATTGCGGCGCACCCTGAATTGGCTCGCCCCAGCAGTATGTGGGGTCATAACGACATTTGGCATGGACCATAGTGGTGAATCTGCCGGCAGGGGTTCTCTTGGAGCAACATCCAGAGCGGCACCTCTGATCTGGCCATGCTGCAGGGCTCTCACCAGTGATGCCTCATGCATGACCTCGCCACGGGTGACATTCATCAGTATTGCATCGTCTTTCATCGCGGCAAATGCGCTCGCATCAAGAAGATCTCTGGTTTCGCTGGTTAACGGGCAACAGACACTTACCACATCAGAACAGGATAATAATTCATGCAATCTATTGGTACGCCAGACTTCGGTTACCTCTGCCAGAGGTTGTACCGGGTCACGATCAACGGCGATGCAACTCATACCAAATGCTGCAGCCCTTTTTGCCATTGCGCGACCGGTCCCGCCGAGACCAAGGATGCCAAATACTGCACCGGTGAGCTCGATTTCCTGGAAACGCATTTCGGGTCGGTGGTTCCAGCTGTCTGCACCATAGCGTAATGCCGTTGCCAGCTGTCGAGTTAACATCAACAGCAGACCAAAGCCATGATCTGCCAGATGTTCACCGACCAGGCCTTTTTCACTGGTCAGCACAACGTCACTATTGATGAAATCCGGGTAAAAAAACATATCTACGCCAGATGAGATCGACTGTACCCACCTTAGCTGGGGGGCCGCGGAGAACAATGTCTCATTGACCAGCCCGAGTATGATCTCGGCGTCACCGACATGATGAATGGCATCTTTATGAGGAGTGACGATCACCTCGCCATTGTGCCCGGCAAGAGATTTTATTTTCCTGATATCCGCTTCAGGCACCTGCGGTAGTGTTAAGCCTGGGATAATGACAATTTTCATGTAACAGTGACCTCCACCTTGCCGATTCCCTCAAAGTCACCTACCCATTTCCCGGGCGCATTCACCGTCTGCCGGGTGTATGATCCGGTTATCAGAAGTTGACCCTTTTTCAGGCCAAGGTCGAATTGGTGAAGCCGATTGATTAAAGCAGCAATGGATTCAAAATGGTTATCGATGTGCCCGCTGGCGGCGGTTTTTTGAACCGTCTCACCGCCTTTAGTAAGGGAAACTGTCAGGTCATCGAAATTCTGGTCAGGTCCAACAAAATTGCCCGCGACGATGCCCCACTGGGTCAGGTTTTCAGCGATCCGGATACCCTGGGATGCGCCTGTTTTGAGGCGTATCTGGTTGATTTCAAAGCCGGGAGCGACCCCGTCGACAACTGACCTGGCCAGTTGGCTATCTGCAGAATCTGACGCGATGTCTTCAGCTACGCGGAACACCAGTTCATTTTCTAGTCCAAGGGCACCAATGGAAGACCGGTCCAGTGTATCGCCTGACTGGTGAATCCTGCTGCTCAGGATGAAACCGAATGGTCTTATGCCTTCTCCGAACATATTACGAGCGGCGCCAGAGGTAAGGCCTATCTTATAACCGCCTAGGGTTTCTCCTGTATCCAGCCATTTCTGCAGGAGTGCAAGTTGTAATATCTGGCCATCATCAACACGGGTCTCTGGCAGTGCTGCTGTGATCGCGCCTGCCTGCATGCCCTGCCATAATTTATCCAGTAGATCGGTCACCGTATCCACTCCATTGGTAAACTGTTATTGAAAACTGTACCCGGGTAACAATCAAGCTTGTCCTTAGCCTGAACCAGGAAGCTTGAGCCATTGGTTTAATCGCGTTAGTTTTACAGTAAACGGTTAGTTTCACAGTAAATAAGGGAGAACACCATGCGTAACGGCTTCAAGATTCTTGATACCGACTGTCATCAGATCGAGCCCCCCAGTATATGGGCGCAATACATCGATCCTCAGTTTGCAGATCGTGCTCCGGCGATTGCTGATATGGGTGGCGGTAAACAGGGCATGATGGTCGAGGGTATGCCCCTGACAAAACAAGACGGTAACTACCCGATGGATGCTAAGGAATTCCATGCGGCGGTCGTCGACGCCATGAAACAGCATGAGGAGTCTCGGGCGCAGGGGTTTAATGCTGCCAGTCGTCTTGCAGATATGGAGCGAGAAGGCGTTGATGTGCAGGTGATCTACCCAACCGTTGGCGGGCAATTACTTGGCAAGCCGTTCCATGATACTGAACTCCTGGCAGCTTGCTGTCGTGCTTATAACGACTGGAGCCTTGAATACTGTAGCGCTGATTCTGCCAGACTGCTCAGCGCCGCCATGCTGCCGATGCAGTCTCCTGCCCTTGCCATTGAAGAGGCAAGACGAAGCAGTGCCAAGGGCGCGGCCTGCTTTTATATCAGGCCCAACCCTATTGAAGGTCGCAATTTCTATCACGCCAGTTTTGATCCCCTATGGGCAGCGCTGGAAGCGTTAGGCAAACCTGTCTGTATCCACGATTCAGGTTCTCCCTACCTGTCATCTTTTGGCGAGCGTATGCATACGCACACCGCTGGACACATCATTGCCCATCCATTTGAGGCAATGGTCGCAATGATGTCACTGATCTGGTACGGCGTCATTGAATCCCATCCAAAGCTTAGAATCGTACACGTAGAAGCTGATGCGGGTTGGCTGCCATACTGGTTGCAGCGTATGGAGCAGCATTGGGAGTTTTCCGGTAATGCTGAACATCCTCTTATGAAAAAGCGCCCCACTGACTATTTCAAATCCAATTTTCTGGTGGCCTGTCGCGGCGATGAAATGACCTTGCCGGCGGCCGTTGAACTGGTGGGAGATGACTACATTACCTTTAATACGGATTACCCGCATCCAGATGGTACCTGGCCTACTGGCTTCCAGGCGCTGGCAGACCAGCCTATTTCTGAACAGAGCAAACGCAAGATATTCTGGGATAATGCGGCAGCGGTTTTTGGGGTAGTAGACTAGCGTGGTGATCTTGCCTCCCGGGTGCCTGTCGTGCTCGCTGGCTTCAGATTCTGACGTAGAGAATGCAATGATCCGGCGTGGTTTTATTTTTTTGAGTTGTTAATAAACTGGAGGAATCCAATGAATACATTAGCGCAGACAGCACCCGCCTTTGTAGCCATGGCCCATCGTATTGTCTGGTGTAACGTGGCCACAGTCGATTCTGCTAATCGCCCGAGAAGCCGGGTCTTGCACCCTTTTTGGGAATTTGACGGTGACCATCTAATCGGTTGGGTGGCAACCGCAGCCACACCGATCAAAAAAGCACACCTGGCCCACAGTTCCTATTGTTCTGTGAACTACTGGACGACTTGCCACGATACCTGTGTCGCAGAATGCGCGGCCAGCTGGTGCGAGGATAGCCAGACCAAGCAGTGGGTCTGGAACAGATATCTGGAATTACCCGAGCCAGTGGGATACAACCCGGCGATCATACCTGGCTGGGAAGGCCCGGATTCCCCGGGATTCTCAGTGCTTCGTTTCGCACCCTGGCGATTGCGGGTATTTCCCGGGTCGGTATTGATGGGCCAGGCAGGTGAGGTCTTGACTTGGCAGGCCTAATCATTGAATTCCTATACCTTTAGCTGACACAGCATCATCAACGATGTTAAAGCCAGCGCTTGCAAGGGTTGGGATTGGTTCACATTATGCCTATAATCTGCACCCAGAAGCAGGAGGCAGGATGACGCAACAGAAATACGCCAGTTTAGTGTTAGGTTCACAGGGCAATAATACGCAGTCCCTGGGGGCCATTGTGGCCTTCCTGGTCAGTAATGATCTGCTTGCGACATCGCTTCAGGATAGTTATCCGTCAGCGGTCGCTCGAATACGAATGCAGGATTTAAGTGGTGCCGAATTTCTTACCACGGTTCTTCATGGCGAACTGCTGTCCGAACATTTAAATGCAGACGGGCAACAGTTCTGCCAGGCTTATCTTGTCTCTGGTGATTTTGAATGTGATCTGGCCAGTATCAGTGATGCAGGGCTCGAAGACTGGCTCTTATATGACAAGTTCTCACCCCTGATGTCCAAAGTATTAATGGGGCAGAGGCAGCCTTCCACACGATTGCGTCGGTTCGCCGCCAAGGTCCTGCAATTCCCAGGGCGTCGTTAAACCGGGTTTAAGCGCAATAGCCCTTTTCTGCCAGTAGCTGATTTGATTATAGAGAGGATTCATGGAACTGGATTACAAACGAATAGATGCTGAATTACTTGCTGGTCTTGAGCAGTTACCCGACCTGAATATTACCCGCGAGAATGTGACCTCGGTTCGTGCAGTTCTTGCTGCTCGCCCGCCAACTCCGGTCATTGATGTAGTTGAAGAGCAGTATTCTGTACGATGTGATGGTGAACCAGTGGCACTTACCCTTTATCGGAAATCGGACCGGGAAAAGCAACCGGTATTGCTATGGATTCATGGTGGGGGTTACATTCTTGGTTCGGCAGATGATGATCGCGCGAAACTGATTGCCAAGCATCTGGACTGTACTGTTATCTCGGTTGATTATCGTCTAGCGCCTGAACATCCTTTTCCTGCCGGGTTAAATGATTGTCATGCGGCCCTTGGCTGGCTTTATGAGGAAGCTGGGATGCTTGGAATTGACCCTAAGCGGATCGCCATTGGTGGTGCCAGCGCAGGCGCTGGGTTGGCTGCCGGGCTTGCCCTAAAGGTTCGTGATGAAGGCGGCCCTGACCTTGTTTTGCAACTGCTGTTGTACCCGATGTTAGACAATCTGCATGCTACCGCCTCGGGCCAGTTAACCAATCACCCGGTATGGAATCAAAGCACTTCTTTTGCGGCATGGGAGATGTATCTCAATGGGGTGCCTGAAGAAGATGCCTCTGTGTACGCAGCAGCAGCTCGCTGTACTGATCTAAGTTCAGTGGTAAGTGCTTACATTTGCGTTGGCACTGAGGATCTGTTTTATGATGAAGACAGACAATATGCGGCGCGGCTCAACGATGCAGGTGTGGCTTGTGAGCTGGCAGTATTTCCAGGTCTGTATCATGGCGCTGATTCGTTTGTCCCGAATGCCAAGGTGAGCCAGCGATTAAATTCGAGTTTTTTGGGCGCGTTGAAGCATGCCTTCGAAACGAGTGTTTAGTCAGATAGCGATTGCCTGTGTCGTTTCAACCCTGCCAGGTTTTACCAGGCATGCAGTTTAACGGGCAGGCTCTCGTAACCTTTAACAAAGCACGACTGAACACGTTCGGGTTCGCCGACAACTTCTACAAACTTGAAACGCTTCATGATTTCTTCCCAGACCGTCTTCAGCTGCATTTCTGCAAGGCGATTGCCCATGCATCGATGCAGACCGAATCCGAAAGACATGTGGTGTCTTGATCGGTCTCTGTCGATCTGGAATTCGTTCGGATTAGTGATTACTTCATCATCCCTGTTGGCAGACACATACCACATGATGACCTTGTCACCTTTCCTGATAAGTTTGTCGCGTAACTGGTAATCCCGCGTCGCCGTACGTCTCATGTGCGCCAATGGGGTCTGGTAGCGAATCACTTCTGATACCATTATGGGTATCAGATCTGGGTTATTTCTCAGTTTGTCGTATTCCGTCGGGTTCTGATTCAGGAAATAAACCCCGCCGCTGATGGAATTACGGGTCGTGTCATTGCCACCGACTATCAGCAAAATCAAATTACCCAGGAACTCCATGGGGTCCATATTCTGAGTGTCTTTGCCGTGCGCCAGCATGGATATAAGATCATTACCGGGTTTTTTGTTAATGCGCTCATTCCAGAGGCCGGTGAAGACTTCCAGGCATTCGAGCAGAGCCTCTCTACGCTTGGCTTCAGGCGTTGTACCGCCGTTAACCTCTGAGGAGGTTGCCATATCAGACCAGTAGGTCAGCTTTCGGCGGTCTTCAAATGGGAAATCAAATAATGTGGCCAGCATTTGAGTGGTCAGTTCTATAGAAACGCGTTCAACCCAGTTGAAGGTTTCCCCGAGCGGCAGTCGGTCAAGAATCTCGCCCGCACGCTTGCGAATAATGGGTTGCAGCAGCGCCAGGTTGGTTGGGGCTACTACGCCCGTTACGGTTCTGCGCTGGACGTCATGCTTGGGTGGGTCCATTTGAATGAAGCTAGTGGTCTTGAAATCAGCCATTCTTTCAAAGATGGTGATTCCTCCGACTTCGGAAGAGAACACTTCGGGGTTCTTCTCAACTTCCATGATGTCATTGAATTTGGTGACAGACCAGTAAGCGCCGAAGGGGCTGTTTCTGCAATAGTGAACAGGGTCTTCGTTTCGCAACCGTTCAAAGTAAGGCCAGAACGCATCGTTCTTAAATAGCATCGGATCGCTTACATCGATGTCCTCGAGAGGCATTGCATAGGCGTCAGGGAATTCGGTGATATTGATGGCTTCACTCATAATTGTTCTCATTTAATTACCAACGGGGTAGTACTTACGGCGCCTGGCTGCCAGTGCTGCGCAGGTCAGTACTTTGACACATCACTAAGAGTATCGACAATTTCAATTGATGCCTATAGCCGTTTATGACAATATTTTGTCATATGGTGACAAAAGGGCTTGCGGATAGGATGAATAATGCCAGTAGGACACCCTCTGCTTATGCTTTGAATCTGGTTGAAGATGCCTCGCAGATGGGTTATGACCTGTTACAAGGGCTCAGTATTTCCCGGCAGGAATTGCATGCCCAGGAAACGATGAGCTTTGAAGATTTCCATGACGTCGTCAAGGCCTACCAGGCATGGACCACAGATCGAAACTGGGGCTTTCACCTGGGTAAGAAGCTGGGTATCGGTGCCCATGGTGCTTTGGGGGTGTGTGCACTCAGTGCCAGTACTATCGGTGAGGGCTTGCAGACGCTGTGTCAGTTTATCGCCAGCCGAAGTTGTTCAATCAGTGCAGCTTCAAGCTGGCAGGATCAGTCTATGCGAGCTGAGTTTTTGCATACCGGGCCCATACGCCGCTATCTCAGGCCAATGACTGAAAATCTCGCTACGGTGATAAGCAACTATCTGGTAACCAGTGCGGGGCATGATAACCTTGCTCTTAGCTGGTCCTTTCCTTACGCAAAACCGGTATCAATCACGCTTTACCAGGAGTTGCTTCCTGGAAGGTTTGACTTCGATGGTGACCTATTGGCCGTTACATTGCCTTTGGATCTCGCCAACGCGCCTTCGATACTGAAAAATCGCAGTCTGCATCTATCTACTCGCCGGCAATGCGAACAGGCACTTCATGAGGTAAAACAGAACCCGGATTTTTCGTTCATTACCAGCATCCTGACTTCCGCCTTGGTAGATCGAATAGGAGAAGCGGAGCCTGAAACAAAGATGCCCACTATAACGGATCTGGCTCAGCTGCTGAACAGATCGGAGAGAACGCTGATCAGGCAACTCAGAGCTAATAACACGAGCCTTCGACAGATAAAAGATGAAATGCTGCGTGAGTATGCCTCGGACTTGCTGATTAAAGGGACACTTTCTATATCCGATATTGCGGTTAAGTTGGGCTATGAAAATCCAGGCAATTTTACCCGGGCCTGCAAACGGTTATTGGGTGAAACACCGCTCAATGTTCGTAAGGCGGTCGGTTTGACCGAGAATTGAAACCCGGCTTCCAGCCGTAGCAAAAGCCTGGGCCTGGAGCTATTTATTTTCCTAGCTGCTATGCCATGAGAACGGCAGTTAGGCCGGTCCTGGCAGCGATGTGGTTTAATGTATGGCTTTTGGTATACCCTTGGTTCAAGGGAAACCATTGCTGGGTTACCAGGCAGTTGTCTTTTACATCTGGTTTGCAGGTTTCAGAGCGAGTTACTCTTAACAAATGAACATCGCTCACTCACAGAGTGCGCTATTATCTGTCTTGATCATGGCTTCTAGGCCGAGATTTCGGCTAATACCAATAGTGCAAAGCCTGACTTTGTAAAAGGGTCAGGCTGGGGCAAAAAATGGCTTCCAAAACGAGTCTCATCAGAGCTATACGAACATTTTCGGTTGACCCGGTATTAGTGGATCTACGGGCTAAACCAGAGCTGCTGCATTATCGTGATGAACGAGGCTGGAACTGGCTGCATTTGTGCGCCAGCATCAACGTCTGGAAAAAAAAGAACCTGCATAGCGGTGATAGCATCCGCCTGGCCGAAGCATTAATTGAGCTTGGTCTTGATAAAGATGCTGCTGCATTTACTGAGGGCAGCTGGCAGGCAACCCCGTTGTGGTTTGCTGTTGCCCGGGGTCAAAACTATCGCCTGGCCACCTTCCTGCTGGATAATGGCGCATCACCAGAGCACTGTCTCTGGGCCGCCGTGTTTAATGAAGATGCAGACATGATAAATTTACTGCTGGACAGAGGGGCGAATATTGAAGCAATAGCCGAAGACGAAACCCCCTTGTTGGGTGCCGTTAAATACAGCAAGTTTGCAATGGCTGAGCTGCTCCTGGCTGGCGGTGCTAACCCGGATTTTCAGGATTCTAAAGGGATGACGGCATTACATTACATGCTTAAGAAAGGTAGTGGTAAGCAGTACTTTGAAGCTTTCAGGGATCACACGGCTTGTATTGACATCGCCGGGCCTGATGGTCGAACGGTGAGGGCGATCATGATGCGGAAACGCGATAGCGATTTTCATGCGCTAGCAGATCAGTTCAATCAATGATTGCAGACTGTCAGCAAAGGAAATCCATGAGCAGTGGGTTGTGTGATTCTTTTAATTAATGCCGGCGGTTTCGGGTCGCCAAACCTGCCGCCGGATGATCAGCCGCCAGGAACCTTAGAAGTAGGATAGTAATCTGCAACTGCTGTTTTTCTGTACCTTTCGATAACTGGATTGTTGAGGCGATTGCTACAGGGTGAAGCATAAGTGTAGACTGGTTTATTAACAATTGACCTTAATTTTTGACGGGAAGGGGATATGAAAAAGTTCTTATTAGTCCTATTGGTGAGTGCTTCAAACCTGCTGTTCGCTGCTGACCTCAGGGACGTTGGTTCTCTGAGTTTTGAAAACTCGGGTGCTAAAGCCGCTCAGCCCCATTTTTTGCGTGGAGTGGGGTTTCTCCACAGCTTTGGCTGGAAACAAGCTATCCGTGAATTCAAGAAAGCGCAGCAAGCCGACGCTGATTTTGCTCTGGCCTATTGGGGTGAGTCGCTGTGTTATAACCATCCACTGATTGGTGAATGGAATCGGCAGACACCGATGGACATACTGCAGCGCCTGGGCGCAACGCCTGAAGTGCGTCTGGCAAAAGCCGGAACCCCGCGGGAAAAAGGCTTCATCAAGGCAGTTGAAGCGTTGTTCAATGGACCTGGAGATATTGCCGAGCGGAGAATAGCTTATAAAGACGCTATGCAGGCGCATTATGCCCAGTTTCCAGATGATGACGAGGTGGCGGCCTTTTATGCATTGTCTTTGCTCAGTGCCGCTCGAGCTAGTGGCGATGATCTCATGAAAATGAATATTCTTGCAGGCTCTATCGCCACCCGATTGTTTAAAAGAAACAAGAACCATCCAGGTGCGGCGCACTATGTCATTCACTCGTTTGATGATCCTCTGCATGCCCCACTGGCACTAGAGGCAGCGCAGAAATTTGCCCAGATTGCGCCTGCGGTATCACACGCAAGGCATATGCCAACGCACATATTTATCCAACATGGCATGTGGCCTGATGTGTCGACCTCCAATCAGTCTGCTTATGATGCAGCCAAAGATTTGTGGGAACCAGGCGATGCGGTGGGCGATATGGTACATGCGCTGGATTGGGGTCAGTATGGCGATCTGCAGCAAGGTGACTATGAAAAGGCCCAGCTATGGATTACACGTCTGGAGAGCATCGCTGAACAAAATGAAGGGCAGGAGGGTAGCCTGGAGAAAGTCAGGGCCCGTTATGTCGTTGAAACAGAAGACTGGCAGATAATGGCCGTATCAGACCAATCAACGGCTGCCAGTTTGTTGGCCGCTGGATTGAGCGCGATTCACCTCGACGACCTCAAGGCAGCCGAAAATGCCAAAGAACTGCTGGCAGCTAAAGTTGTGGCCATGGAGAAAAGAGGCAAGGGCGCTTACAGAGAAGGACCTGTCCCAACCAAGATCATGTACCAGGAGATAGCAGCACTGGTCAGTCTTGCCGAAGGCGATGAAGCCCAGGCGTTGGTGCTGTTAGAAGAAGGCGTGGAACTGACTAAACAGCTACCACCGCCTAATGGCACGGCTAACCCGATTAAGCCCGTTCATGAATTGTATGCGGAAGTATTGTCGGGGCTGGGAAGGTTCGATCAGTCCATTGCGCTGTTTAACGGTTCACTGGCGAGAACACCTAATCGTTCGAGATCGTTATTGGGGCTTGCACGAACCTATGCAAAGCTGGGTGATGAAGAAGCTGCCGCGCAGTTGTATCGCAGGTTAGCTGAAATAAGAAAGGGTAGTAATACAAAGGATTTACAGGAAGCTGAGCAATATCTTTCTATGGCGCAGCTTTAATGCGCTTCAGGGCAGTCTGCGTGCCCAGGGCTATAAAACTGTGTTTAGATGGAGGTGAAACTAATAAAGCAATAAAGCAATATAGTTGCGCTTTATTATAAAGTTTTTTTAATGGTGTGAGCACTCTTTCTCTATCGCTTTAAATTAAAAGTGGCTTGCGCCAGCAGTAATCTGGTTTTGCCAGTTGCCCGTCAGATTATTTCAAGGTAGTCACGCTCCGGCAAGTCAGGAAATGGCACTGAGGGCAGGGTTTGATACCAGTAGGCCACAGAGGCGATGTCATCCTGCAAGGGTAGATAGCGGCGTCCGCTGCGCCAGCCCAGGGCCTGTATGGTTACTTTCATGTTGTGACTGAATCGCACGGGATCGGTGATGTGCCACCGGTACATGCCAAATCGCATTTGTGATTGATACACATTATCGCCTCGCAACACCTGAGCCAGGCCGGCGTAGGGGGTAGAATATTCCTGGTATTGCCGGCTCTCTTTATTTTCAAAATTGTAGGAGCCACAGAAATAGTCTTCGGTTCCCGTGCCACAGATGGTTGGAAATGCGTCATCACCATCCATATAGAACTTGATTTCTCCTTCACCCCACCAGCCGGAATTATTGACGCCCCAGGCCATATAAGTACCTGCGTAATGCCCCTGCCCGGACAGGTTGTCAACCAGGGTGTAAACCTCACCGTAGGGCAGGGGATTGACGCGACGGAACTGGGCGTGGAAATAGGCTGAATTTCCCGGAATGGGGGCCAAGGAGTAATTGATTTGGTAGTAGAGGCGCATAGCCTCGGTATCCATGTTTTCTATGGTCATACGGCAGCCACGAGCAAAGGGCATGAGCCAGTAGCAGTTAAAGGCACTGCCTGGATTAACACACACAGCGAGGGAAGAAACCTGAGCAAATTTGCCCCAACCACAGGCGAAGAAATCGCCGATGGGGCATTCCACAGATGGATATTCCTGATCATCCCAGTAGATCCGCAGAATACTGGTCCGCCACTGGCCTGTGGGTGTCATCCAGATCTGTTCGATAGTACCTGGGCCGTCGATATTGGCTATCTCAAAGGTGGTGCCTGCTTCGATAATGATCGATGGTGAAACCTTCCAGCCCTGGCCCAGGTCCCTTGCGCAGGAGGCACCGGTTCCTTCGGTGGCCATGCCGCCGCTGCCTTTTTCACCGGAAAAATTCTCCGGGCTGATAGAGCGAGATTGTGCATCAGACAAGGTAGTCAGTTGATTCATCATAATGAGATTCCTTTGGATGGGCCATGATATGGATCGGTTGTTTGATAGAGTCTAATCGCTGATAGAGGCTGGATCCAACAGCGACGTGTCGAAGCAGTAGCCTATCGGTCCTGAACGCAGCCGATTTGCCCGGCGCCGTGATGTTCCGGCTTTGTAAGTGTGCTTCTAGAATAAGCCATGAGCCGTTGCTGTCGAGTTTTTGATAGCCACTAGCTGCTTCACAAGCGGTTCCATTGCGTGTTTAATCAATTAAAGGACCATTGATTAATCAATTAAGGGGCCATTGAATAATCAATTAATAGACCATTGATTATTCAATTACTACAACATTATAAGGGGGTAGAGATGCACGTAGGATTTGCACCAGTTTTTCAAAATCTCGGTAAGCTCAGGACTGATCTGGAAGTCTATCAAGAGGAGCTCGCCATGGCGCGCAGGGCCGAACCGATGGGATTCGACTCGGTCTGGTCTGTTGAGCACCATTTCACTGATTACACGATGGTGCCTGATGTAACCCAGTTCTTGAGTTACATGGCGGGCTGTACTGAGCGCGTTCAATTAGGTTCTATGGTGATTGTCTTACCATGGCACGATCCTGTCCGAGTTGCCGAGGAAATAGCCATGCTCGACAACCTTTCTAATGGCCGCATGATACTGGGTATTGGCCGTGGTCTAGGCAGGGTTGAGTTTGATGGGTTCCGGGTGCCAATGGATGAATCAAGAGAACGCTTTGTTGAGTCTGCAGAAATGATTATAGAGGGCCTTGAGCAGGGTTTTGTTGAATATCAGGGGGATTTCGTGCGCCAGCCAAAACGAAATCTTCGACCTGAGCCTTTCCAGAGTTTCAAAGGACGAACCTTTGCCGCGGCAGTTTCCCCGGATTCCATGCCGGTGATGGCTAAATTGGGTGTTGGTCTGTTGGTAATCCCGCAAAAACCCTGGGTATCAGTAAAGGAGGATTTTGAGGTTTATAACAAGGTCTGGACGGAAACCCATGGCGCCAGTAGTGCACCACCCGATCCCATGTGCGGGGGGTTCTTTTTCGTCGATGAAAGTGCGGATCGAGCTGAAGAGATGGCAAACAGGTATATCGGCAATTACTACCATTCAGTCATGGATCATTACGAGCTTAGAGCAGGGCATCTTGGTGATAAAAAGGGCTATGAGTATTACCAGAACCTGCATAAGCATATTGAGTCCCGCTCAGATGATGGTGCAGCCAGTGATTTTGTTCGGTTGATGCCCTTTGGAACACCGCAGCAGGTCATTGAGAAGATCGAATACATCCACAATACCATTGGCGCCAGAGGCGTGATGACGCATTTTGCCTTTGGCGGTATGGATTATGACGAAGCCAATAGGAATATGAAACTTTTTGTGGACCAAGTCATGCCAGAGCTTAAAGGATTGGGTGATCAGCGTGGTGCGCTGCAATTCGGATAATTAAAAGTTAATAATTCAGTTCACTTCTTACCAGAATAGATCAAAGTAAGGTGCACGATGGGTTAGCGATATTTGCATAGGTACCTAGCGAGCAATGTGTGCTACAGGAGAATATTGTTTTGGACGAGGCGACGCTGGCACAGTTCATAGAATCTGAAATTGAACCCAATGTGGTGCAATGGGAGCGAGATCGCCATGTGCCCATGGAGATATTCAGAAAAGCCGGCCAGGCCGGACTCTGTGGTTTAATGCTGCCGATTGAGGATGGTGGTTACAACCTGTCATTACAAGAACTGGTGCCTGTCTTCGAGAAGCTGGCGTATAGCGATATGGGCTTTGCTTTTGCTCTGGTGCCGCATAATAACCTGGCAAATGCCATTGCTCGCCAGGCAACCCCTAAAGTTAAAAGTCGTTACCTGCCACAGTTGCTGTCCGGCGATATTATTGGCGCTTTCCTGTTAACCGAGCCCGAAGTCGGCAGTGATGCTTCAAGAATAACGACCAGCGCGGAACGAATGGGTAATCGCTGGTACCTGAATGGGGAAAAATCCTGGGTAACCAATAGTAATCGAGCCGATCTTCTGCGGGTCTATGCGCAGACTGAACCAGGTTCTGGCGCGAAGGGCATAGCGGCATTTTTAGTCGATGCCGCTCAGCCTGGCGTTACTCGAACCCAGCCCTATGACATGCTCGGTGGCCATGCAACCGGGGCGGGTGGTTTCGGCTTTACCCAGGTTGAATTACAGCAGGAGCAACTCCTGTCTCCGGCTGGGGTTGCCTACCCAGCGGCTATGAATGCCATCGGCCTTGCCCGTGTGCTGGTAGCGGCGCTCTGCGCGGGTATTCTGCAACGAGCGTTGGATGATTCGGTTATGCGACTGAATGAGCGCCATGCATTTGGTCAGCGCCTGGCTGATAAGCAGGGCCTGCGCTGGATGCTGGCCGATGTCGCTACTGATTTGAATGCGGCGCGGGGCCTTACCGAGATTGCTGCTCGTTCAATTGATGCCGATGAGTCCGATAGCATTGTTCATACTGCTCACGCCAAGAAGTTTGCAGCCCGAGCAGCCACCCGGGGTATCGAACAATGCATGCAGGTTTTCGGTGCTGATGGCCTGCTGCATCGTCATCCTTTAGCACGTCATCTTGCCGGGGCAAAAATGGCACATTATCTGGACGGAAGTACTGAAGTGCAGAACCTGCTGATATCGAAAGCACTATTTGATTGAAAACAATAATGGAACGGTGGCTTTTACTAGTGGCTTTTACTAAAGGCTTTTACTAGTGACTTCTACCAATGAAGGGAGCATGGATTGTCTGGGTTTAATCAGAAAGAATCGCAGCTGAACCTGCGCTGCAATAGACCAATAAACTTGCTGGCTGTCCAGGAGGGGGAACTGCAATGACTGATAAGCGGTATCCGAATAGCAGGCAGGCCGGTAAAAACAGACGGTATCAGCGAATTTTCTGGCCTTTGATCGTATTGCTGGTGTTTGTCTGCGTTCCTTACGCTTTTATGGGAACGAGCGAGCCACGATTTTATGGGCTGCCAGTCTGGTTTTTTGTTTCGCTGCTGGCAAGCATGGTGATTGCGGGTCTGTCGATTCACAAAATCTGGAGACACTGGGATTGAACGAGCCGCTGCAGCTTGGATTTGATTCGATCATTGTCCTGTCATCGTATCTTGCGCTAACCCTGCTGATTGGCTTCATCGCTAACCGGAAGACGCCCGGTAAGTCTCCAGGAGAGTATTTCCTAGGGGGTAAAATGACGGGTGCCTTGCTGCTTTTCTTTACCATGCAGGCAACCCAGTACAGTGGTAATGCCTTCTTTGGTTTTACCGGCAAGGCATACCGTAGCGGGCTTATCTGGATACTTGCGGTACCACTGATCAGTCTGATCATAACTGCGCAGCTATCGTACGCGCCGAGACTCTATCGGCTGTCGCAGCGGTTTAATTATTTGACGCCGGGTGATTTCTACGAGCACCGGTACAATTCAAGGTCGTTGAGATTAATCACAGCGGTATTAACGATTGTCTCCATGTTCCCGTACCTGATGATCCAGGCTGAAGCGACCGGCCATGCCGTCGTGATCCTGAGCTCGGGAGCGCTTCCGTTCTGGTCGGGGGTGGTTGGAATTTCGATCGTAATGGCTATCTATATTTCGGTAGGAGGCTGGCAAGGGGTTATATGGACAGATGCGATTCAAGGCGTATTATTGGCCATTGCGCTTGTGTCTATTACCTGGGCTGGCCTGGAGTTTGCCGGCGGCTTGCCCAGAATTTTAGATTTTCTTGCGACGTCAAAGCCAGAGATTCTAAGAGCCCCTGCAGACCCTATAACGATGACGTCGCAATGGTTATCACTCCTGGTGGTTTCAGCGATTGGCTTTGCCATGTATCCTCATGCGATTCAGCGGATTTATGCCGCCAAGGATGAGCATTCACTTAAACGCAGTTTCACGGCCATGCTGCTGGTGCCATTTTTGCTGGGGGGGTGTACGCTGCTCATTGGCCTGACTGGCCTGGCGCTGTTTCCAGATCTGGCTGTGTCTGAATCCGACCAGGTGTTTGGTCTGTTACTGGCTAAGCTATCAGTTCAGTATCATGCCCTGGTGGTCTTTGTGCTGTGCGGCCTGCTGGCTGCTATTATGTCAACCGCTTCATCAGTCGTGCTGACCCTGTCTTCAATTTTTACGCGTGATATCTACCAGGCAACCCTGAGACAAGATGCCAGTCTGCAGGAGTTGACCATGGTCGGTCGGATTTTTACGATTGTTATCCTTTTTGTGGTGGTGCTGTTGTCGCTGAATAGCTCGTTGACTTTGTGGCGGCTTACGGAAATCAAGATCGAATTCCTGATGCAGCTTTTCCCACCGCTTATTCTAGGTCTGTACTGGCGGCGGATGGATCGTTTTGCTGCTTTAACGGGCCTCCTGGCGGGGTCCGCAGTGGTGGCTGTCATGATTTTAAGCGGTTACCCAAGATGGGGGTTATTTCAGGCAGGGCTGTATGGTTTTTTCGTTAATTCAGCAATTTGCCTGCTGTTACCGAGAATCGGGCTGGCATCATCAGCGGAAAAAAGGCGTACAGAAGAGATCTTCCAGAGTTTTCGCTAATCGAGTTCGGGTCGCAGCATCTCGAATGTGTCGTTGACACTGAGGTAGTCGTGATGACCGAGTCGGGCAACCTGTGACAGGGCCTTGGAGTCAATTTTGCCATTTATGATCAGCGTGTCATCGATATAAATACCGATGACCTCGCCGATGACCAGATGGCTCTGTCTGCCGCTGCCACTCTTTGGCAAGGCAATTATCTCAAACACTTTGCATTCAAGAACGGCTTTGGCCTCCCACACGTGGGGTGGTGTAACCAGCCTTGAAGTCCCCGGGGTTAGTTTGCTTTCAGAAAATTCACTAACTCCCTGACTGTAATCAGCTGAAGTCTGGTTCATTTGCTTGGCAAGTTCTATGGAAACAATACTGACCGTAAATTCCGGTGTGTCTCTGAGGTTGGCAAGCGTATCCTTAGGCTCGCCCTGGGCGTTCCTGGAATTGGGTGCAAAGGCGACAATCGGCGGATCTGCAGAAAAAGCATTGAAGTAGGAAAATGGAGCAAGATTAGTGCTGCCGTCCTTGGACTGAGTACCAATCCAGCCCACTGGTCTGGGCGCAATGAGCGTATTGATAGGGTTGTGTTTTAGCGGAGCAGGGCTCACGTTTTGGCGGGGATCAAAAAACATGAGATTACCCGCTGATTTCTTTTAGATTGGTATCGAATCCCTGCCGCGTGCCGAGAATTTTCGGTGCGCCTGCCAGGTCTTCCTGCCACAGCAACGATTCCATATAGATGTTGAGTGGTTGATCCTGAATGGTTAGTTCATAGACCGGGTCACCCTGGTTAGAGGCATGATTGTGGACTGCCCATCCAGGCGCAGACACCATCAGGTCTCCCGCCTTCCAGTTATAACGCTTACCTTCCACCCGACTGTACCCTGCACCCTGGAAGTAATAGTTGATAGCGGAAGAAACATGCCGGTGAGGTTTGTCGACGATACCCGGCGGGCGAATGGTCAGCGTCGCAAAAAAATTCGGTGTGGTGCCATTGAATCTATCGGTAAGTGGGTTAAAGAGCAGGTAAAGGCGTCTGCCAGTATAGCTCTTGCCCAGTTTGTCGAGTTTATCCAGATTGGATTTCACCGTCGTCCAGGGCCAGTGCAGGCAGTTGGATTGCACAGGCCTTGGATTAATCAGGGTCTCGTAGGGCATCAACGCGGCTCCATCTTCACTGATTTCCTGGATTGACTGCGCCGCTTTGAAAGGCCCGGATGGGTCAAGGCCTTCGGATGAGGCAGGGCAATCGCTGGACGGGTTTTCATCGATCAGATGTACTCTCATCATTTCCAGCAGGGCGGCATTGGAATAGGTCAATCTGGCGAGCACTTTAGATGACTTATTGCGGTGGCGATAAGTGATAAAGGAAGGGTTGTTCCAGACATCATAACGCGAGTAATTAATCTCGCGATCACCTACGATGGTTTGTCCCCGTCCTTGAATGCAGAAGTTAACCTGGGTGGAATTGTGCCTTATCGGTGTGGTTTCTTCACCCGGCTTGAGGACGTCGAGAGTGACCTGGACGCCAGGGGTCAGACCGCGTCCAGGGGTGGGTGCGCTGGGGTGTGTGAACATCACCTGCCTGCGGCCGTTCGCAGGTCTGGGTAGATCTGCCAGTCGTTCAATTTCCCTGTTTATCTGCTCACCGGTAATGGTAATGGGCGGCCAATCCTGTGCTGGTTTTAGCTGTGAGATAGTCGAGCCTGCGAGGGCTTCACCGGTTCTGTCTATAATAACGGGTTTGGGCTCGGACATACCTTACATCCCTACACTAATTTACCTGAGTAGGTAAGTATTCTACTATAGCAGGCCACTGAGCTACCATTGCAAGGAATTCTTGACATGAGCGGATCTGTTGACCTCGATTGGCCTTCCGGGGACATCACACGAGTTCCTTATCGTTTGTATACTGATGAAGGGTTATTTGAGCGGGAGATGGAGCGAATTTTCTATGCCAGTTGGGCCTATGTCGGGCTGGAGGCAGAGCTCCCAAATGCCTGGGATTTTATTACCACCAGGATTGGCAAACGTTCTGTGGTCATAACCCGGGATGAGCAGGGTCGAGTACATGGGTTCGCCAATCGCTGTGCCCATCGTGGTGTCAAGGTATGCCGTCGGGCGAGCGGTAACAGTCGTATTTTCGTGTGCCCCTACCATCAATGGTCGTATGATTCCAAGGGTAATCTGCGTGGGGTGCCTTTTATCAAGGGCATTGGTGGCAAGGGCGGTATGCCCGGAGATTTCAAACGGTCAGACAATGCTTTGCCACCTTTGAAGATAACGATTCGGCAGGGTGTGATTTTTGCGAGTTTTGCAGATGAAATAGAAGAATTTGCGTCCTATCTCGGTGAAACAAACCTGAAGTATTTTGATCGTGTATTTGATGGTCGTGAGCTCAAGATTCTGGGATATTCCAGGCAGTTGATTCCTGGTAACTGGAAATTGATGTTTGAAAATATCAAGGATCCCTACCATGCCTCACTACTGCATGTTTTTCTGGTGACTTTCGGGTTGTTTCGAGCGGATCAGAAGTCGCGTGTGGCGATGGATGAAACCGGACGGCATGGCCTTCTGATATCCAGGAAAGGAGCACAGAAAGCCAGCTCGTTGACCGCTGATATCAAGAATATGAAGGAAGATTTTGAACTGGCGGATCCGAGGTTGTTGGATCCGGTGAAAGAGTTCAGCGATGATGCCACCGTTGTGATGCAGACTATCTGGCCCAATCTGATTGTACAGCAGCAATCAAATACGCTGGCATTACGCCAGATTCGGCCCAGGGAGGTCGGTTCATTCGAGCTTTATTGGACCTTCTTTGGTTATGCCAGTGATAGCCAGGAAATGCAGACCCGTCGTTTACGCCAGGCAAACCTGATGAGTGCAGCGGGGCTGGTTTCTGCCGAGGACAGTGAGGTCATAAAACTGGCACAGGAAGCGATAGCTCAGTATGTAGAGGATTCCGGGCAGATGCTGCTCGGTGGCATGGGTACAGCTGACACGCCACATATGGTAACAGAGGTTGCTATAAGGGCCTTTTATAAATACTACCGTGAGGTTATGGCACTGTGACTTTTTTGCGTTGGTACGAACTGCAGAAACTCTACAACGATTACGCCTCGGTACTGGATGATGGTCCGTTGTCGAACTGGCCTGACTTCTTTACTGAGCAATGTCTTTATATGATCCAGCCCAGAGACAACTACGATAAAGATCTGCCGCTTGCAGTGGTCAGGTGTGAGAGCCGGGCGATGCTGCAGGATCGTGTCCAGGCGGTAGAGGAAACTATCATGTATGAGCCGCGCTATCTGCGACATCATATTACTAATGTATCTGCAGAAGACCTGCACGGTGATGAGTTCAGGGTGAAGGCAAACTATACGGTTATCCAAGTGCTGCAGGACGAGCTGCCGCAGATATTGAGCACAGGCCGCTATCTTGACCAGATTGTAAGGGAACATGGAGTGCTGCGATTTAAGCAGAAACGGGTTGTCTATGACTCTGTTCTGGTGCCGAATTCGCTCATTTATCCTATTTAGTGGATTTACGGATTATCCTCTTTGATGAGATAACGCTTTGATGAATAGCCCGATGCTGAATAAAGTCATCAATTTTTTAGCCCGGGCAAGCTTTTATTTAAGGGGCTACGAGTTGTTCCAATAGAAGATTGCCATTTATTATGGGGTTGGCCAGCGCCGGTATCAGATGAGTTACTGACTGAATTACTGGTTGACCTCAGGCTTTGATGTCCTTTGTGTAGGCTTGTATGTAGGTTTGCTGGCATTGCTCGCCAGGTTTCCAGAAACAAATGCCTACCCACTGCAGTGTGGGTGTTTGACCTCGGGCAAATCCAGCGGGTTGCTTGTTCTGGGATCCGGTAACTGGCTTTAGTTCTAACCTGTAGTTCCCTATTCAGGGTTTAGTGGCGAATCCCCGGTTGGGGAAATGCATTTATTCGCTTGAAATGCGGGTTTCTCATCAAGACATACTAGTCAATTCCTATTTTGTGATATATAGTCACAGTGTCATTTGGGGAGAAATGATTAACGTACTTACTTGATGCCGAAAACTATTAATAGTATTTAAATCTTGTAAGTGTGTTTTGATTAACAAAGTAGTAATATCCCAAGCCTGCTCAGGGTAATAATGTTGAGTGGGAAATTTGCTGTCCGATAATAACAAGGGAGAGAATCAGTGAAATCAGAATTAGATGAAAGGTGGCAGGTGGCGTTTAAAGCGCTAACGCTGTCTCTAATGCTTGGACTAGGTATGTCCGCAGGCACTTTCGCAGTCTCGGCAAGTGCCGAAGACGTGGTGGAAGAAGTGGTAGT
>LWDU01034821.1_pt1 | contig 119961 bp, 85 predicted proteins | sample 727161 | NCBI WGS metagenome assembly LWDU01 (sample SAMN04566230, study PRJNA314399) | hydrothermal vent metagenome | isolation source: deep sea hydrothermal plume seawater | place: Mexico: Gulf of California, Guaymas Basin | collected 2004-07-11
CTGGAGAAGGTCCCAAGGGTTGGGCTGTTCGCCCATTAAAGTGGCACGCGAGCTGGGTTCAGAACGTCGTGAGACAGTTCGGTCTCTATCTGTAGTGGGCGCTAGAAATTTGAGTGGATCTGACTCTAGTACGAGAGGACCGAGTTGGACTGACCGCTGGTGTATCTGTTGTTCCGCCAGGAGCATCGCAGAGTAGCTATGTCGGGCAAGGATAAGCGCTGAAAGCATATAAGCGCGAAACCTACCACAAGATGAGATTTCTTTTAAGGGTCGTAGGAGACGACTACGTTGATAGGTCACAGGTGTAAAGGCAGTAATGTCATAGCCGAGTGATACTAATTACCCGTAGGCCTATCGTACAACTTTTTCTTATAATTGTATTTTTATTAAGCTACTTTATTTTTTAAATCTTGAATTTTAATATGTTAACTTATTGTGTTAAACTTTTTAAGTCTAACAACTCATTTTTATGATGAGTAACTTAAGGGTGGTTATTGCATTAGGGCTCACCTCTTCCCATTTCGAACAGAGAAGTTAAGCCTAATTGCGCAGATGGTACTACCATTTGGTGGGAGAGTATGTCGCCGCCTTCTTCGAATCCCAGTCATTTATTTGGCTGGGATTTTTTTTTGAATATTATTATAAGTCTTGGAGACACATTAGGTTCAAATTTACTTAACTCATAACTTCCAAAAACTTGTTGTATATCTAAATTAGTTTTACTAAAATATTCTATAAAATTATTTAATGATAATGCATTTACATTTTCATTAAAAAGATATTTTTTGTAATTATCTTCAAAAGAAATACTTTTACTAACAGAGTTATTATAAATTTTTCTTTTAATATTAAATTTTATTTTATTTTTGATTATAACCTCTTCTTTAATTAAATCTTTTTTAACCTTAATAATATTAAAGAAATCTATTACTCCTATTCCATCATTTTTTAAATTTTTTTCAATTGCATTTAAAACATCTAAGTCCTTTTTTTTATTATGGTAACCAAAACTTGTAAATAAATTAAAAACAGCATCAAATTTACTTTTAAGCGGAATTGAAATATCATGAACTAAAAATTTCAAGTTTATGTTTTCATATTTTTTTGCTTCGTTAATGCTGTTTTTAGATAAATCAATACCAGTTACATTATATCCTAATTTTTCGATTTCGATTGAATGTCTACCTTTTCCACATGCTGCGTCTAAAATTTTGGAATTTTTATCTAATTTAAGATGGTTTAGGATTGTATGGACAAATTTTTTGGCCTCATTATAACCCCTGTCTTCATAAAGCATGTGGTAATAAGTAGAATTAAACCAAGTATTATACTCGCTATCAAAATCTATAATAGAATTTTTATTCATATACATCAAAATTAGAGTATTTTTAAAAATAATTTGTATCGAATGAGTAATGATTTTAAAATGATTGCTAAAACCTTTTTTGGTTTTGAAGCAATTCTTGCTGACGAACTTTTAAAGGTTGGGGCTAAGAAAATTGAAATAGGAGTGAGAAATGTTAGTTTTTATGGGGATTTAGGTTTTCTTTATAAAGCTAACCTTTCCATAAGATCTGCTATTAGAATTCTTAAGCCTATTAAAACTTTTAAGATTAATGATGAGAAAGATCTTTATAGCTCTATATTTAATTTTAACTGGGAAGATTATATTTCCTTAGAAAATACGTTTTATATAGAATCAGTTCTTAATACAGATTTTTTCTCTCATTCACTTTTTGTTTCACAAAGAGTTAAGGATGGAATTGTAGATCGATTTAGAAAATTATTTGGAAAGAGACCTAATGTTGATTTAGATAATCCAGAAATAAAAATTAATATTCATATTAGTAAAAATATTTGTACTATTTCTTTAGATTCTTCTGGAAAACCTCTTAATCAAAGAGGCTATCGTTCTCAAACCAATATTGCCCCAATAAATGAAGTTTTAGCTGCTGGAATTGTTATGCTTAGTGATTGGGATTGTGAATCAGATTTTCTAGATCCTATGTGTGGAAGTGGAACTTTATTAATAGAGGCAGCTATGTATGCTACTAATTATCCTGTTAATATTAATAGACATGGATTTTTATTTAAAAATTGGAATGATTGGGATATTGATTTATTTGAAATGATTAAAGCCTCTGTTTTAAAGAAGGTAAAACCTTTTAATTATAAAATAATAGGATATGATAAAGCCCCATCTGCTATTTCAAAATGTAATCAAAATATTATTAATTCTGGATTTGGAGATATTATAGATGTTAGTGAAAATAATTTTTTTAATACTAAAAAAACTAATGACCAATTTTTACACTTATTATTTAACCCCCCCTATGGTGAAAGATTGCCAGTGGATATTCAATTGTTCTATAAACAAATTGGGGATACTTTAAAGAATAATTATGCTAATTCAAATGCTTGGTTTATAACTTCTAGTTTGGAAGCATTAAAATATGTTGGGCTAAGACCTTCAAGAAAAATAAAATTATATAATGGAAAATTAGAAAGTAGGTTGGCTAAGTATCAAATTTACAGTGGATCTAAAAAAATCCATAAACAAAAACTTAAAAAAATTAAGCAGTAAACATATTAAACGGATTAAAGAACTGAATATATTCTTACTTTTTATTTTTTTTAAAAATAGGTATTTGATAAAAAATCGAGTAGGCAATACCTACCCCAAAGTTGTTTTCTTCTAAAACTTTATTAAATCCAGGAATATACAGGTTGCCAAAATTTTCAGGCTTTTCTTCATTTAATAATCTGTTTAATCTTAAGCTTAATCCCATATATGTATTGTTTAATATTTCTGCATTAAACCCTATGACAAATTCGAACCAACTTGCTGTTAAATTTTTAAAATCAGATATACTACTTACTTTGTTTTGATTCCAATATTGATCTAAATCGTAAATAGTATAAGAGTTTAATTTGTGATTGAATTTTCCAAGTCCATATCTGAAACCAACATATATTTCGTTGTCTAAACCTTTTCGATTATTATAAATATTATAATTAACTCCTAATTTTAAAAAAGTTCCATCGGTATCAAAATCTAGTACTTCATTGTTTGTTTTTTTTTCTTCACTTCCAAATTCTGCAGCTAAAAAAAGTCTATCAAGAATCCTGTAATCTCCTGTTAAAACTAAACCTTTATAATTAGGTTCTGTTAACATTCGTATTTGTTTACTTATATCTATACCGATTTTAATTCCATATGTTGTTTTTAATGGAATACTATCTAAAGCTATATCATCTTGAGATAATGCCATCAAACTATTAGTTATTAATAATATACTAATGAAATATTTTAACATGTATAGATTTTTCTTCTTTGACTGCTGAATTTATTATTTCTGTTTTAACTATCCAGTTAAGATTATCATTTTCAATAATAATTTGATTTAGGTCGTAATTTGAAATATATCCACAGGCTCTACTTATATACATGTGATTGTATTGATAGTTAATTAGGATATGATCACTATTCCCCGAATTTCCTACATTTTCATCAAAATCCTTCGTAAAGGAATAGTTAGTTATTTTTTCTAAATTTTTTAAAGGAACTGAGACAGAGTCGGTTGTTTTAAAAAAATAAACTTTATCATTATTAAATCCTTGAATTTTAAGATTTGTAACCTCTTTCATTAATCCAGTAGATTCATCAAAGAAACCAATAATAAGTTTTGGTGTATCAGGAATTGATGTTAAACAAATATCATCTGGCTCGCACGAAATAATGAGACAACTTACTATTAATAATATTATATTTTTTTTCAATTTACTAGATTGATTTATTAAGTTTTAAAAGTACAACATTTTCTACATGATCAGTATGAGGGAACATGTCTACAGGTTGAACTTTAGAAATATCATATTTTATTTTTAATAATTCTAGATCTCTGCATTGAGTAGGAGGATTGCAACTTACGTACACAATTATTTTAGTACCTAAATTCAAGATCTCTTTGATAACATCCTTATGCATACCTTCTCTAGGAGGGTCTGTAATGATTACATCTGGATTTCCATGAGTTGATATAAATTCAGATGTAAATATTTTTTTCATATCCCCAGTTTCATACTCTACATTATTTATGTTATTATCTATAGAACTTTCCCTGGCTGAAATAACGGCTTCGTTAATACTTTCTATTCCTGTAATCTTTTTCGCACCCTTTGCTAAGAATTGAGTTATTGTTCCTAAACCGGAGTATAAGTCAAAAACTATTTCATTTCCAGTTAAATTAGCTAGATCTTTAACAACTTGATAAAGCTTGATTGTCTGTTTTATGTTTGTTTGAAAAAATGATTTTGGAAAAATTTTAAATTTCAACTCTCCAATCATTTCTTCAATATATTTTTTGCCAGAAAATAAATTAATTGTTTGATCATAAATAGAATCGTTGTCTTTACTGTTTATAATATACTGAATAGAACTTAATTGTTTGAAATTGTTTTTCAAATGATTTAAAGTTAATTCTATGTTTTTTAAATCATTTTCATAAAACTGAACTATAACCATAAATTGATCTAGACTGGTATTACGAATCGTTAAACTTCTTAGTAATCCATTTTTTAATCTAGAATTGTAAAAAGAAATGTCATTTTTAATTGCAAAGTTTTTAATAGATACCCTGATTTCATTGGATGGCTCAGCTTGAAGGTGACATTTGTTTATGTCTATGACTTTATTCCACATTCCTGCAATATGAAAACCAACACCTCTTCTTTCTAAATCAGTTCCAGAATTAGAAATTTCATCATTAGTTAACCATCTGTTTTCGGTAAAAGAAAACTCTAATTTATTTCTATAAAAATATTGATTTTCACATTTGATAATTGGTTCTATTTTGCAATTATCAAATACATTTTGAATAGCATGCTTAATTTTTTTTTCCTTTAAATCAGTTTGAGCGTCATAAATAACATTTTGCCATTTACATCCACCACATGTTCCAAAATGTTCACAATGGGGTTCAGCCCTTAATTTAGACATTGAGTGATATCTAGTAATATTTCCTAAGTAGTAATTTTTTTTCTTTCTGTAAGTTTCTATATCCACTACATCACCAGGCACGCCTTTTTTAACCATTAAGACTATTCCTTCCTTAGATTTAGCAATTGATTGACCTTTTGATCCAATGTCAATAATTTCTACTGAATCAAATTTTTTATTTTTTCTAGACATGCTGCTAAGTTAAAATGAAAATATCGATATTATTAATTATATTTATGTAATTCCAAAATTTATTTATTATGTCTTATATCAAAAAACACTTATACATTTTTGTCTTATTATGTTTCTTTTTTTCAATTTATTCTCAAAAGAAACAAACTGATAATTTTGATGAAAGCTCATTATATTCAGGTCTTAAGTTTAGAAATATTGGTCCAGCTTTTATGTCTGGAAGAATTGCAGATATAGCAATTAATCCATCAAATGAAAATGAATGGTATGTTGCAGTTGGTTCTGGAGGACTTTGGAAAACAACTAATGCTGGTAGTACTTGGTCATCACTAACTGATAACGAATCTTTTTTTTCAACTGGTTCAATAACTATTGATCCAAGTAATAGTAGTACAGTGTGGCTAGGAACAGGGGAAAATGTTGGAGGAAGGCATGTTGGTATTGGAAAAGGGGTATATGTATCCTATAATGGTGGAAAGAAATGGATAAATAAGGGTTTGAAGAAATCAGAACACATATCAAAAATTATTGTTGATAAAGATAATTCTAATACAGTTTTTGTTGCAGCTCAAGGTCCGTTATGGTCTTCTGGTGGAGAAAGAGGATTGTTTAAAACAATCAATGGAGGTGATAATTGGAGAAATGTTTTAAGTGTTAACGAATGGACGGGCGTTACAGATATGGTAATAGACCCAAGAAATAAGATGATAATGTATGCAGCTACTTGGCAGAGGCATAGAAATGTTGCAGCTTACATTGGAGGTGGTCCTGGAACTAGTTTGCATAAAAGTATTGATGGTGGAGAAACATGGAAGAAGCTTTTAGTAGGTCTTCCATCTGGGAATATGGGTAAAATTGGTTTAGCAATTTCTTTATTAAATCCAGATGTTTTATATGCTGCAATTGAACTTGATAGAACAAAAGGAGCCATTTATAGATCTTCAGATAGAGGAGAAAGTTGGAAAAAAATGTCGGATACTGTTTCGGGTGGAACAGGCCCTCATTATTATCAAGAACTTGTTGCGTCTCCTCATTATTTTGATAAGATTTATTTAATGGATGTAAGGGTCCAAGTTTCTAGTGATGGTGGTAAAACTTTTTCAACAATGAATGAAAGTAATAAACATTCAGATAATCATTCCATGACTTTTAAAACTAGTGATCCTAATTATTTACTTGTTGGTTCGGATGGAGGTATATATGAATCATATGATGACACTAAGAATTGGAAATTTATTAATAATTTACCAATAACACAGTTTTATAAACTTGCTTTAGACGATTCAGAGCCTTTTTATAATATATACGGAGGAACTCAAGATAATAATTCTCAAGGAGGTCCAAGTCGAACTTTTAGATCTAATGGAATAGTTAACAGCGATTGGTTTGTTCTTTTAGGTGGAGATGGTCATCAACCAGCAACTGAACCTGGTAATCCAAATATAGTATATGCACAATCTCAACAGGGAGAGCTGCATAGGATAGACAGAACTACAGGAGAAGCTGTTTATATTAAGCCTCAATCAAAAATTAATGATCCTTATGAAAGATTTAATTGGGATTCTCCAATTCTTGTAAGTAGCCATGATCCAAAAAGATTATATTTTGGTTCGCAAAGAGTATGGAGATCTGATGATAGGGGAGATAGTTGGACTCCAATTTCTGAAGATTTAACAATGAATCAAGAAAGAATGTCTTTACCAATAATGGGGAGACAACAAAGCTGGGATGCAGCTTGGGATGTTTTTGCGATGTCGACATACAATACAATAACATCATTAAGTGAATCCTTGTTAAATGAAAATTTCATCTATGTTGGTACAGATGACGGATTAATTCATTCAACAAAAGATAATGGTAAAGAATGGTATTCAGTTACAGTAGATAAATTACCTGGTGTACCTAAGTCTTCATTTGTAAATGATATTAAAGCTGACTTGTATAATGAAAATATAGTATATGTCGCTTTAGATAATCATAAATTTGGAGATTATTCTCCTTATTTATATAAAAGTGTTAACGGAGGAAAATCTTGGAAGTCTATATCTAACGGAATTCCTAAAGAAACTATGGTTTGGAGAATTGTTCAAGATCATATTGATCCTAATTTGCTTTTTTTAGCAACGGAATATGGAATATATTTTTCAAATAATCAAGGTGAGAAATGGATAAAATTTTCTAATGGACTACCTACAATATCTGTAAGAGATCTTGCTATTCAAAAGCGAGAAAATGATCTAGTATTAGCAACTTTTGGAAGAGGTTTTTATGTTCTAGATGATTATAGTCCTTTAAGAAAACTTAATAAATCAAATAGCAAAGAGACTATACTGTTTGATGTAAAAGATGCCATCCAATACAACCCTATTAGAGCTGGAACTTCAAGTCAGGGTAGTTCATATTATTCAGCTAAAAATCCACCTTATGGTGCTATTATTTCATATTATATTTCCGATTCACTAAAGACTTTAAAAGGAGAAAGGAAAAAATCTGAGAAGGAACTTAATAAATTAAAAAAAGACATTCCATTTCCGGGTTGGGGTCAGCTAGATAAAGAAAATTCGGAAAAAAAATCTATTATAATTTTAGAAATAAAAGATTCTAATGGATCAATGATTTCTAGAATTAACGGGTCTTCAAAAAAAGGAATTAATAGGGTTGCATGGGATTTAACCAAACCTTTAGTTTCAACCATAAATTCTAATTTAAAAGGAAGAGGAAATAGAGGGGGTTCTATATCAGTCAAACCTGGCTTATATACAGTTCAATTGTTTCATAAAGATAAAGGTGATTTAACTCAATTATCAGAAAAGAGAGAATTTAGTGTTAAAGTAATTAGAGAGAATATTCTCGATAACCCACTTGAATTTCAACTAGAAAAATATGCTAGTGATCTAAATAGTTTTAAAGCTATTATAGATTTAGAGGTTAATTCGTTTGGTAAGTCAAAACAAAAATTATCGTCTTTTGAAACTGCTATTAATTTGATTGACTCTGATAATTCAGTTCTATTTAGCGATTTAAATAGTCTTTCTGAAACTATGCTTCTTATTGATTCTAAGCTTTCAGGGAATGAATCAAAGAAGGAAATAGGAGAAAAAGATTATCCTACTTTAATGGATAGATTGTCAGTTGCTCAGAGAGGTTTCTTTGGAAATTCATATGGCCCAACTAAGCTACATATGGAAAGTTTTGACATAGCTAAAGCTATGTGGGATAAATTAAAAATAAAAATACAAGAATTTAACAAATTGATTTTAGTTTTTGAAGCTAAATTAAATCAACTAGGCGCTCCAAAGATTATTAATTAGAATAATAATTTACTAGTAAATTAACAACCAAATTGTAGCTTTTGACACCTTCAGTTTGGTTGTTTACTTTTAAAAAGTAATCGAATAAACCTTTAAAATAAGGTTCAAAAGGGTTGTTGTACTTTTCCCACTCTTTGTTAGCTTCAATAAAATTTATCAAAATACCTTTATTTACTTTTGAAATAAGTAAATGATGACTCTTTTTGTCTGATTTATATAACTCATTTAAAAGATACCTGAGAGCTAGCGTATTTCCACTGTAACTAACTAAATTATTTTCTGAATGAATTGCGGCCATAATACCAATAAAATTAGCTTCATTTTCTGCAGAGTATCCCATTTGATGTGCAATTTCATGGCATATTGTTGTTGGAACATGAATTTTAGGTATATTTTTATTTATTTGAGCCTCTAATGTAAAAGGATTTATGTATCCACTAAATCCCATGTAAGAAAGGGGAGTACTGAATAAGGAATATTTAACACTAATTAAAGGTGGTTTATCCTTAGAAATATTGTGTTTTTTTAGTGTTTGAATAGCTCTTATAGATTCTTTGTATAAATTACTATCATTAAACAATACAGGTAGAGTGTCATTTTTAGAAAGTTTATGATGGATTTTATTAGTGTTTGTAATAAATAAATCAGTTACTTTAATTAAAGACTTTAATTCAATATTTTTTCCTAGAGATAATTTTTTTTCAAGTGGAGTTCTATGATAATTTAAGCCCCACTGAAATTGAAATATGATATAAGTTATTGTAATAAAGTGAAAAAATATTTTTAAATTTTGTCTTCTTGTGTAATTGCTTTTTATTTGAGAGTAAAGAATAATAGGAAAGATTATATATAAGATATCTCCTATGGAGAATGGGAATTTTCCAAAAACATACAGCGAAACGTTAGAGCTTATTTTGTATAAAAAAGAACTATAATAATCTTCTATTAAAATTGAATTATTCTTACTAGTCTCAAGACATAGTATTACTAATAAATAAAAAAACAGTAATAAGTTTTTTTTTAAAAGAGGAATGGTGTTTTTTGAAAACATTCCAGATTAGAGTTATTTTTGATCAACAATTTCAACTTCAAATATAAGGTTTGATTTAGGAGGAATCATTGACCCTCTTCCCGCTTCTCCATAAGCTAAGTAATAGGGAAGAAAAATCGTTGCTTTATCTCCGATGTTTAACAACTTTAATCCTTCTTTAAAACCAGCTACAAGAGCATCATCAGGCCCAACCTTGCCTTCAAGGGGGACGTAACCATTCGCATCCTTTTTCTGAATATTTACAATGTCATATTGTTCTGCCACTTTAAGAATACTCGTATCTAAAAGTGATCCATCTTCAAAATAAACTGCATAATGAGTCATGACAGTTTTGCTAGGATCTACTTTTTGGCCATCACTTTTGTATGTTTTGATGTATTGTAGTCCTGAACTAGTAGATAAAGATTTTGATTTTTGAACTTCAAAATTTATTTTCTTCCCAAGTTTTACACTTTCTAATAATGCTAATTTCTTTTTAATATTTAAACTATCTTCTGCAAAATGATTAGAAAATATTTTAGAAGCTTTAAAAGATTTAGCAGCTCTTCCAATTCTTATTATTGAAACATTTTTAATTGTATCATTTTGTTCAATCAAGTTGACTACCTCCATTCCTTCTATTACTTTTCCAAACACTGAGTGTACGCCGTTTAACCAAGGGGTTTCTTTGTGAGTTATAAAAAACTGACTGCCATTAGTTTTAGGTCCTCCATTGGCCATTGATAAAATTCCAGGTCCATCATGACTTAAGCTTTCGTGAAACTCATCTTTAAACTTGTAGCCTGGGCCTCCTTGCCCTGAACCTAAAGGGTCTCCTCCTTGAATCATGAAGTTAGGGATAACTCTATGAAAAATTAAGCCATCATAATATTTTTTCTTGTTATATTCTGGACTTACTTCTTTATTTTTCCCTTCACTTAAAGAAACGAAATTCGCTACCGTGACAGGAGTTTCATTGAAATTCAAATTTATTAAAACATTCCCTTTGTTGGTTTTTAATTCAGCATACAAACCTTCACTTAGGTCTGGGTGTGAACTAGCGCATGATGCAATAAGGATTAATATAAATAAATAGCTGCATTTTTTCATAATTAGTTGATTAGCTTTTCTTTATAATTAGGTAATATTTTTAAAAATTTATCGATAGTATCCTTAGCATTTCCATCATTTCTTCCTCCAGCTGCATTAATGTGTCCTCCTCCATTAAAATGTTCTTCGGCAAATTCGTTACAAGAAAAATTACCTTGAGACCTAAAGGATATTTTTACATTATTTTTGTCATTTATATCTTCAATAAAAATAACACTAAAAATCACATTATTAAGTGAAAGCCCATAGTTTACAATACCTTCAGAATCACCCTTTTGGTAATTGAATTTTTCTAAATCATTTCTTTTTAAAAACATATATGCTGTTTTTAAATCCTCTAAAAGGTTCAGGTTACTCAAGGCTGACCCTAAAACTTTTAACCTGCTTGAAGAAGAATTATTGTAAACCTTGTTATGAATCTCATTCTGATTAATTCCTTTATCAATTAACTGCGAAACTATTTGGTGTGTTCTTGATGTAACGCTTGAGTATTCAAATGAACCAGTATCTGTCATTATACCAAGATAGATACATGTAGAAATATTTTTATTTATTGATTTTTCAAAACCCATAGATATTATTAACTCATAAAGCAACTCACATGTAGAGCCGATTTCTGGCTCTGAAAACATTAAGTCAGCATAATCTTTTGGGTTTCTATGATGATCGATCATTATTTTTTTTGAATCACTAGACTTTATAATACCTCCTAACTCCCCAATTCTATTCAAATCGTTAAAATCTAATGTAAATATTAAGTCTGAAAATTCTATTTTGTTTTGACAACTTTCGGGATCTGAGTCAAAATATAATATATCGTCAAAACCTGGAGTCCAGTTTAAAAAATGAGGGGGTTTGTTTGGGCTTATAATTGAAACATTATGACTGATTTTTTTTAGTAAGCTTGACAAAGCAAGGCAACTTCCAATCGCATCTCCATCTGGATTTGTATGTGGAATTATTACCGCATTTTTATTTTCAGTTAGCAGCTGTTTTAAAACTTTAATATTTTTACTTTTCATCTTTAACAAAGATAATGATTCCTATGAGATGTATTGACTTAAATTATAGACTCAATTTTGTACATTTGATATTAAATAACAGTTCAATTGAAAGTTAATTTATTTAAACTAAGAAAAAATAAACGATTTAATTATAACCCTAGGTATTTAGAGGATAATTCTATAGATAATGTTTATGATTTTGATTCGGTTTATTCAAAGCAACGAAATTCTAGAAGTTCAGCAGATATTTCTTCAAAATGGAGTGATGCTAGAATTTCCAATAGAAATAGATCTAATACTCATTTTTCAAAAAGAATTTTTTTTATTGTTTTAATCTTGATTCTTGTATTTTTATTTATCATTGATTTTGACATTTCTATTTTTTAATAAACTTTCCTTATGAGTATAATTAAGTTGCTTCCTGAAAATGTAGCAAATCAAATTGCAGCAGGAGAAGTGGTTCAAAGACCTTCTTCTGTTGTTAAAGAGTTATTAGAGAACTCTGTTGATTGTGGATCTAAAACCATTAAGCTGATTATTAAAGATGCCGGAAAAACTCTTATTCAATTAATAGATGATGGATTAGGGATGAGCGTAGAGGATCTGGATATGTGTTTTTTAAGACATGCAACATCAAAAATTAGAAATTCAAAAGATTTGTTTGACTTAAAAACCATGGGTTTTAGAGGAGAAGCTTTATCTAGTATTGCTGCAGTTTCTCATTTGACTATTAATTCAAATAAAATTTTAGATGAAGATTTAGGTAATGAAATTAAGTTAGAGGCAGGAAAAATTACTTCTAAAAATGAAATTTTATGTAAAAAAGGAACTTCTATTTCTGTTCGCAACTTATTCTTTAATATTCCTGCCAGAAGAAATTTTTTAAAATCAGACAATGTAGAGTTGAGACATATCATAGATGAATTTCATAGAGTTGCATTGATAAATTATAATATTAATTTTATTTTCATTAATAATGCAAATGAAATTTTTAATTTAAAAAAATCAATTTTTAAAGAAAGAATTATTAGAATTTTTGGTAAATCAACAGAGCAGAAACTAGTTCCAATTAGAGAAAAAACGGATATAGCATCTATAGAAGGGTTTGTTTATAAGCCTGAGTATACTAAAAAAACTAGATCAACTCAATTCTTTTTTGTAAATAATAGATTCGTTAAAAACTCTCATCTTCATCATGCTGTTAAAACAGCTTATGATGGATTAATTTTTGATAATCATTATCCGTCATATTTTTTAAATTTTAAGGTTCCTACAGATTCTATTGATGTTAATATTCACCCAAATAAGACAGAAATTAAATTTGATAACGATCAGTCTATTTATGCTATATTAAAATCATCAATAAAGCATAGTTTAGGTCAGTTTAATATTGCTCCTACAATTGATTTTGAAAGTAGTGTTAATTTAAATACGCCATATTCATATATAAATAAAGAAGCCTCTATTCCTAGAGTTGATTATAATAAGGCTTTTAATCCTTTTGACAATTCTGAGTTAACACCTATTTTTTCTTCAAAAAAAACTTCATTTGAAGGACTGGAAAAATCTTTTAAAAATATTGATTCGAAGATTTTTGAAGACAATAGCTCTATTACTTTTCCAGTTTTTCAATTAAACTCGAATTATATAATTACTAAAACTAGTGCTGGAATTGTGATTATTGATCAAAAAAGAGCGCATCAAAGAATACTTTATGAGAAATTCTTGAAAGAACTTTCTTTTTCAAACAATTCTAGTCAAGCATTAATTTTTCCGATTAAGCTTGATTTTAACAACGAAGAAAATAGAATTCTAGAGTCAGTTAAAAATCCATTAATCCATTTAGGATTTAAGTTCAATAAGTTCGACCAAGAAGGTATAGAAATATCAGGAATCCATCCTTTTTTTAGTGAAAATCAAATTGACTCTTTTTTTCAAGAACTTATTAATAGTGAAATTTCTAATTTTCAAAAAACTAGTCATACTATAAATGATTTTTTAGCTAAAATTTTATCAAAAAGTTCTTCATTGAAATCAGGCGTTCAATTAGAGAAGAAAATACAGGTGTCGTTAGTTAACGATTTATTTGCTTGTAAAGATCCGAACATCTCACCTTTCAATAAATTAATTTTTAAAGTAATTTCAACAGAGGAAATAAACAAAATTTTTTTTAAATGAGAAGTATTCCTGAAACCGTAAAACAGCTTATAATAATAAATATTATATTTTTTATTGGATCTCAATTTTCTGGGGTGATTAACTATGATATTTTATCTCTTCATTATTTTAAAAACGATAAATTCATTATTACTCAACTTCTTACCCATATGTTTATGCATGGAAGTCCATTGCATATTTTATTTAACATGTTTGGTTTATGGATGTTCGGTTCACCTTTAGAGCAAATGTGGGGAAGAAAAAAGTTTTTGTTTTTTTATTTTTCTGCTGGTTTTGGATCAGCTGGACTCCAACTCCTTGTTTATCACCTGGAAATTCAATCTATTTTTTCTATTTTAGAGGTAAATGGTATCTCTTTTGAAACTTTTAAAGAAATATTATCATCAGGATCATATAATACTGCTATTTTACAATATGTTAACGAGGAAAGTCTTTCGTCTACTTATGCTGCTTATAATTCTTCTTTAGTCGGTGCATCTGGTGCAATTTATGGAATTTTAGTAGCTTTTGCTTTTTCATTTCCTAATTCTGAACTAATGCTATTATTTCCACCAATTCCTATCAAGGCCAAGTATTTAGTTCCTGGATTGATTTTGATGGACCTGTTTTTTGGTTTCTCCTCTTTCTCTGTAGGACCAATTGCTCATTTTGCTCATATTGGAGGGGCTTTAACAGGTTTGATAATGGTATGGTACTGGAAAAAAAATCAATTTAACAGTAACAGATGGAATTGATTAAAGATTTAAAATATCGCTATAAAAAGTTTGACATCTTAAGTCAGCTCATTGTCATAATGATTTTATGCTTTGCTGCTCCTTTTATTATTAATACCATTTTGTTTTTATTCGATTTAAGTGGGTTTTCGATAATAAGCATATTTGACGTTTCACCTTCATTTGGCGATTTATTATTTAAGCCTTGGTCTTTAATAACTTATGGATTTTTTCATGTTGATTTATGGCATTTAATAGGCAATATGATTATTTTATATTTTAGTGGAAGGGTGGTTCTTGATCTATTTGGAAAAGATAAGTTTATTAAGATATTTATAATAGGACTACTTAGTGGGTCAGTTATTTACCTTTTGAGCTATAATATTTTTCCTGTATTTAGCGGGCATAAACCATCGATGATTGGTGCTTCTGCGGGTGTAATGGCCGTTTTCATCTTTTTAGCATCATACACTCCTAATTTTACTTTTAGGCTTATACTATTTGATGTAAAAATCATGTATTTAGCATTATTTTTAGTAATTATGGATCTTATTCAAATTCCAGTTAGTAATTCTGGTGGGCATTTGGCTCATCTTGGAGGTGCAGCTTGGGGCTATTACTATCATAATCAGGTAAAACAAGGTCGTGATATTGGTCAATGGGTTATAAATATTTTGAATTTTTTTAAAACATTGTTTTTTAAGAAAAGAAAAGTGAAACGAGTTTATAAAAAGAAAAGTTTTAAAACTTCATCTAAGTCAAATATTGATCAACAAAAAATAGATTTAATTTTAGACAAGATAAGCAAGTCAGGATATGATAGTTTAACTAAAAGTGAAAAAGACACGCTTTTTAAAGCTGGCCAAAATTGAGTTTATCTGCAAAAAAATCTGTTTTTATTTCATTTGTATTTTTTTTAAATACTATAAATTCTATTCTGATAATATTATGTTTACTTCTAAGTAATTATTATTTGCCTAATTTTTCAACACTTTCATTTTTAACTTTTTTTCTTCCAATTTTTTTTATTTTTAACTTGGTATTTTTAATCTATTGGATATTAAAATTTAATTTAAAATTAATATTACCGTTAACTATCATTTTACTTTTAGGTTATAATTCAGTTTCTTTTTATAATCTAGGTAATATAAAAAATAATTCTGATGGACTTCATGTCATGAGTTTTAATGTTAGGCTTTTTAATCATTATAAGTGGATTAATAATGACTACATTCCTCAAGAAATTCAAAATTTTATATATAAACAAGATCCAAATATATTGGCTATTCAAGAATACCATTACGATTATGAATATATTTTAAAAAAATATAAGAATAAGCATGTTTTTCTTACTGGAAAAAATGTTGGCTTGGCTATTTACACAAATAATAAATTGATTAATAAAGGCAGTGTAGAATTCAAAGATTCTGGAAATGTTGCAATTTTTATAGACTTTTTGCAAAATGGTGACACCTTAAGACTTTATAATGCTCATTTTGAGTCATTCAAGGTTGATGTGATTGGTTTAAAGGCAGATGTTAAATCTATAAAGGAAATTGTTTTTAAAACCAAAAATACATTTTTGGCTCAAAAAATTCAATCTTCAGTATTAATAAAGCATATGGATGAATCACCATATCCAGTTGTTTTGGCAGCAGATTTAAATAACACTCAGTATTCTTTTATCTACAAGCAATTTCAAAATAATTTCAATGATAGTTTTCAGTCAAATGGCAATGGTTTTGGTTCTACTTATGATTTTAAATTCATGCCTATTAGGATTGATTATTTGTTTAATTCTAGAACAATTAATGTAAATAATTTCAAAATTTATTCTGAAATATTATCAGATCATAGGCCAATAAGTGTATTTTTAGATATTTAATCTAAAAATTTAGATTATATATTATAAAAATCTGGATTTCAGTGATTTATAAATATAAAAAAGAAAAAGAACATCCTCCATATTCTCTTGATTCTTTGAAATTATTTAAAGAATCTAGTTTAATTGTTTTTGAATGTTCTATTATAAAAAGTCCATTATCATTTAAAGCTATATTACTAAAAATTAAATTTTCAATTTCAATATAATGTTCAATTGTATAATTGTATGGTGGATCACAAAAAATGACATCATAACTCATTGTATTTGATTTAAGAAACTTAAAGACATCGGACCTGATTGTCCTAATATTATAATTAAGTTCATTAGACATTGATTTTATAAAATTTACACATTTGTGATTATTGTCAACTGATGTAATATTTTTTGCTCCTCTTGATGCGAATTCATAACTGATATTTCCACTCCCTGTATATAAATCTAATACTTTTAAACTATCAAAATCATACTTATTATGTATGATATTAAATATTGCTTCTTTAGACTGGTCAGTTGTTGGTCTTATTGGAAGGTTTTTAGGAACATTTATTCTTTTCCCTTTATTTTCCCCTGAAATAATTCTCATAAAATAATATAGTCAATGGAAGTTTTATTTAAAACTTTATCCGAGATAGATAACTTGCTCATTTCGTAAATTTCAATATTTTTTATAAATTTTGATATTAAAGTAAAAGTTTTATCATTTTTTGAAATACATCCTAGTAAAATCAGTTTTGTTTCAGAGGAGAGTTCTTTATTTTGTTCAATTACAAATAATAAAAAGTACAGAATATCTTCTTTAGTTTGATATTCAAAATTATTATAATAAAGTAAATTTTTATTCTTTAATATTATTATTTGAAAATTCTGATTTTCAATATTAGCAAATAACATAGTTTTATTTTGATTTGATGTCATTTTTAATATTCTTTTCAATAATACTGTAGAGTAATGATAGTATTCAAAAGAGCCAAACCTTTCTATTAAATAATTATTTACGTTAATAAAGGGGAGATATACGTTAAAACTTTCTAATTCTTCAATGTAATCATTAGCAGCAAAGTCATTTTCAATAAGTTTTGAATTGAATTTTAAATAATCTAAACTTAATTTTTTATCAAATAGCTCATTTGGAACAAGACAAGAGAGTTTGTTGGAGACAATAAGCTTGATATTGATGATATTTGATAAATCTAGTTTAGATTGATTTAAAAAGGAATCTAATTCTTTTGAAAGATTCTCTGTAAGAATTTTATTTTTGAAAAAATGTTTCTTATAATCAATAATAGAATTATCTAAATTATTACTTAACATTAAATCCAAGCCAAATAGACTAATTTTAATGGAAAGTATTGTACTAGGTTCTATTCTAATTTCTTGTGATTGCATCATAGGTTGTTGGCCAATTACCATTGGAACTAACCTCAGTCATTGATCCTAAAACAAGATCAGGTCCGTTAACACCGTCAACTGACATTAGGGCTTTTTCTTGTTTTAATAAATCTTTACTTTGATCAAATAAAATAATGTCTTTAGATACTCTAACTTCAAATACGGGAACCATGTAACCATTCTTATCAATTATATCAGAATCGATTGAGAAAGTTGCATCAATTCCTTTTATTGGAATTTGAGCCATATATTTATATCTGTTTGAGTTTCTAAAAAGAGAATCTTTAACTGAAGCAAATCCTAGAGTATCAATAACGACAACTTCTCTAAGCATATCTATTCTATAAACTCTATCATATTGCAGATAACTAGAATCTCTTTTTTGAGTTAGTGTGTATTGAGCTGTATCAATAAATTTTATTAAACCATCAAAATTGTCGGCATAAACACCATTTACACTTTTATAAGCTATTTGGGCATTTCGGATATCCTTAAGTTTATCTATCACCTTTAAAAAACGTTCATTTTTAACTTCATTAAATTTAATTGGGGCGTTAATTGAACTATAAACCATGTAAGAAAAGAAGATTATAAGCACCCAAAGAACAGCTTTTATAACTCTCATGTATTTTGATATGAATTCCATTATTTTATTAATTATATTTAGACAAAACTACAATTTTTTTTTATTCTTAAAAGTTAGTACAAATTATAAAAATATTTTAAAAATTATAAAATGAATTCTCAAGAATTTAGTGATTTACTTTTAAATAATTTCAAGTTTAAACCAACTTCTGATCAAAAGCATGCTATAACAAAATTAAGTAAATTCATTTCTGATAAAAATGACATTTCATTATTTTTGTTGAAGGGTTATGCAGGAACTGGAAAAACTTCTTTAATGAAGACTTTAGTGGAGAACATTCATTTTCAAAATATGAACTTTTGTTTATTAGCTCCAACAGGAAGGGCGGCAAAAGTTTTAGCAAAATATTCTGACAGAAAAGCGTCAACTATTCACAAAAAAATATATTACTCTAAAATAGATAAGTCTGGCAAGTTTCAAACAAGGCTAAAAACAAATAAGATTAAAAACACTTTGTTTATAGTGGATGAAGCTTCAATGATTTCTGATTTCTCAAATTCAAATGATTTATTTGATAAAAAATCAATATTAAAAGATATTTTCAGTTTTGTGGATTTCAAAACTAATTCAAAATTAATTTTTTTGGGCGATACAGCTCAGCTTCCACCAGTTAATCAAACTATTAGTCCAGCACTTAATACAGATTTCATTAAAGAATCCTATAATATTAAGTCTGAAGAATTTGAAATTAATGATGTTGTTAGGCAAACTGAAGAATCGGGAATTTTAATAAACGCTACAACAATTAGAAATAATATTTCAAGTAATTTAATTGATTTTAAATTTGAAAAATTTTCAGATATTGAGGTTTTATCGGATGGATTTGACATTCAAGAGGCTATAGAGTCTTCATATAATTTAAATGGAAAAGAGAACATAATTATTATAGTTCGATCAAATAAAAGAGCAAATCAATATAATCAACAAATTAGAAAAACTATTTTATTTCACGAAAATAAAGTTTGTGTTGGAGATCTTTTAATGATAACTAAGAATAATTACTTTTGGACTTCTCCAGATTCAGAAATTCCTTTTTTAGCTAATGGGGATATTATTCAAATATTAGAAATTTTTTCCATTAAAGAATTATACGGATTTGAATTTGCTGAAGTAAAGATAAAAATGGTTGATTATATTGATCAACCTACTTTTGACACTGTAATAATTTTAAGCACATTGGATTTAGACACCCCATCTCTTTCATATGAACAATCTAATTTATTATATAATGAAGTTCAGAATGATTATATTAAAATTAAATCTAAGTATCAGAGATTTTTAAAAACTAAAGAAAATCCTTTTTTCAATGCACTTCAAGTAAAGTTTTCATATGCTATTACCTGTCATAAAGCACAGGGAGGTCAGTGGCCAGTAGTGTTTATTGAAAAACCTTATCTAAAAGACGGTGCAAATATTGATTATTTGAGGTGGCTTTATACCGCTGTTACAAGAGCTGAAAGTAAACTGTATCTAATAGGTTTTTAAATAAAAATATAAGTGTATTTTTGAAAAAAAAGATATTCATGAAAGTCATAGCAATGATTCCTGCAAGATTTGATTCTGAAAGATTGCCTGGGAAGTTAATGATGGATTTAGGAGGAGAGCCTATAATTTTAAGGACTTATAAAAATGCTTTAAATTCAAAATTATTTGATGAAGTTTACGTTGTTACTGATTCTAAAATAATTTTTAATACTTTAAAAGAATTTAATGCTAAAGTATTAATGAGTTTAAGAGAACATTCTTCCGGTTCTGATAGAGTTGCAGAGTTTTCTTCAAATATATCTTCAGATATAATTATTAATATTCAAGGAGACGAGCCATTCATTGATATTAGTAGTCTTAGTAAACTAATTAACTTATTTAAAAATGATATTGATAACAATATTGATGTAGCATCACTAATGCAAAAAATTAATATTGAAAATGAAATTAGTAATCCAAATATTGTTAAGGTTGTAGTTGATTTAAATAATTTTGCAATATACTTTTCAAGATCTCCAATTCCTTTTAATAGATCAAAAGACCTTAAAACAAATTATTTTAAGCATATAGGTGTATATGCTTTTAGAAAGAAAAGTTTAGATAATTTTTATAATTCAAAACCAACTATATTAGAAATGTCAGAAAAGCTTGAACAATTGAGATATTTGGAGTATGGAAAAAAAATAAAAATGATTGAAACTAGCTATAGAGGAATAGGGATTGATACAATGGAAGATTTGATAAATGCTAGAAAAATTATAGAATGCGAGTAATAACTAAACTTATTTTTTTTAATATTTTAAAATGGAAGATTGTAGGTAACACAAATTTGTTAAAGAAATGTATAATCATTGCCGCTCCACACACACACTGGTTAGATTTTATTATTGCTATTATGGCTAGAAAAATAATGAAACAAGAAATTAATTTTATTGGAAAAAAAGAGTTGTTTAAATTTCCTTTTGGACTTTTCTTTAGAATGATGGGAGGGAAGCCAGTTGATAGAAATAGTAAATTAAAAAATGTTGATCTGATAGTGGATGTTTTTAAAAAAAATGATTTATTCAGGTTAGCTCTATCTCCAGAAGGAACTAGAAAAAAGACAGAAAACTGGAAAACTGGATTTTATTACATAGCTAAAAAAGCTAACGTACCAATTATTTGTGTTTCTTTAAATTTTAATGATAGAGAAATAAAGGTTTCTGATCCATTTCATGTTACAGGAAATATAGATGAAGATATTATAAATTTAAAACTTTTTTTTAAAGGAATTAAAGGGAAGGTTCCTGAGTTTTCATAAATTTATTCCATATTGTGAAAAACATTTTGAACATCACTATCATCTTCAATTTTTTCTATTAAAACATCTACCTCCTGTTTCTGATTATCACTTAAACTTTTTAACTGTTTAGGAATTCTTTCAAAGTCAGAAGATATTATCTCAATTTCTCTTTTTTCAATCTCTTTTTGAATAGATCCGTAATTTTCAAATGGAGAATAAAATACTACTGTATCATCTTCTTGAATAACTTCATCAACTCCAAAATCTATAAAATCTAATTCAAGCTCATCTATGTCTAAATCAGAATTGATTTTAAAACTACAGACTCTGTCAAACATAAATTCAACCGATCCAGCAGTACCTAAATTTCCACCACACTTATTGAAATAACTTCTAACATTAGCTACTGTTCTATTATTATTATCACTAGCTGTTTCTACTATAATTGCAATTCCAAATGGCCCATAACCTTCAAAAATAATTTCTTTATAGTTCTCAGTTGATTTATCAGAAGCTTTCTTAATAGCTCTTTCTATATTTTCTTTAGGCATGTTACCAGCCTTAGCATTTTGAATTACTGCCCTAAGTTTTGAATTGCTTTCTGGAGCAGGACCACCTTCTTTAACAGCCATCACAATATCTTTCCCAATCCTTGTAAAAGTTTTAGCCATTGCTGACCATCTTTTCATTTTTCTTGCTTTTCTAAATTCAAATGCCCTTCCCATATTTTTAAATTCAATTTTTCTCAATCATTTTTAATAAAACATCTTCATAACTAAATTGTAAATGTTTTGGGAATAAATTAGTATTAGAAAATAATGCTAAATATCTATTTTCATTAGTTGTATAAACAAATTTATAATTGACTTGTTTTAAGTCTCTGTTTTTTATAATAGAGAAAATAAATTCATCATGATTAATAAGATCTTTACTTCCATGGTGAAAAATTCCTTTAAGTTTCCTACTAATTATATAATGTATTTGTTTTGCAAACACATCAGTTGAGTTTATATTGATAATTAAGTTTGGAAATATTTCTATTGGAATTGACTGTTCAATATCATTTATTAAATTTTTTAACCTTGTAGACCTTTTATCAAATACCATTGCTGATCTAAGAATAACCCAATCCTTAGTTTTCATTCTTAAAATTTTATTTTCAATATTAATCTTGACCCTTCCAAATAAGCTATTAGAAAATGTTTTATCATTCTCATAGCTTGGAAAGTTTGTAAAGAAATCAAACACATTTGAAGATGAAATAAATAAAAGTTTGATTCTATTATTTTCACATGAATTAATTACCTTTTCGTGAAATGTAATTTGTGAACTAAAATCACCTTTTAAACTAGATATAATCAGATTAGGTTTTATTATATTCAATAATTCATCAAATTCATTTGATACATCAAAGTAAAAATATCTTTTATTTTTTTTAAACTTTTTCTGAGAGTAGTAGGTGCAATAAACATCAAAAAATGGATTTAATTCTTTGAAAATAGCTTGCCCTAAAGACCCACTTCCTCCAAAAATTAAAATTTTATTCATTATGTTATGACAAAAGGTAATTTTACAACACTAGCTTCTACTTTTTTATTTCTTATTTCAATTAGTATTGTGGTGCCTATTTTTGAATTAGCACTATTTATATAGCCTAGACCAATTCCCTCTTTTAAACAAGGTGACATGGTTCCTGAAGTAACAACCCCAACTTTATTTTCATTTTGATCAAAAATTTTGTAATCTATTCTTGGGATTCCTTTTTGATTTAGTTTAAAGCCAACAAGTTTTTTATTTGTTCCTTTTTCTAGAGCATCAATTATTTTTTCTTTACCAATAAATTCTTTATTGGTTTTTGTAATCCATTTCAATCCAGCTTCTATAGGGTTAGTATGATCGTTTATATCATTTCCATATAAGCAATACCCCATTTCAAGCCTTAGAGTGTCTCTAGCCGCTAGACCTATAGGCTTGATATCAAATTCTTTACCAGTTTGAAATAAAATATTCCATATTCCTATAACATCATCATTTTTACAGTATATTTCAAATCCTCCAGAGCCAGTATAGCCTGTTGTTGAAATGATGACATCTTTAAAATTATTGAAATCAACTTTAACGAAGCTGTAATTTTTCAAAGATGTTACATCAAAATTTACTAATTTTTGCAATAAGTTATATGAATTAGGTCCTTGAAGAGCTAGTAAAGATGTTTTATTAGAAATATTTTCTAGCTCATTATTAAATTTTTTATTGTGAAGATTAATCCAATTCCAGTCTTTTTTAATATTTGCAGCATTAGTCACTAACATAAATTTATTGTCATTAAATTTATAAATTATTAAATCATCAATAATACCACCAGTTTCATTAATTAAACAATTATATTGAGCTCTACCATTTCCAATACTTGAGACATCGTTAGAACATATAAATTGAAGTAAGCTTAAAGATTGATCTCCTTTTAAAATAAATTCTCCCATATGAGAAACATCAAACAATCCAACATTATTTCTTACATGGAGGTGTTCAATATTGATGCCTTCGTATTGTATAGGCATTAAAAAACCTGCAAATGGTACAATTTTGCCTCCAAGTTTTTGATGAACCTCATAAAGTTTTGTTTTTTCCATACTTAATACATTAAGCGTAAATTTCGTTGATTTTTTTTACTTTACAATGAATTAATAGCAATTGATTTGAATTGATTAAATTTATTATTTAAAAGAAAGAATTTATGAATTATAGAATTTTTTATTTATCAATTATTAACTTTTTAATAATTTTTAGTTCTCTTTATTCTCAAGGAATTATGGGAGATAAAGCTAATTTTAATCGTCAGGATACTTTAAGGGGTTCTATAACAAAAGAAAGAATATGGTGGGACTTGAAACATTATCATTTAGACATAACTGTTAACCCTGAAGAAAGAACGATTTCAGGATCTAATACAATTACATATACAGTAAATGAATCATATTCTGAAATGCAAATTGATTTACAAGCTCCACTTAATCTAACTAAAGCTGAGCAAAATGGTAAACAACTAGAAATTAGACATGAAGGCAATGCGCATTTTATTACATTAATCGATGAGCAAGTTAAAGACTCTACATATGAAGTTAAAGTTTATTATGAAGGTAAACCTAGAGAAGCAGTAAGAGCTCCTTGGGATGGTGGAATTTCTTGGGAAAAAGATCAAAATGGAAATCATTTTATTGCTTCTTCATGTCAAGGGTTGGGAGCTAGTGTTTGGTGGCCAAATAAAGATCACATGTATGATGAAGTAGATAGTATGTTGATAAGTGTCAATGTTCCAAAAGGTTTAATGAATGTCTCAAACGGAAGATTAGTTAATGTTGAAGAAAAGTTAAATACAACCACATATCACTGGGAGGTTGTAAATCCAATAAATAATTATGGAGTAAACATTAATATAGCTGACTATGTTAATTTTTCAGAAATATTTAAGGGTGAAAAAGGAGATTTAGATATGGATTACTATGTTTTAAGAGATAATCTAGATAAAGCCAAGATCCATTTTAAAGATGCAATAAAAACAATGGAAGCTTTTGAGCATTGGTTTGGCCCATATCCTTTTTATGAAGATAGTTTTAAACTGGTTGAAGTTCCATATCTAGGAATGGAACATCAGAGCTCTGTTACTTATGGCAATAAATATTTAAAAGGTTATTTAGGAAGAGATCCCTCCAAAACAGGATGGGGATTAAAATTTGATTTTATAATTATTCACGAATCTGGTCACGAATGGTTTGCAAATAACATTACTTATATAGATATAGCAGATATGTGGATACATGAGAGTTTTACTGCATATTCAGAGAATTTATTTTTAGATTATCATTTTGGAAAAGAAGCTGGAGCAGATTACACAATAGGAACAAGAAGAGGAATTAAAAATGAGAAACCTATAATTGGAATATATGATGTAAACAGTTACTTCATACTTTAAGACAGTTAGCTGATGATGACGAAAAATGGAGACAAATTTTGAGAGGATTAAATAGAGATTTTTATCATCAGACTGTTAATACATCTCAAATTGAAAATTATATTTCTAAAAATATGGGAATGGATTTAAATCCGATATTTAATCAATACTTAAGAGATATTAGAATCCCTACTTTTGAATATACATATGATAATGACATTCTTAAATATCGCTGGATTGATATAGTATCTAATTTTAAAATGCCAGTTGAACTTATTTTAGACGGCAAAAGTCAAAGGATATTTCCAACCAAAGATTGGCAAGAATTAAGATTGAAGACTGATGATTTTAAAATTGATGAGAATTATTATATTAAATTTCAAAGAATTTTAAATTAGATTTTTTTGTATTACATTTTTAAAATAAAAACATCAATAATGAATAATATATTTCTAATCTTAATTTTGTTTTTTTCTTCTGCTGTATTATTAAATGCACAATCAGAACCACAAGATTATCTTTCAGCAGATTTCCATAAAGACAGGAGGGCTAACGTAAAATCTATGATGCCCAAAAATAGCTTAGCAGTATTTTTTTCAAATCCTGTTAGAAATAGATCAAATGATGTTGATTATCATTATCATCAAGATCCGAATTTTTATTATTTAACTGGCTTAAAAGAACCTAATTCAGTCTTATTACTATTTTCAGAACCACAAGTTGAAAATGACAAAATATATGATGAAATAATTTTTGTTCAATTCAGGGATTCTATAAGAGAAAGATGGGATGGTAAAAGGCTTGGTATAAAGGGTGTTAAATCTAAGCTTGGGTTTGAAATGGCCTATACTGCTGATAAGTTTAAAGAAATTTCTCCTGAATTTTCAAAGTTTAATAGTGTCTTGTTTTTTGATTTTAATAATGATGTTAAGGATAAAAAGAGTAATAATGAAGATCTTTATTCACTTATTGAGCAGTTTAAAAATATGTCAAGTTATCCAGAAAACTTTGATCCTGAAAAAGAAAAGTTTTATGATATAATAAGTCTTGCACCAGAAGAAAATTCAGCTAATGTTGCTCAGATTTTAAAAAGCAATTATAGATATCGTTTAGTTTTAAATAATGATGAATTACTTAATGAATTCCAATCAACATCTGATAAAAACAAATTAATAGAGATTAAACAAAAGATATCCATAAAATCTGCTGAGACTAATTTAGATGGAATTGCGTTAATTGAAATTATGAGACAATTAAGAGAAGTTAAGACTGAAGAAGAAGTTGTTTTAATGGAAAAAGCTTCAAAAATTTCAGCAATTGGTCAAGTTGAGGTAATGAAAGCAATGAATCCTAATTTATCAGAAATGGAGATACAGGGTATTCATGAATTTGTATACAAAAAATATAATGTAGAATATGAAGGTTATCCATCAATTGTTGGAGGCGGTCATAATGGGTGTATTCTTCATTATATAGACAACACGAAACTTAATATTGGAAATGATTTGGTTCTAATGGATTTAGGAGCAGAGTATCATGGTTATACAGCTGATGTCACTAGAACTATTCCTGCAAATGGTGTTTTTTCAAAAGAGCAAAAGATAATTTATGATATAGTTTATGAGGCTCAAGAAGCAGGAATTAATGCAAGTGTTGTAGGTGCTGATTTTAGGGCTCCTCATAAAGCAGCAGTTAAAGTAATTGCAAAAAGGTTAGTAGATTTAGGTTTAATTAAACAAGAAAATGAAGTTAGGAAATATTTTCCTCATGGAACTTCACACTATGTTGGTTTAGATGTTCATGACCCTGGCACAACAGGTCCTTATAAAGCTAACTCTATTATAACTGTCGAACCAGGAATTTACATACCAGAATATAGCGAATGTGATTCAAAATGGTGGGGTATTGCTGTAAGGATTGAGGATACTATATTAATTACTAATAATGGACCTATTAATCTTTCAGCAGATGCACCTAGAAGATCAGATGAAATAGAAAAATTAATGAAAAAGAAAAGTCCTTTAGATTCTTTTGTGTTACCTAAAATTTAATTAACTCATTTTTAAATTCTTTGTAATTATTAATAGTGATAAACTTTTTTTCTTTTTTTAATAAATTAGATATTCTACTAGGTATTTTTATTTCATAATCTATAGTTTTTTCAACGTCATTTGAGAATTTGATTGGATGGGCAGTTTCAAGAAAAACACCAAGATATTTAGGATTCTTTTTTAAATATTTAATTAAACCTAAATAGCCAACTGCACCATGAGGATCTAGAATATAATTAGATCTATTATATACATTATATATTGCTTTAACTGTTTGTTTGTCGTCAAAACTAAATGAACTCATTTTTTTTAATAAATTGTCATGATCATTTTCGAATATCTCAAGAATTCTTTCAAAATTACTTGGATCACCAACATCCATAGCATTTGATATTGTTTGTTTAGATGCTTTAGCAATGTATTTCTTTGTTTTAAAGTAATTAGGTATAGTGTCATTAATGTTAGTGCTAGCCACAAAATGTTTAATAGGAAGTCCTAATTTCATAGCAATTAACCCTGCACATATATTGCCAAAATTTCCACTAGGAATACTAAAAATTATATCTTTCTTTTGTTTGATTAGCTCTTTGTATGCTATAAAATAATAAAACATTTGAGGAAGCCACCTCGCTACATTTATTGAATTTGCAGAAGTTAGATTTATTTTGCTATTTAGCTCTTTGTCGGTAAATGCAGTTTTTACAATTTTTTGACAATCGTCAAAAACTCCATTTACTTTTAGGGCTGTTATATTCTTTCCATTAGTTGTTAATTGATGCTCTTGAATTTCACTAACTTTACCTGAAGGGTATAGTATAATGACTTTTATTCCTTTTACTCCTAAAAACCCATTTGCTACAGCAGCTCCAGTATCTCCAGAAGTTGCTACTAAAACCGTTATATCATTGTCCTTATTAAAATACCCGAGACAATTAGCCATAAATTTAGCCCCTACATCTTTAAATGCTAGGGTAGGTCCATGAAAAAGTTCAAGTGTTAATATATTTTTTTCTATTTCAACTAATGGAAATGGAAAGTCTAAAGTTTTTTTAATTATTTCTTTTAAATCAATTTCATTTATACTGTTTCCAACAAATTGTTTTACTACTTCGAATGCAATTTCATGATTTGACTTTTGAGGCAAACTTTTGATAAAACTTTCATCTAGTGCTGTTATACTAGTCGGAAAATAAAGTCCACCATCCTTCGCTAAACCATTTTTTAATGCAATTTCAAAATCTACTAATTCTGAATTTGATTTTAAACTTTTATAAAGCATTTATTTAAATTCAATAATTTTAATTCCATTTTCATTAACCGTTGATATATGAATATCAAAATCTAAGTTTAATTGATTGTATTTGTTTCTTAAAGATTCCCCTACTTTCTTAGCGTTAATTAATCCTTTTGATAATGCGAAAACGGAAGGTCCTGATCCAGAAATTCCAAACCCTAAAGCTCCATTTATAAAACTAATCTTTTTTAGTTCATCAAACTCTGGAATCAATATTGATCTTAGTGGTTCAATAACTACATCTTTAATTGATCTACTAATTAAACTATAGTCTTCAGTGTAAAGGCCGCTGATAAATGCTCCTAAATTACTTGACTGCTCTGTCAGCTTATCTAAATTAACTTGTTTTTTAATTAATGCCCTAGAATCAGAAGTTTTTATCTCAATTTGTGGATGAAGAACTGTAAAGGCTAATTCAATTGGGGAGTTTAGTTTAAAAATATCAAATATTAAATTATCCCTAACAAAAGTGAATCCACCTAATAAAACAGCAGCTACATTATCAGCATGCGTAGATCCACTAGCTATTTTTTCTCCTTCAACAGCAAATTTAATTAAGTCTTTATTTGAGTAAGGTTTTCCAATTAATTCATTGATAGCAAAAACACTGCCAGCTGAACTTGCTGCACTACTACCTAAACCACTGCCAGGCTTTATTCCTTTATGAATTTCAATTTCAAATCCACAGTTAACTTTTGTTTCATTTAATAAGGCAGTAGCTGAAACTCCAGCTACATTTTTAGCTATATCTGTAGTTAAATAATGACCAGTAACCTTTTTAATCTTAATTCCTTTTTTATTTGTTTTTCTTACTGTTATTTCATCTCCTATTCCATTTAAACATACTCCAAGAATATCAAACCCACAAGATAGATTGGCAATACTAGCAGGTGAAAAAATTTTAATTTCTTTCATTGCTTTCCTATTCTTATTATATCAGCAAATATTCCAGCTGCAGTTACTTCAGCACCAGCACCAGCACCTTTAACAATAAGAGGCTGATTACAGTATCTATCCGTAAAGAATAAAACAATATTATCACTCCCTTCAAGATTGTAAAAATCATGACCTTTAGGGATGTTCTTAAGCCCTACTTTTGCTTTTCCATTATTAAACTCTGCCACATACTTTATTTTACATTTTTCTTTATTAGCTTTAATAAGAATTTTATTAAAGTGGTTAGAGTGCTTAGATAAAGAGTTTAAAAATTCTTCATTGTTATCATGTTTTAAACATTCTTTAGGTAAAAATGATTCATTATAAATATCAGATAACTCAATTTTTTCTCCACTTTCTCTAGCGAGAATTAATATTTTTCTTGCTACATCAATTCCACTAAGATCAATTTTTGGATCAGGTTCAGTAAACCCTTCATTCATTGCATTTTGAACTATTTTATGGAATGAATTTTCTTTTTGAAAATTATTAAATATATAGTTTAAACTTCCAGATAAAACAGCTTGAATAGAAATAATTTCATCTCCAGAAGCAACTAAATTATTTAAGGTATCAATAATAGGAAGCCCAGCTCCTACATTAGTTTCAAATAGAAAAGAAGCACTATATTGTTGAGCTAAATCTTTTAAATTTTGGTAATTTGAATAACTGTCAGCACAAGCAATTTTGTTACAAGTAACTACACTAATGCTGTTTCGAAGATAATTTTCATATTTACTTGCTATGATATCACTTGCAGTATTGTCAATGAAAATACTATTTCTTAAGTTAAGTTCTTTTGATTTATGAATGAATTGGTTAGAGTCTGCTGTTCCTCCATTTTCTAACTCAGTAAGCCATTTATTTATTTCAATACCATTTGAATTGAATGTCATTTTCTTGGAATTTGAAATTCCAGCTATTTTAATTTGAAGCTTTAGTTTATTCTCTAGGAAATCTTTTTGTTTAGAAATTTGTTTCAATAGTTTTTTACCAACATTACCAACGCCTGTTATAAATAAATTTAATTGCTTTATGTTTTTTTCAAAAAACTTTTCATGAAGGGTGTTCAAAGCTTTTTTTATATCTCTTTCATTTATAACTACAGTAATATTTCTTTCTGAAGCACCTTGCGAAATAGCTTTAACATTAATATTGTTAAAACCCAAAACACTAAACATTTTTCCGCTTATACCTTGATGGTTTTTTATTCTATCTCCAACTATAGCTATAATTGCGAGATTAGATTCTACTTTTATTGGTTTTATTATATTATTGTTTATTTCTAAATTAAATTCTTCATCTATAATTAATTTAGCATATTTAGAATCGCTTCCTTTAATCCCAATACATATCGAATGTTCAGAAGAGGCCTGAGTTATCATTATTATGTTAATATTTTCATTTGATAATACCTCAAATAGTTTTTTAGAGAATCCGGGGCTACCAATCATTCCACTACCTTCAAGAGTTAAGAGTGATATATCTTGAATATGACTTATGCCTTTTACAATGTTAAGATTTGAATTGTTTTTATCTGATATTTTAGTTCCATATTCATATGGTTTAAATGTATTCTTTATATTAATTGCAATATTTTTATTCATTACAGGTTGAATAGTAGGAGGGTATATCACTTTAGCTCCAAAATGTGATAATTCCATTGCTTCTTGATATGATAAAGAATCTATTGATATAGCTTGTTTTACAATCATTGGATTAGCAGTAAATATCCCGCTTACATCAGTCCAAATATCTAGATTGTCGGCATTACAAATAGAAGCTATTATGGAAGCCGTATAGTCTGATCCACCTCTTCCTAAAGTTACATTATTTCCATAGTTATCAGTTGCTACATAACCTGGCATTATAATGAATCTTTTTTTAGAGTTGACAATATATTTATTCCATTTTTTGTTTGTTAACTCAAAATCAATTTGAGAATTTTTAAACTTTTGTAATTTTGTGGTTATTATTTCTCTAGAATCTTTAATTTCAAAATCTAAACCTCTAGATTTTCCTAATTCACCAATAATGTAATAAGACATTAATTCTCCGAAACCTGAAATTGTTTCAGAAGATTTATTACTAAACTCTTTTAAATTGAATATTCCTTCAAGAATGCTTTCTAAATTATTTAAATTTTGCTGTACATAACTTAGTATTTTGCTTTGATCTTTTAAATCAAATAAAGACTTGCACATCTGTATGTGTCTATCTTTTATTAGGCTATACTTATATAAATAATTTTTGTCTTGCTTACTAGCAAGTTTCCCGGCTTCTATTAGTAAATCTGTAATACCGTCAAAAGCTGAAAAAACTACAATAGTTTGATTGTTATAGTTTTTAAGAATTTCAAGAACATTTTCAATGTTTTGGGCATTGGATATAGATGAACCTCCAAATTTTACTACTTGCATCTTTAAAATTGTTTTAAAAACAATCTGCTAACTTAAAGAAAAAAAAAGTTGTGTGATGATTAAAATAAAGTTTTTAACTCCTAATAGGAATACGTTAAAATAAAGCTAATAAAAATGCGGTTTCTTTAAAAAAATAGTCTAATAAATATGAGTTTTCAAATAACAGAGTTTTACTAAATTGATTACTTGAATATTTAATTATTTCATAGAAACTAAACTTAGTTTTTTAGATTTTCCATTCCAATCTATTTTTAAATTGTTTCCTTCTTTTATTTTTGATTGGACTATTTCTTCAGCAATTAAATCTTCAACATAGTTTTGAATAGCCCTTTTTAATGGTCTGGCACCAAATTTTTTATCATACCCTTTTTCACATAAAAAATTAATGGCTTTTGCAGAAATTTTAATTTCATAACCAAGATCTTTTACTCTTGCTTTAAGTTTCTCTAATTCAATCAAAATTATTTTTTTTAGATCTTCTTTTTCTAAACTATTAAATATTACAATTTCATCAACTCGATTTAGAAATTCAGGTGAAAAAGCTTTTTTTAATGATTTTTTAATAATATTTATTATATTTTTGGACTCTTGAGATTTTACTGCTTCAGTTCCAAATCCAACTCCATTTCCAAAATCTTTTACTTGCCTTGATCCTAAGTTTGAAGTCATTATAATGACAGTGTTTTTGAAATCAATTTTTCTTCCAAGACTATCTGTTAATGAACCTTCATCCAAAACTTGTAATAACATGTTTAAAATATCAGGATGTGCTTTCTCAACTTCATCTAATAAAATAACACTATATGGTTTTCTTCTGACTTTTTCAGTTAATTGACCTCCTTCTTCATACCCTACATAGCCTGGTGGTGCTCCGATTAATCTAGAAATAGCAAATTTTTCCATATATTCACTCATGTCAATTCTTATTAGAGAATCGGTTCCATTAAAGAGTTCTGTTGATAGAATTTTCGCTAATTGAGTTTTTCCAACCCCAGTTTGTCCTAAAAATATAAAGGAACCAATTGGTTTGTTTGGATCTTTTATTCCAGCCCTATTTCTTTGAATAGCTTTAACTACTTTTGAAACAGCCTCATTTTGTCCTATAACCTTAGCTGAAATGGTTTTCCCAAGATTTGACAATTGATTTAGCTCTGCTTTAGCAATCTTATTAACAGGAATTCCTGTTATCATTGAAACAACTTCAGATATATGATCTTCAGTCACAGTTTCTCTATGCATTTTTAAATCTTCTTGCCATTTTTCTTGAGCTAACAGAAGCTCTTTTTCAATTCTTTTCTCATCATCTCTTAATTTAGCAGCTTCTTCATATTTTTGTTTTTTAACAACAGTATTCTTTTTTTCTTTAACATGTTCTAAACTAATTTCTAAATCAACAATATTTTTAGGAACATCCATATTAGTAATGTGAACTCTAGAACCAGCCTCATCCATAGCGTCAATTGCTTTATCTGGAAGAAAACGATCTGAAACATACCGATCAGTTAACTTTACACATGCTAGTAAAGCTTCATTAGTAAAATTTACGTTATGATGAGATTCATATTTGTCTTTAATATTTAGTAATATTTCTATTGTCTCTTCAACTGATGTTGGTTCAACTATTATTTTTTGAAATCTTCTTTCTAATGCACCATCTTTTTCTATGTATTGTCTATACTCATCCAATGTAGTTGCGCCAATACATTGAATTTCTCCTCTAGCTAGCGCTGGTTTAAACATATTAGATGCATCTAAACTTCCCGTAGCTCCTCCAGCTCCAACTATAGTATGTATCTCATCTATAAAAAGAATGATATCATTATTTTTCTCAATCTCATTCATTACTGCCTTCATTCTCTCTTCAAATTGACCTCTATATTTAGTGCCTGCAACAATACTGGCTAAATCTAATGTAACCACCCTTTTATTATATAGAATTCTAGAAACTTTTTTTTGAATAATCCTTAAAGCTAACCCCTCAGCTATAGCTGACTTGCCGACTCCAGGTTCACCAATTAATAAAGGATTATTTTTCTTTCTTCTACTAAGAATTTGTGATACTCTTTGAATTTCTTTTTCTCTTCCAATAACGGGATCTAATTTTCCTAAAGTAGCTAAAAAAGTAAGGTCTCTTCCGAAGTTGTCAAGAACAGGTGTTTTTGATTTTACTTTAGATTTAACATCAGATTTTATCGTAAAAGGATTTTCTTCAATAGGACTATCATCTTCTTTTGAATCTTCTGGGAATGTTTCAGAAGATGGTAGAGATGTGAAACTATCATCTGATTCTGTTAACATATACTTAAATTGTTCTTTTACTGTTTCGTAATCCAGTTGAAGTTTAATTAAAAGTTTAGCTGTAGGGTCATTTTCATTTCTTAAAATACATAAAAGTAAATGAGCCGTATTTATTGATTTTCCTTGAAAAAGTTTAGCCTCTAAAAAAGTAGTTTTTAAAGCTCTTTCAGCTTGTCTAGTTAAGTGTAGATTTTTTTTATGATTTTGGTCAAAATCATTAATTGGATTAGGAGGACTCAAGATTTCCACTTTTTTTCTTAAATAATCTAAATCCACATCTAATGAGTTTAGTATGGTAATGGCTTTTCCACCCCCATCCCTTAACATGCCAAGTAATAAGTGCTCGGTACCAATAAAATCATGACCTAATCGCAAAGCCTCTTCTTTACTGTATGTTATTACATCTTTTACCCTAGAAGAAAAATTATCATCCATTTAAATATGTGTTATAAGTATATTAAAAGTAAATAGACAAAAAATTTTTTTTAATTGCAAGTTTTTTTAAGTGTGAATTAAACAAATATTTAATATAAATATGTTAATAAAATTATTTAAAATTATATGTATTATCAGCATATATAACTGAGGCAATTATTATATTTGTCAGGTTGTAAATTAATGTAAAAAGTAATATATGAGTGAAGGAGAAAAACTTATCCCAGTAAACATAGAAGATGCTATGAAATCTGCATACATTGACTATTCAATGTCTGTTATTGTTTCAAGAGCTTTACCTGATGTAAGAGATGGTTTAAAGCCTGTCCACAGAAGAGTTTTGTATGGTATGCATCAATTAGGATTAAGATCATCTAGTAAGTTCAAGAAATCCGCTTTTATTGTTGGAGAGGTTTTAGGGAAATATCATCCACACGGAGATTCTTCTGTGTACGATACAATGGTTAGGATGGCCCAAAAATGGAGCTTAAGATACTTGATGGTAGATGGGCAAGGAAATTATGGTTCTGTTGATGGAGATAGCCCGGCAGCGATGCGTTATACTGAGGCCAGAATGCAAAAAATATCTGAAGAAATGGTTGCTGATTTAGATAAGGAAACAGTAGATCATCAATTGAATTATGATGATTCAATAATGGAACCAACTGTTCTGCCTACTAAAATTCCAAATCTTTTAATAAATGGCGCTAGTGGAATTGCTGTAGGTATGGCTACTAATATGCCACCTCATAATTTAACAGAAGTCATTAATGGCACAGTAGCATATATTGAAAACAACGATATAACAATAGATGAGTTAATACAATTTGTAAAAGCTCCCGATTTTCCAACTGGCGGAACAATTTATGGTTATGATGGAGTTAAAGAAGCTTTTCATACTGGAAGGGGAAGAATAGTAGTAAGAGCAAAAGCTATTATTGAAGAAGTTAATGAGAGAGAATGCATTATTGTTACTGAAATACCATACCAGGTTAACAAGGCTGAAATGATTAGGAAAACAGCTGAGATGGTTAATGATAAAAAAATTGAAGGAATATCATCGATTAGAGATGAGTCTGATAGAAAAGGAATGAGAATTGTTTATATTTTAAAAAGAGATGCCATTCCTAACATAGTATTAAATACTCTTTTTAAACATACATCTTTACAATCTTCTTTTAGTGTGAATAATATCGCCCTAGTAAAAGGTAGGCCTCAAATGCTTAATTTAAAACAAATGATTGGTCACTTTGTTGATCATAGACATGAGGTTGTAGTAAGAAGAACAAAATTTGAATTAAAAAAAGCCGAAGAAAGAGCACATATCTTAGAGGGTTTAATAATTGCTTCAGATAATATAGATAAAGTTATTGCATTAATTAGAGCATCATCTAATGCAGATGAAGCTAGAGAAAAATTAATTTCTGAATTTAAGTTAAGTGAAATTCAATCTAAGGCCATTGTTGAAATGAGACTTAGACAATTAACTGGGCTAGAACAAGATAAATTAAGATCTGAATACAATGATTTAATGTTAACTATTAAAGACTTAAAAAGCATACTTGATAGTAAAGAAAGAAGAATGGATATCATCAAAACTGAGCTTTCAGAAGTTTTAGATAAGTTTGGAGATGAAAGAAGGTCTCAAATAGAGTATGTAGGAGGTGATTTAAGTATGGAGGATATGATTCCTGATGAAAAAGTTGTTTTAACTATTTCTAATGCTGGGTATATAAAAAGAACGCCATTAGTTGAATATAAGACTCAACATAGAGGAGGAGTTGGCCAGAAAGGTTCTACAACAAGAAATGAAGATTTTCTTGAGCATCTATTTGTTGGAACTAACCACCAGTACATGCTTTTCTTTACTCAGAAAGGGAAATGTTTTTGGATGAGAGTTTTTGAAATTCCTGAAGGAAGTAAAACATCAAAGGGTAGAGCTATGCAAAATCTAATCAATATTGAGCAAGATGATGAGGTTAAAGCATTTATTTGTACTCAGGATTTAAAAGATGAGGATTATATTAATAATCATTATGTAATAATGGCCACTAAGAAAGGACAGATTAAAAAAACTTCTCTTGAGCAATATTCTAGACCTAGGTCAAATGGCATTAATGCTATTACAATTAAAGATAATGATGAGCTATTAGAAGCTAAATTAACTACAGGTAATTCACAAGTATTAATTGCAGTAAAATCTGGAAAATGTATTAGATTTGAAGAAAGCAAAACTCGTCCTATGGGTAGAAATGCTTCTGGTGTCAGAGGAATTAGATTAAAAGACGATAAGGATGAAGTTGTTGGTATGATTTCTGTAAATGATATGGATAGTGATATTTTAGTTGTTTCTAAAAATGGATATGGTAAAAGATCTAGTTTAGAAGATTATAGAATTACTAACAGAGGCGGAAAGGGAGTAAAAACCATTTCGATTACTGAAAAAACAGGAAAATTAGTCTCAATTAAAAATGTTTCTGACAACGATGATTTAATGATAATAAACAAATCTGGAATTGCTATTAGGATGGAGGTAGCTTCTTTAAGAGTTATGGGAAGAGCCACTCAAGGAGTTAGGTTGATTAATTTAAAGAATAATGATTCAATTGCTGCGGTTGCTAAAGTTGTTCATGAAGAAGATGAGGTTACTGATTTAGAAGATATTGATGTTATTGAAGAAAACAAAGAAGAAAACAATACATAATTATATAAGAGATGAAGAAAATATTAGTTGTTGGGTTATTGTCATTTGCCTTTTTGTCATATGGTCAAAGGAAAGAATTAAGACAGGCTGAAAAATTACTAGATCAAAGTTTTTATAATGAGGCCTTAAATGTTTTAAGTCAAATAGAATCTATGATTGATGGAGTTGATCAGAAATACCAGGCGCATTATTATTACTTAGAAGGCTGGGCGTTAAAGGGTGATTCTAAATTTAATGAATCAGTAGCGTCATTAAAAAAGGCAATTGAAATTGATAATAAAATTAAATTAAATAAGTACGCTGAAGAATCAAACTTTTTAATAGAGCAAGTTGAAGTTGACTTAGTTAACTCAGCAGTTGCAGATAATAAAAAAGATGATTATAAAAGTGCTTCAAAAAAATTATATGATGCTTATTTAATCAATCCAGACAAAGAGAATAACATCCATTATCTTTATTTCGCTGCCTCCAGTGCTGTAAATGCTAAAGAATATGATATTTCATTAGAATACTATTTGTTTTTAAAGAATATGGGATATACTGGAATTACTTCTGAATTTTTTGTGACACCTGTGGAATCTGGGATAGAGGAGAAAGTAACAGAAACTGAATATAATCTTTTTAAATCTTCTAAAGACTATACTAATCCAAGAATTGGAAACACTGAATCTAGACTTCCAGAAATTGTAAAAAATATTGCATTAATATATGTTCAAAAAGGAGAAGTTGATTTGGCTATCTCTGCAATCAAGGAAGCAAGAGAAGTTAATCCGGAAGATGTTAATTTGCTCCTGTCAGAAGCAGATTTATATATTAAACTAGGTGATAAATTAAAGTTTAAAGAACTAATGCAAGAAGCAATTACAAAAGACCCTAATAATGCTATATTATACTATAATCTTGGAGTTATTAATGGGGATCAGGGTAAATTTGAAGATGCAATGACTTATTATAAAAAAGCATTAGAATTAGACAATTCTTATGCGCCTACCTATCTTAATATAGTTGGATTGATTCTTGAAGGTGAAAGCGCATTAGTTGATAAAATGAATGCTATAGTTACTTCAAACAAAAGAAGTGATCAAGTTAAATACGATTCTCTAGAATTAGAAAGAGAAAACTTGTACAATGATTGTTTACCTTATTTAGAGAAACTAATAGAAATAGATCCAAAAAATATTGAAGCACTTAAAACAGCTAAAAATATTTATTATACTGTAGGAGATAACGAAAAGTTTAAGTTAATGAATGCTAAAATTCAAGATTTAGAAAATCAATAGGATCTAAAATAAACTAGTTTGTGTGTGATTTTTTTGTCAATTGAATTATATATTCCATCTGCATTAACTTCATTAATTTGTACTTTTCCAAATGCATGAATTATTTTACTTTTATTAAGCATAATTCCTACATGTGTTATTGATTTTTCTGATTCACCAAAAAAAGCTAAGTCACCAGGTTTTAATTCTTTTTTCCTTATTAATTTACCTTGTATAGCTTGTTGACTTGCATCCCTTTTTATATTAATACCATTTATTTTGTATACCATTTGAGTAAACCCCGAACAATCAATACCTAATGGGCTTTTTCCGCCCCATAAATAGGGAGAGTTTATGTATTTAATTGCGATTTTTATTAAATCATTATTAACTTGATCAGATGATTTTCCTTGAAATGTATAGTTTAGATATTCACATGAGTTAATCAAACTTCCTATTGGAATTAGAGTTTTACCAGTGTTATTAAAGATATGTCCTATAACTTCTAATGATAGCCTAGGCTTAATTAATTTTAATTTGTCAAAATCATTTTTTGATATAATATTTATTTGAGAATTATTAACCCATCCATTATATAAATCATCCTGAATTTTAATATAGGACCATTTTTCACTCTTGTTTGTTATGGTGTATAGTTCACCAAAAATTAATTGAGTTACTAGCTCGCTGGTGCTTGTTGGATTTTTTCTTACAGGAATTATACTGAAATCACAAACTCCATACTTCTTTATATTACTCATTTGTCTGAATTTTGACATTTAGAAAGTTAATAATTAAAATTTAAGTCTAAACTTATAAAAATCATTCTTTATTTCTATTTTTACGTTTATATAAAAAATCAATTGATAGTTAAACAAATATATACTGGTTGTTTATTTCAGGCTGCTTATTATATAGAAAGTAATGGTGAGGCAGCTGTAATTGACCCTTTAAGAGAAGTTTCTCAATATATTGAATTATCAAAATCTACTAATTCAAAGATTAAATATATATTTGAGACCCATTTTCATGCGGATTTTATTAGCGGACATTTAACACTTTCTAAAAAGACAGGTGCTACAATTATTTATGGTCCAAAAGCTGAGCCTGAATTTGAGTGCGTTATAGCAAAGGATAATGAGGTTTTTAGTATTGGAAATATAACAATTACTACAATTCATACACCAGGTCATACCCTTGAAAGCACTTGTTATCTACTGAAAGACGAATCTAATAAAGAACATTGTTTATTCACAGGAGACACTTTATTTTTAGGAGATGTAGGCAGACCCGATTTAGCACAAAAATCTATTGGAATTTCAAAAGAGTACTTAGCTGGAATTTTATATGACTCAGTAAACATTAAAATTAAACCCTTGCATGAAGATATTTTAATATATCCAGCTCATGGAGCAGGGTCTTCTTGTGGTAAAAATATGATGAAAGAGACAGTAGACACTTTAAAGAATCAAAAAATTGTAAACTATGCTTTAAATGGCTCATTAAATAGGGATGAATTCATAGAAGAATTGATCAAAGATTTACCAAATCCCCCTGCATATTTTCCTTTAAATGTAAAACTTAATCAAAAAGGTTATTTGGATTTTGATAAAGTATTAAATAATAGTTTATCTCCTTTGAATTTAAATGAATTTAAAAATTTAATGGATAAGAATAACACAATTGTTTTAGATGTAAGAAATGAAAATGAATTTAGAAAAGGATTTATTCCTACGTCAATTTTTATTGGTTTAAATGGTAGTTTTGCTCCATGGGTAGGTACTATAGTTGAAGATATAGAAACTAAAATATTATTGATTTGTGAAAATAAAAAAGAAGAAGAAACTATTTTAAGATTATCTAGAGTAGGTTTTGATAATTGTATAGGGTTTTTAGATGGAGGCTTTGATACTTGGAAGTTCTCAGGCAATATAATTGATACAATTGATTCAATTTCTGCTATTGAATTAAAAGAAGTTATAGGATCAGTCAATTTATTAGATGTTAGAAAAGTAGGAGAGAGGAATAACGGATATTTAGAACAATCTTTTAATATTCCATTAGACAGTCTAAAAGAAAGTTTATCTAAAATAAATAAAAAAGACAAGTATTTTATTCATTGTGCAGGTGGGTATAGAAGCATGATAGCTGCCTCTTTACTTAAAAGAAACGGTTGTGAATCAATTGTTGATATTAAAGGAGGTTTTGACTCTATAAGAAAAGTGGATTTTAATATATTAGAAAAAGCATGTATAAATTAGTATTATTATTTTTAATTCCAATTATTTGTTTTTCTCAGTCTTCTGAAAATGATAAATATGAAATTTTAGATTACATGATTTTTAAAAATAAAGTTGAACAAAAAAACACTTTATTATTTGATGTTAGAACTTCTAAGGAATATAATGAGGGTCATATTAAAGGAGCTGTTAATGTGGATTTTTATAATGAAAGTTCATTTATTAATTTTTTTAAAAAGATTGACAATACTAAAGCTATATATATATATTGTAGATCTGGAAACAGGAGCAGAAAATCCTCAGAGAAGTTAATTAAAATAGGTTTTTCTAAAATATATGATTTAAAAGATGGTTATGTTAATTGGAAAAATAATCAGCAAAAAGAAAACTAATTTTTAGTTCCTGAAAGTACAAGGGTTCCATTCCAATTATCAGTTTTTCCTACTGTCCAACTTTTAACATTTTTAAACCCAGCATCAATTAACATTTTCTCCCACTCTTTAGTTTTAAGAAGAGTCATGATACTAACATTTGTTTTTTCAGGCCAATTATGAGAAATGGTATTCTCAAAATAAAAATCCATTCCGATAATGAGTCTTCCATTATCATTTAACCAATTATTATATATATTTTGTAATACTTCAATTGGATTATTGAAGTAATACAGAACTTCCATTGAATGCACTAAATCTTTTTTTGAATTTGGCTTCCAACTCAATAAATTTTCACAATCATATTTATTTAAAGAATCTAAACTTCTTGCTTTTTGAATCATTTTGAATGAACCATCAACTCCATTAGCACTAAAACAAGACTCCATTTCTGAAACCATTCTAACAACCCATCCTGTTCCACAACCTGCATCAATGAAAGTGAAATCATCTAAACCTTTTAAGGAAAAATCTAACATCTTTTTAACTGATGAAATATGGTTTTTTTCCATTCCATCATCTTTTCCTTGTTCAACCCACTGTGAGAATATTTCTATTGGAGATTTTTTCATTATATTTTTTTTCTAGTAAAGATTAAGTAGGTTAAATAAAACAGAACAATTACAATTACCTCCCAATTGATAATATAGTATGGCCAATCTCCAAAAACTAATGGGTTGTCTATTTTAGGAGATTCATATAAATACATATAGTTTGCACTAGATCCAATTAAAAAGTTTAGAGGCATTATTATAATCATTAAAATATTTAGAATTAAAAATGTTTTTAACCATGAGAACTTAGACAGCTTCATTTCAAGATGATAAAACATAAATAAAGGAACAAATATTATCGTTCCATGATCTATATAGTATTCAAAATACATAAAAAGACCTCCATCATAATAGTTTAATTGAGGAGTTAGTATAGCCATTAGACCTCCTAAAAATCCACAATAAAACAAGAATTCAAAAAGTTTTTTATTTTTTGGAATAAAAAGAATCACACAAACAATTAAATTAGAAATTGAACATAAATGGAGAGGAAGGTCTTCATGCAATTTCCAATTACCATTAATAATATTTATTAAATGGCTATAAGAAGTTAAGATAATTGCTAAAACACAAATCGCTTTTGCTAAAGATAATTTTTTACTTTTATCTAAATATCTTCCTAAAAACAGAATAGATATTATTGTTAAGGACGTGATTGTTAAATTCCTTATGCCCTCAAATGATTGTAGATCAATTATATAATGTGGATACTGTGAATAAAGTAAATTATGTAACAGAAGATTCATTTAATGAAAATAAGTAAAATTTATGATTATAGATTTATTTTCATAAGTCTTGCATAATCAGAGGTACTTTCATCTTCAGATGTAATCCAAAAACTTTTATGAGTTATAATTTTTATAGCTTCTACTTGAGTTTTTCCTATAGGAATTTCAAACATGTTGATTTTATAATTCTTTTTCTTGTTTAAAGAGAAATTATTAATGGTTATTAAATAATATTCATTAAAATCAATTGTTGAAGTTAAGGCTAATAATTTAAGGTCTTTATTATAATCCGCTCCGGTAATAATAGAATTAACTTCTAATGTTCCAATTTTTTTTGCATCATAACTTCCAGGATATTTAGGCACTAAATAAAGTTCTGTTATTTTTTTAGCTCTATTTTTTGTGAATATCAAAAGCTTGTCATCAATTGAAATTAATCCTTCAGCATCATAGATAGTATTTCTGTTTATTTTAAAAGAATCTTGTTCGGGATAATTAAAAGAAATTATTTCGTTTTTTTCTGTACTATTTATATCAATGGGAACTTTAAATATTTTAAGATCTTTTCTATTGTTAAAGTTATTTCCAAAGTCACCAATATATATGTATTTTTCATCTTTTGTTAAATCTTCCCAATCCTTATTTGATGCAGATTCAATTTTTCTGGTTTTTAATATTTTCCCCTCTTTTGACATATAGTATAAGCTAGCTTCTCCACCTGAATCATTATGGGTAATAAGTAAATTATTAATTATTTCTAAACCTGACGTTTCCTCAATTATTTTTGAAAGAGGGTAGTCTTTGTAGATTTTTTGTGAAGTTGTTTTTTGTAAAAAAAATATAAAAACAATTAAGAATATTTTTTTCATTATTTAATATAGGTTATAGATTTTAAAAGAAAAAAGTAAAAATTCAATGAAAAGCTAATTAACAGGGAGAATATCTTTAAAATTATCAAACAAAAGTTTTAAGTCATTACTATCTCTAATGGAAATCTTATTTTTTTTTAAAAAAGATTTGATAGTTTTTTGATTACTTTTTCCAAACAGTGCAATGATTGCTTTTTTTGTTCTTTTCAACTCACTTATTGTATTATTATTTTCTATAAATAAGCTGTTAGCCTTTTTATATTTAAGATTTGGTTTTTCTTGAATTCCAGGTTGGTAATCTTGTTCTACAGCTTCTAAAGAATATGATTTTAATATTGAAAATTTATCATTTTTAGTTATTAACTGATAAAATTTTGAATCAAAAACAATAAATGAATGTTCTTTGAACTTTATTGAATTAATTTTATTAGGAGCTAGGTTTAATAGTCCGTCTTCACTTTCTACTTCAAATGTTTCATTTAAAAGATTATAGTTCGTTTTTATTTTTATGGGGTTTTTCCCATCAGTTAGTACTATAACTGCGTCCTGTGGTTTTTTAAAAAAATAAGTGCTTCCATCAATTTCTAAAGGAACTTTAGATTTCCCTAGACTTATCTTTTTTAATATTGTCTGAAACTGGGAGTTTATATTAGTTATATTAGTGTCAAAGGTCTGGGAATAATTAAATACAACAAAAAACAAAAACAATAGACATAAACTAAGATTTTTCATAGTAATAAATATACAATAAACATGATAATAATGTCATTAGGTGTAAATTAAATTTAGACCCTTAGATATTTAAAATTATTATATTTAGAGGAAATGAAAAATAAACTTTTTCAAATATTATTTATTTCTATTTTTTTATCATGTAACACAACTATTAATGATAAAGAAAGTTATCCTTTATTTTCTAAAAAAATTAATATTACAGAATATATACCTAGTTCGAATGATATTATTATAAACAGATCAGTTTATAAAGATAAGCTAGAGGGTTTTTGGCTTGGTCAATGCATTGCTAATTGGACTGGTTTAATCACTGAGATGGATAAAATAGGTAATATTGGGGACATTAAGACTGGAGATTTTTATACTAGGGATGATTGGGGTAAAAAAGATTTACCAAACATTTGGAATGTAGAAAATAATACAATTGAGAATAGATTAATTGATTTTGTTTTTAGATACCCAGACGAGATATGGGGTTCTGATGATGATACTGATATTGAGTATATGTATCAAACTCTTCTAATAGATAATGATGTAAGTTTTCTTAATGCAGATCAAATAAGAAATGGTTGGTTAAAACATATTAAATTAGAAGAAGAAAATTATTTATGGGTTTCCAATCAAAGGGCATTTGATCTTATGGTTGAAGGAGTTTTACCTCCTCAAACGAGTGACCCCGATCTTAATTCTCATTTTGAGATGATAGATGCTCAGCTTACTACTGAAATTTTTGGCTTATTTTCTCCATCTAGAGAAGATATTGCACTAAGAATGTCTTATTTACCTATTAGAACAACTGCTAGAGATAATGCAGCCTGGATTTCTGAGTTTTATATAATAATGCATTCTTTAGCATCTAAAGTTGACAACAATCTTAAATATAATCAGCAATTACAATCGATGTCAGAAAAGGCTAGAGAAGTTCTTCCTGAGACATCGTATGCTGCTAAGATGTATGACTTTGTCAAAGAAAAATACGATTCTAATATTCCATGGGAACAAACAAGAGATTCTGTTTATTATCGATATCAAGTAAATCAACAAGATGGTTATGATATTACAGCTAGAAGTTTAAATTGTAACGGTTGTTTTGCTGCTGGAATAAATTTCGCATCTAGTCTTGTCAGTCTTTTTTATGGAGAAGGTGATTTAAAAGAAACTATCAAAATTGGTGTATTATCCGGTTGGGATTCTGATAACCCTACTTCCACATGGGGAGGTTTAATTGGTTTTATGAATGGAAGAAAGGAAATAGAAAGAATATTTAACACTTCTTTTTCTAATAAATATAATATTCATAGAACTAGGCAGAACTTTTCTAATAATGGAGTTGATACATTTGAAAACATGTCTCAACAGGGTCTTTTTATTATCGATAAAATAGTTTTAGAAGAAATGAAGGGTGGTATCGATCTTAAGAAAAATCTATGGTATATTCCTAGAAATTAATTTTTCACCAATTTCTCACTAAGCTAAAGTTTAATATTTATTTTAAAAAATGAAATTCCCAAGCAGCTAATTTTTTATTTTGATTTAATTCATAGTTGCTATTTTTCATAAGACTTGTAAAAATACCACTCAAATCTAAATTGATCAGTTGTTCATTTTCCGAAAGATTACCTAGAAAATATAATGCTTTACCTTGGTTTTCTCTTTTAAGTAAAATAACAGATGTATTTCCTGTTTCTATAATCTCGAAATTTACACCTTCTTCAATGTTTAATGCTTTATTAGATTTTTTAATTTGCGCAAGATTTTTATAAAAATTAAAAAAATCATTATCTGATTTTTCAATATAATCTTTGCTAAAAAACCCTAATCTTTTGTTTAACCCATACTCTTGACCATTATATAATAAAGGCATTCCTGGAAGAAAATAAGTTAAAGCTGAAAAAGTTTTACTTCCTTGACCAAGCCTTTCAAAAACTGTGCCTCCCCATGAATTTTCATCGTGATTTGTTGTAAAATTCATTAAAATATGGCTTTTACTATATGATTCAAAGTTCGTTTCAATATTGTCAATTAGGTCACTTACATTATTTTCTTTTTTAGCTATTCTATTTAACATGTGATGCCCTGGCCAATCGTAACTCATATCGAACAATTCTACAAGTTCAACCCCCCCAGTATGATAACCATCAGATTCCGCTAGCATAAATACTTTTTTAATCTTATTTAATTTAAAAATGGCTTTGCGCCAAAAACTTACAGGACAACTGTGGGCAGCATCTGCTCTATACCCGTCAACATCATGTTCTTTTATCCAATATTCCATTGCCTCTATCATTTCATTTTGCATTATAATATTATCAAAGTTAAGATCTGCTACATCCGTCCATCCCCAAGTTTCTCCAGTTTCAGGGTTTATTGGATCTGTGATTTCACCTTTATTATTTTTAGTATAATAACCTGGATTATTTTCTATCCATGAATGATCCCAACCGGTGTGATTAGCAACCCAATCAAGGATAACATACATACCGTTATCATGAGCTGTTTTAATTAGATGGTCTAAATCATCTTTATTTCCAAATTCTGGATTAATTTCTTTGTAATCTGATATGGAGTAGTAGCTCCCAAGTTCACCTTTTCTTCTTTTTTTAGAGATAGGGTATATTGGCATTAGCCATAAGATTTTAACTCCTAACTCTTTTATTTTTGGAATATCTTGAGTGAATTCATTAAAAGTTCCAGATTTTGAGTATTGTCTGATATTAACTTCATAGATAATACCACCTTTAATAGAATCTATTGTAAAATTATTTTGATTTGATGTTTTAGTTTGGCAAGAGAATAGGGATATAATTAAGCTCAGTATAATAATTTTTTTCATAAAGGTGATTTTAATATTTTAAGCTATGTTTATTTTATTATTATTTAATAATAATTCCATGGGCTTTCCTTTTAATAAAGTAATTTTTATTTCTTTTAATCCTACCTCTACATTAATTAGTCGATTCCTGAAGTTTAGTTTAAAAACGTATTGTTTCCAGTTTTTAGGAATTTTTGGGTTAATTGAAAGCATTCCATTTGTGATTTTCATCCCTCCAAACCCTTCAATTATACTCATCCAAGCCCCACCCATTGATGTAATGTGTAATCCTTGATCAATCTCCTTGTTATAATCATCTAAATCTACTCTAGAAGCTTTCAAAAAATATTTATAAGCTTTATCTAGTTTGTTAAGTTTAACAGATTGAATAGAATGTATGCTGGCTGATAATGAAGATTCATGCACTGTGAATTTTTCGTAATAATTAAAATTATTTTCAAGCAATTTTAGATTGAAATCATCTGGAAAATAATAAAAACCTTGTAGAACATCCGCTTGTTTTATGTATGGAGATCTTAAAATTTTATCCCATGACCAGTTTTGACATAATGGTCTTTCGTTTTTTGGAATTTTTTCAGCTGGTATGAGTTCTTTGTTTAAAAACCCATCATTTTGAATGAAAATATTCAATTCTTCTGAATAAGGAAGGTGAATGTTATTTTCAATTTCAATCCATTTCTTAATTTCATGCTTCTTTAAATTTGTTTTTTCTACAATTCTATCATATACTTTTTTGTCATTTGATATTTTAAATAATGAATCTCTAGTATATTTTAAGCACCATTTTGCACTATAATTTGTATACCAGTTGTTGTCCACATTATTTTCGTACTCATTTGGTCCTGTAACTCCTAAAATAACATACTTTTTGAGTTGATTAGAATAATTAACTCTTTGAGCCCAAAATCGTGCAACAGCTATTAGAATTTCAATTCCTTTATTTTTAATAAAATCGAAATCGGATGAATAATCAACATATTTTTTAATAGCTTGTAAAATTGCTGCGTTTCTGTGAATTTCTTCAAATGTAATTTCCCATTCATTATGACATTCTTCTCCATTTACAGTTGCCATAGGATAAAGGGCAGCCCCATTATTTAAACCTATTTTTTTGGCATTTTTAATTGCATTTTCAAGTTGATCGTATCTTTGATTAATAAGGTTTTTGGCTACTTGCGAGTTTTTTGTTCCTAAGTAAAAAGGAATGCAGTAGGCTTCAGTATCCCAATAGGTAACTCCACCATATTTTTCACCGGTAAATCCTTTTGGCCCAATATTTAATTTAGGATTACTTCCGTTAAAAGTTTGGTTTAACTGAAAGATGTTATAGCGTATTCCTTGTTGAGATTTAGTATCTCCTTTTATTTGTATATCAGAGTGAAACCAAATATTATTCCATTCGATAATATGTTCATTTAATAGCTTATCAAATCCTAAATTCACTGCATTTTTTAACGTTATTTTGGATTTATTTTTTAATTCTTTTTTTGAATAATTGTTTGAATTACAGTATCCACCTATTTTGAAAGCTATAAGTTCTTGATTATTATTTAGGATAAATTCATTACAATTGGCTATCACCTTTTCTTTTTTTCCTGTTGCAGATAAAGCTGAAGTGGAATATGGAATTATATTTTCACTTAATACTCCATCAATATAAAATTGTGTATTACTAAACGTACTAATTTCAAATTCAGTCCCTATAACTTTAGATATCACAAAAGAGTTAGTTTTATCTAATTCATAATCTATAGTCTTGATAAATGGATCGTTCCAATTAGAATCATTGTTTTTCACATTTAAATCAATAAATGGTAAGATTTTGATATTTGTATCATCTTGAAGAGATGTAATAGAATATTTTATTGCGCCTATTTCTTTTCTTTTAATTGAATAAAATCTTTTTGAAGAAATTTTTAATTTTTCTCCATTTTTCATTTCTAAAATAAAATCTCTTTTATACCACCCTTCTTTCATATTCAGTTCTCTTATGAAGAAAGAAATTTCTTTACAGCTACCTATATCTAATAATTGATCATTAACAAATATTCTTAATCTATTCCAGTTTGGACAATTAACCATTTTTGCAAAATAATCAGGGTATCCATTTTTCCACCATGATACTTTTGTTCTGTCCTTAAAATATACGCCATTTATATAGTTTCCTGTTAATTGTTTTCCGCTATAGTCTTCCTCAAAATTAGCACGTTGACCAATTTCCCCGTTTCCTGTACTAAAAATACTTTCACAAGATAATATTTGATCTTTCTTAAAGTCATTACTGATAATTGACCATGGATTTAATTCACAAGACTCAAATTTAGAATTTGTTTGTTTTTTTGAGTCTCCCCATAATCCAGTGCTAGTATTCTTGGTCATTCTGTAAATTCTTTTAATGAGAATTGATTAAAGTTTTGATAAACTTTGTTTGCATTTTTTAGAATATTTTTATCTCCTATGCCTATTGTATACATGTTGATTGAATTGGCACCTTCAACTCCTGCTACTGAATCTTCAAAAACAACACAATTTTCAGGTAAAGTATTAGTAAGATTTGCAGCCATAATAAAACCTTCAGGATGAGGTTTTGAATTAATCACATCATTTCCGTCAATAATCACATCAAAAAAACCAAATATTTCTAATTTGTTTAGTATGTGCTTTGCATTTTTGCTTGCAGAGTATAATGCTATTAAATGATTTTCTTTTTTGGCATTAATTAAAAATTTTTGAACTCCAACTAAGATGTCTTGTGAATTTATTTGTGAAATTTTTTCTAAGTATAAATTATTTTTTTTAATTAGAATAGTTTCAAATTCTTCAGGTTTTAAAGTGATATTTGACCATTTAATTATTTTTTCTAAAGATTCTTTTCTTCCGATTCCCTTAAGCTTTTCGTTTTCTGAAACACTTAAATTGTATCCAAATTCTTTACAAGTTTCTTTCCAGGCTAAAAAATGATAATTTTCAGTTTTTGTAATCACACCATCTAAATCAAATATGAAAGTTGGGTTATTCATTTAATAATTAATTGTTTTTTTGTCAGTTATAAGAAGATTGAGAAGTCCAGCAATAACCAATGAGATTCCTGCAACAACCATAGAAAAAATGGCTTTCTCGCCTAATAATGAAGAAAGTATGTTGATTCCTCCAATAGCAGCAATTATCTGAGGTATTACAATGAACATGTTAAAAATACCCATGTTAGTTCCCATAGTCTCTTCATTAACTGAGCTTGAAAGCATAGCATAAGGCATAGATAAAATACTTCCCCATGAAATTCCTATTAAAGAAAAAGACAGTACAAGCCAATTATGATCTTTTATAAAGTACATAGATATAAAACCTAACCCACCTAAAAGTAATGATGACAAGTGAATGTATTTTCTATTTATTTTTCTTTTAGCAGAATAAAATGTTAAAATTAAAGCAAAAATCATTGAAGAAAGGCCATAGACCCCCATATATGATCCTGTTAAATTTGAAGCATTTTGAAATTTAATATTTTCAGATTTAAATAAACTGCTTTGATAACCGTCTGATAAATCAAATTCTTCAACTATTGGAATAGGAGAGTTGAAAACATGATCTGTAATAGCTGGGTTAGCCATACTCCACATTGTAAAAAATGCAAACCAACTAAAGAACTGAATAACACCAAGCTTTTTCATAGTTGAAGGCATTAAAGTGTAGTGAGATGAAAAGTCTTTAATTATCTCTTTTAAATTTTTATTTCTTCTTTCTTTAAATTTCTTTATGTTTTTAGGAGGATATTCTTTTGTCTTAATAATTGTATATAAAATAGAGGTCATAAAAACTACAGCGCCAATAGCAAAAGCAAGTTTTACCGAATCAGGAACTATTCCTGGAGCAGCTTCATTACTGACTCCAAGTTTACTTACAAACCAAGGCAAGTTACTAGCAAACCAAGTTCCAATTCCGATTATCAATGTTTGAGTCACAAAGCCATAAGATCTTTGAGAATTAGGCAGTTTATCTGCTACTAAAGCTCTAAAAGGTTCCATGCTAATATTCATTGAGGCATCAAGAATCCATAAAAATCCTGCTGCCATCCATAAAGAAGAGGAGTAGGGTACGAAAAACAATGCAATTGAGCTTAAAACTGCTCCAATTAAAAAGTAAGGTTTTCTCCTCCCTAATTTATGATGCCAAGTGTTGTCACTTAAATATCCAACAATAGGTTGAACGATTAGTCCAGTGATAGGAGCCGCAATCCACAGTAGAGGAATGTTAGATGTTTCAACTCCTAATGTTTGAAAAATCCTTGACATAAACCCTCCTTGTAAAGCAAATCCAAATTGAATTCCTAAAAATCCAAAACTCATATTCCAAATCTCCCAAAATCCTAATTTCTTTTTCATTTAGATATTATATAAAAAAATTATGATTTCTCATGACTTTTAACAAACCTAATCTATTCTTTATCTATTAAATTAAACCATTATATATTTTAATAATGAAGTCAACGAAAACGTTATAGATTTATGAAGAACTTCTTTTTATAAATTTTGTTGGAATAACAATTGTTTGATGATTATAATTTATATTTTTTCTTTTATGAATAATTTCATCAATTAACAATTTAACGGCTGTTTTACCCAATTTTTCTACTGGTTGAGAAATGGTTGATAATGATGGTCTAATGATGCTGGATACAAGCCAATCACTATACCCTATTATAGCAATATCATCAGGAATTTTTTTATTTAAACTATGAGTTGCCTGTAAGCACCCTATCGCAACAATATCGGAATGGCAAATTACCCCATCAATATCCGGATGTTTTTTTAGTAGCTTAATAAATGAACTGTAGGCATCTATTATGTTTTCTCCATGGACTGGTATTACAAGCGATTGGTCAAATTTTACACTACTTTGATCAATAGCCATTTTGTAACCTATGAATTTATCCACAGAATTTTGTCTATTTAAACTACCTGAAATAAAAGCAATTTTATTTTTACCACTATCAATTAGTATGTTAGTGGCATCAAAAATAGATTCTTTATCGTTTACACTTACTTTAGAACAATTCTTTGTTAGTTTGGATGTTTTATCTAATTCAAGAACAGGTACTCCTGAATCTCTTATTTTATTAATTTCATTAAAATCTCGTCTATTGTCACTCATTGATAATATAATTCCATCAATTGAACGCTTAACTAAATAATTTAAATGTGAATTTTCAGTTTGAACATTGTCATTTGATGTAAGTAGAATAGTTAAGTAGCCATTTTTTAATGCTTCATTTTTTATTTCCTCAAACAAACCTGAAAAGAACCAATGAACTATTGAGGGGAATATTACGCCGATAGTTTTAGATGATTTGGTTTTTAGGCTTACAGCTATATCATTGGGAAAAAAATCTAGCTCTTTAGCCAAAGCTTTTACAATGGTTTTAGTATCTTCTCCAATATCTTTATAATCTCTAAGTGCTTTGGAGACTGTTGATACTGACATGTTAAGCTGTGTTGCTAAATATTTCAAATTAATACTACTCATATGAATATTTAATACAATAAATCAAGAAGAAAGCTTAACTATTAAATTATTTGTAGCTTTTATCCCCTCTATTTCTGTAAGAACGTCACCTTCATATTCAATACCTAAATATCCGTTATAGCCAAATTCCCATACTATTTCAAGCATCTTTTTATAATCAATAGTCGTTTCATTTCCTAAAGAATCAAAATTATATGATTTAGCGCTTACTGCTTTTGCATAAGGCATAAGCTCCCTTACACCTTTGTATTTATCATATTCTAATGCACAAGGGCCATCGTATAGTGAAAGATTTTCTCTTGTTATGCAAAAATTCCCAAAATCTGGAAGGGTTCCACAATTATTTAAGTTAACATTTTTAATAATTTCAACTAATTCTTTTGCATTAGAGCTAAGGCCACCATGATTCTCAACTATAATATTGATTTTAGAATCACTTGCAAATTGACTTAATTGAGTTAATGCCTCGGAAGAATTATCTTGCCATTTGTTTAACTCTGATTCTCCATAAAGGTTCACTCTAATTGAATGACAGCCTAACTCATGAGCCATTTCAACCCATTTCTTATGATTATTAACAGCTTTGACTCTGAGATTTTTGTCACTTGAAGAAAGCTCTCCTTCTTCGTCTACCATAATAAGTACATTGTTAACATTATTATCAATAGACCTATTTGATAATTCATTGGTTAAGTCTTTAAATGACATTATACTTAATTCATTCTTATAAAGACCAGACACATATTCGACGGCACTAAACCCTAATTCTTTAGCTTTTAATGAAAAGTCTAAAGGGTTTAAGGTTTTCGAAAACCTAATCATTTTATTTAATGACCATTGAGCTAACGAAATATCATTTTTAATCTTCATAGTTGAAAAATCGCAAGCATTAATTGATGAAAACCCTAATCCAGCTGATCCTGTTGAAAGCAAATAATTAAAAGTTCTTCTTTTCATATTTGTGTTTTTGTTAAATTTATAAAACTTATTAAATCTACAATTTAATTTATTTATGAATTTAAAAAACGCTTTTACTTTATTATTCTTTATTGTTACAGTCTTTACAATTGGTTTAAATGCTCAATCAAAAAAAGAAATCAGAAAACAAAAAGCATTAATTAAAAAGGAAAAGAAATTGGAACAATTAAAAAATCCTAGTTGGCTAAAAATAAAGAATAACATTGGTTATTTTACAGATAACAAGGACACCTATATAGAAAGTGTCTCCATGGAATCTAAGTCAGAGCAAGTAAATAAATTTGTAAATAGAGATGAGTTTTATAAAAACAAGCCTTCTGTGGGGACATATGTTTTAGAAAAAAAAATCATTCAAGTTGCTTTGTTTAAGCTGGAATTAAATAAACTTGAAATTAGAATTGAATCTAGTTGCAGTGGAGGATATAGGGGTTCTACAACTCTAATTGTATACCAAAAAGATTTAGAGAATTTAAGAAAGGTTAATAATATTGAAAAATTTCAAAGAGGTTATAAGAATACTCCACTAAACTTTTATAAGCAAATTGAATTAGCTGTCAAATCACTTTGTTTTTAGTTCATGAGCAATACTTATAGTTTTGTCTTTTGTTTATTCACTATCATCGATAAATAAAAAAACTTAAACGTTTTCGTAATTATTTAATAAGTTTTATTCAAATGTTAATTTAATCTTAACGAATTTTTATATCTTGCTTCTTTAAATTAATAATAATATATAAACAACTAATTATGAAAAAAAGTAAGCTATCTATGCTTTTATCTTCATTATTTCTTTTTGCAATAATGAGTGTAAGTGCACAGAAAACAATTACCGGATCTGTTAGTGATTCAAATGGACCTCTTCCTGGAGCTACTATTACTGTAGAAGGTACAAGCACAGGAACTACGTCTGATTTTGATGGTAACTTTTCCATTTCCGTTGGTGACGGAGCGATTTTACTAGTTTCTTATGTTGGGTATCAAACCCAATCTGTTACTGTAGGAAATCAATCATCTATTGACGTAGTACTTACATCAGATGGTTCCCTTGAGGAGGTTATCGTTGTTGGTTACGGTTCTCAAAGAGAAAAGGAGATTACTTCTGCTGTAACTAAAATAAAGGCTTCAGAGTTTAATAAGGGTAATATTAGTGACGCTTCTGAATTACTTCAAGGTAAAGTAGCTGGATTATCTATCTACAATAGAGGTGGGGATCCAAATTCAGGCGCTACTATTAGGCTTAGAGGTATTTCAACTGTTGGTGCTAACACATCGCCTCTTATCGTTATTGATGGTATTGCAGGCGCTTCACTAGGTAATGTTGATCCAAGTGATATTGAGAGTATGACTGTTTTAAAAGATGGTTCTGCTGCTGCGATTTACGGGACTCGAGGTTCTAGTGGTGTAATTTTAGTTACAACTAAAAAAGGTTCTATAGGATCAATGTCTTACGAATACAATTCTCAATTAACGGCTTCTGACGCTGTTAAAGGAATTAAGATTATGACAGGTGATGAATTTGCTGCCGCTGGAGGAACTGATCTTGGAAGTAGAACGGATTGGGTTGGAGCAGTTACTCAACAAGGAGTAAGTAAAAATCACAATTTTTCAGCTTCAGGAGGTTTTAACAAAACTTCTTTAAGAATTTCAGCTAACCTAAGAGAAGTTGAAGGTATTCTTCAAAAATCTGGTTTTGATCAATTCAATACAAGACTTAATCTTACTAGTTCAGCTTTAAATGATAAGTTACAAATTAACTTTACTACAGCAATGACTAAAAGAGAACAACAAAATGGATGGCAACAAGCACTTAGGTATGCTGTAATGTATAATCCAACTGCTCCTATTTATGGAGTTGATTCTCCGTATCCATTTAATTCTGAGCAATTTGGTAGTTATTTTGAAACTTTAGGGCTATTCGATAGTTTTAATCCAGTTTCTATAATTCAACAAAGTATGAATGAAGGAAAGAAAACAGAATTTAATTATGGATTAAATTTGGCTTATAGTATAGGTGATAATATTACTTTATATGCTAGAATTGCTCAACAGCAATCTAACTATGCTAATAGAGTTTATCATCCAACTACTGCAAATTGGAACGGAAATGCTACAAGTCCTTTAAGAAAAGGAATGGCAGAATTATATGATCAAGACATTACATTTAAGTCTAGAGAATTTTTTGCAACATATTCTAATCAGTTTGGAAATACAGATTTAACTGTTACGGGAGGTTATTCTTATAATCAGTCAAATTATATGGACAAATTTTTATCATTAGGAGATTTTCCTAACGATGATTTAGATTTTATTAATGCTATAGAATATTCACAAGATTTATTAAATGCTGGTCTAATTAGTGCAAATAGTAATGCTTCTCCAGATGAGAAGGTTATTGCTCAATTTGGTAGAGTTAACTTAACTATAGATGATGCAATATTTATTAATGCATCTGTTAGACGTGAAGGTTCTACTAAGCTTGGAGAAGGTAATAAATGGGGTGTGTTTCCAGCATTTGGTGTTGGAGCTGACCTAAATAAATACTTGAATTTAGATAATGTAGATCTATTTAAAGTAAGATTTGGATATGGTTTAACTGGAGCTTTGCCTGGGCAAAGTGGTCTTTCAGTTCAAGGAAGAAATTTATCTTACGATGGTGGAACTGGAGGGGTTTCAACTACTTTAGCTAGAGCCGCTAACCCAGATTTAAAATGGGAAGAAAAAGCTGAAACCAACTTTGGTATTGAATTCAAAACAGGAAAACTTTCTGCTACTATAGACCTATATACAAGAAACATTAAAGATTTCATTTTAGAAAGAACAGTTGATGTTGCTGTATATGGTGTAAATAGAAGAACTGAAAATGCCGGTGAATTAGAAACTAAAGGATGGGAGGCTGCAATAGCTTATGATGTTGTAGATACACCAGACTTTACTTGGAATACTGGTTTAACACTTTCAGGTTATGAAACTATTCTATTAGATTACGTATTAGATGCAGAAACAAGAGCAGGCTTAGGTTCTCCTGGTCAAAATGGTACAAACATGATTAAAGTGTCTAAAGGAGCTGAAATTGGTCTTATATGGGGACCAGTTTTTACTGGAGAACTTAATAATGGAAACCCAATCTTTAAGGATGTTAATGGAGATGGTGTTTTAGTTACTGGACAAGATAAAGCACTTGATCCTGATGTCGATTTTGCCGTCTTAGGAAAAGGTACTCCTGATTTAGAATTAGGATGGTCAAATCAAATGACATTTGGTGACTGGTCTGTTAATGCTTTCTTTAGAGGTGCTTTTGGTCACAGTTTAGTTAATACGTTTAGAGCATTTTACGAGCCTAAACTATCAACTCAATCATCTTACAACTACATGAATACGAGCTTAATGGTTGATGGTTTAACTACTGCGCGTTTTAGTTCATTGTATGTTGAAAAAGCTGACTTTATCAAACTAGATAACTTTACAGTTGCACGTAACTTTACATTTAATGAAGGTAGTCCAATTGAATCAGTTCAAGTTTCATTGATTGCTAGAAATCCTCTTGTAATTACAAACTATACTGGTACAGATCCTGATCCATCTCTGGTTGATAGAGGTAGTGCAAGTAATGGTGATATTGCTAGAGGCGCTGATGTATTGTCACCAGGTATAGATAGGAGAACTAATTACTTCTCATCAAAATCATTCACACTTGGATTGAGTGTTAAATTTTAAAATTAAAAAATAGATATATTATGAAAAACATATTCAAATTATTTGTGCTTTCAGGTTTATTTCTTACTTACTCATGTTCAACCGATCTTGAAGAAGTTTTAAGAGGAGAAATCACAACAGATATTAATATAGAAGGCGTTTCCACTGGTGGAGGCGGCGGAGGTGGAGATGCATTAGGTGGAGCATTTTCACAATTACAATGGTCTGGTACTGCCAACCATGGAAACTACTATTCTTTACAGGGAATAACTTCAGATGAACTTTTGATTGCTGCAAAAGGAGGTGACTGGTATGATGGAGGAATTCTAATAGATTTACATGATCATACATGGACACCTACAAATGGATTTTTAAATAACACATGGAATGGTACTTATGGTGGAATTAACGCATGTAATGAAGGGTTAGCTACTGATTTAGATAAAAATCAGAAAGCTCAACTTAGAGTTTTAAGATCTTTATTTTATTACAGGTTGTTAGATTTATTTGGAAGAGTTAAAATTGTAACTACTCCAGGTGCTGATGCCGCACAGTCAACAAGACAACAAGTTTATGATTTTGTTGAAAGTGAGTTATTAGCTACTTTAGGAATTAGTGCAGTATCTGCTTCTATGGATCTTTCTAATAGCGACCTAGGTCTTGAAACAAATGCATATAGAGTTAATCGATTTGCTGCAATGGGACTTCTGTCTAAACTTTATTTAAATGCTGAAGTTTACACTGGAACTGCTAAATATACTGAAGCTGCACAAGCTGCCGGTTATGTTATTGATAGTGGTGTTTATCAGTTATGTGGAGCTGGTTGTAAAGTTCCTAATTTAGGAAGAAGACCAGCTGTTACTAGTGACCCTAAAGATCTTGAAGGATACGCTGCAGTATTTGCACCAAATAATGAAGGTAATAAAGAACACATATGGTCTGTAATGTATGACGAAGTTACTAACGGTGGTATGAATTTTGCTATGATGGGTCTTCATTATTCAAGTCAATTTACTTGGAATTTTGATTCTCAACCATGGAATGGTTATGCAACTTTAGAAGAATTTTATAATTCATACGAATCTGGTGATTTAAGAAAAGCCAATAACTTTATTGTTGGTCCACAGCTTGATTTTGGAGGATCTGCAATATTAGACTATGCATCTGATGATGGTAATCCTATTCTTAATTACACACCTCAGATTAATGAGCTTGCGCCAAACTCTTATAGAGAAGCTGGGGCTCGTCCAGGAAAATTTAGTTTTAAACAATTTGGACGTGGAGATATGGACAATGACTATCCATTAGTTAGATTAGGTGAATTATACCTAGTTAGAGCTGAAGGTTTAGCTAGAGCTGGTAGTGACTGGTCGCTTTCACTTCCTGATCTAAATGTAATTAGAGCTAGAGCAGGGGTTTCTACAATGTCTTCTGTTACTGCTGATCAATTTTTAGCAGAAAGAGGAAGAGAAATGTTTCAAGAAGCTACAAGAAGACAAGATTTAATTCGTTTTGACAAATGGGGATCTGCATGGTGGGAAAAACCTGTATCTCAAGCTTACAGAGAGCTTTTTCCTATTCCGTTTGATGCTATTCAGGCTAGTGGAGGATCACTAACTCAAAATTCTGGGTATTAAACTTTTTGTTTAATTTGTTTTAAAAGGGTTGTCTTTTATAATAGACAGCCCTTTTTTTAATTAAATTGTTTTTTATTTACATAAGTCATTTATTATACTTATATCTGAGATTATATTTAACATAATTTTTTAATGATATTTAGATTGGTATTTATCGTACTCACTTTTTTATTGTTCTCCTGTCAAAAGGAAAAACAGTTTACAAAGATTGATTATTCAGGAATTGTCTTTGAAAATAGTCTTGATTATACAGAAAACTTAAACCCATATACTTATAGAAATTTTTATAATGGTGCTGGTGTTGCTATGGGTGATATTAATAATGATGGATTAATTGATGTTTATTTAACAGGAAATATAGTTGATAGTAAAATGTTTTTAAATAAAGGTGATTTTAAATTTGAAGATATTACAAAAACCGCAGGATTAGCTTGTGAAAATGTTTGGTCTACTGGATCAACTTTTGCTGATATTAATGGAGATGGCTTTCTAGATTTATATGTTTGTAAATCTGGTTCACCCGATGGTGAAAAAAGATATAATGAGCTGTTTATTAATAACGGTGATTTAACATTTACTGAAAGCTCAAAAGAATATAATTTAGATATTTTAGGATTATCTGTTCAATCAGCTTTTTTTGATTACGATAAAGATGGAGATTTAGACTGTTATATTCTTAATAATTCTCTAAGATCAGTTGGAGGATATGATTTAATTGAAAATCAGAGACTTATTCCAGATTCTCAAGGTAATAAATTGCTAGAAAATAGAGAAGGTAAGTTTATAGATGTTTCTGAACAAGCTGGCATTTATACCAGTAAAATAGGATTTGGTTTAGGAATTACGCTTAGTGATTATAATGAAGACGGGTGGACGGATTTGTTTATTTCAAATGATTTTTTTGAAAAGGATTATATGTATATTAATAACCAGGATGGAACTTTTTCTGAAAAATCAGAAGAATATTTTCATGCACTTTCTCTTGGTTCAATGGGAGCTGATTCAGCAGATCTAAATAATGATCTTTTAACTGACTTAATTGTAACAGAAATGCTTCCAAAGTCATTAGAAAGAAAAAAAACTAAAGCTATTTACGAATCTTTTGATAAGTATCAAAGAGCTTTGTCGAAAGGATATTACCATCAATTTCCAAGAAATGTCTTACAAAGAAATTATGGAAAAGATGGTTTTTTAGAGATAGGAAGATATTCTGGAATATCTGCAACTGAATGGAGTTGGGCATCTATGATTTTTGACATGAATAATGATGGTTTAAGGGATGTTTTTATTGCTAATGGTATTTATAAAGATCTTTTAGATAGAGACTATTTGTCCTATATGGCTAATGAAGAAAGAGTTAGGAATTTAATTAAAACAGAAAAAGAGGTAATAAAAAAACTAATTGATGTAATGCCTTCTCAATCCGTGAGTAATATTGCTTATCAGAATATGGGTGATTTTAATTTTATAGACGCATCAGTTAAATGGGGTTTAGATCAATCAAGTTTCAGTAATGGTACAGCTTATGCTGATCTTGATAATGATGGAGATTTAGATATGGTGGTTAATAATGTAAACATGCCTGTTTTTGTGTATAAAAATAACAACGATAATTTTAAAAGAAAAAGTATTTCATTTAATCTTACGGGAGAAAAAAGTAATTTAAATGCAATTGGGTCAAAGATTATATTGAAATATGGAAAAACAAAACAAAGCATGTCAGAAAACTTTCCGTCTAGAGGATTTCAATCTTCAATTTCAAACAGAATTCACTTTGGAGTGGGTAATGTGAATCAAATTGACAGTGTAACAGTGTTTTGGCCTAATAATAAAGTTTCATACTATACTAATTTAAAAACTAATCAGACACATGATCTTAATCAAAATGATGGTATTGTAACGGTACTTAATGATAATAGTAATGAGGATTTGCGGTTAACTGTAAAAACATTGGATTTTAAACATAAGGAAAATCATTTTATAGACTTTAACAGAGAAAGATTACTTCCATATATGGTTAGCAACGAAGGACCGGCACTTGTAAGTGCTGATGTTAATAAAGATGGAGTTAGTGATTTTTTTATTGGAGGTGCTAAAAATCAAGTTTCTACTCTGTTTCTTTCAGATAGTGGAACTTATAAAAAAATATCAGCTCCTTTTGAAATAAATAAAGCATCAGAGGACGTAGAAGCGGTATTTTTTGATAGTGATAATGACGGAGATATGGATTTATATGTGGCAAGTGGGGGAAAGGCTTTTTCACAATACGATTATAATTTAAATGATCGTTTGTATCTTAATGATGGTTTTGGAAATTTTGAATTATCAATTAATTCAATAAATTTTAGTAAGCCTATTTCTACTGGAACGGTTTCGGTTTCTGATTATGATTTAGATGGTTTTGATGATCTTTTTATTGGAGAGAGATTTAACCCTACTGTATATGGTCTTCCTAGTTCTGGATATCTTTTCAGAAATAATGGTGACAATACTTTTACAAACGTTCCAACTAAAATATTTAATGACATAGGTTTAATTACATCTTCTAAATGGGAAGATTTAGACAATAATAATTACCCAGACTTAGTTTTAGCTGGGGAATGGATGGCAATTAAAATTTATCTAAACGACAAGGGTGATTTTTCTAAAGTAGAACCTTTTGATGTAGATTCGTCAAAGGGCTTATGGCAAGATATTGAACTAGTAGATGTTGATAACGATAGTGATATAGATATAATTGCAGGAAATTTAGGTTCTAATACCTTTTTTAAATCAGAAATGAGAATGTATGTCAATGACTTTGATTCAAATGGAACAATTGAACAAATTATTTGTCAAAAAATCAATGGCTTATATTATCCAATTCTTGATAAAGATGAACTTTTAAAACAATTACCAGGATTGAAGAAAAAAATATTTTATTATAAGGATTATTCAGTAGCCTCAATGAAAGACCTTTTTGATAAGTACTTACTAGATAATTCTATATATTTTGATTTAAACACTACTGAAACTTCTTTATTTATAAATAACAATAATCAATTCACTCGTGAATCTTTTCCAAGTGAAATTCAATATTCATCTGTATACGATATAGAAATAATAAATAATAAAGATTTGAATATATTATCAGTATTATTCGGCGGAAATCAATACTTAGTTAAGCCACAATATGGACCCTATGATGCTTCAAAAGGATGGCTTGTTAAAATTAAATCTAATAATAATAATAAAAGTGATTTTTTATCTGTGGAATCTTTGAATATTAAAGGACAAATTCGTAATTTTGCTCCCCTTAAAACGAACTTGTTTTTGGTAGCAATAAATAATGATAATCTAAAAGTAATTGAGATTAATGAAAAGTAAATTTATTCTAGTTATAATTTTATGTTTTTTTTCAATTATAGGATGTAAAAGTGAATATGAGAAAACTGTATATTCTGAAATTAGATCTGGTAAAATAAATAATAAACTTTTTCTTGGATTAGAGTTTGGACAATCAAATGAAGAATATTTTGAACAGTGTTTCAAATTAAATGCTGACAAAAAGATTAATCAAGCTAATAGAGGAGGTTATGCGGAATACATAATGCATACTACTTTAAAAAATGACCCAAATAAAATCATAATGTCTTTTAAACCATTTTTTAATAATAAAATTTTAACAAGTATTGATCTTAGGTTTAGGCATACTACTTGGGCTCCTTGGAATAGAGAAACTCAATCTGAAGTTCTTATTGAAAAAATTAAGGATACTTTAATGAATTGGTATTCAGGCAATAAGTTCTTTAAATTAAATATTTCTGATAATAAAAATACAGAGGCATTAATAAAAATTGATGGTAATCGCCAAATATTAATGTACAAATTAGGTGCTCAAGATGTTAAAGTATTAATTGAAAATTTAAATTTTAAAAAATAAATATGAACAGATTTTGGATGTTATGTTTGTCAGCAATTGTTTTTATTTCATGTGAAAAAGATTCTAATAATATGCTATATGAGCTTTTAGATAAAACTCAATCAGGTATTGATTTTGAAAATAACCTTTCATATAGTCAGGATTTTAACGTATATAAATACAGAAACTATTATAATGGAGGTGGAGTGGCAATGGGAGATATTAATAATGACGGTCTTATAGATGTTTATCTAACAGCTAATCAAAAAAGAAACAAATTATATTTAAACAAAGGGGACTTTAAATTTGAAGATATTTCAGAATTTTCCAATTCTTCTGGTCAGAAAGCTTGGTCAACTGGTGTTACGATGGTGGATATTAATAATGATGGTTTTTTGGATATATATGTATGTAATTCTGGAGATATTAAAGGGGACAATAAACAGAATGAATTATTTGTTAATAATGGTGATTTAACATTTACCGAAAGTGCCAAGGATTATAATCTAGATGACTTAGGCTACTCTACACACGCTGCTTTTTTTGATTATGATAAAGATGGGGATTTAGATGTTTATATTTTAAATAATTCTTATCAGGCAATTGGAACTTTTAATTTAAGAAGAAATGAAAGGCCTAAAAGAGATGAGTTAGGTGGAGATAAATTAATGGAAAATCGTGATGGTCAATTTGTAGATGTTACTGAAGAGGCTGGAATATATGGAAGTGTTATAGGATTTGGATTAGGAGTAACTATAGGGGATGTAAATAATGATGGTTGGGAAGATATATTTATTTCAAATGATTTTTTTGAAAGAGATTATCTATATATCAATCAAAAAAATGGAAGTTTTAAGGAAGATTTAACTAATCAAATGAATTCTATAAGTGGCGCTTCAATGGGTGCTGATATGGCAGATATTGACAATGATGGGTTCAACGATATCTTTGTTACAGAAATGCTTCCTTCAGAATATTCTCGATTAAAAACTGTTACTACATTTGAAGACTGGAATAAATATCAATACATGATAAAAAATGGTTACCATCACCAATTTACCAGAAATATGCTTCATTATAATAATGGCAATAATTCTTTTAGTGAAATTGGAAGATTTTCAGGGGTAGATGCATCCGATTGGAGTTGGGGTGCATTAATATATGACATGGATAATGATGGTTTTAAAGATCTTTTTATTTCAAATGGTATTTATCGCGACTTAACTAATCAAGACTACTTACAATATATTTCTAATGAAGAAGTTATTAGATCCATGGTTGTTGATAAAAAAGTTAATTATAAAAACCTTATAGACATAATCCCCTCTAATAAAGTAAAAAATCATGCTTATAAAAATCATGAGGGTCTAAAATTTAAATCCTTTGATGATTCAGGATTACAAACTCCCTCATTTTCAAATGGATCTGCTTATGGTGATCTTGATAATGATGGAGATTTGGATTTAATTGTTAATAATGTAAATATGCCAGTGTTTGTTTATAAAAATACTTTAGATACTATTTCTTCTAATTATATAAAAATTGATTTAAAAGGAAATGGATTAAATAAGTTTGCAATAGGTTCTAAAGTTGAAGTAATTTTACCTGATGGAAATTCATTGTTTCAGGAAGTTCAGCCAGCAAGAGGATTTCAGTCCAGTGTAGATATACGACCAAATTTTGGATTAGGAAATATTGAACAGTTTGACTTAAAGGTTACTTGGCCAGATAGAAGTGTTACTAATCTTGAAAATATAAAATCAAATCAAATATTAAAAATTTATCAATCAGAATCGAATATTGATAATGATATAAATAACTTTTATCCCTTAGCTAATGTTTTTGAAAATATTGATGGAATTGTAGACTATAATCATAAAGAAAATTTATTTGTTGATTTTAATAGAGAAAGATTGATTTATCACATGTGTAGTAATGAAGGCCCTAATTTAACCCTAAATGATGTTAATAGTGATGGAAAAAATGACCTACTAATTCCTGGGTCTAAAGGCCAACTAAGTGTAATTTATTTAAGTACTGAAAAAGGATTTACACTTGATAATAGAAATAATGATACTTTTAAAAAATATTTAAATTCAGAAAATACTAAATCAATATTTTTTGATGCAGATAACGATGGAGACTTAGATTTATACTTAGCAAGTGGAGGTTCAGAACTTTCTCCATATTCTGAATTGTTATATGACACCCTTTTTTTTAATGATGGTACCGGATTGTTTAGCCCATCAATTCAAAAGCTTCCTAATTCAAATAATAAAATAAGTACTGGAGCTGTTATAAGTGCTGATATAGATAATGATGGTGATTTGGATTTGTTTGTTGGTGAAAGAATTAAAATTGGCAGATATGGCGCACCTTGTTCGGGATATGTATTAATTAACGATGGTAATGGAATATTTACTGATATGACTGCTAAATGGGCTCCGTTTTTTAAAGAAATGGGTTTAATAACCGATGCCCAATTTAACGATTTTGATGGAGACAATGACCAGGATTTGATTATTGCTGGAGAATTTATGGGTATAGAGATATATGAAAATGACGGCAATCAGTTTATAAAAAATTTAAGTTTAATGAATGAAGACCTGAAAGGATGGTGGAATAAACTTCATTTAGAAGATTTAGATAATGATGGTGATATGGACATAATTGCTGGAAATCACGGAGAGAATAGTCGTTTTAAAGCAAGTATGGAAAGACCTATTAAGCTTTATTATAATGATTTTGATAGAAATGGAAGTGAAGAAGGGGTATTAACTTTTAATGCTTCTAATGGAAAAGATTATCCTTATGCGTTAAGACATAATTTAATTGATCAGATGAAAATTCTTAAAAAGAAATTTCCAGATTTTGAATCATTTAAAGATGCAGATATTAGCAAAATATTTAATAAAGATGAACTTGAAAATGCAACAATAAGTGAGGTTAATAATTTACAAACTACCATTTTAATAAATAACGGAAAACTCCGTTTTAATAAAATTACTCTTCCTAAAGAAGTGCAGTTTAGTCCAATATATGCAATTAATTCTGCTGATTTTGATAATGATGGTGACAAAGACATCCTTATGGGAGGAAATTTATTTAATGCTAAACCTGAAGTAGGTATATATGATGCATCTTATGGAATTTATTTAGAAAATCTTGGAGATAACAAGTTTAAATATATCAAAAACGGAAATGGTTTTTTTGTTAAAGGAGAAGTTAGAGATATTGTGATAGATGAAAATTTTGTCATCGTTGCTAGAAATAGTGATAATATATTGACCTTTAAATTTAATAAATGATAAAAATCTGTTTACATATAGTGCTTGTCTTTTTTTTATTTATTTCTTGTGAAGACTCTATTGATAATGGTCCAATTAAGTTTGAAATTAAATCTGCAAAAGATACAGGTTTAGATTTTTCAAATACACTAAATTATAGTTCTGAATTAAATATCATAGAATACCTTTATTATTATAACGGAGGAGGAGTTGCTGTTGGAGATATTAATAATGATGGCCTAGAAGACCTATATTTTTCAGCCAATCAATTACCTGATAAATTATTTTTAAATCTTGGAAACCTAAAGTTTAGAGATATTTCAAATTCTTCAGGATTAAACAAAGATTCTTCATGGTCTAATGGAGTATCTATGGAAGATGTTAATGGAGATGGTCTTTTAGATATATATGTTTGTAAAGTTGGCGATTATAAGAACTTGAGCTCTCATAATTTACTTTACATAAATCTAGGTAATTCGACCTTTGAAGAATCTTCCACTAAATTTGGATTAGATTTTTCTGGTTTTTCTACTCAGGCTTCTTTTTTGGATTATGATTTAGATGGAGACTTAGATATGTATTTAATGAATCATTCAGTACATAGTGTTAGAAGTTATGGGAAATCGGTTAAGAGATCAGAAAAAGATTCTTTAAGTGGGGATTTGTTTTTTGAAAATAGAATAAATGAAAAAGAGAATTCTTTTATTAATGTCACTGATAAATCTAGAATATATAACAGTTCACTAGGTTATGGATTAGCTATAATTTCTTCAGATATAAATGACGATGGATGGCCTGATTTATATATTGGAAATGATTTTCACGAAAATGATTATATATACATAAACAATAAGGACGGAACGTTTACTGAATCTGTTAAACAGCTCACTACTCATACTTCAAGATTTACTATGGGAGTTGATATAGCAGATATCAATAATGATGGTTTTAGAGATGTTTTTACAACGGATATGTTGCCTTACGATAAAGAAGTCTTTTTAAAATCTGCTGGTGAGGATTCGGATAAAGTAAACCAAATAAAAAGAGAATTTGGTTTTGAAGATCAGCTTGCCAGAAATCATCTGCTTTTGAATTCTGGAAATAATAGTTTTAATGATATAGCACTTCAAACAAATACTTTTGCAACAGATTGGAGTTGGTCTGTTTTGATACAAGATTTTGACAATGATAGTTGGAACGATATCTTTGTAACTAACGGAATAGTAAAGAGACCAAACGACTTAGATTATATTAATTTTTTAAGTAATGTTGACTTTGGAAACTATATGGTTTCGCAACAAAGTAACTTAAAGAAAGTCCTTATTGATCAAATGCCAACTTTAAAAATAAAAAATTTTCTTTTTAAAAATTTAGATGGATTTAATTTCACCTCAACCATCTCTTCACAAATAGGCAAGCCTTCTTTTTCAAATGGAGCGGCATATTCAGATTTGGATAATGATGGTGATTTAGATTTAATAGTAAATAATTTAAATGATGAAGCTTGGATTATGGAAAATGTATCCGAAAATGATAATAATTATATAAGTTTTGAATTTGAAGAAAAATCAAACTCTAAAGGGGCTAAAATTGAGTTGTATTCAGAAAATAAGTCTTTTGTAAAAGAATATATAACAACAAAAGGATTTCAATCTTCCTCAACACATAAAATTCATTTTGGACTTGAATCTATTTCCAAAATTGATTCAATTAAAATTATATGGCCAGGAAACATACAGCAGATAATCACAGGTTTTAATATTAATCACAATAATAAAATTTCACGAACACTTTCATTAAAGAAAAAATCATTTAAAAGCTCCAATATAAATACTTATTTAGAAAAATTTCCTTTTAAACACGTAGAAAATTTATTTGAAGATTATGATTATGAAAAATTAATTCCAGAAAAGCTTTCTAATGAAGGCCCCGCTTTAGTTGTTAATGATTTTAATGGAGATGGTTTAGATGACTTGTTTTTAGGTGGAGCAACTTATCAGTCTGGTCAAATTTTTATTAAACAGATTAATGGTAAGTATGAGATTTTAAAGAATCCTGAAATTGCCAAGGATAGTAATTACGAAGATGTTGATGCTTCTGCTTTCGATTTTGATAGTGATGGAGATTTGGATTTGTATGTTGTTAGTGGAGGTAATGAAAGTAAAGAGTTACAACCCTTCTCTCAAGACAGGATATATCTTAATAATGGAAAGGGATTATTTACGAAACTTCCTCTTTCTTTACCTTTTACTAATGGTGCAACTATTAGTAGTGCTGATATAGATAATGATGGAATTGTTGATTTTTTTGTTGGAGCAAGATCTATTCCTAGATCATATGGTTTATCTCCATTTAGCTTTATAATTAAAAATACAGGAAAAAATCTAGAGATTGTTAGTAAACAAAGGTTAGGAATGATTACAGATAGTGTTTTCGAAGATCTAAATAGTGATGGGTTTGTTGATTTAATTATATGTGGAGATTGGATGCCAATTACTGTATTAATTAATCAAAATGGAAGTGGATTTATTGATAAAACTGTTGAATTTGGTTTAGGTGATTCAGAAGGTTTGTGGAATACTATAGAAATTACTGACATAAATAATGATGGAATGAAAGATATTCTAGCTGGGAATGTTGGTTTAAATTCTAAGTTAAAAGCAGATTTATCAAAGCCAATAAATTTATATTTAGATGACTTCGATAATAATGGTCAAATTGATCCAATAATATTTTATACTCTTTTTGGAAAATATCTAACATTTTCTTCAAAAAACAAATTGACTGAACAGATTCCTGCTATTAAAAAGAAATATATTTCATACAAGGAATTTTCAAAAGTTGAGACAATTGAAGATTTAACTGGAAAAAGTGAAGATGAGATTTTGGAAATAAAATCAATTAAAGAGCTTAGGTCTATGTTATACTTAGGTTCAAAAGAAGGATTTAAAAAAATTCCTTTACCAAAAGAAGCGCAAATGAGTAATATTCAAGATTTTATTGTTGAATCTATAGATGGAAATGTCAAAGTTAAATTTGTTGGAAATCATTATGATTATGTAACTGAGTTAGGAAAAAATATGTCAAACTCTGGAGGAGAAATTAGTGATTTTGAAAATTTCAAATTTAACACTTATAAATCCCTTAATCTTCCAAATAGTTTTAATGGAAGAAGAATACACAAATTGTCAAGTAATCAATATATGATTGTTTTAAATAATGATCATTCATATATATTAAAACCTAATTATGAAAAATAGATATTTAATAATTTTATTAATTGTTGTAACAAGTTGTCAATCAAATGATAAGTATAAGGATTCTTTAAATGACCCTGAAACTTTTCAGTATGCTATAAAGACATTAACTGACATTATTGTTTATGACATATTTTCTCCACCAGTAGCTTCAAGAGTTTATGTATACCCAACAATTGCTGCTTATCAGGTTATTCAAAAACAAAACGACAGTACTTATTTAGATTTAGCTGACCAATTGAAAGGTTTAGATAGGGTTCCAGATAATAAAAATGAAAAAGTCAATTATAACTTAGCTGCAATACATTCTTTTTTTACTATTTCTAGAAAACTTATTTTTTCTGAAGACAAACTTAATAATGCTCAAGATAAGTTATATGATAAATTAAGAAGTGAAGGTCTTCCAAGATCTGTCATGAATGCTTCATTTGAATATGGAGAATTAGTAGCGAAGCATATTATGAATTGGGCCAATAAAGATAATTACAGTCAGACTAGAACATTTTCTAAATATACCATTAGAAATGAAACAGAATTTTGGAAACCAACTCCTCCTGATTATATGGATGGCATTGAACCACATTGGAAAGAGATTAGGACGTTAGTATTGGATTCAGCAGATCATTTTATACCTAAACCTCCATTACAAGTTTCTTTAAACCCTAATAGTGAATTTAATAATCAATTAATGGAAGTTTATAATATTGTTAATGAATTAAATGATGATCAAGCTGGAATAGCTAAGTTTTGGGATTGTAATCCTTATTTATCTCATCATAGAGGACATGCAATGTTTGCAACCAAAAAGATATCACCAGGTGGACATTGGATAGGTATTACTGCAATTGCCACTAGAAAAAGCAATTCTGATTTTGCTCAAACAATTAACGCTTATACAAATGTCTCTATTTCATTGTTTGATGCTTTTATTAGTTGTTGGGATGAAAAGTGGAGAAGCTTGACAGTTAGACCAGAAACATTAATAAATGAATTTGTCGATGAAAAATGGGTTCCATTACTTCAAACACCTCCATTTCCTGAGTACACTAGTGGACATTCAGTTATTTCCACTGCAGCAGCCTTATCATTAACTAAGATATATGGAGATAATTTTGATTTTGTTGATACAACAGAAGTTGAATACGGACTGCCAATAAGAAAATTTAATTCTTTTATTCATGCTTCTGAAGAAGCTGCTATTTCTAGATTATATGGAGGTATTCATTATAGAATGGCTATAGATGAAGGCATTATCCAAGGAAGAAAAATTGGTAACTATATTAACGAAAAACTTAGAACAATAAATTAAAGAACATAATTATCTTCTTTTCATTTAGAAGTTATTTTTTTTCTATTATCCTCAGAATTTGTATCGATTAACTTATTGTAAGGATCAACACCAACTTCAACAGGTTTTTTATCTACAATTAAAGTTATTTTATTATTAATTGAAGATATCTTATGTTTTTTAAGATATAGTTCAATTTCGTTCTCGTCATTATCTTCACCAAAAATTCCTATATCAATATAGTCGGATAAGTAAACAGAATATTGAGGTTTTTTCATCTTATCAGTTTTATAAGAAATAGAATCTCTTTCTTCGTTTCCATAAAACATCCTACCCTTTTCATTATTTCTGTATTTACTAACTTCAAATTCTATATCCACTTTATACTTTCCATTTTTTAACTCACTAACAGTAGATTCAATTACTCTATTTTGATAGAGAGTTATTGTTTCAAACATGTCTTTAATTAAGTAATTAAGAGAGTCTGGAGTAACTTCTTTTACATGATTTACAAGATCAATAGTGCTGGTGTAGGGTGGTTCTTGAAATGCTACTTTTTTAACATATTTGCTCAATGCCTTATTTAATTTTTTTTCACCTATATAATCACTTAGTGCATAAAAAATTAGAGATCCTTTTTGATAACGTATATATCCTTGACCATCATTATACATAAGCGCATTCTCTCTTTTGCTTTCAAATGTTCTTGAGGTTAAATATGTATCTAAAGATCTTTTAAGAAATTTACGCATTTTGCTTTTTCCGTTAACTTTTTCAATAACTTTTAAAGAAACATATTCAGATAAACTTTCTGACAATACAGTAGCTCCAAGAACATCAGCTCCAATCACTTGGTGCGCCCACCATTGATGTGCCACTTCGTGTGCAGTAATAAAAAATGGGTAATCATTTCCTCCTTCTTCTGAATCATCTACATCAGCTATAAAACCAATACTTTCTGAAAAAGGAATGGTATTGGGGAATGATTGAGCAAATCCACCTGCAGTTTTAGGAAATTCTATTATTCTTAATTGTTTATGTTGATAAGGGCTAAAATTTTCTGTACAATAGTCTAAAGCCGCTTTCATTCCCTTTATCATTCTGTCTAAATTATACTCATGTCCTTTATGATAATAAATCTCTAGGTTTACATCATTCCATTTATCTTTTAATACTTCATATTTTGCAGAATTAAAGGCGTAAAAGTTTAAAATTTTACTATCCATTTTATAATGAAAATATCTTCTATCCCCTTCAATCCATTCTTTTTGTAAATAACCTGGTGCTATGGCAATTTGATCTTTAGAGGTGCTTACTGTAGCTTCAAAATCTATCCAATCAGCATCCTTTGCAATATATGTGTTTCCAAGTGCTGTAGAGTCTGATGGATGTGGTTTAAGTTTGTTTGGAGGAAGATCATATTTTTCCCTTGTTTTATCATCAGTCAATTCACCTCCACTATATCCAAGAGAAGGAAAAAGTGAGCTGTTTAAAAACGTACCATTATAAATTACACTAGAATTATTTCGCAGTACTGTATTTGGCTTGTTTCTTACAGAGAACAATAGTTTTAAACTATCACCAGTAAATAATGGTTTCTTTAATTGATATATATCAAAATTGTACAATGTATCTTCAGAAACAAGAGAATTTTCTCTATCAAATTCAAAAGTGCTTATCGCTGAGTTATGGTTTAAGAATATACTGTCAATAGATTCTTTAGTTTTGTTAATCATTAAGTACTCTCCAGATGCATTAACATCTCGGGTGGAAGGAAAAATATTTACATTTACATTTACCGATACAATTCTAGGTTGATTATAGTTTTCATATTTTTTATATTTTTTTTCCCATTCAACAGTTTTAAGTTCACTCTCCTTTGATGATGTTCTGTCATTTAATATATTATTTACATAATATATATATCCTCCTATAGAAAGGAATATAAAAGAGAAAAGTGTTATGAAAAAGGGGTATTTTCCGTTGAATCTAGATTTGGCAATAAGAATTCTTTCCTTAAAACTACTAGGTAATCCTCTAAAATAAAACAGGGCCGTTAATATGCAGAATATTAGACCAAGTGAAAACCAATATATTTTATAAATAAAATATCTATTTAATGTAGCTCCATATCCATTCATGTCAGAATATGAATATCCAGGACCTTGATTATATTTAAAAATAGACTGTTCTAAACCTGCTAAACTAAGCATGGGAATACCAATTAACAGTACAATCATTAAAAATAAACCAACATATGGATTGCTAATAAGAGTTTGAATAAGAAATGCTAGAAAAGACCAAATAATAAAATAAACAAGGTTTAAAACAATTAATTCATATATGTACAGGGATATTTCAAAATCATAAAAACCTTTATAGGTTTGAAATATAAGACCAGTTATCATTATCAAGGAAGAAAGAGCTAGTTGCATTTTAAATATTGCAAGAAACTTTGAACCAAAAAGAACCCAATTTGTAGTGGGGGCAACATCTATTAATTGATTTATATTGGAAATTCTAGATCTATGAATAAGAATTCCAGCATATAAAAATGTACAGATATTAATTGCAAGAGCGAATGTAGATCCTGCTTGGAGCATTCTCCAGGTTCTAGGAAGGGTAGAGGTTCCAAAAATATTTCCAAGTTCAAAAAGACCAACTAAATTGATTAATAAGCCAACTATGACAATACAAATAAATGGCCAGCTTTTTACAATAAAGAAAAAATCAATTGTAGAAAGTTTCCAAAGAGTTTTTAATTCATTTTTTAAAGAAAAATCAAAACTTACTTTTGGTAAATTAATTTTAATAATTCCTCCAAAATTTGACTTGGTTGTTCGTTTTGATTCTTTTTTATTAAAAGAAAAAGTAAATGCATTTTGACTGAAGCTAAAAAACCTGTAAATCGTTCCAAATAGCAAAACTCCAATGCCACCCCACAACAATCTGTTGTAGATTAAAACTTCTTTTATAGGAAGGTATAATTCGTTTTGCTCTGACACAGTCCAATATCTGGTATAATATCCAATAGCAGAGTCACCAAAAGGATCTAATATTGCAGCTAAAAATCTTTTATCAGGATCTTCAAAAAGACTTACTAAAAATCCTTGTGAAATTAAAAGAATTAGAACTGTAATAAAACCTGCAGAAATGTTTCTTGTAAAAGTTACAATACCAAAAACGATAGCCCCCATAAATAGCATATTAGGAAGTATGTAAATAAAATAAATATCCAAATAAGATTTAATATCAAAAGGACCAACTATTTCCTGATTAGTTCCAGGGAGAACAAATCCAAATGAAATTGCAAATGCAATTATTAAAACTATAAGATTTACTATAAATATTCCACTAAAAAACTTAGCTAATAAATACTCTAATTTTGTAAAAGGGTAGGAGTATAAAATAGTATGCATTTCACTCTGATAATCCCTATATACAGAGACGCCAATTATTGAGGGATAAAGAAAAATAAGAATTCCTGATACAGCTCCAAAAAGTTGCGTTATTCCAAGTGGAGAATTAACGATTTTAGAGGATCCAGTGGTAACTGTTAAAAAATCAAAAAGTCCGGCCGAAGCACCTGACATCATTAGAGCAATAAAAAGAAAAATTATAGCGTATATATATAAAGCTGGTTTTCCAAACCAATACTTTATTTCATTAAAAAATATTGTAAAGAACATTGATAAGGATAATTTATGAGTTATTTGATTGTATTTGGTCTTCTTTTAATGCTATGAAATAAACATCATCTAGTTGAGGTTCTGCTTTTTTGAAATCCTTTGATGGTTTTTTTTCAGAATGTACTCTAATTGTTAATGTATTATCAACGTTGTAATTGGATGATAAAATATTGAAATCAACTTCCGCTTGATCTAGTTCTTTTCTTGAAACAACTTTAGTCCATATTTGATTTTTTATTTCTAAAGTAGCATCTAAGGGTTTAATATGTTTTAAAATTCTTCCCCCATTTAATATAGCCATATCGTTACATAATTCTTTAACATCATCAACAATATGAGTAGAGAAAATTACAGTACAATTTGTTCCAACTTCTCTTATAACATTTAAAAACCTCTGTCTTTCAGCAGGGTCTAAACCTGCTGTTGGTTCATCAACAATAATTAGTTTGGGATTATTTAAAAGCAATTGAGCTATTCCAAACCTTTGTTTCATCCCTCCTGAATAACCATCAACATATTTTTTCTTTATATCTTGAAGATTAGTTATGTCAAGTAATTCATTAACTAGTTTATCACGTTCAGTTTTATTTGAAATCCCTTTTAAAAGAGCAAAATAATTCAACAATTCTTCAGCAGACATTTTAGGATATACTCCAAAAGATTGGGGTAAGTATCCTAATATTTTTCTAAGAGAAATCTGGTCGTTTATAACGTCAATTTCGTTGAACTTTATACTTCCTGAATCTGGAGATTGGAGTGTAGCAATAGTTCTCATTAAAGTAGATTTTCCTGCTCCATTTGGACCAAGTAAACCAAACATACCTTGTCCGATTTCTAAACTCAAATTATCTATTGCTTTAACTTTGTTACTATATGTTTTTGTTAGATTTTCAATAACTAGATTCATTGTTTTTTTTTAAGGTCTAAATATAATTATATTTAAGCATATTCATAATATATAATTTTTTATACATTTAATAGATAATATGATTCAATCTTATAAACAGAAATTAGAATTAGAAGAACATTATGATGCCATAATCATTGGTTCTGGAATGGGTAGTTTAACAACGGCTGCCTTACTTTCTAAAGAAGGAAAGAAAGTCATGGTATTAGAAAGGCATTATACAGCTGGTGGTTTCACTCATGTCTTTAAAAGAAGGGGCTATGAGTGGGATGTTGGAATTCATTATATAGGTGAAGTTCAAAACCCTAATGCAGCAATTAGAAAAATGTTCGATTATGTTTCAAACAATCAGCTTGAATGGGCTGATATGGGGGAAGTATACGATAAAATTATCATTGGAGATAAAACCTATGACTTTGTTAAAGGAGTTGAGAATTTTAAAAATCTAAGGCTATCCAACAGTATATCAATCTTGTTTTTGATAGTAACAAGGCCATGAAAAGATTTTATTTAGATAAAACTCTCCCTAATTTTATTAGTGCTTTTCTAGGGTTTTTTTTAAAAAGAAAATATTTAAAATATTCAAGTAAAACTACTTATCAGGTTATAAGTTCTTTAACCGATAACAAGGAATTGATCAAAGTTTTAACAGGTCAATATGGAGATTATGGCTTGCCTCCTAAACAAAGTAGTTTTGCTATGCACGCTAGTGTAGCTAAACATTATTTTAATGGAGGAAGTTTTCCAATTGGAGGTTCTTCTAAAATAGAATCTTCTAAAGGAACTATACTTGTGCACGCAGAGGTTGATCAAATTATTATTGAAGATAATGTAGCTAAAGGAGTGGTTATGTATGATGGTAAGAAATTCTATTCAGATCTTATTATTAGTGGAACGGGCGTGTTTCATACTTATCAAAAATTAATCAACGAAAAAGTAAGATTAAAACACGGCTTTGAAAAGAATTTAACTCAAGTTACACCATCAGTTGCTCATGGTTGTTTGTATATAGGATTAAACGGAACTTCTGAAGATTTGAAATTGCCAAAATCTAATCTATGGATTTATCCTAAAGATATTGACCATGATACAGCAGTTTCAAATTATTTAAAGGATAATGATTCCGAATTTCCACTTGTTTACATATCCTTCGCTTCATCTAAAGATCCTTCGTGGCAATCTAGGTACCCTAATAAAAGCACCATTGATGTGATTACTTTACTTCCTTATGAAAGATTTTCTAAATGGGAAGGGACAAAATGGATGAAAAGGGGAGATGATTATAATAATTTAAAAGAAAAAATAACGAATAGACTTTTGGATCACCTTTTTAATCAGCTCCCTCATTTAAAAGGTAAAATAGACTGCTATGAATTATCTAGTCCATTAACCACAAAAAACTTTGTTAATTATAATAAAGGAGAATTGTATGGAATTGATCACACACCAACTCGATTTAGTCAAAAGTTTCTAAGACCTAAAATGCCTATTAAAGGTCTGTACTTAACGGGTCAAGATATTGTATCCGCTGGTGTTGGAGGCGCGATGTTCTCTGGTTTTATAACAGCAACTGCTATTACAAAGATAAATTTTATGAAGAAAATTTATAAATAATAAAAAAAGGGAACGTAATGGTTCCTTTTTTTATATTGAATCTAAATTAACTTTATCCTTTATTTTGTTTTTAGACTGTTAATATAATAAACATCCTAAATCGAACGTTGTGTATTTAATGCTATATAGGCATATACAAGATTAATAGTGATTCAAGAATAAATAATATTAAAAATGGGATAGCTAAATAACCCATCACATCTCTAGCTTCAATTCTGGTTCCAGAGCCCATTACTGGAAGAACTATTAAAAGAAAAAATGGCTGTAGAAGGTTAGTTAGTGATTCCCCATACGCAATTGACAAGGCTGTTCTTGCTATATATTCAGTCATCTGTTCTGGTGGAAGTGAGATGGCTAATTGTTTGGCAGCTTCAATAATGCTAGGTCCAATTACAGCAAACTCACCTCCTCCTGATGGTATAGCGAAATTTACTAAACCACCGATTAAGTATGAGTAATATGGAAAATTGGAAATAGTAGCATTTGATGCTATCCAGTTTGAAAAAGATTCACCAAGTCCTGTGTAAAGCATTATGCCCATTATACCTGCATAAAATGGAAACTGAAAGATAATACCATAGACATTGTTACTAGCTCGTTTCATTGATATGGCATATCTTTTAGGAGTTTGATGCAGTACTAAACCTAAAATGATAAAAATGAAAATCATTATGTTAAGATTTAAATCAAAACCATTTGAATTAAAGTAATATATCAAATAACAAATTCCCATTATAAAAATTATATTTTGAAGAAGCCTGCTATGGTTTAATTTGTCAGAAAAAGTATTCTTTTTAGACCTGTATAAATTAGCTTCTTCTTCTATACTAATTTCCTTATTAGTTTGATCGTTAACAATTAAATCTTTTAGTTCTTTATTCTTACTGCTTTTAGGAATTAGAATAAATATGATAAAAGGAACAACTATTACATAGATGAAAATGATTATAAAATTTAAATTAGATCCCAGTGTTAATGAAGTAGGAATTACTTCATTAAGAACCCCCTCTTTTATTAAAAAGTTATTCTTAGTGTTCATTAATAAAGGAATTGAACTGGATAACCCAGTAACCCAACTTGTAAAAGACAAGTAAGTGCAGGCAATTAGGAAAGGGTAATTTATTCCTTTTACTCTTAATGCTAATTCTCTAGCTAAAACAGCAACAATTACTACCATTCCCCATGAAATCATAGAAAGTAAAACGCCTAATATTATAACAGTTAAATAAACTTGTAATGGACTGCTGATTCTTTGAGATACTTTATTTAGAATTTTATCAGTAAAAGATGACAAAGCAATGCTATATCCAGTTACAATAATCAGTGTAATCTGCATCCCGAATTCTAAGAGTTCCCAAAAGCCTTTATACCAAGAATCTAATATTTCTAATAGATTTGAATCAACGAAAATAACAGCTGACAGCCCTGTTACTAATGTTAATAATAATGCAAAAACAAAAGAGTCAGGCATGATTCTTTTAAAAATATCTGTAAATTTTTCTCCAAATTTTAATAACATTTATTTTTTTTAGAATATAACAATATTATTTTTTTTAACACAGATTTTTATTAAAAACTAATATCTTTAATATATTAATTTAATCTAATATTTATGAGCTTACGTGTGTCTATGTCTTATGTTGATGATCAAAAATTTAAAATCACCAATCAAACAGAAAATCAACTATTAGTTGATATGTATTCAAAAGAAAAAAAGGAACATTTATCCCCTATGGAATTGCTTTTATCTGCTTTGACAACTTGTGCTGCTGTAGAAATTGTATCCATGATAAAAAAGAGAAAAAGAAATTTTATCAATATTAAGGCTGAAACAACAGGATTAAGAGTTGAGAATCCGCCAAAATTTTTTAAGTCAATAAATGTAAAATATTTGATTTATTCATCTGATTTAACTGAAAAAGAAGCTGAAAGGTACATATCCTTGTCTTTAGAAAAATATTGTTCAGTAGGATCAACAATTAATCAAAAGACTGCAATTAATCATAGTTTTGAAATAGTAAGGTGATCTATGTTTATCGATTTTATTTTAAATACATCTTATTTAAATCGAATGATGTAACGACAAATCCGTGATCTGAAGGATAAATTATTTCTTTATCATTTATTAATAAAGGCTCATTAAAAAAACTCATGTAAGATTCTGAATTTGTAGGTTCTAATGAATTTCCTTTATAAAAAATATAATCAATTCTATGGGAATCATTTTCCCTTTTTTTATTATCCCATGTAATCCCAGGATGTGAAATAGGATTAGGATTTATTTCTCTATATGAATCAATTAAACCAAGCTTATCTAAAATTTTAGTTGAATACCAAGGGACAACTAAACCGTTATGAATTGTTTTAGTTCGATGATCCCAATCTTTATGAGAAAGAGAGTTCATGTCTCCAGCAAAAATCATTGGAATAGAGTCTGTTTGAGCTGCATATTTTTTTAGATAAGGAAGTACGTTTTGTATCATATCGTACTTGTATCCTGTTTTTTCCCATAATAATAATTCTTCTGTAGATTTTCCCATTTTTTCAGGTTGATTATTCCAAGGTAAATAGTGAAACCAATTGCAAAAAAAACGAATTTTTTGATTATCAATAAAAATTTCTATCCCTCCCAAATAGAACGGATATTTAGTGTCAATTCTTTCTCCAAAAGGGTATTTTGAATATATTGATAAGTTTGTGTTCTTGTCATCTAAGGGAGTTCCTTTATCTGCAATTAAATGAAAATTATATCCTAAAGAACTAGCAATGGATTTTCCTGAACCATAAGTTTCGATCATTAAAAGAACATCTGGATCAATTTCTTTAATAATTTTTATTGCGTTTTCTTTTCCATTAACAATATCATTTGCACCATGCAAAATATTCCATGTCATAACCTTGAATTTATTGGTCTGACTATTAACTTGAAATGTTATTAGAATTAATAAAAAATAAAATAATAAATGTGTTTTTTTCATGCCTTTAAAGTTTGCTGATTTCCAAAAGAATTAAATGTTTGTGATATTTTACAATTTAGGAATTCTTATAACAATTTTTTTATTTGATTAATGTTTTCATCATGAAATCGTTTGCAAAAACATAAGATTTTTCTCTAGCAATAGAGTTTCCTCCGATATGAACTCCTCTAGTAGTGCAAAATAAGAATCCTATTTTTTGAAGAAATGGATTTGACATAGGAATATGTAAGTAATTCATTAGTATGTCTCCATCATTTGTTAATTTAAAAAGGCAATTTTTAAAACTATAAGCATTATCATTAGTTTCAACTGGAGATTCTCTATCAAATCCATGATGAGAATCTTTATAAACTGTTATATCAATATTAGCTTTATCTGCTAATTTTTCAACTAATTTAATACAAGGATATGCTGGAGTCCAGTCATCACTTTCTCCAATTAGTATATGCATAGGAGACTTGGTAAAACTTAAATTGTCGGGCTCAATAAAACAAGGAGGATAAAACGCTAGGTGAGAGGCGAATTTCAAATCTTTATTGATGGCATTTTTTAAGGGAAGCCATCCTGAGAACAATGCAACACCACCACCTAAGCTCCACCCTGTAAGTGAAACCCTATTTTTATCTATATTTGGATGATTAGATAGTTTTTCGAAAGCCTTATAAGCATCCAATATCATAGCAGCCATAGTTATTTCATTTTGAGTGCCCACAGTTGACTTAATGCTTCTACTTTTAAAACTATTTAATTCAAAAGTAGCAAAGCCTGATTCTTGATACATTTCTAAATACTCATAGTGATGTCTTTTCCACCCTAAGCTTCCTGCAACTCCTATAATTAATGGATATTTTTTTGAAGGATTTAATGAATCAAATGGGGTTATTAATGTTCCAAAAACTTTTTGTGGTTCTTGATTTTTTAAATTGGTTATAACGTCATTAAATGAAAATGGGTTAGCACTTTCAAAATTAATTTTTTCAGAATTAGTTTGAGAATAAATTTTAATAACAGATAAAATCAATAAAATGATCAATATTTTTTTCATAATTATAATATTCAATACTTTAAATATATCACTTAATCAGGATTTTATTATATTGTATGTATGATTTCAGATAAAAACATTAAACTTTTACAAATTCCTTTAATATTAATTTCTTTAACTCTTGTTATTTGTGGGTTAAGATGGTTAATTCATGATGAACCATGGATTTTGGATCAATTAGCAAATGAAGAAAGATTAAACATGTCATTTAATGATCTTTTTGGTTTACAAGGAAATCAAACTTTAAGTGCTTATTTAACTCAGATATATAGATTTTTGGGTCTGTATGTTTTAGGAATAGGAGTGTTGTTAATTTCGTTTTCTTCAAGAAAAATGTTAGAAATAATTATTGTTCGCAAAAGAATTCTTATTGTTTTAGGGACTTTATTAGTTAGTAATTTAATTTTAGCTTACTCTTGGATCCCAAACTCTCATTTTATATACGTTATTTGGATTTCTATTGCTTTTTACTGTATTAGTTTGTATGCTCATAAAAAGTATTAAATTTTTTTAACAAAACGATTATTTAACTCTAGTAAACTTTTTTATCAATCATCTTCATAAAATTTCTAAAATCTTATCTTCAATATTATTAAAAGTAATTAAATCTCCAACTTTTTTACCTAACATTAAAGATCCAATAGGGCTTTTACTAGAAATACAATAATAGATTTTTGAATTATAATTATATTCTCCAGCAGAAACAGATATAAAATATCCATTTCTTCCAGTTATTACAACTGAACCTAAACCAGCACAACTTAAAGTTGTTTTTTTGTTTATTTTAGAAAATATTTGGTGTTCTTTTTCGATTTTTTTAATTTGTTCGCCACTTTTTTCTCTCTCTAATTGTATCATAGATCTACCAGTTTCATGTTTGTCTCCTGCACTACTTTTTGTTTCTGAATTTAAAGCAATAAAAAGTTCATTGCTGCGTTTTTTATATCTCTTTAGTCTGGACTTAACGTAAGATTCACAATGTTTATATAATAGCTCTTTAATCATTTTAATATTGGAGATTTGTATAATCCAATTTCTGATATTACTGGTATATCTTTAGTTTCAAGAATTGTTATTCTTATAGCATTAATATCATTAGTAGTGAATCTAATTAATCGCTTATTGCCTATAGTTGTACCTGTTTTAATCGATTTCCATTGATTTTTTAATTTTATTTCAAAATGAAATTTTTTTATCCTTTGACCTAAAGCTATATGTTCCGATATTTTTAAAATATTAGCATTGATAGGTTTATCAAAATTTATTTCAATTTGACATTTTTCATCATCACTTTTTGAGTACCAGTATGTATTTGTGTCATTGTCATTAATTTGTTTTTTTAAATTTTTAAAGTTATTCGACGATGTAATTATATTTCCTTCTAATGCAAGATTGTTAGAAAATGTAGATTTTAAGAATTCAGCTAATTCATGAAGCTTTAAAGAATCATTTTCATGGATCAATCCTCTTTTGTCTACAGGTATATTTAATAATAATGAACTGTTTAATCCAACTGAATTAAAGTAGATATCTACCAACTTAGCTAATGATTTTACTTTTGAATCTTGATCTGGATGATAGTACCAGCCTGGACGAATTGAAACATCTGTTTCGGTTGGAATCCAATGTGTTCCAAATTCTTGACCTGCAGAAAATCTATTGTAATCTATCATTCCTGTGTACACACTATCTCTATATATATTTGACCAAGAAGTTTCGTTTGCATACCCTTTTTCATTCCCTACCCATCTAATATCAGGTCCAGAATCACTAAATATTACAGCATTTGGTTGTAACTTTCTAACGATTTTATAAGTATTTTCCCATTCGTAATAGGTTTTTTTATCTACATGCCTAACTTCATTACTTCCTCCATAATATCCATCTCCTCCGTTAGCTCCATCAAACCATACTTCAAATATCTCACCATAGTTAGATAATAGTTCACTTAATTGATTTCTGAAATATTTTAGATATTCTGGTTTTCCATAATCAGGATGATTACGATCCCATGGGGATAAATACACACCTAATTTTAAATTATATTTTTTACACGATTTCATTAAATCTTTAATAAGATCTCCTTTTCCTTTTTTCCAAGGACTATTCTTTATTGAATGATCTGTATATAAACTTGGCCATAGGCTAAATCCATCGTGATGTTTTGCAGTTATAATAATTCCTTTCATTCCAGACTCATGAATTACTTTAGCCCATTGGTCCGTGTCTAAATTACTTGGATTAAAAGCTAAAGGAGATTCATCACCATAGCCCCATTCTTTGTTTGTAAAAGTATTCATGTTGAAATGGATAAATGCGTAGTATTCCATTTTTTGCCAAGTTAATTGTCGTTTGGTAGGTATAGGATTAGTGGGTTGAATTGTGTTTTTATTAAGCACACAAGATCCTAAACTTTGAAAAGTAAATACAATAATAAATATTATAATAGTTGTTTTTACTATTTTCAAATTAACTATTAGTGCATTCATTCTTTTAAATATAGTTATTAAGTAGGGAAGTAGTTAAAAAAAACCCCTCATAAATCAATAATTTACAAGGGTTTTTTTAAAATAATAAACTAGTCTTTTATTTAGGTATTCCAGTACCGCCTTCTAGTGGTGCCCAGTTTGAATGCATTATTTTCCAACCATTTACTGTTGAAACCCATACTGAAGAAGCTCTTGTGCTATAGTCTATTACATCACTTTCTCCAACAGTGTAATCCCCTTTAGCGTAAAAAGTTAAAACAGCTGTATTAGAATTTACAAGAGACACATCTATGTCATATAATTCAAATGTTCCCCACTTAGCTTTTTGTTCGATATCGAATCTTTCTGAGTTCATTACATAAAACTTACTTAAGTTTGAATCTCCAGTGATAAAAGGAATGTTTTCATCAACATGTTTGTTGAATTCTTCTAGATTTTGTGTTAGAATAGCATCTTGAAGCTTTACCGCTTTTTCTTTTAGAGAACTAATAATATCTTCATCAGACATTTTTGGTTCACTAGGTGCAGTTGCTGTTTGACAAGCTGTAAATAATATTACAGTTGTTAATAGAAATAATTTTTTCATGTATAAATATTAAAGGTTAATTTTGATTGAATATATTAAATTATATCTAATCATTCCACTGTGGATATTACAATTTTTTTTTAAAAATGAAAAAATACACATCATTAATTTCTGTCATAATATTAGTTTTGACATTCTTCTGGAGCTATTCTGATTTAACACCTTCAAGATCTATTAATAAGGTTAATTCAAATACTGAATTTTCAATTGAAAACGCTCTAACTCATTTAAAAGTAATCTCTAAAGAACCTCATTATACTGGCTCTCCAAACCACATAATAGTTCAGAATTATATAGTGAATGAGTTAAAGAAAATGGGGCTTAATCCAAAAATTCAACAACAGGTTGTTGTAAATGACAAATGGAGAACTTCTACTAATGTGGCAAATATAATAGCTTCGATAAAGGGAACTGAAATCGGAAAATCTCTTGTTTTATTATCACATTACGATTCCAGACATCATTCTTCATTTGGAGCAAGTGATGCAGGTTCTGGAGTAGTTACAATTTTAGAAGGTGTCAGAGCATTTTTAGCAAAAAATAAAAAACCTAAGAATGATATTCATATTGTTTTCACTGATGCCGAAGAAATAGGTTTACTTGGAGCTCAGGCATTTGTAAACCACAGTCCTTTAGCTAATAACATTGGATTGGTAATTAATTATGAAGCTAGAGGGAGTGGAGGTCCAAGTTATATGTTGATGGAAACCAATGGGAAGAATAGTCAACTCTTAACTGAATTTATTAAAGCTAAGCCAAACTATCCTGCAGCAAATTCTTTAATGTATAGCATTTATAAAACGTTACCTAACGATACTGATTTGACAATTTTTAGAGAATACGGTGATATAAATGGACTGAATTTTGCCTTTATTGGTGATCATTTTGATTATCATACAGAACAAGATTCTTTTGAAAGATTAGACATAGAGACTTTACTTCATCAAGCAGACTATTTCACTACTACACTAAATTATTTTGCCTATTCAGACTTGTCAAATTTAAACAGTGAGATTGATCAAGTTTATACTAATTTTCCTTTTATTACTCTATTGCACTTTCCTTTTTCGTTGATTCTTCCACTGTTGATTTTTTCAATAATAATTTTTATTTTTTTACTTTTTATTGGAATTAAATCAAGTAGAATGTCACTTAAATCAATTGCTATAGGTTTTATTCCTTTTTTAATTTCCCTTGTTACATGTTTGATTGTTTCCTTTTTAACATGGAAATTACTAGTTCTTTTACACCCAAACTATAATGATATTTTACATGGCTTTACTTATAATGGCTATCAATATATAGTTGCTTTTTCATTTTTGACTCTATGGGTATTATTTAAAATCTACAATCCTTTTTTTGTAAAACATAAAGGTCTTGATCTTCTTGTAGCTCCTCTGTTTTTTTGGATAGTTATAAATGTTTTATTTTTTATGTATTTAAAAGGTGCAGCGTATTTTATTGTTCCTGTTTACTTTGCTTTAATTGCATTAAGTTTCTTGATTTTTTTAAGAGATAATATTAGTTTGAAAGTTGTTTTAACTACTTTTCTTTCTATTCCATTAGTTTATATGTTTGGACCTCAACTAAGGATGTTCCCTGTTGGTTTAGGCTTAAGCAATTTATTTGTTACAGGGTTTTTTATTGTTTTAATATTTGGTCTTCTTGTCCCGGTTTTTACATCAATTAAATTAAATAAATTATATGTAAGGATTACAGGGCTTTGTTCACTTTTATTTTTTTTACTTGCCTCATTTAATAGTGATTATAATGAAAATAACAGAAAGCCAAATAGTATAGTTTTTATTAATGACGTTGATAAAAACGAGTCTTATTGGGCAAGTTATGATCATGTTTTAGATGATTTTACACTACAATTTTTTGAAGATTATATAGTTCAAGATAATTTAAATGATAAAGCTTCTAACAGTAAGTATAATAATTCATATAAACATTATAATAAAACTGATAACAGAGTTATTAAACCTTCTAATATTGTTAAGGTTAGAGATTCTGTTAGTGAAGATTTAAGATACATTACGTTAATAATAAAACCTCAGCGTTCAATTAGCAAGATTAGCCTTTACTCTGATGAGCCACTCAGTTTTGAAAACATTGGCATTCAGAATGTTTTTATAAATAAGGTAGATGAATTGAAATCAATTAAAAATATATTTACTTACTATTACACACCTTATGATGATCACCTAAAAATTGATTTAGTAATTAATAAAGAAATAAAACCATCTTTAAAAATCACTGAAACATCATTTGATTTATTATCAAATACTTTGTTTGAAATTAAACCTAGAGCAGAATATATGATGGCTATGCCATTTGTAGTAAACGATGCTATAATTACTAAACAAAAAATAAATTTATAGTTGTTCGTTTATAAAAAATTTAAATTTTTATAACTTAGTCTATATAAATACTGATTATATGAATGTACTTGAACTTACAGCTATTCTACTTTTATTAGCCTCTTTGTTTTCAATTATAAACTTAAGATTACTAAAATTACCTCAAACTATCGGTTTAATGATTTTAGCAATTGGATTATCTATAGTTATTTTGATAATAGGTTTAATTTTTCCAAAATTTCTTGCATCAGTTACTGAACTAAATAATAGTTTTGATTTCAGTGTTTTACTAATTGACATTATGCTTCCTTTTCTTCTTTTTGCAGGAGCAATTAGTGTCGATGTTCATCAATTGTTAAAAGATAAACTCACAATATTATTATTAGCTGGTTTTGGAGTTGTCTTTTCAACTTTTGCAGTAGGTAGTGGAGTATTTTGGTTAATTGAACAACCTTTTTTTGGACTTAATAACCTAGGCTTGACTTTAGTTGATTGTTTATTGTTTGGAGCTTTAATTGCGCCTACAGATCCTATAGCTGTCCTTGCTATTGTTAAAAAAATGAAGTTATCTCCAATTACTGAAACTAGGATCGCAGGAGAATCTCTTTTTAATGATGGAATTGGTGTGGTTGTTTTTTTAACTCTTTTAAAAGTCAAGTTGACAGGAATTGAAAATGTTACATTTAATAGCGTAAGTTTTCTGTTTGCAAATGAAGTAGTTGGTGGCGTTTTAATAGGATGTTTGATCGGTTATTTAGGACTTAAACTTGTTAAATATATTGAAAACGAACATATTGAGTTAGAAGTATTAATTACTCTTTCTTTAGTTTTATTAGTTTCAGTAATCTCTAATAAGTTTCATTTTTCAGGTCCTCTTGGAGTTGTAATGATGGGATTGTTTTTAAATAGAAATATTGACACAGACAACGATCAGGTTGGAGTCCAAAAAGCAATGGGCGAATATGTGTATAAATTTTGGCATTTATTAGATGAAACTTTAAATGCTATTTTATTTATCTTAATTGGTTTAGCTATTATTCCAATTTTTCAAAACTTCACCTTAACCTACTTGCTTATTTCAGCTTTAACAATATTTTTAGTAGTCATATCTAGATCTATCGGAGTATTTGTTCCAATTAAATTTCTTTCTTTATTTAAAGATTTTGAGAAGGGAACAGGTCTAATAATAACTTGGGGAGGTCTAAGGGGAGGTTTGAGTATAGCTTTAGCTCTTAACCTTCCTGATCAATTAGGTGAAGGAAAAGAATTGCTTCTTTTTCTTAGTTATATGGTTGTGTTGTTTTCAATATTAGTTCAAGGCTTGACTTTAAAAAAATTAACTAAATAGACAATTTAGAATAATTTAATTTTCTGATTATTGTTTTCTACACTTTTTTAATTTTTCGAAATATTTTTTTCATTATTTTTACATAGTGAATAAGCCATTAGCAGAGCGTTTACGACCTAAAACTTTGAAAGACTACGTTAGTCAGACACACTTGGTTGGAAAAAATGGTGCTTTAACTCAGCATATTAAGAGAGGACTTATTCCGTCTATGATTTTTTGGGGCCCTCCAGGAACGGGAAAAACTACCCTTGCAAGTATTATTGCTCTTGAATCTGAAAGACCATTTTATACTCTTAGCGCCATTAATTCTGGAGTTAAAGATATTCGTGATATAATTAATAAAGCGAAACAAAATGGTGAATTGTTTAGTTCTAAATCCCCAATACTATTTATTGATGAAATTCATAGATTTAGTAAGTCACAGCAAGATTCCTTATTACAAGCTGTTGAAAAAGGTTGGATTACACTTATTGGAGCTACAACTGAAAACCCGAGTTTTGAAGTTATTTCTGCCCTATTATCAAGATGTCAGGTATATATCTTAAATTCTTTTGATAAAAATGATTTAGAAACACTTTTAAAGCGTGCTATTACTCAAGATGAATACATTTCAAAAAAAACTGTAATTCTAAAGGAAACAAGCTCCCTTTTAAGGTTATCAGGTGGTGATGCAAGAAAACTGTTGAATATCTTTGAACTTATTATAAATTCTCAAGATTCAGAAGAGATTATTATTACAGATGAAGTCGTACTTCACATAATTCAAAATAATACCATGCATTATGATAAAGCAGGTGATCAGCATTATGATATTATTTCAGCCTTTATAAAATCGATTCGTGGAAGTGATCCTAACGCTGCTGTTTATTGGTTAGCTCGTATGGTTGAAGGAGGTGAAGATGTGAAATTTATCGCAAGAAGGTTGCTTATTTTAGCTAGCGAAGATATTGGTAATGCTAATCCAACAGCTTTAGTTATTGCAAATAACACATTTCAAGCAGTTTCTGCTATAGGATATCCAGAATCTAGAATAATATTAAGTCAATGTACCACCTATTTGGCTTGTTCGCCTAAAAGTAATTCGGTTTATAAAGCTATAAATAAAGCACAGAAAGTAATTAAAGAAACGGGAGATTTATCAGTTCCTTTAGAAATCAGGAATGCTCCAACAAAATTAATGAAAGAGTTAGGTTATGGTGATAACTATAAATATGCACATAGCTTTGAAAATGATTTTGCAAATCAGGAATTTATGCCAGATTCCATTAAAGGCTCAGTGTTTTATGACCCTGGAAATAATTCTCGTGAAATCGCTTATCGTGAATTTTTAAAAAAACGATGGAAAGACAAATACGGTTATTAGTCACGAAATATTAAGATATTTTATAACAATTATAATATAATAATTAAAAAAAATATATAAAATAATAAGTAAATTGAATGTTTTAACTTGTTATATGAAAAAAATAAATCTTCTTTTGTTTTTTAGCATAATATTTATATTAATGTCATGTTCTAATGATATTGATAAAAAAAATCCTATTTCATTTTCTAAAAAAGACTATTCTGAGGCATTTCAATTAATTGATTATTGGTTAAATTCTCAAAAAGATTATGAAAATTTACCAGGTATAACTGCTGTGATTGGTGATTCAAATGGACCTGTATGGTCTGGAGCTTTTGGAATGGCTAATGAAAAAGATATTATGAATATAGAAAATACTTTTAGTATTTGTTCAATCTCTAAATTATTTACTTCAATCGCAATAATGAAGCTGGTTGAAGATAATAAAATTAACCTTGAAGATCCAATAAATAAACTACTGCCATGGTTTGATATAAATCAACAATTCAATGATTCTCCACCATTAACAATTAAATCAATATTAACTCATTCTTCTGGTTTGCCAAGAGAATCTAATCATTCTTATTGGTCTTGGCCTGACTTTCCATTCCCATCAAAACAAGAAGTGCTTGATGAACTTAAAAATCAGGAAATGTTATATCCAAGTTCAAAGTATTATCAGTACAGTAATTTAGGACTTTCTCTACTTGGTTATGTTATTGAGGAGGTGTCTGGTGAATCTTTCGACGATTATATAACTAAAAACATTCTCAATCCGTTATTAATGACCAATACAAAAACTTATATGTCTAAAGAAGAATATGGCAAAGTACTTTCAGTTGGATATTCATCAATAAATAGAGATAGAAATAGAGAAAAAGTAAATTTCTTTAATGCAAGTGGAATAGCTGCAGCTGCTGGATTCACATCAAATGTCAATGATCTTGCAAAATTTGCTGCATGGCAAATACAATTATTAAATTCTTTAGAGAAGAATATTATTTCAGCTGAAACATTAAAAGAAATGCATAAAATTAAATGGGATGATGAGTTAACTTCAGTGACTAGAGGATTGGGTTTTGGAGTATATGATATTAATGGAGAAAAGTGGGTAGGTCATGGAGGTTCATGCCCTGGCTACAGATCACAATTGTATTTAAGTCCAAAAAAAGGAATTTCGTATTCAGTTATGATTAATTCAAGTGGAACAGATCCTGGAAAGTATATAATTGGAATGCATGAAATATTAAAAAAAGTAACAAAGACAAAAGGAAGTGACTCAAATAAATTTAAAGATATAGAAGGAATTTATATTGCTCAGCCATGGAATAGTGAAACCTATATTCAATCTTGGGGGGATCATATAGCATTATTGTTTATACCTTCAGATTCACCTGAATTAAATTTATATAAAAAGATAGAGAAAGATGTTTTTAAAAGAATATTGAAAAATGATGAACTAGGGGAGAAGCTAGAGGTTTTAAGAGATGAAAAAGATAATGTAATTGGAATTAGAACACATCAGAATATATATTTAAAAAATAAAATTTAAATAAATTTAACAAGGTGTCTGCTATAAAATTAACTTCTCTTTTCATTATGTCAGCATTTTATTTGTTTGCAGGAATTAGTCATTTTCGTAAACCAAAGTTCTTTCTTAAGATTACTCCAAAGTGGGTTCCATTTCCAAAACAGATTAATCTTATTATAGGTTTAATTGAAATATCCCTTAGTGTATTGCTTCTTTTTAATTATACTAGACATTATGCAGCATTAGGTGTTATAGTTTTACTTATTACTGTTTTTCCTGCTAACGTGTATCACTTTCAATTATGTCTAAAAAGTAAAAAAAATATATTTCTATCCTTTCTAAGGCTTCCTCTACAACTAGTATTGATTTATTGGGCATTTCAATATGTTTAATATTAATTAAGTAGGGTGGTGGTTAGGTATAAAAAACTACTTATGTTTTTTTATTTCAGAATTAATTAATCTCAATTGCTCCTAAATCTGGAAGACCAGTAATTTTATTTCCTAGTATATCAAATTCTAATTCTAATCCTTTAAAAAGACCTATAGTGTCATTTGAAATATTATGAATTTTAATTCCTTTGTTTTTTATTAGATTAATATTTTTTGGAATATAATCTTTAATATTTTGACCTCCTTTATTTGAAAATTTAGAATTACCAAAAAAACTATTTTTTGGCTGAATTAAAACATTTTTTGGCCAGTAAGAATCATTCAAAAATAAATTGTTTTCAAAAAACACATTTTGAACTTTCCCTTTTCCTAATTTATCAGGACGATATTGATCTCCCAGAACGAATTCACTCTTCCCCTCAATGTGAAAAATATTATTAACTACTAAAACTCCATCTGTAGCTTTATCTACTGCAATTTTGGATAATAAAGATTCATTTGTATATATAGTGTTATTATATATATAACTATTAAAAGGACCATTTCTTTCATTATTTTTTCCAGTAAAACCACTTAGCCAAAAAGTTTTACCTTCTTGAAATGCATTTTGTTTCCCCTTAATCCTATGACCATCATTAACACTAATATTATATCTATAAGAGCAATTATAATTATTTCCTAAAATTTCAATAAATCCACCTGCATTTTCTACACTTAAATTATATTGAACAATTACATTATCACAATTAAAATCTATATGACAACCTGCAGAATCTGCAGGACCATTAGCATACATAAATGAATTTTTTTCTATTAGAACATTAGAGGCCCCCCAAGTCCATAACCCACTTCCTCTTCCCCATTTTCTACCATCATCAGGGCTTCCTGAATATTTGACATTATTATTATGAGCATGCAAGTTTTCAACTAGGCTAAATTGCAAGCTTGGCCCACCTGTCCTTCTAAGTTTATTATTTGCAACTTCGATGTTTTTAAATCTATTTTTACTTCCATTAGAAGTCATTTTAATACCAGTATGTCCAACATTTTCAACATAACAATTAGTTACTGAAATACCATCTATGAATCCTGCCTTACTAGAATTATAAAATCTAATTCCAAAACCATAAGCTTGTGTACCCATTGAAGTTCTCACTTCATTAGAATCTCTGATAAAACCCTCGTCCTCATAAAAAAGATCTTTAACGGTAACATTATTAATTGAAATATTTTTAAAAGTCTTATTTGAACTTACGTTAACCAAAACACCAGCTCTCATAATAGCCTTATCGACTGATCTTTTAGTTTTTAGATTTGGATACTGTTCAATAACTCCACCTCCATTGGCAGTAATTAATATATTAGAAATCGAAATATTAGAAGAATTTTCAAGATATATACCTGCAATGTGTCCTTTAGAATCAATTATTGGATTTGAATTATTTTCATCTTTTATATTATAATTTGAAATATATATTTTATCTAAACTGATAATCTTTATATTTCCTTTAAAATAAGATCCATTTGATAAAAATATACTATCACCTGAATTTAGGAATATTGTTTTTAATTTTTTTAAAGTTTTAAATGGTGATTCAATTGAAGTTCCATGATTAGAATCACTTCCGATATCTGAATCAAAATAATAAGAACCAGATTTAGACCTTTCCTTACAGGAAATAAAAAGAATTATTAAAAAAAGAAATCGAATAGTTTTCATTGATTTTAAGAGCCATTATAGGCGCCTATATTAGGTTTTTCTGAATTTGAAACAGAGTTTCCAAAATAATCTCTTCCTCCGTTATTTTGAATAAAATTTTTAGAATCTGTACTTCCATTAATTAAAATACCTTTTCCAATTGCAGGACTTCCTGGTTGTAATTTATAATCGTCGAGATTTGTAGAACCTGGATTTACTAATTTAGGATCAACAAAAATTTCACTAGAATGATGTTCAAATGCGGTGTTTGCATCAATGGTGACATTTCCATAATAAAGATTATTTCTAAAAAAATTTAAATCTTTATCATTATCTGTTTTAATATTCATGCTTGCACCCGAATTGATATAAATTAAATTATTATAAACAAATGTATCCTCTGTGTTTTCTCTGATAAATATGTCAGGTGACATTGCATCATCTGCATCATCTGTAACAGGGTTAGTAGTTGGAATATATACGGTATTATTATAAATAAAATTATTCTTTGAACCTATTCTTCTATTTGTTCCGGCAAAATCTGAAACCCAAAATATTTTTCCATTATGAGCACCTGTTCTCGTGCCATCACCTATGCTTATGTTATAACGATAGCCGCAATCTAAATTTTCTCCTAATATTTCAACAAAACCTCCAAAATTATTTTTACTGAGACAATATTGAATAACGACTCTCTCATTCCCCCAATCAATGTGTGCACCAAAAGAATCTTGAACACCGTATGCTTCTTCGAAAGTACATTTTTGAACTATAACATCATTGGATGTGAACATCCAAAGACCACTTCCTCTTTCCCACATTCTACTATCCATCATAGAACCTGTTCCTTTAAATGTAGAGTTTTCTATTAGAACATTTTTTGTTCTAGATAATACAATTCCTGAACCACCAGTGTTATCAAAACTTGAGTTTGTAATAGAAACATTTCTATGGTAATAATCAGCTTGAGCACTGGGCATTCTGTTCAATATATGGATTCCGTAATGACCTGTTAAACTAATTTCAACATTGTCAATTGTAATTCCATCATAATAATTTATTTCGGAATCATTATATGACTCAAACCTCATCCCGTAACCCTTATGTTTATGTTTGTCTTCATTTGGTGTTGGATATATATTTGAAATTTTAATATTAGAAACCTTAAGATGATTTATGTTCTTACCTTCCCCAAACCTTAAAGCTAGCAATCCAAATCGTTCATTTTGGCCATTTCTAGTTGAACCACTCATTAATTTAACGTCCCCATTAGATTTCTTATGAGATGCTTCGTTCTTAAACTCGAGATTATTTACTTCAATATATTGAACGTTTTCTAAAAATAATGATGCTTGGTAACCATTCCCATCTATCATAGGTTTATTAGCTGTTCCATAACTTTCAATAATAATTGGGCTTGCAGCACTGCCAGAACCTCTTAATTTAAAATATCCTTTCCATGTATCTCCAGTTTTAAAATTAATTTTATCACCTGGAGCAAATGTTATGCTATTAATTTTTCCTAAATTTTTAAATGCATTAGCTTCGGATTTACCATCTTTAGAGTCGTCTCCACCAGAAAAACTAATATAATATATTGTATTTCCACTTGAAAAAGAATCGGTGTATTTGTCTGGATCTGTTTCGCCATCGGAATTTCCTCCAGTATTACCTCCTGTGTTTCCATCACCATTATTATTTCCTCCACCTGAAATATCATCTCCACCTGTTGATTCAGAAGAGCAACTTAACGTAATGAAAATCGATAAAAGTAAAAATCTTAATTTCATGTTTAACTTTTTAATTCTAATAACGTTAATTTCAAAGTCTAAATTTATATAAAACCTATTGTTTTAATAATTACAAATAATTCAAAAATTAGGTTATATAATTTAATGTACATTCAATATTTTCTTGTCATCAGGCCAAGGGACTAAAGTGTTTGTAGATGTTTGAATGGGCATTTGTGCATTTACTTTTCTTAAATAATTCCCTAACTCTTTTGATAATTCTTTCAATTTAACCTTTTCAGAACTTGCTAAATTATTAAGCTCGCCAACATCTTTATTAATATTGAAGAGTTCGAAATTACTGTCTAAATGATAATAGATTAATTTCCAATCTCCTTTTCTTATAACACTTCCAGCAGCAATACCAGGACCATTTCCTCCCCAATTGTTAGGGTAGTGCCAAAAAAATGATCTGTCGTTTGGAATTTCTATTTCCCCCTTTAATAAAGAAGTAAAACTTATACCATCAACATTCTGAACGGTTTTGTAGTTATTAATTTGTGCCATCTCTAAAACTGTCGAAAAAAAATCTTCTATAATTACAGGTTTATTTGTTGTACTTGCTTTCTTAGTCTTTCCAGGCCATTTTACTATCATTGGTTCTCTTATTCCACCTTCGTATAAGGAACCTTTGCCGCTTTTAAGTGGTTTATTATGCGTATGTTTTTCTCCTCCTCTTGCATGAGCACTTAATCCTCCATTATCAGACATGAATAATATTATAGTATTATCACTAATTCCTTTTTTATTCAGATGATTCATTAAATCCCCAAGACTTTTATCCATTCCTTCAATCATTGAAGCGTATTTAGCTTCAATAGAATCCAATCCTTTGTTTAAATAATTTTGTTCAAATCGTGAGTCTCCTTGAATTGGGGTATGGACTGCATAATGTGCCATATATAAAAAAAAGGGCTTTTTATCATCAATACTTTTATCTATTTCTAAAATCGCTTCATTAGTTAAAGCTTCACTTAAAAAAATATCTTTACCGTGATATTTCTCTAATCCCGGAACATCCCATATTTTTTCAATTCTCCTTTTGTTTTGGAAATTTTTTAAACCATAATAACTTCCAGGTGCACCAGCTGCATGCCCAGCAATATTAACTTCAAACCCTAAACTTAATGGATTTGCTCCTGGTGTAGTTAAAGCACCAAAGTGAGCTTTTCCAACGTGAATGGTTTTGTAGTTGTTGTTTTTTAAAATTTGTGGAAGAGGCGTGATGTGAATAGAATTTTCAATAGAATCTATTGGTTGAGCACCATTCATATTCCACCTAGGGATTTGCAAACCTACTGGGTCTTTTTCCATAGAAATATTTCTTCTTAACGTCCAATTAGTCACTCGATGTCTTGCAGCATTCATTCCAGAAATTAAACTAACTCTAGTAGGGGTACAAACCGGTGTAGAGTAAGCCTGGGTAAATTTCATTCCTTCTGAAGCTAAACGCTCCATATTTGGAGTTTTGTATATTCTGTTAAAATTTGTTTTTTCTTTCCAAAAAGGCACAGAAGTGTCTTGCCAACCCATATCATCTACCAAAAAAATAATAATATTTGGTTTTTGAGTAGTTTTACAAGAAAGGATAGATATTAGAATTATAATTGAGATTATTTTTGTAAAATTCATAATAGATTATTAATTATATTATAAACAAATATCCTAAATTTTTAACGATTTGTATTACAATTACTGTCATTTACAAATCATAAATTATCATGTTTAAAGAATTGTTAAGGTAATTAATGTTTGTAAGATGTTAATGTTAGATTTTTTTTTTAATCAAAGGATAGTACTTTTAAAATATTAGATCATTTAAGAATGAATTTTAAATAAAGATTATGAAAAATTGTATAAGCATTTTAAGATTATTGTAAGCAAAGTCAAGAATTTAATGTAACCCATTGTTAATTTCTGGTTTAAACTAGATAATTTTTATCTAAAGTTTTAATAATAAGTAAAGTAGGTTTACTTTTAAATGAATTAAACTATTTAAGTTATGTATAAGCACGTTGTTTTTTTGAAACTCAAAGATGATGTTAATGGTATGTCTAAAAAAGAATTAACTGTAGAGGTTAAAAAGCGTTTAGATGAATTGCCTTTTCATATTCCCGAAATTATATCTTACGAAACTGCAATTAACATTGGAGACTATGGAGCATCATTTTTTGATGTTAGTGTTATTTCAGTTTTTAAAAGTAAAGATGAATTTTGGAAATACACAAAATATCTTATTCATGATAAGGTTGTTGATTTTATTAAATCTGTTCAATTGGATGAGTATATTGTTGATTATGAATTAGACTAGTTTTTACAAAATATTAAAGTAATAATTGCTTAACTTATGGTAATTTAAGTCTTAGCAATAAATCATTTTATATGATTATAGAAAAAATAGAAACGTACATTTTAAAAGACACATTATCTAAAAGTTTTTTCTTTTCTCAATGGGAATATTCAGAAAGATGTATTTGTGTTGTAAAAGTTACCACATCTGATGGACATTATGGTTGGGGCGAAGGGTATGGACCAGCATCAGTTTTAGAAGCAGGTATTAATTTTTTAAAACCAATAGTCTTAAATAAGAATCCATTAGAAAACGAAGTGATTTGGAGTGAAATGTATAGGAAAACTTTAGATTTTGCTCGTCGTGGTATCCTAGTGGCATCAATGAGTGCTATTGATATTGCTCTTTGGGATTTAAAAGGGAAAATTTTAAACTTACCTGTATCTCTACTTCTAGGTGGGGTATATAGAAAAAAAATAAAACCTTATGCAACTGGACTGTATTTTTCAGATCGAAATAATCCTTCAAAAGATTTTGACGAAGAAGCAGCTAATTATGTATCTCAAGGCTTCAAAGCTATTAAAATGAAGGTAGGATTAGGGGTTGATTTAGATTTCAAACATGTTAAAAGAATGCGAGAGGTTATAGGCGATGATATTCAGCTTATGGTAGATTCTAACCATGCGTATTCGTTAAGTGAAGCAATTGCTTTAGCAAAGAAAATAGAACCTTTTAATATTTCTTGGTTTGAAGAGCCTATTTCTCCAGAGTATTATGAACAGTATAACGAGTTAAGAAACAAAACTACTATTCCAATATCTGGTGGAGAGTGTGAATATTTACGTTTTGGATTTCATCAATTATTAAAAAACAAATCTGTTGATATAATTCAACCTGATATTTGTGCAAGTGGTGGTTTAACTGAAGCTAAAAGAATTGCAGCATTAGCTAGTACTTATGGCGTAGACGTTATTCCTCATACATGGGGAACATCAATCGGGATACACGTAGCGCTTCATTTTATTTCAAATCTAGAGTTAATGCCTGGTAGAATGATGGTTCCGGATTTTTTAATTGAATACGATCAAACAGAAAATGTTCTTCGTGATAAATTAACATTCCCTTCCTTAGTAATGAAAGATGGAATGATTGAAGTTCCAACTGGACCAGGTCTTGGTATGGATGTAAATGAAGATATATTAAAAAAGTATTCTATTTCAAGAAGTTTATAAAACAATATTTCTATTATGAAGACTCAAAATTTTGGATATAAAAAACTTTATATTAATGGGGAGCTAGTAGACTCTATAAATAAAAAAAGAATTAAAGTAATATGCCCTGCTACAGGGAAAGCTATTGCTGAAATTGCTGAAGCTGGAAAGGAAGATGCTGAAAAAGCTTTGGAATCTGCTCAAAAAGGTTTTAAATATTGGTCCAAATTAACCTTGTCAGAAAGAAGTAGTTGGATGTCTAAATTAAGAGTTGCTATTTTAGATAAAGAAGCAGAATTGCGTTCAGCCATTATTCATGAAATGGGAAAAACATACGCTGGATCATATGAAGATATTGAAGCGTTGGTAAATTCTCTAGATTGGTATCCAAATGCCATGAAAAACTTAAGAGAAGAACAAATTCCTGACTATGAAAACACACATACACATAAAATGATTCAACAACCAGCTGGTGTGGCTATTGCTTATTTAGCATGGAATTTTCCTTTATTGAATGTTGGTTTTAAATTAGGTCCAGCATTAGCTTCAGGATGTTCTATTATTATAAAACCTTCTGATTTGTCGCCTTTATCAACTTATATGTTAGGTGAAATTTTATATGATATTAATTTCCCTGCGGGAGTTGTAAATATTTTAACAGGGCCAAATAGTGAAGTGGCGACAACCATGACTAAAAGTAAAATTCCAGCAATACTAACTATGATTGGCTCTACTGCAACAGGAAAAAAAATAATTGCCGATAGTACAACGTCCATAAAAAAATTAGGAATGGAGCTAGGGGGTAATGCTCCATTTATCATTTTTGATGATGCTGATTTTGAAAAAGCTTTGGATCTTGCAATTGGTTTAAAATTTGGAAATACGGGACAAATTTGTGTTGCTGCAAACAGGATTTTTGTTCATAAAAATATTCATGATAAATTTCTAAATGCATATATAAAAAGAGCTTCTAAACTAAAACTTGGTTTTGGTGTTGAAGAAACACCTGATATGGGCCCTTTAATTACTAGAAATGACAGAGACAGAATGTTTGATTTAATAGATGATGCTATCAGTAAAGGTGCTACTATAGAATACGGAGGAAAAATTCCTAAAGGATTAGAAAACGGAAATTGGATTCAGCCTACTGTAATTTCTGGAATGACAACAGACATGAGGTTATTTACAGAAGAAACTTTTGGGCCAATTGCACCTATTATGAGTTTTGATTCTGATGATGAAGTTTTAGAAATGGCTAATGATACAGAATATGGATTGGCATCATATATATTTACTAATAATCACCAAAGAATTCAGCGTTTTACAGAGGATTTACAATTTGGAGAGATTCAAATAAATGGTGTAAAATACTCAATATATCTTCCCCATGGTGGCATTAAGAATAGTGGCTTAGGACACGATTGTTCTCACTTAGCTTTAAATAATTATTTAATTAAAAAAAGAGTTTCAATAGCTTTATAATATGTTGAAAAACAATTTAAAATCAAAACTTTTGAAAGGCGAATCTGTTTTCGGGCCTTTTTGTAAACTACAAGATTCCAGTGTAGTAGAAATAGCTGCTCTAGCTGGTTTTGATTTTGTCATTTTAGATATGGAACATGGGCCTTTTAGCGTGGAAAGTGTTCAAGATCTCAAACGGGCTGCAGAAGCCAGAGGCATTGAAGTAGTTGTGCGAGTAACCGAAAATAACCCCTCAAATATATTACGTATTCTTGATATAGGTGTAAATTCAATTCAAGTTCCTCAAGTGATCACAACTGTAGATGCCCAAAAAGTAATTAATGCAAGCTATTTCTACCCCAAGGGAGAACGCGGTATGTGTAGGTATGTTCGAGCAGCTTCATATACACAAACAAACAAGAAAATCCATTTTTCTTCTGCCAATTCAGACATATTAACAATTGTACACATTGAGGGTATTGAAGGATTTAATAATTTGACTAAAATGGTAATCCTTGACGGGATTGATGTTATTTTTTTAGGCCCCTATGACTTGTCGCAGTCTTGTGGTGTTCCAGGTGAAATAGACCATCCAGAAGTGGTTAACAAAATGAAGCTAGCCGTTGAAATGGCAAAAGAGCATAATAAGATTATTGGCACTTTCTGTGAAAGCGTCAAAGATGCACATAAGTGGCGTGACCTAGGAGTACAATATATTGCCTATTCGGTTGACGTGGGCATCATATACAACAAATATTCTGAAATTGTAAAACAACTTAATAGTTAAAATATAAACTTATGGAGTCAATTATATTACCGTTTTTACTGATTATTATTGCCAGTGTTTTTCAAGGTTCATTTGGTCTAGGTATGAAATACATGGCACCTTTAAGGTGGGAGTCATGGTGGCTTATTCACGTAACAATTGCAATGATCATTTTACCAATGACTTGGGCTTTTTTAGTTGTACCAGATTTAGGGGAAGTTTTAAGTATATCTTTTTCAGATCCAACTATGCAAAGTGTCGTTTATATGGCAATGTTTTTTGGATTTCTTTGGGGAATAGGTGGTATTTTATTTGGAGTAAGCGTTCCTTATATTGGTTTGTCATTAACCATGGGGATAGTAATGGGATTAGCTGGTTCTATAGGAGCATTAATTCCTTTGCTTCAAATGGAAAATGCAACAACTACTCCTCAATTTCCATACATAATTATTGGCTTAGCTATTTCTATTTTGGGGGTTGCTATTACAGCTAAAGCGGGAATTGATAAAGATAAAATGACCTCACAAACATCTGGTGAGAAATCAAATATTGTCAAAGGAATCTTAATTGCGGTATCATGTGGTGTTTTATCCGCTTTGTTAAATGTTGGTTTTGTTAAAGCTGCACCTATTGCGAAATTAGCAGAAGAGATGGGTGCTATAGATAGAAATGCAAGCTTAGCTGCTTGGGTTGTTGTATTAATTGGGGCTTTTGCTATGAATGCTGGCTATGCTGTTTTTTTACTATTTAAAAATAAATCATGGAGTTCTTTTAAAATACAAGGCTCTTCAAAATCATATAGGTGGGCTATTTTAGCAAGTGTTTTTTGGTTTGGAGCATTAGGTATTTATGGTCAAGGAGCAGCTTTAATTGGACCTATAGGGGGAGTTATTGGATGGCCAATGCTTTTAGGGTTATCTCTAATTATAAGTAATTTTTGGGCTTATAGAGCAGGTGAGTGGAGTGGAGCAAAAAAACCATTTAACTTATTATTAGTTGGTTTAATTATACTTATTGGATCAAGTATAATTCTAGGTTATTCTAATTCTGTAATTTAGAAATACCCGTTAACCTTAAAATATTTAAAGGTTCAGTTTGTGAAAACTGAACCCTTAAAAAAACAACATATAAAAAACTATTTAATATCCTGGGTTTTCTATTAGGTTTGGATTTTGAGCCATTTTGTTTGTTCCATAAGGAAGCCAGTACATTTTTGGAAGGAAAGGAGTATTTTGTGAAAAATTCCATTTCCACTTTTTAGCCTTATACATCCCATCACTTCTTCTTCTATACCATTTTGACCCAAACTTTGTGACAAGATGCAATTCTGCTTGCGCATCCCTCCAGGTTCTTAAATCCCAGTATCTATGGTTTTCTGCATAAAGCTCAACAAACCTTTCATTTTTAATAAGATCTAATGTTACATCAGTTTTTGCTGGCATACCTACTCTAGCCCTTATAGTGTTTAATAAACTTTTAGCTTGAGCCATATTGCCTAATTCAAAGGCAGCTTCAGAACCATTTAGATACTGCTCACCTGTTCTAAGGACTATGTAATCTACATCGTCTGTTCCAAATGCAGGAAATTCAACATCAGGGTGTACTCTTTTTTGGATTAGCCTACCACCTCTATTTCTATTTCTTCCCGGTGCTCTACTAGGAACGACATTACCTGCTCGACCTAATTTAGTTCCAGCTCCTACTGACTTATCATGGAACCATACCTCTCTACCTTGAAATATGTCTTCAGGGGTAAATAGTGACGCCAAATAACGAGGGTCTTTCTTGTATATTACTTCCTCTATATCGAACCAAGTTTTGTTATTGAATTTTGCATGATGCTTGTTTCCTGGACTTCCATCTTGATATTCAAATCTAGCATCAGAAGCTAGATACATATGCATATTGGAACCCCATCCTGCCTTAAATCCATCAGGCAAAGCATATCCTGACCAAGCATGAGTTTTTCCTAAAGCTGTATTATATTCTTCAGAGAAAATTACTTCTGAAATTCCTTTCACTTTATAAAATATTTCACCATAAGTAGTTTCCTTATTAGATCCTGTATGTAATGGGTGTTTTCCTCCATCAATTACGGCATTGGCAGAAGCAAGAGCCATTGCGTAATAACCACCTGATGAACCGGATGGAATGGATGTAAGTCCATTTGAAGATTGAGGGTGATATTTAGCAATTCTAGCAGCATATAAAGCAGCTCTACTTTTTAAAGCATAAGCAGCCCACTTAGTTGCTTTTCCATAAAGAGCAGTACCAGGCAAGTCAGCAATACCAGCATCCAAATCAGAAATTATTTGATCATAAGTTGCTTGTAAAGTTGATCTAGGAATCATTAATTCATCAACTGTGGAATCAACAGATTTTGCAGATAACTCAAGTGGCATTCCACCATATCTCTTTGTCATATCCAAATACATCCAAGCTCTTAAAAATTTAGCCTCTGCAATTTGTTGTTGTATAGTTTGGGGATCAAAACTGGCATTATTTAAAATATCAATTATTTCATTACAAGATCTAATGTTTCCGTAATGCCATCTATTTAAATTGTTATGAGCTCCACTTGAAGTAGGAATGTTATAAGAAGCCTTCACTGCATTTTGCCATGGAGCCATAAGTGTATACTCCGCACCAACAACCGCATCTGTTAACCTTTCCTGACCTTTCATTGAACCCACTTCGTTAGGTTCAAAAACAGCGTTAGCATAAATTTTAGTTAAAAAAGCTTCAACTAATCGAGGGTCTTTTTTAACTGCTTCTTCTGAAATCATATCAGTTGGAGAAAGATCAAGATCCGCACATCCAAATATAAAAAGCACTGTTAGTAAATAAGTTAATTTTTTCATTTTATTTGTTTTTAGTATGTTATATCTATATGTTTTAATAATGGTTTAAAATCCTATTTTTATACCTGTTGTAAGTGTTTTATTATTTGGGTAAGCTCTATCGACACCACCTACTCCTCCTACTCCAGATACAATTTCAGGATCGTAACTTCCTGAATAAACACCCAAATTATCAATTGTTAAAAGGTTTGAACCAGCAAGGTAAAGTTGAATACTAGTTAATCCTATTTTGTCAACAATATTTTTTGGAATATTGTACGACAGGCTTATTGTTTTAAGTCTTAAATACATGGCATCAACTTTATTGAAATCACTAGCACCTTGATCAACTTGAGGCATTCCACCAGTTGTAAAGGTTGGTGGAAATGCTCTTAAGATTTCGATATCGCCATTAGCTCCTCTAATTGATCTATTTTCATATGCGAAAGATTTTGAAACAGTTTGGTGACCTGAATGTGACCAAGGTCCAGCAGACCCACCAAACGTAATGGTATATCCAGTGGCTCCTTGCCATAGCATATCTAAATTCCAGTTTTTGTATTTTGCCCCCATATTAGTACTATAATTCCATTTAGGCATGCCTCCTTGCCCTACAACTACTTGATCTTTCCAGTCGATTAGTCCATCACCATTTTGGTCAATCTTAATTAAATTTCCTACAATTAAAGTTACATTACCAGCTCCATCTATATCTACTGGATGGTTATCAATTTGACTTTGAGATGTAAAGAATCCATTTGTTTGGTAACCCCATTGACGATCATCCCAATTTCCAGTAAGTACATATCTATTGTTATACGTTGCATTAGCAGCTCCATCTGCTCCATCTGTTGGAAGAATATTTTCCTCCCAACTTACATATTTTCCTCTGGAGAAAGAAACCATAGGATTTATATTGTAAGAAACATTTCCGATTTTTCCTTTATGTTTTAACATTAAATCAAAGCCTCTATTGTCTCTTGAATTAAGATTGGTTTTTGGTAAGCTTGCACCAAAATGAAAAGGAATATCAGAATCAGGAATAGCCAAGATATCTTCTCTTAATCTATAGAAAACGTCTAATTCAAATCCTAAACCGCCATTCCATAAAGTACCCTCGATACCTATATTAGCAATTTTCATTGTTTCCCATGTTACAAGTCTGTTTGCAAGACCAGCAGAAGAAATAATAGGAAAAGGCTTTCCGTCAAACATGTAAAAACCAGAAGAAATATTATATCCTGTTAAATAGTCAAAATTGGAAACAGCATCATTACCCATAAGTCCATAAGATGCTCTAAGTTTAAGGTTATTCCAAGTAGGAGAATCTTTCATAAAGTCTTCTTGTGAAATTCTCCATCCAAAACTAATACTAGGGAAGTATCCCCATCTACCCTCAACCGCATATCTTGCAGTCGCATCAGCTCTCATAGTAGCTTCAAATAAATATTTTTGTTTATAATCATAATTAACCCTACCTACGTAACTAGATCTAGCAGATTGTGAAAAAATCTCAGCATTATTTCTTTCCGCTTCAGATGAATAATTTAAATAAGGAGCCTCAAAAGATAAAGGGTCCGTTCTTGATCCCATCAAATAGTCTCTTTCAAATGTAGTAGACTCTGCTACAAATGTTGCTTTTAAAGCATGTTCATCCCATGAATTTTCATAGTTCAAAGTAAGTTTTGGAAGTAATTCCATATCACGATCAGAATCAACCGTTATCATATCTCTTTGGTAAGTACCGAAAAATACGTATGCAGCATCACCCTCACCTAGTAATGGATTATAGGTGTACATGTTAAATTTCTTTTGAACTTTTTTGTTCCATTCCGTTTGTGTTTCCATGTTTAAACTAGCTGTAGCGCTTAGTCCATCAATAAATGGAACATCGTATTTTAAACTAATACTAGCCTGTAAGTTATTATCACGATCTAGCCTAGTTCCTGAGTGAGATTTTCTAGTCATATAAACTGGAGAATAAGGTGTAGCAGCTCCAGTTTGTGATGCGAAATCAGGATTTGGAAATATCGGAAGGTTAGTAGGTTTTCCTGTCCCAAGTCTATTATACATTTCCTGGATTCCAAAATTCGCTCTATCTAAAGTAGTTTGACGATAACTAATATCTAATCGAGCACTTAAATTATCGTTGAACTCAGCATCTAAATTAGATCTAATATTGTATCTATTATGCGTATAATCAGCATCTCTAAAGGCACTTTGAGTATCCGTAAAACCCAAAGAAATAAAATACCCTATTTTATCACTCCTTCCACGAGCACTCAAGTTATGTTGCTTTTGAGGTGTCCAATCTTTATATATAGTTCTGTACCAGTCCACTCCATCAAAATCTTCTCCCGTAATTCTATTATAAACTCTTTTTCTTGTAGTATCGTAATCTAAGTATTCTGGCATTTCATTCTCAGCTCCTAATCCGTTTTCCTCCATCAATTCAGCAAACTGATGAGCATTAACTGTATTTGGCATTGTAACCAACGAAGACCAAGTTGTAGTTCCGTGATAACTAAACTTAGCGCCCTCGGCAGCATCAGATCCTCTTTTGGTTGTAATAAGAATAACTCCATTACCAGCTCTTGCACCATAAATAGTAGCCGCAGCATCCTTTAATACAGAAATTGATTGAATATCATTTGGATCAATTTGACCTAGGGTCGACTCAACTCCATCAATTAAAACCATTGGAGATCCAAAGTTTCTAATACTAAGATTTGCCCAATCATTACCAGGCAAAGAACCACTTTGTCTAGTGGACAATCCAGCTATCTGACCCATAAGAAGTTCAGTTGTATTTTGAGTTGGTCTTAGTGTTAATGCTTCAGAAGAAACTGTTCCAATTGCTCCAGTTAATGTTTTTTTAGTGGTCGATCCATATCCAGTAACTACGACTTCCTCTAGTTTGGCTATATCCTCAACCATAACAATATCAATATTGGCAGAAGAAGCGGAAACAGTCTGAGTTATAAACCCTATAAAGCTAAAGACTAATGAAGAATTTTCGTTAATTAAAGTTATTGTATAATTACCATCAAAATCTGAATTAACTCCGTTAACAGTTCCTTGTTCAATTATAGAAACACCTGGAAGAGGTACTCCGTCAGCAGTTACATTTCCGGTTATTGTTTTCTGAGAAAATAGCGATCCAATTCCAAAGACAAAAACTATTAGAATGTTTAAAAAGTTTAATTTTTTCATAATATTCTTTAATTATTTGGTTTAATTAAGATAAAAATAGTAATTGTTAAAAAATATTTAGGTCACAAATAATTCATATAAGGGGGCCTATCGTTCATATATATAGTTTTTTTAACAAATTTTATATATCAGAAACTTCGCTTAGAATTTTTGAATTTTTGTATTTAGAAGGAAGGCAGTTGAATTGTTGCTTAAATGAAGTCCTAAAGTATTTATAGTCATTGAACCCTACTTCATAGCATATATAAGAAAGTTTTGTGTCTGTAGTGGAAATTAAAAAAGCTGCTTGTTTCAATCTTATAGATCTAATAAATGCCGTTAAAGACAATCCTGTTAGTGACTTAATTTTTCTATATAATGTAGATTGGCTCATACAAAAATAATCTGTCATTTTATCAATTCCAAAATTTGTGTTTTGAATATTTTCTTCGACAAGAGTAATTGCTTTTTCAATAAATCCTATCTCAATGTCCTTATTATTAACTTCAATAATAGGTTCAAATCTTACTTTATTTAGTAAATGCTTTCTTGTACTAGTTCTGTTGTCTAATAAACTTTTAATTCTTGCTTTTACAATATTGGCATTAAATGGTTTTGTGATATAATCATCTGCACCAGATTCTAACCCGCTTATTTCAAATAAAGTAGAATTTCTTGCTGTAAGTAGTATAATTGGGATATGAGATGTGCTTAAATTCTTTTTTAATTCACTACATAAAGTAATCCCATCTTTAACAGGCATCATTATATCACTTATTATTAGATCTGGCATCTTTTGAGTTGCGGCAATACATCCCAAATCTCCATTTTCTGCTTCTAAAATATGGTATTCATTAGATAGTAAAGATCTTAAGTAAGTCCTAATATCTTTATTGTCATCTATAATTAATAGGGTTTCTTTTGATTCAATGTTTAAATTTGTCAAATTAAGGGAGTTTTCATTGTGTTTATAAGAGCTAATATCTTCAGTTTTTTTAAAATTTAAATCAATTTCCTTGTAATTAGCAGGATCCATATTAATAGAAGCTATTATTTCTGTCCCAATACCATATTCACTTAAAACATCAATTTGTCCATGATGAAGTTCAATTATTTTTTTAGAAAGAAACAGACCAATTCCAGTTCCAACAGTATTGCTTTTTATTTCCCTTTGTACCGTATAAAACTCATCAAAAACTTTGTCTATGTCATCTATTGGAATCCCAATTCCAGTATCTTTTATAGTGCAAATACAAAACCCATTAATTGATTTTACATAAACATCTATTTTTCCACCATTTGGAGTAAACTTTAGAGCATTTGAAATTAAATTGCTCAAAACAATTTCCATTTTGTCTCTATCAAAAGGGAAATTAATTAATTCTTGTTTAGAGTGGAAGTGGTATGCAATTTTTTTAGATTTTGCTAATTCACTGAAAAGAAGAAAAATTTCTTTACTAAAGTTTGTGAAATCTCCATTCGCGACTTTAATTTTTAATAAACCATGATTGGCCTTTCTGAAATCTAAAAGCTCGTTAATTAAGTTCAATAATTTATTAGCATTTTTTTCAGCAGTTATTAGTTTACTTGAAATTTCTGCATTAATGTCATAGTTATTTAATAACTCTTGTATAGGACTGATTATTAAAGTAAGTGGAGTTTTGAATTCATGAGAAATATTGGTAAAGAAACTTAATTTAGTTTCAGTAAGTTTTAATTCCCTTTTTTTGTCCATTTCAATATTAACTAAACTGTTTTTTAAATGCATTCCTTCTAAGTAATATCTTAAAATGAGATAAATAATAAAAATAATTATTAGGATATAAATCACAAGAAATAGAGGGGATAAAAAAAGAGGGGGTTTTATATTTATTAAAATTTCAGCAGAATTATTCCAGTTTATATTATCTAATGAAGAGGCAATTTGTAATTTATAATTTCCATTTAAAAATAATGACGACGACAATCCAGTAAAATCAACCTCCTTTTGATAGCCTAGATTAATCCATTGATCTTGATATCCTATTAGTTTATAAGCATACTTACTTTTCTCTTTGTAATCATTATTGACAAACCCTATAGAAAAGGACTTTTCTTTATTGCTTAAGTTAATTTGATCTAAATAGGCTAGATTTTTTTTAATAATAATTCTGCCATTTAATTCTTGATTAGGATAAACTTTGTTGTTATTAATCTTTAAATCTGTAAAAACTAAATTTCCAGTTTCTTGTATGTGATTTATTTTATCAAGAGATGCATATGTTAAATCATCATTTCCACCAAAATAAAGAGTTTGATCATTGTAATTGTGGGCCGCTCTTAAATTAAACATTGTAACCTTTAAACCATCTTGTTCATTGAAATGTATTATTCCTCCAGTATCCCGATTATAATTCACTATTTCAGACATAGTTGACATCCATATTGAGCTAGTACCTGAGTTCTCCTTTTTTACTTTTAAGATCGAGTTGATGAACTCATCATTAAGACCATTTTTTTTATTGATTATTTGATTAATGTTTAATGCAAAATTATTGTTTTGATCTTTTGATTTATAATCTAATTTATAAAGTCCGTTAGGAGTGCCAAGCCAAATAAATTCATCTATAATGATATCGTTAATTATATTTGGTAAAGTGATCTTAGAAAAATCACTATAACGGGTCATTTTATTATTTTCACTTAATAGGTAAAGTCCATTATAAGTGCTAATCCAAATGTCATCTAACTCATCTTGTCTGATTCCAGTAATTCTTCTACTATTGTTAAATGAATTTCCTGATTTTATACGCTTAAATTGATTATTAAATAAACCTTTTTCATCAGTTATAAATAAACCAGCTTGTTGAGATCCTATCAAAATATTATTTGATGAATCAATAAAAAACACAGTTATTTGATTCTGGTCTAATATATTATTATTCGCAAACAAATTCCGTTTGAATATTTTATTTGTCTTGGTGTCAATAATATACAATGTTTTATTTGCACCAATAATGATATAGTTATTATATAGTCCTATTGTATTTATTTTGTCTCCAATTGTATCTTCATATAGAGATGTTTTTCCATTTTCATCAATTTTAAACAGACCAGAGTATAGTGTTCCTACATATAAATTTTTATCATCTTTAAAAACAGAAGTTATATTCTTGTCTTTAAGTTTAGAGTTACCTAACTCTATGCTTTCTATAGATTGAAATATTCTTGTAGGACTTAGTTTAACAACTCCACCATTTGCCATAGAGAGCCAAGTTGTATTGTTTGTAAAGTGTTTAATATGATTAATCGAAGAATAGTTAATTGGAAGTTTTCCACTCTCTGCGTTTATTAAATTTATTTTTTTAAAATTTTCAATATTTGAATCACTAACATAAAGTCCATGTCTCCATGTTCCAACCCATAATTTACCTTTACTATCAATAGACATGGAAGGATTGAAGGTGGATTCAAGTTTTATTATTTTTTTTATTTTTTTATTTTTTTTATCAAATTCCCTTAATACTCCATTTGAAGAAATGAATAATATTTTATTTCTCTTAACATCTTCAACAATATCACCGGTAATCGGAAAAGGATTGGTGTCATAGGACATTAATTTATTTTTGTTTAAATCAAAAAAATTAATATTTCCTAATGAATTAAACCATACATTTCCTTCTTTATCATTAATAATACTTCCTATATTTTCACCATCGTTAAAATGATAAATTAACTTACTGTCTTTTGGATCAAACACATACACACCTTTTGAATAAGTCCCTACCCAAATCCTCCCAATTTTATCTTCATTAATTGAAAGAATTCTGAAATTAAAATCACCGGACATTCCTATAATTAAATTATAGTTTTTAGTCTCATTATTCACTGGATTTATTGAAGAAAGACCTCCGCTTTTAGTTCCTACCCATATTATGTTATTACTATCCCTAAATAGCGTTTCTATATTTTCATTTAAAAGTTGAGGATATAAAGGACCAGGTTTAATTATTTCAAAATCATTTCCATTGTATTTTGAAATACCATTTTCTGTAGCAATCCATTTTATATTTAAGTCATCGCTGATTATTTTTGTAACATAATTACTGCTTAATCCTTCTTTTGTTGTAAGGTATTCAACTGTGTAGTCAGATTGTTGAGAATGTATTGTTGTGCTAAATAAAAACAATAAAGTATATGCTAATCTTATAATCGAATCGCATATTTTCAATAATGGATTATATGTCAATTTTATCATCAAAAAATTAAACTATAGAATTAATATATGATTTAATTAGTTATCGGCTTAATAATAAATGAATATTTATAACTTTTGGGTTGAATTAAATATTTTTTTAACGGCCTAGCTCCCCAACTATTATCTCCTCCAACTCCCATTTGTTTTAAATCAATGTTTAAACTTATAAAATCTCTTTTTGGAACATCAATAGGCTTTCTTTGTTTTTTAACAATTCTTGATCTTGGAGATGATTTTTGGCCTGGCTCATTTTCGCTAAGTCCATCATCAAAATCTTCAATAGTATTAAAATGAGCACTAAAAGATATATAAGGATCGCCATAAACTTTAAAACCAACACCTTCTTTGTTAGTTAGTTGAAGCCACCTATTTTCTATACGATATCCGTTTTCTTGGGGGCGAGAGTAATCGTAGCCTAGATCGCTAACGGTAGAATTATAAATTCCTTTAAATGCAGAATTTTTTCTATCAATATAGTTTTCATGTTTACCTCTTCCATACCATTTAACATTATAATAAGCTTTAGGTATCTGGACATTCATGCCAAACCTTGGCATTTCAGCATCTTTTAATTCTCCATTATATTTGAAATCATTAGTTATTTTTATTTCTCCTTTTCCATTTATTAAAAATTCAGTTATATAAAAAGATGAAAGATTTATTAACTCATATTTAGAAGTAACTTTAATTAAATCATTATTGATTTTTTCATAATCAAATGATTTTAATTTTCTATTGTGAGAAGCAATTTTCCATTCTTTTGATCTTACAGGAAGTTTATTGCCATAATCATTATCAATTGGTGCTCTCCAAAAATTCAAATAAGGAGCTTTATCAATATATTCGTTATTATTAACTTTATAAGCGATTAATTCACCATTTATTTTATCAAAATTAATTTCAATATTTTTATTATAAACTCTTATTAAATTCTTTGATGATTTGATTTTTATTGATTCTGTTTCTTGAGAAAGTTGACTTTTAAAGTTTGATTTAATTAATTCTAATTGTTCAGCTAATAGCAAATGATTTGATGGGATTAAGTTCTTCTCGTTTTTTAGGATGCCAAATAAATTTAAATGATAATCTTTTGTTTTAAGATTATCCTCTTTTTTTAATTCATCTAATAAATTATCATCAAGAGTTAATTCAATTATTTTAGAAGATTGAGGTTCTAGATCTAAATTAAACTGACCATTTTTAATAATCACCCCATCTTTAATTATCTCATATTTAAATTCGAATTCATTAAGATTTGTGAAAAAATATTGATTATCTAATTTAACTTTGATATTTTCTGAAATTGATTCCAAACTAAATTTCACATCTTGATAAACTTTTTTAATTTCAGCCATCGCTGGATGAAATGTTCGATCTGGATTGACCAATCCATTCATGCAAAAATTAGAATCGTTATGATAATTGCTTGGTGCATAATCTCCACCATATTTCCAATATTTATTTCCTTTATTATCGTATTCAGCAAGCCCTTGATCAACGAAATCCCATATAAAACCTCCTTGCATTTGTCTTTCTCGGTGGACCATTTCCCATAAATCATAAATATTGCCATTACTATTACCCATGGCATGAGAATACTCAGCCCATATAAATGGTCTATCAGAAAATTTATTTAAATATTCTTTTTTTATTTTATTCATTGTTGCATACATCCAACCCAGAAAATCAGTATGTGGTTTTAAATCAATGCCCATTCTTTTTAAATCATTTCTATCAGATGTTCTTTCATAAAAAACAGGTCTTGAATCATCGAATTTTTTAATCCAATCGTAACCTTTTACAAAAGTTGGACCATCACCAGCTTCATTTCCCAAAGACCACATAATTATAGATGGATGATTCTTGTCTCTATTAACCATTCTTTCCCATCTGTTCATATGCATAGCTTCGAACTCAGGTTTATAAGCTGGTGTCTTGTCTTTTTCATAACCAAACCCATGAGACTCTACATTGGCTTCATCAATAAGATAAATACCATATTTATTACACAGTTCATACCAATACGGGTCGTTTGGATAGTGTGATGTTCTAACCGCATTAATATTATTTTGTTTCATTATCTCAATATCTTTCAACATCGACTCTTTGGAAACAACATGACCAGTAAATTCATCGTGTTCATGTCTGTTTACTCCTTTAAATAGTATCGGTTGCTTGTTTACTAAGATCTGACCTGATTTAAGTTCAACTTTTCTAAATCCAACTTGTTGACCTATTGCTTGCGTTTCTTTACCATCTTGAATTAAAGTAGTGGTAAAATAATACAAATTTGGCTGCTCCGCACTCCATAATAATGGTTCTAATATTTCTTCACTAAGATTTACCTTTAGACTTGAAAGAGCCTCAATTTTAACATCTTCAATAAAAGTCTTAATTATTTGATTTTTATTGTCATATAATTTTGATTGCACTGTTAATTTAGAGTCAAACTCATTATAATTTCTAATATCGACATCGATTTTAAAATCTGATTTTTTTAAATCATCACTTAAATTAGTTTTAATAAAAAAATCTCTTAAAGCGACTTTGGGTTGAGCGTATAAGAAAACATCTCTTTCTATTCCACTCAATCTCCAGAAGTCTTGATCTTCTAAGTAAGTGCCATCAGACCACCTTATGACTTGAAGAACTATTGTGTTTTCTCCTTGTTTTAATACATTGGTTAGGTTAAATTCAGAAGGTGTTTTGCTGCCTTCGCTATAACCAACTTTGGTTCCATTAATCCATATATAAAAAGCTGAATTTACAGCACCAAAATGAATAAATATTTCTTTGTCATCCCACCCCTTTTTAATTTCAAATTTTCTGTGATAAAGTCCAATAGGATTATATTCCTTTGGCATATAAGGAGGATTGATTTCATAGGGATAAACTATATTGGTGTAAAGCGGAAAATCATCTGAATGAAATTGCCAATTCGATGGTACTGGAATTTTTTGCCAATCACTTTTGTTAAAATTATTTGAAAAAAACATTTCTGGAAGTGAATCCGCATTTGAAAAAAGTTTAAAATTCCAAGTCCCATTTAAAGATTCATATAATTCAGATTTTGTCAAATCTAAATTCAATAAATTATTTTCGCTTGAGAATGGATAAAAAGTAGCATGTGGGTCTTCAGTATTTACAGAAAAAACTGAAAGATCTTCCCACTCTCTATATTGTGAGTTTAAAACATTGTAAAATATAATTGAACTAATTATAAGCAAATAATTTATTTTCATAATTGATTTCTTTTTAAGTCATTTGGAGACTTAGCTCTAATTTTGGAATTACTCATAAGGTCTTCATAAATCATTTGAGTTACAATATTCCAGTCTTTGTTTTCTACCCAATTAGGGTTTATTAATTTATCTTCCCAAAGTAATAATTTTTTTAATAAAGAATCGTGTATGTATTTGTTAGCATTTTTAATATCTATATCCTCGTAAAAATTATCTTTCAAATTGTAAAGAACCGTATTGATATTATTTAATCTTATTAATTTATAATTTCCAGATCTAACACTAGCCATCTTGTCTTTTCTCCAATATAAATCTTCGTTTATTATTGATGGGTTTATTATTAGATTCATAATGTTTTTCCCATCTGTCTTACTGGTCAGTGAATCCTCTACTTTTGCAATTGACACAGAAGTTTTGAATATATCAAGCGATGAAATAAATCCATTATATGTGCTGTTAGATTTAATTTTATTTTTCCAGGTCATTATCATAGGAGTTTTTATTCCACCTTCATATTGATTACCTTTCCAACCTTTGTATGGGAAAGATGAAGCTCCATTTGACATTGCTGCTCCATTATCACTTAAAAAATAAATTATGGTATTATCATAGATACCATCACTTTTTAATTTTTTAATCACATTTCCAATCGCCTGGTCCATTGACCACATCATTGAAGCATAAGTTTTCCTTGGATTGTTTTTAAATTTCTCTAAAACCTCTTCTTTAGCTTGCATTGGAGTATGCGGGGCATTAAAAGAAAGGTAAAGGAAAAAAGGATTGTAAGAGCTTGAATGCTTGTCAATAAAGTTAACCGCCTTGTTACCTAATACGTCTGTTAGGTATCCTTGAAATACTGTATAGGTGTTATTTTCCATAACACTTTTAATTGATGTATTAATAGCCTCATCTTTATTGAAAAAATAATTTCTTGCCCCTGAAATAAAACCCCAAAAATAATCAAAGCCATTATTTAATGGATGATTTTGTTTTTTGTCACCTAAATGCCATTTGCCAATTATTCCAGTATGATAACCTTTAGACTTTAAAGCTTCAGCAATTGTAATTTGATTTGGGTCAAACGAATTATTTACATCGGAATCTAAATTGCATTCATGACCAAACCTTTGTTGGTACATGCCAGTTAACAGACCTGCTCTGGATGGACTGCAAACGGAAGCAGTTACATAAGCATTATTAAAAACTATACCATCAAAAGCTAATTTATCAATATTAGGTGTTAGTATATCACTGCTTCCTGTAAATCCAAAGTCAGCATAACCGGCATCATCTGCTAAAATTATAATGATGTTAGTTTTAGGTTTGCTGCAGCTTACTACAAAAAAAGTAAATAATATTATAACACTTGTTTTTAGCATGTATGTAAATAAATAAAATTTTATCATAATCTATTGGGATAAAGTAATCATTATGTAGGTTTAATAAGTATAATTTAATGAATTATTTAGCCTATAATTATGCATTATATGTTCTGTTTATTAATAACTATATTACCTATTTTTACTAAAAAACAAACATGAATTCAAATTTAAAATTCTTTTTTTTAATAATTTTAATAGCATTAGTTGTTAATTTTTCTTTATTATCAGAAATTAATGAAGAAAAACCAAATATAGTTTGGTTAGTTACCGAAGATAATTCAGTCCATTATATGAATTTATATACTGAAGGAGGGGCTGAAATGCCTGTAGTTGCCAATTTGGCAAATGAAGGTGTTATTTTTGACAATGCATTTTCAAATGCTCCTGTTTGTTCTGTTGCTAGAAGTACAATAATTACAGGGGCATATGCACCTAGAATTGGAACTCAATATCACAGAAAATCATCACCAGTAAATTTACCTAAAAACATAATTCCTCTTCCAATTTATTTAAAAGAATTAGGCTATTACACCACTAATAATGCAAAAGAAGATTATAATTTTATTAAAGAAAATAAAATATGGGATGAATCGTCATTGAAAGCTAGTTATAAAAATAGAAAAGCTGGACAACCTTTTTTTCATGTTCAAAATTATCACGCAACTCATGAAGGAAAATTACATTTTAATAAAAAAGAGCTTAGTAGTGCTCTTGAATTAAATGATTTAGACAGCATCACTCCATTTCCATATCATCCAGATACTCCAACTTTTAGATATACTCAATCTTTACTTCATACCCACCACAAGAATATTGATAAAGAAATGGGAAAATTTATTGAAAATTTGAAAAAAGAAGGATTAATGGAAAATACCATTATTTTTTTCTATGGTGATCATGGTGGGGTTTTACCTAGAAGTAAGGGTTATTTATATGAAAGTGGCCTCAATATTCCTTTTGTTGTATATGTTCCTGAAAAATGGTCTCATCTTTCGCCTTTTAAAAAAGGAACTAGAACTTCTACATTTATTGATTTTGTTGATTTAGTCCCTACTGTATTATCTATAGCTGGAATTAAAATCCCTGATGGAATGGATGGTACTCCTTTTTTAGGAAAAGATTTAAAAAAGAGTAACCTTGAAAAACAAAATATCACATTTGGTTATGCTGATAGATTTGATGAAAAATATGATCTAGTTAGATCTGTTAGAAAAGGAAAATACAAGTACATTAGAAACTACCAGCCCTTTAATGTAGATGGAATATATAATTTTTACAGATACAAAATGCTAGCTTATAAAGAATGGTATAATCTATTTAAAGAAGGAAAGTTAAATAAGATTCAAAGTCAATTTTTTCTTCCTAGAACACCTGAAGCACTTTATGATATAGAAGAAGATCCTCATGAGATCAATAATTTAGCTAAACATAAAAAACATAAAGAAACATTACTAAACTTAAGAGAAACTTTAAATAATCACGTAGTTTCTCAACCAGATCTTAGTTTTTTTCCAGAACCTTATTTTTTAGAAAATGGATTAGAAAATGCTGTAGATTTTGGTCAAAAAAATAAAAAAATAATTGAAAGCCTTGTAGAAACAGCTAATTTAAACTTGTATCCTTACAAGGATGTTTCTTCAGAAATTAAAAATGCTTTAGAAAATGAGAATCCATGGATAAGGTACTGGGGGCTTATAGTATGTTCTTCTTTTGGAATAGATGCAAAAGAGCATTTGAATAAAATAAATTCAATTTTTGAAAACGATTCAGAAAACTTAGTAAAAATAAGAGCTGCCGAGTACCTTCTTCTTAATAATTTAAAAATAGATTCGTCAAAAATTAATAATTTATTAAAAAATGCTAATTCTGAATCTGAAGCAAATCTTATGCTCAACACATTAGCTTTAATTAAAACAAAAAATCCTAATTACAAATTAGAACTAAACAAAAGTGTTTTCCCAAAGAAATGGTTTGAAAGGGAAAATGCACTTGTTAATAGAAGAATGAATTATTTAACTGACAGCGAATAGTGATTGTGAAAAAAATACTAACCTTAATTCTTTTAACCACTTTTATCTCTTGCCAAACTAGTGACTCTAAAGAAAAAAAACCCAATATTGTATTAATTATGGCTGATGATTTAGGTTGGAGTGACCTATCTTATATGGGTTCAAATTATTACGAAACCCCTAATATTGATAAGCTTGCAAAAAGTGGAATGATATTTTACAATGCATATGCATCTTCTGCAAACTGTGCGCCAAGTAGAGCGTCCATGATGACAGGAAAATACCATCCAGATCATGGAATTTATACTGTAAGTCCTTCTGATCGTGGGATTGATAAAACAAGAAAAATAATCCCAACAAAAAATACAGAAAATTTAGATTTAGATTTTTTTTTGATACCAGAAATGTTAAAAAGTGAAGGGTATATTAATGCTCATGTTGGAAAGTGGCATTTGGGCTCTAAGGGTTTTTATCCTGAGCAAAATGGATTTGATATTAATATAGGAGGTTGGGAAAAAGGGAGTCCAAAAGGAGGTTATTTTTCTCCTTATAAAAATCCTAAATTAGAAGATGGTCCAAAAGGAGAGTATTTAACCGATAGACTAACTAATGAAGCAATTAAATTCATTGATCAAAACAAAAAAAAACCATTTTTCTTGCACTTATCTTTTCACTCAGTTCATACCCCAATTCAAGCTAAAAAAGAATACCAAGAAAAATATTCTAAAAAAAATGGAGATGAAAATCATAATCGATCTGATTATGCTGGCATGATTAATTCACTTGACGAAAATATTGGAAGAGTGCTAAATAAAATTGAGAAATTAGGATTATCTGAAAATACGTTAATTATTTTTACATCTGATAATGGAGGGATTAGATCAATATCAAATCAATATCCTCTAAGAGCTGGAAAAGGATCTTACTATGAAGGAGGAATAAGAGTTCCTTTGATTTTTTCATGGCATGGTAAAATTACTGCTGGAACAAAATCATATGAAAGAGTTAGCAATATTGATTTTTATCCAACTATAAAAAATGTAATAGACCACAATAATGAAAATTTAGAACTGGATGGAGTTGACTTAAATCCAATATTTGAAGGAAAAAATTTAAAAAAAAGAGCTTTGTTTTTCCATTTTCCTATCTATTTGGAAGCATACAATGTTCGGAAGGACGATGGGAGGGATCCTTTGTTTAGAACAAGACCTGGATCAGTAATTATTAAGGATAACTGGAAGCTTCATCACTATTTTGAAGACAATGGATTAGAGCTTTACAATATTGATAACGATGTTTCAGAATCAAAAGATTTAAGTAAAAAAAATAAAGAAAAAACCAAAGAGCTATTTGACGATTTAAAAAAGTGGAGAGAAGATAAAAATGCCCCTATTCCATCAGACAAAAATCCTAAATACAATCAAAAATTTGTTGACAGTCTAATTTTTTTAATAAAAGATAAAAAACTAAGTGGAAGAGTTAAAGGCTTAATAAGGGTTTTGGATCATTAATACTTAAATCGATCAGGGTTTAGCTTGTTATATTGATCATTTGCTAATAGACCTAAAAAAATAGGATCCATCAAAGTTTTAGACCATCTTTTATACTCATTTTTAAGGCTATCATACATTTCTTTTTCTTGATCTTTTAAATTGGTTTGTTCTGAAATTTCTTTTTTTAAATTATAAAGCGCATCCACTTGTTTATTTTTGATAAACTTAAATTTTTCAGATCTAACAGCTGAAGCCTCGGTTCTTAATTCATTTTTGTTTTGCATGAAATTATTTCTCCAAAATAAATTGCTATGTGGAGAATGTTTTTTTTCTCCCTTTAAAAAAGGAATAAGATTAACCCCATGTAACTTGTTTTTAGGTGTGATTTCAGGAGAAGTAATTGCTTTTGATGTAGCAAAAATATCAAGCGAACTTACTGGTTTATCAAATGTTTGACCTCCTTTAATTTGGCCAGGCCATTGCATTACAAAAGGAACTCTTACGCCTCCTTCAAACAAATTTCCTTTTTTACCTCTAAGTTCTCCGTTATCTGAATCACCTTTCAATCTACCTCCATTGTCTGAAAGAAAATATACAATAGTATTATCATAAATGCCTTTTTCTTTTAGTTTGGATATAATAGTTCCTATTCCATCATCCATCGCACTTACCATTGCAGCATAAGTTCTTCTGTTTTTGCTTTCAATTTCTAGAAATCTATTTAAATATTTTTCTGTTGCTTGCAATGGGCCATGGGGAGCATTATATGCCAAATAAATAAAAAATGGATTATTTGCATTTCTTTCAATAAAATTTACACTCTCTCTTGACAAAGCATCAGTTAAATATTCTTTCTCTTCTATTCTCTGTTCATTTCTTAAGAGTTTAGTTCTGTAAGCACCATTTTGACTTTTAACCTTAGTTTCATCTTCTAAATCCCATTCATATGGAAAGTATCTATGTCCTCCAGTTAAAAAACCAAAAAACTCATCAAACCCTCTTTTCATTGGCCTTAAACTTTCATGGGCTCCAAGATGCCATTTCCCAACAGCAAAAGTTTTGTAATTTGAAAGTTTAAGCATATCAGCAATTGTTTGCTCGGATAATGGCAGCCCCATGTTTGGATCTTTTGGAGTAAATAACGGGTTTTTGCCAAACCCAAAAGTATCTTGATATCTTCCAGTTATTAAACCTGCTCGACTTGGTCCACAAACAGGATAAGAAACATAGCCTTCAGAAAAAACAACTCCATTTTTAGCAATATCATCAATATGAGGAGTTTTAATATCTTTAGAACCGTTAAAACCAACATCAGCATATCCTAAGTCATCTGCTAAAATAATTATGACGTTTGGTAATTCTGTATTCTCATTAATAACAGAACTACAGCTAATTACAGTTATATATAAAAATAAAAAGGTGTAGATGTTTTTCATAAATAAACTTTATTAATTTAAAATTAACAATAATTATTCTAGATATTGAATTATTTTATTTTTATGAATGTTATAACCCTTAAAATGAGTTAAAAGACC